>Ga0116227_10000192_pt1 | contig 106182 bp, 83 predicted proteins | sample S1TSphgellanicum_FD_89693 | JGI IMG/M metagenome (GOLD analysis project Ga0116227, IMG submission 89693) | Host-associated microbial communities from peat moss isolated from Minnesota, USA - S1T2_Fb - Sphagnum magellanicum MG | ecosystem: Host-associated > Plants > Peat moss > Unclassified... | reverse complement strand
GTTCCAATCAATGGCCTCCTCATCCTTCTAGAGCCAATGAGAATTGAGAATAAATTACCATCCAATTGAGTTTAGGATGAGAATTCTTGGGCCCAATGAGACACAAGGAAAATTCCATCCTCTAATCAAATAGGATCACAATCCTCATGACTAATGGGATTGGAGGATTCATCCCTTCCTTTATCTTGGATATCTTGATGAGGTCTCTTGAGCTTGATCCTTATCCTTTCCGTCCGTTGACCTTCACATCCTATTTCTTCATCCTATTTATTTCAAGTAACTAACTACTCGGATAGTTTATCGGTAGTAACTGGTAACGTCCTTGAATTCTTACTTGATTAATTCAATGGTTGAACTAACATTCCCTTGGACCATTTACTCTCTTGATATCCCCTACCTATTTATTTTACCATGCAGTAGTTAACTAAGTAGTACCTAGTAAATTGGAAGTAAATTTGCACCACAAAAAACCCTCACATACTTCTAGATCCGCCATCGAAATTAGGGTTTGATGAATCCATTAGATCTAGGATGTTCGAGTTCCATGAGGTCCGCCGTCACTCTCACACCTTACGCCTACCCTAATTTGTTAAATAAAAAGGCCTCAACCCCGCAAGTACCACATTGTTTGTACTACTTTCTTGGTTTTTGTTGATGCAGGTGAGAATTAGTCATGGCGGATGATGTTGCTACGCCTTCGAATCTTCTAGTTGCACCAGTAGAACAGGAAGAGCTCGAAGAAGCACCGTTCGACGTGATTGTTTCTCAATGGCTGCGCGAAAAAGGACTGCCCAGGCGAGTGGTGTGCACTCGAGTCAATCGTTCGGCATGGGATCGTCGATTATTTCCTAACCCACGTGCTTTAGCAATTTATTTAAAGTTCGTTCCTGCTCGTGGAGCTGCGCCAAAAAGGTTTGAACAGTGTCAATGCGAAGATGATGATGTCCGTCTCCATTGTCGAACGTGGGTTCCCGGTGATGGCCATTATCGTTGGCTATGAGGGCCAATCAACCCCCTTCCCATGGAGCACCGAGCCGAGTACCTCGCTTGCACCATTCGTCGCATTCTAGATTTTTTACAATTGTGATCTATCTTTTAAGTCGGTTATAAAATTGTAATTCACCTGAGGCTACTCATGCAGAAATGTTAATACTTAAGTTTGAATTGATTCTATTTAAAAGTCTGATAGAAGTGAAACTAAATAAAGGTGTATTAAGACTACATCTTTAAAATCTTACAAATACATCATTAGTGCTTGAAGATTCTTTTATAGACTAACTTAACCTTGTCATGGCAAATTGTTATTTGTTAATTATGGGCTTGTATTCCCTATAATCAATAAATCACATTTAATTCTACATCCCCTTTCCCTTCTCTACAACATAAAAAGGATAATGTACTTTAAAAGGTTTACTAGGTGTTTAACTGATTAAACGTTATATCAACTGAAATAAAGAAGTACTATATGCCTAAAAATATCATAAAAGTTTATTCAACTATTGATAATCACTACTTGGAGGCTTATAAGCATTCAAATCATTAGTACTAAGGAAAATTACAGAACTAAAGCTTAACTAATTGTTGAGCTATAATCCATGGCTCACATCCACTAAAAAAGATGTCAAGGGAACCCAATCATGGTTAGACTTTAGGGATCACCATGAAAATTATTTCAAACACAAGTGGCTTAAATGGGTTTACAAGGTGAGGGTGTAGTTTAGGCAACCAACACCACCAACATCATTTGAAAAAAAATTGGTGAATTTAGAATAGATATATTTTGGGTTTCTTTCATCACAACATTGTTATGAATATGGACACAACTAATGGAGGCACAATGTTTTGATAAGTTAACCTTGGGCTCATGACCAATGATAAGGCATGATAAGGAGAGTGGGTTAAAAAAGTTTTATGAAATTCAAGCACATTCCCACAAGTGAGAAAATAAGTCCAAACATTTTAAGTTGACATGCCCCCAAAGGCTTGCAATAAAGTATCAAGGTAAACTTTCCTATATAATGTTATATAAAAAATTTAAAACCTTGGGTGTGCTCCTTAATTCCTCATATTTAAAGGTCAAAAAAGCAAGCAAGAACTTAATGAAATGACTAAGATGAGTTCCTCAAGTTTAACTCTTGAACATGTGAAAATGCACAAACCAAGAAAAAAGGGCAATGTGCACTTTTGAAATAAAATTGAATCATGAATTTAACACATGTATTCATCTAGAATTCACATAACTTGAATCTGGGAGGAGTCACCATTCCTTCCCATATAGCAAATTTTATGATTAATAATGGGTGTTGCATCAAAGTGGTTAAATTTTTAAAGATTCCTAATTCAAGCTTTTGAAATTCTCAAATTATGAATTTGGTAATTTTGCAGGTTCATAACTCCTTCATATCATATGAAGTTTAATTGAAAAGTTTCAAATTACACAATTGTAGTTTTTGATGAGATATTTTCAACATTATACTACACATGTTAATCATAGATCATTTGACTCTTATGTTTTTAAAATTGTTGTGGCCAAAAATCAAATTGCCAATTTGATTGCTATGTACCCACTTGTTTTACCATAACTCCTAGCTCACAACTTCAAATTGAGAATGCAAGTTCATTTTCAATATCTATGTTTCATAAAATTTCAATGGTATGTGAAGAGCTCAATTTGGATCTCATTTACCATGTGCATTTTGGTCCCAAAGATTCAAAACATTATAGGATTTCAACTCCCAAAATTATTGCCATTTGGGAGTGTTTGGAACACATTTCCTTTGCACTCTCCCATGCTTATGGGAGTGTGCTTAAATCTTAGGACTTTCTCATGACACATGCCCCTTGTTATGAGCCATTAACCTTAGTTGCAACTTGTTTCTACTTGGAAGAATCCAATTTTTTTCATTTTGAGAAAGACATTTTGTTGTCCATTTTGAGATTTGGTCATGCACCCAAATTAGGGCCTTGACACAAATGGATTCCCAATTTAGAAATTGAAATTCCATAGTGTCCCAAAACAAGATTTGGGAACCCAAACCTTACCCAAATTCGGCCTTCTTTTGACCATTGGATAAGGCATGAAAATTAAATATCTAAAGTGGGGTTGCATTCCCCATTTGAAGATCTAGAGCCATATGATAAATGACTATCATGTACAGTTCACAAGTTATGGCCAAAAGAATGGCCAAGAGTCAAATTATGAATTCTACTATTGGTCACTAAAATGTCCAACATAGGGATCAAAACATTTCCAATTGGAATGTGTGATACCACCTTGGAAAATTCTTTTCAAGGGTTACAACTTTGCCTTTGAGGACTCCCAAATCAAAATCCATATGCAAAAATTATAAACTTGTGAAATAGTAAGATTTATAACTTGGCACTTTTGAAATTTTTTGAAGGTCTTCAACTTGGGGGTTTGGGAATCCTTTTGCCATTTCAATGTAGTTCCAATTGCCATGTACAAATATACTATAAAGGAAAAAATGTGGATTCCGCCCAAGTGTGGGCCATGGTGAATCATGCGAACGTGTTTGTCATGATTTTGTCCTTACACCATTTTGGTTCCAATTTGCATTAATCATCTTATTTATTAATTTGTGTACATTAAGTTCATTTTGGGTTCAATGTTGTGAATTTGTTATAATTTCATTCCAAAGCTCCCATGTTTTTTTTTTGTGAGAAATAAAAAATGCAAGTCCTAGTTTTGCATTTCGCAACAAAACCAAGAATTGGAACTATTTTTTGCTTTTGATATTACTTGACAAACCAAGGGGTGCATCATTTGATCGCATTGACATGTTCAAAAATGAAGATTTAGCAAGTGAAAATGTTAAAGGGTTAGGTGATTTAAATGTGGTTGAATAACTTGACTTTTCTTTTCTACATGGAGTCCAAACGTCATTAAGGTATTCTACATTTGAAACATAAAAATTACTTGACCTTTCTTTTCTACATGGGGTCCAAGCCTAATTAAGGTATCCACATTTGAAACATAAAAAATATTCCTAGGATTTCCCAAAATCTAAAACATGTATTAGAATATTTCTTTCTTTCATGTCAAATGAAATGAATTCCCTCCCAATTTTATACAAGCATTTAAAGCTTCCATTGTTTTCAATTACAAAAGTAAAAATAATAAAACTTACCCAATGTGGGCCATGTTCCATCAATGGCCAACAATTCCCAAAAAAATCATTTTTTGAAACCTTGTACATTGTAATAGAACATTTGGTTCTTGTCACATTTGACTGTTTTATACGCATTGATGCCTAATCTGTTTGTAATATAAATTTCAAGGAAAAATTTAAAATGTATAATTCTTAACCAATCCTTGACCCATTTTTCACCAAAGTCCACAATGTTTTGAATTATACTTGTCAAGAATTTTGAAACTTTTTCAAATTAGGAATGGTATGCACAAATGAATAATACCTTAGTAATATATGCATGTATCGAGCAAACAAAACTTTCAATATCAATGTTACATTAAATGATAAGAAAGCCTCAAATTGAGGGAGTACCATGGATATTTAGTGAGACATTCCTCTTTCATACCCCAATTTGGTAAATGAACCCCTTATAATATTTGTGTCTATTTGAAAAAAAAGAAGTTTTGAATCAACCTAAATGTTCACCACAATTTGTCAAAATTTCAAAGTTTGTTTGAGTAGAAAATTGGAATGTAGGTGTAGTGTCGAAAGAGTGTGAAAGATAGAAGTTGAGGATTGGTTTGAGCTTCATAATACCTAGTTTACACTATTATGAATGCATGTGCTACATTTGTGAGAGGCAAGCACTTAGCTTTTCAATGGTATGAAAGAATATATCCCCTTGTAGCCCTTGTATTCTGCCACTTTCCAACTCCTGTTCCTCTTTATTTTTGTGGTGATTACAAGAATGTTGCTTCACATTTCCTATATAGATTTTTATTTGATTTTATTGGCTTTTGTGCATTTTTATGTGAAGATAGGGAAGGGGAATTTTGGGAGTGTTCTTGTCCACCGCACTTCATCACTTGTCCTAAATGGTGGGTTTTTGGTTGGGATTTTATGGACGAATTTTGATCCTCGTCTTCATTGTCCACTCAATTTTGTCATGAGTTGAATAAAGAAAAGGCAAATTTTTTGAAGCCATCATTCTTTCCAAAAGTTTGATCTATCAAAACCATTGTGAGCTGATATTCATTTCAAGTGTTCCATTGATAGTGGAGCAAAGGGAACAAACTTAATTACTTTATTGGTCAATTACTCGAGAGATATATCCATTTATGGTTGTACATATCATGGTGGTCAGAGTGCAGGTAGCTTGCTCTTACTGAAAGTTTGTGACTGTTTTTCAACATCATCAAAGTGTAACAATCTTTTCAATTAATCTTGTTATATGTGCGACAAAATGGGCTTAGGGACTTGAGGCTGTTCAACATCTGTTTGCTTCCATTGAGTTACAACTCCATGTTGAGCTTACAACTATCCATGTTGTAACATGTAACATGTACCATCTTCAAATCAAAGTTTCCTGCTAATTAGACTTACTATCAAACTAGCAGAGCACAAAAGGAAAAAGAAAAACTGAAAGCAAAGGTTCCACACTTCTCACTGTATTTGAAAATAATTTTCATTAAAATATCCCACTTTCTAGTAAATTATTTTCTATGGAGATAGTGTGTGACTATGGTATGGGCTTTTTTCACAACCCAATTGTGTGAATTGGGTCATGACCATTGCAATCTTTATTTTGAAACTTCTCATTTCTGTCAATTTGATATGATGTTTGTTTTGTTAGTGTTGTTTTCTTTCTTTGTTTCTTAACTGTATGATATCTGCAAGAAAACAAAAAAAGAAGAAAGTGGGATCCATATGTGGGATCTGAGTACTTTTATTTCTCCTCAAATTCAAGTCTAGCTATTTATAAATTTCAGGTAATGAATTGAAACTGAGACACTTCAAGGATTTTCACATCTGGATCTGCAGAAATGTTTGTGAAGTTGAACACAAATTATGCACAAAAAGATGGGAGGATTTAATAATCATGCATTGAGTTGAATCCTGCAGAAAAAACCAAATCTTACTTGCTTTTGTTGCAAATTTTTTCCAGATGCATACTTTTTTACAATGCTAGAAATCGAGCTACAATTGCCTCTGGATACAAAGAGAGTTGAATGGAACAAGGAAAACCCCACATTTGGGGAGGTGAAGGAAAGGTTGTGGAGTTGTGGAGTTGCAAGAAATTGGTGTGTGGAGGTGTTGCGAGGAAATGAGTTTTTTTCTCCTGATGAGAATCATATTTTCTCTGCTAAACAGCTCACTGTTCGAGCCTTGCCAATCTCACGCACATTGAAACGACCAAGGGTTTCCCATCCCAAAGCTAAAGGTTGTTCTTTCCTGTGGAAGTCATTACAATCTCTGTGAAAGGATTGGCGACAACATAAGACATGATGATGCACTCCCATAAACCCATATTTTGTTGGAATAAAATCAAATACACATATATTCTAGTTCCAGTTTTCCATCTTTGAGGAATGTAACAATTGCAAATAACAATTTCAAATTGAAGACAACAGCATATCCCTAAAGGGAATCAGCTGAGATTTCAATCAACCCATGAATTGAACCATTGTTTGTGATGATCACAAAACTTGGAGTAAATCCTGCACAAAAGTATGCAAAGCTTGGGATGTGTTTGGATTGTAATGCTTGTGGAAAATGTATACAATGCACAGTCTCACTTTTGCAGGATTCATGAAGAAGAAAGTTGCTCATGAGTGGAACAATCGATACGAAGAACTGTTTGTGGAAGGGGTAATTCCTTACATTGGCAGAGTCTTCGTCTTGCCCAAAGACACTGGTAATCTAAGGCTTGAAGATTGCACAGGTACCGTGGGCCTTGTTGGGGCCAAGGGTGAGTCCATAGGTGCATTTCATTCAGTCAGGAATGCTTGGAAGTTTCCAGACAAGTTTGATGTTTACATCAAATATGCAAATCATGACAAACAACCCTCATTCCCTGCAAAGATTGAGATATACAATGGGGAACTAGACTTGTTCATAGCAATGCCTCTTCCTCCTTTTCAACTGGATTTTCCAAGGTATCTTTGTCCTGCAAGTGGTGTCTCTGTGGGTGATCTTGTCCATTGCCTTGGGTTCCCAAAGATGATTGACATCCAAACACTATCAAAATTAGGAAATCATGCACCACATGCCAAAAGAACACCATCACCCACAATCAAAGAACAGCTGGAATATCCTGCCGTGTTCTCGGGGAAGGTTTGTTTCTCAGGATGGAAGCAAGTGGTGGCTGACTATCAATCTTTCCCCAATTCCACAGGGGCTGTAATCGTTGATGACAATGGTCATCTGAAGGGAATTCATATCTCAACACTCTCCGCTACGGGATTCAATTCAGAATTATGTTCTCTTGACGATGATGAAGATGCAGTGAAGAAGACCCAAACGTTATTTAAGAAGGTGAATTCATCGTTCCGACAAATTGTGGCAGATGCACAGTGTGCTGCTGAAGCAGCTGTTTTTGTTCCAATCAACATTCTCATGAAAAGCTTTACTCCAGTCATGGATCCCCAAACAAAACATATTTTGTACATGTAGGAGGGATAAGAACCTGATCATAACATGTGGAAGATGATATGTGAAAGACAAATCCTGTAAAGACTGCTTCAAAAGACCCCAAGAAAAAATTTAAAAGTTTTCAAAAAAACTGAAACAAGTTTGCAAATGGTCATCATAGTTGTAATGGGTGGTTCATTGTTCCTATTTACAGATCTGATATGAGACACTGATGGTCATCAGGCCATGAAAACTAGATGGAAAACCTTATTGATCTATAGAGCAGTTACAAACCACAGTCCTAGTTGTCTTGCTGCACTAAAGGTAGCTCAGCCTTTTAAGTATTTCATCAATCAAATGTGTTTTTTCATAAACAAAAAAGTCAAGCTCCATTTGTTGGAACATAATTCTCGCCTAGTTTTTGCTCCCATGTGATGAAGTTGTAAATCCCAACATGCATTTGCAATACCAACTAAGAAAAGAAAACATGAATTGTCGAAGTGCATGCATGAATGTCACCACAGCCAGTGTTTTTTTTTTTCTTTCTCAATTTTGCGATATTACTGAATTGGCAATCATCTGTAATGTGATTTAGCCAAATCTGGCTACCCACAAAATGAAAGTCAAAAAAAATTCAAGCATCTTTCTACATTTGTACTGGAAAAATATCTCATGGTATTTGTTATTTAAATATTTTTTCTTTCAATTTGCCAACTAAAACACCCAAAAAAACACTTGCTTTTAGTCATTTTGGAAAACAAGTTTTGCCATCTTGTGAAAATTTACCAGAAAAAAAAGAACACTAGTCACAGCTCCTTTTCACATTCATAGGTGGTGCCATGGAACAAAGGCTACATTCAATGTGTGCCTTTCAGAAAGGTGAACTCATCATCTCAAACAAGTGAAGCAAATAGGAACAAAGTGCCTATCAAAGAGAGAATTAGCCTATTGAGTTTTGAGAGGCATGTACACATAAGTGGCTCAAAAAGACTCACAACTTACAAGGCCGACCGGCACTTTAATGGCCTTGCCTACCAAGAAGGCAAGGATATTGTGTTTAGAATCATTATAGAGTATAGTAGCTTAAGGGGGTTTTGGCCCCTAGGTAATAATAATAGGTCTAGTTTTATACGAGGATTTTTGAAAGATATAATATTTTGGCTCGTGTTGAAACTTGAGATTAGTTACAGAGTTATAATAATATCTTGAAGGATTTTGGTTTCTTTTAGAAGATTTTTTTTTGAAAATTAATATATTTTTGCATGGTGAAATATTTGAGTGTCCATAATTCTTCTTTTGCATTAAGATACTTTTTAATGTAAATGGCAAGGCCACGGTGTGACACACCCCTTGTTGTAGGAGGATTTCTTTTGAACATAAAAGGGCCTCAATGGCAATGTGGCCCATTTTTTCCTGCCACCCTCACCAGCTGAGTCAGCAGCAGCAGCAGCTGCCCGGCTGCCAATTTGGCCGTTCATCTTGTGCTCCACTGGCACTAACATCACATTCTTGAGGTCATTTACACAAGCGAATGGGCCATTTAGGGGACATTCTTCCGCGTAAACCCATCACTGGGTACGGAATGGGCCATTTCTGGCACATTCTGCCAGGTAAACCATTACCGGGTAGGAAACGGGCCATTTATAGTGCATTCTGCCATGTCAACTTGTGCACTCGCCCATCCCCAAGTGACAACTTACCTGGCAGATGCACAATAAATTGCCTGTTCTTTAGCACAAATGCCTGCAATCTTTGAAATCAGGCATAATACGTAAATTTTTGCATAGCATGGGGAGCCTGATCTTTTTTGACAGATTCTTGAGACACTTATAATTTGAGCTCTGTGTTGCTGCGCACTACCAGTGATGATGCAGCGATTTAATTTGTTTCCGTATGTTTTCTATGGTTTTCAATAATTCATCATTGTTTATGTCAATTTTAAATTTAATTTAAATTAATATACATGAAAAGACACATACATGTTTATTTGTTTTTTCTCATGTTCATGTTGGGGGATAGGGAAAAAGTGTGGAGGTAGTTATCAAATGGAGTTATGGAGTTATTAGAAAAGGTTGGAGATAGTTATTAAGAAAGTTAATAAGAAAAAAGAAGTAATTATTGAGAAGAAAAAAAATGAAATAGTTAGGCTTGAAAATGAGATAGTTATTTCTGAAATTGTCTTTGGAATGGTCGATGAACGACCATATGAAGGATTCCAAAAAATCCTCTAGATACCGATTCTGATTACTCATCACTGAATTTGTTTCATATAAAATTGGCTAAGACAATTTTCTTTTCCCTGGAAGCATAGGCAGGTATGCAATATCAAGCCACACACACACACACACACACACACACATAAGGTCCTTCATCTTTTATCATACACACTTGAATAAATTTGTCGTTTTGGGACTGGAAACAAACAAGTGGAAGCTGACAACCAAACAAGATCCAATCTGTTGGGCCACATTGAATGAATCAGGAATCCTTTTTCAAGTTATGATTTCACTCAGCCACCAGCAAAGTCGCCAGTCATCACCATTGATTTGCAGCATATGCGGAAATTTTGAAACTCTTGATTGAGGCAAGGATTCAAATATGTGCTTCTTGCTGAATGAGAGAGACACCCATGGATTTTACAATGGGGACAAGTTATGGGCTGAATGAGAGAGACGCCCATGGATTTTACAATGGGGACAAGTTATGGGCTAGTGAGGAAACCAGTTCCGAGGCACCTTTTCTTTCTAACTATAGTAGCACCTTGGCAGCTTCTGCACAAATTATATATATATATACATAAAAACAAATGCTGAAAATTTCAATTTTCATTTTTCTGAAAGAGAAAAACAAATTATTGTGAAAGGAAAATAAAGAACCTTTTTTAAAAACATTCTGAATTACCCTGGTTTCTGAAATGAAATCTTCAAAATAAATTATTTTATTATTTGGCAGACACATGTGCCAAAGGCATCATCAAGGTATAACTACTATGCCCACCATACCAAGTGGCTATGGGTACTTAATTACAATTTGCTATCATCTCATGCTAGATCCTCATGCTAGGGTTTAAGGGTCATTATTGCCAATGTACATTTGCATGGGGTTCCATCAAGTTCCCAATGTGTTCCCCAAAGATGTTAACAATAGCAGCACACTTTATCCCATAACATTTGCCCAATGTTCAACTCTTATAACGTATATACATAATTGGGTCAATTAAAGGAAGAATTTCTACAATTGTGATTTGGGAGTGTAAACTTTATTTGGGGGAGTTCCAAAGTTTCAGAGAATTTTTTTGTGATGAGCAAATCAAAGTGGGCTATTGCAAGCAAAAATAAAATTTAAAAAATAGGGTTGCACCTCACAACTAACTAATGGAACCAACAATATGGGTACCTATAGCTTGGCAGTAGAAAATGTTGCCTTATACAGATTTAGTTGATAACTAGTAGTTTGGCCAAAATCTAACACTGTAAAAATTTTAAACAAGGCAAGTCTCTTATGTGAAGAGTTCAGTTTTGTTTGTATTTGTGTTTATAGTAGGTGTTAAAGTCTACTTTCAGGGCACCATAGAGGCTTGCAAGAAAGACCTTGAGCAAAAAAATGCATGCATGTTTGTAGGGTATAATATAAGCCTTCTACTATGATCCAAACGCTCCTTACCTAATTTGGGTGTGTATTCTCTTTTCCAGAAAGAAATCAAAATTTTCTTTGGAGCACTTCTTTCCAACTTGGGTCCATTTGGTGGCTATGGTGTGGGTTTTTGGCTCCATCTTACTTTGCATGTCAAATTGTTTGAATTTTGACCTAAACTTTATTCAACATGTCCCTCGTGACTTGACTATCATAATTTCAATTCCTTTGGAGGTGTGTTTCAACTCCCTTTAACTCTATTATTTGTGTGTTCTATTCCTCCTAGCATCAAAATTTCTACCCCCTTGAAAGTCTTAGATATGAGGCATTGATGCCTTCAAGTGCTTTAATTACAATAATTTGATGATCATGAGGTGAGGTTGGGATCCCATGTGGTCTTTTTCCAAGATATGAGTACAGATTTTATACTCTATTCATTGAAGATATTTAATTTGTTGAAGTAGTAGTGCCTTGGAAGTTCCACACAAGATTTGTTGAATTAGGCAAAATTTGGGGTGTGATCTAAAAGGTTGGGCAATGTAGGCCAAATGCTAAACTTGCAACCCCAACAAATGAGCTTTGGTTAACATATGTTCGAACAATTCTAAAAGTAATGAAGTGAGATTTAGTTCTAGATGATTGTCCCATAAATATGTGTTTTAGTTGATTTTTTAAAAAACTTTCTCTCCAAAGAAAGTGTCATGCACTTGCAACTTCAAGATTAGTTTGGCGAATGCTTCTTGCTATTTTTGTTTGATTCTTGTGGTGGGTGTTTTATCTAGCTTGTTCCTTGGAGCCTTCACAAATTTAAAGTCGCATGTGAGGATCCAAAATGCATTTGGGAGCTTGAACCTTGACATTTGGGTCCAAAGTTTGGATCTAAGTCTAGTAGAATTAAAACCATATTTATGTTAATGAATCCAAATGGTTATCGAAACACTAACTCCTAAGGTGAGAAATTGAACTTTTGTGAATACAATAGTTTCGTGATTCTTGACTAGGGGTGTTAATCTAGATGATGTCAAGATTGTAGGGCCTCCCTTGAATATGTCAAAAGTAGCTAAGTAGGTTGCTTTCATTTCATTGAATGGCCGAACCTTTGATCGAATGTTGGAGGTTTTATTTTGGCTATAGTCTATGTTCCTCAATAAGGATAATATGAACTTTTAATTCCCCTAACATGTGCCCACCACTCTTGTCACAAGTCTTTGGACATTGAGTGAGGCTATGCATAAATAATCATTTTGCATGGTTGCAGCTTTGGAGATGTGTGGTGTTTTCACCTAATTCATAGGAGAAAATGTGCTATTTGTTAAGGGACATGTAGATAGATTAAAAATGGACAAGTAGACAACTTTTAGTTTTGGTTCAAATTTGGACATGATGTAAATTTTTTTGAATTATTGTTTTTTGTTTTTTCAAATGAGGTTTTGGAAGGAAATAGGCAACATTTCATTTCCTCCCAATTTTGGTAGTATCACTTTTCTTTGCAAGTTTGTGTGGCAGAACAAGTAAAAGTTATGTCAAGAAGAAAACTAATAAAAACTAAAGATTTGAATAACAAAAAAATTGTCAATACATGTAGGTAAAGGACTTGTTAAGACTATTAGTAATAGAGTTGTTAATAGATTTAAAAACTTGTAATTAAAAACATCATTCTAATACTTTTTTTGATATGAATTGCATAAAATTAAAGTTAATACTTACCATTTGGAATCGATCCTTAGAAATCAAATTTGGGAGAATTTTTGTACTCATTTTTGTGATTTTTTGGGGTCAAGATTCAAATGTCTTCTATGCAAGTTCATGTTTCAATTGGTTTTTTTTGTAGAATGTAGGAATCACAATTAGTTGTTTTCAAATCTTGTTGAATCGGTTTGGTTTGGGAATACACTATATGGAACAAGAATCCAAATCCTCCCATATAATTGTAATTGTGTAAAATTCAAAGGTCATTACTCATGCATATTCTTGGTTATGAACAACTAAATCCAAATATGTAGTAACATTACAATTATGAGCAACATAGTGGGCTCCAAGAATATAGGGGCATATGGAAAAAACTCATGTTTGACATTAACCTTGACTTTAATGCCACCTAAATTGAATAGAATGTTAATTTAAGAATTTAAAAATAAGGCTATAAAAACAAATTTTCATACTAAGCTAAAAAAACCACCTACTTGGACCTTGAAACTCCATATTTACAAAAGTCACACTAGCCATAATGAGGTAGCCCCAATGGTATAATTAGTTATGTCTACATATAATGTTTAATTTTGATATTAAATATAATTCATATCAAAATCAAAGTCATTACATGTAAAAAAAATTAGGGTTTGGGCATTCCTTTGTGGTCAATGTCGGTCCATGTGTATTGTGCATTTATACATGGTATAGTTATTACCATGAGAGAATCTAGACCATGGTCAAACCCAAAGAAGATCCTTCAACTTCCACATGGTTTTAAGAATTATTTTCAATAGAATATTCATAGAGGTCAATAAGGTTGTTTGCATGTTTCATTCAACACCAAATTAGACAAATGAAAGGAAGATTTTACTTATTTTAACTATGAATTTGTGCTTCCATAAAAATACCCATGTTATTGTTGAATGTATGCACTACTTACAAATTCATTGTTGTTGTAAGGGCCTATATTAAACATGTCATGATAGATTTTTTCTTTTGGCTCATGGCATCAATTAGCAACATGAAATTGACAATCATAAGTTAAAGGAAACAAATCTATGATGACAACATTTGTAACCACACATTTGCACATCTTCAATCACAACACAAAAACCACATAACTAACACAAAATTGAACTGAAAAAGAACAATATCACTTTAAATTTGCACTTAACCCTCCTACACAACATTTTTACTATTAACAACTGTAGGTAAAACATTCATGAAAATTTTTTAAATGTAATACCACAATCTACCATTATCCATATGATGCCACAAATCAAAATTTTCAATCCCCTATGGCAACATAAACATGGTTTACAAAAGTTGTTATGCCACAAACTTGGAAACATTAATTAAACTTGATTATTACCTATTATGCATATATTTGTTCTACAGATAATTCTAGCCCTTGATGAATGAGGAATATGCTTCTTCAATATGCATGATTTTTTCCGTGATGTAGTTCATTATCCATTGGCTTAATTGCCCTTAAAAAAAAACTTACATGTCAAAGTACTTATTGGTTGGGAACTTGAATCTTCAATTTCAACAATGATGGTTGACACATACCACATTGTTGGCATTGAAAAGTGAATACATATAACCAAAGTTGGGAAGGAATATTTAGTTTCCACAATAATGGCCAACACATACAACATTGTTGGCATTGACAAATAAATGAGTCCATGTACAACCCAAGTTGGGAAGCCATATTTAATTTCAACAACAATAGCCAACATAGGAAAAAAATTAACAAAAAATTGAGAAGTTATAGCCAAAGTTGGTAAGAAGTATTTAGTTTCAACAACAATGGCCAACACATAATTCAAAATGTCATACAAAACTGACACAAACTTTAAAATGTGCACTAATAACAAAATATACACAGAAAAGTTCATAGTAGACCAAAAAACATGTATTGTTGTTGTGTAACATTTTAAAAATATTCTTAATGACTCTTAAATACACCAAAAGATACATACCTTCACATTATTACTTTGATGAAGAACACATAATCATCCATTTTATCTAATTACATTCAAGACCAAAACATTTTGAACTTCCATTTACTTTATGCACCCAAATGGAATTGCAAATCATAAGATGATTTCTAAAGATCAATTAAGCATTCATAATTCCTCCTTTTATATCTTGTTTTGCTCATCATCTTGGTTGAACTTATGTAACCAAAATTGTTGGGTCAAAATTATCTTTTACCAATATGTTGTGTAGTTGGAAAACTATTCAACATGTAGATTTGAATCATTGAGACCATGTAGAAAACTATCATGCACATCACAAATTAGGACAAGGTGTTTGTTGTTGGGATTAAAAAATTAAAAACTTTTTTTCAAAAAAATTCCACATTTCTTAGTCCTCAATACATATCCACATTCATATTTCCAAATGCACATAATAATATGGTTTCACCACCCTAATTCCTTCTTCATCACACAACTCCCACCCCATAATACCCTAACCCCAAATTCAAACATGTAAATCTAATAATACTTAATGGTTTTTGTTTAATGATCCACAAACGCATGCCCCTATCTTGATCCAATTTGCAAACACCCAACATTTCAACATAGATTCATGGTCCATAACACAAGTAAACAAAGCATGAAACAAAATGCAAACATTAATCCCTTTATATCCCAAGAACTTCATTTCCCACAAATTTATAATCTAGCCTAGTGTTTTGCACATTTTTTAGATATCTCATAACACTAATATAATATGTGGCCAAGTTTACTTTGTGTTTCACTAAATTTTGAGTGAACTTGAACAAATTTATCATAGTGAAAATGGCCAACCGCTTAGTGAATGAAGACTAGTTGCTACAAACATAATGAATCCACTAATAACTAGTTGAATTCACTAATATCTAATTCACTAGGCTAGCCTTTTAATTCCTAAACTATATAGGAACCTAGGTTAGGTGGTTAGGCCACCTAGGCTAAAAAGATGGGCCTTAGCAAACTTATACATAGTTTAGGCACCAAAGCCTAAACTAAGTGGCAAGATTAAAATTTTGATCTCCTCATGACCTTTAATTCGAAAGACCATTTCCATACCATTGCACCAACATTTTTGAAGTGAAATAATTTATCATCACATTTTAATAAATAAAACTTTTATCCTACTTAAGTAGCCCATTGAATATACCATAACTAACCTACCTTAGCCTAGATAGTCCTAGGTAAGTTAAGTTAGACAAAGGTTTACATGGGCCCTACCTATGCATACTTAGGGTCAACATAAACTTACTTAAGGCCTATTGTAGGTGACTATAGGAGCTATGTAGGTTACCTTAAAAGTTATGTAAACTACTTATGGCCTACCATAAGCTACCCCTAAGGGCTACATAGGCTACTTAAGAGGTATGTAGGCTCTAGAAGATATCCCCCAAAATGCAACTAATGCATTTGCAATTGTGTGTAGTTAATTATTATTTACATCTAACTCTAATTGTTTTTACAACTATTTTGCACCCTTAACCATTCTTACAACTATGCTACAACTACATTTGTGACTAATGACTTTTTCATTTTACATTTCATGATTGTTTTCATTTATGATCATGCCCATGTATCCCATTAGTTACAAATGGAACTAGACTTAATCACATACACTATGGTGTCAAACATAACCCCTAGTGGTATACATTAAGAAATTTTTGAAGGTATGCGTATTTTTGCTAAGTTTAATTAGGGGTATAGTGGGGGTATATTTCCATGGGTGTATGTATAAAATTGTATTTGGTTTTTATTTAAGTAAATTAACTAGCTACCTACCTACATATGATTGTCTTATACCTACCTAACTTAAGCTATCTACCTATTTACTTATGTTTACTTACCTTCTAGCCTAGGCTACCTGCCCACCTAATGTAGGCTACCTATTTATTAAATTATTATTATTATTATAGGTTACATATATTACTAGGCCACTTATAGGGATTAATGTAAGTTATTTTAAAGTTATTTTAGGTTATCTTAAGGGCTACATTGGCCAACCCAACATCCCCACTTCCTCATGATGCTTTTATTCCCCTTGTGATTATCATTACATGCATAATTATCCCTGATCCATTTTTATTAATATGAAGTTGATTGCATTTTACTTCTACATCACCCAAGGTGCCATGGAAGATCATGACAATTTTGCAATAAAATCCAACCAACTAAAAATGCATCTACATTATATATCATCCTTGTAAAACATAAGACAAGCTAACAAAATTGGCATTGCACCAATGCACAATGTAGCACACACAAGGATTAAACAAAATGAATACTAAATTTTTAAATTAACTCTCTTGAAAATTCTTTGTCCTCCTTCAAGGTTTGGGGTGCTTAAATCCTCCAATGCTAGTTTTATTCCCACATTCACACCTCCATCATTCACTTTCCAAAAACCACACATCAACATTCATAACAAACCATTAGGTCATAACCAACCAACACATAAACCCCAAGTTGAACATGCATCCTAATTTAAACTCGATTGAAACCTTCAAAATATTCATATAAACAACTACAAGAAATTTCATCCTTGATGAACTACAAGTAAAACCTATGTATATATATCAAAATTTGTAGCTTTCCATCTATGAAAATAAGATAGTTATTAACAATATACCTTTCTTTTACATCAACCAACAATTTTGCCTTGTCTTTAATTGCCATTAATTTAGGATCACTTTTTTTTCTAATGGTTGTGAACATGGGAAATTTTGATGCCACCACAAGATGGGAATAGAAAAATGTTGGACCTACATTTGTTAACAACCTATACAAGAAGTTTTGACCTTGTTGGCTTCTCACCTTATTATAGTACCATATTCCTCCAAGTATCATTTCCCTTTCATACTACATATTCCCCTAGTCATTTTAATTCAAAGGTCTCTTCACACTTATGCAAGGGCTTGTTGCAAATAATAACATAACTTGGGTCCTCATTTTTTAGTTCATTGTATATTACAATAAAATTATCACCCAATTAAGCTCTTGTAATATGAAATTCCACATCATCATCATTTTTAAATTCTACATTTAAGTTTGAAACTTGAAGTCCGTTCATCATAGTATGAGCCTATACATCCCAATTATATTAAAATCACAGTTATTATGCAAAATGGAAAATAACAAATGGTAAACAACAAATGACGAATATTTGTTGAATATCCACAAATACATATTGTAGTGCAATTACTTTCAAGTTAGTATGGAACAAACCTAAAACAAAGTAACTACATAAATAAACAACCTTCAAGTTGAAATTAGATACATGCAAAACATTGGGGGGTTCCAAAGTTAATAGTTTCCAAGGCTTCATATGTGATTTCATTTCACAAAATGTGAGTTATCACCCATATATTCAACAAACAAGCATGCAACCTCTTTCGTATTCAACAAAATGCAATTTTGATGGGAAATTTAAGTTATATAATACATGGATTGTTAACCATTGATTTTTTTGCAATCTCAACTTGTTTTGCAATTCACATGTTTAGGTTTAACTAGGTGACAATAACAAATCACATCCCTTCAAGCAATTGGGTAAGCTACACATTGTTCATTCTTTTTTTGTTGGCAAAAAACAACCACATCTACAACTATTCATTGTCCATTATAAAAAATGTGATAAGCATAACAAGCCCACAACTTTCACATTCTCCTTTCAAGCATTCGAGATTATGGAATGCATTGGAATTTTCTACTAGACACAAATCAAATGTCCACATGCTAATTAAACCTTGGAATATAATGTAATTATCTTGACATACATCTTGCTTTTGTTTTAAATGTTGTTGAAGTCATCCTTCCACCATCTTTACATGGTAATTGCAAGCACATGTGTTCTTTTCTTGTAATAGAGGATTGTAGTCTAGTTTCAAGTTTTCAAATGTTTTCAACTTTACTTTGTTGCCATGGGCTTTCACAAAGTGACCATATAAATTGTCTAGTTGCAAATTCCAACCAAATGGCATTCAATAGGTTTATAAGCAATTTAAACATACAAGACAATGATGAACTGTGTTGTACAACATTACAAAGGTTATAACATAGTTACACTTGAACACAAGGGCAATATAATGACTACCATGAATAATTAACAAAGCCCAAGTAAACTTGCAACATAAGCTCCCAAGTACAAATAACATAGACATGCAAGTAAAAGTAGCACATGCCCAAGTACATAGGGTGAAAGCACAATCAAGTATATACAAAAAGGGCTTTAAGTAGTTGCAGTCATATTTTTACATATAAATGCATGAAAGCAAAATCGAAACATTTTCAATCATTATCAAACCATCATGGTGTTAAATATTGATTTTATATTATGTTGTATTAAAAATTTGAAAAATTTTAATGTACTAAAAGTAAATCAAAAATACTTTTACACTAAAAAATTGATATATTGTTACTTTTACCTTAGAAGTTGAAAGTGCATAAGTAAAATTTTGACAGGCATTAACCAAGAAAGTAAAAAAATTCAATATTTCATCTATTTGAATCATATTTTGTTTCTTTAAACAATTTACAAGGTTAAGAAAATTCTACTTGCGTTTTTTAGAAATCTACTTTAAACATGTGACTCTTCAATATTATTGACATAAATTCAAAAAATATGTTCATATTGATCATTGAAATAAAAAATATTTCTAATTTAATATGATAAAACTTAGTTTATGACTATTTTACATTTTTTTAAAACAAGGATCACAAAATGTATACTTGATTATGCTTTCACCTTGTAGGAAAGTTGCTTGAAAAATTCTCAAAGTTAAATAACAAGTGACAAAGGAGTTACCCAAATACTAAATGCATAATGACAAATATTGACCATGGTTGTCCAATATGTGGCCCTTTTGATAAGTGAAAAAATGGACACCAAGTATTCAAACTTGTGGCACAAGTAGCCATGGTAACAAAACAAGTATTGACCATGATTGTCCAATATGCAGTTCGCTTAATAAGTGAAAAATATGGACCATCAAATATTCAAACTTGCAACACAAATAGCCATGGTAACAAAATGAAATATTGACCATGATTGTCCAATATGTAGTTTGCTTAACAAGTGAAAAACATGGACCATCAAGTATTCAAACTTGTGGTACAAGTAGCCATGGTAACAAAAAAAGTATCAAAGCACAATTATCCATAATTAACCACCAAGTACAAGTGGCCAGTCTACATCCCAAGTTGGAATAATGGTAATTAAAAATTGACCTAGTTATTCAAGACACAATGCCTAATGTTGGACATCCATTGTAAATACTCTAATGAATATGACAAGTGAAGTAGATGCCTATCAAGTAATCAAACCATGCAAAACAATTTTCTTAATCCACTTTATGCAGTATAACTCAATAGAGATTGCATCATCTAGGCATTGTTGATGAATCATTATTTAATATTTATTTAATAAGCTAAAACTAGTTTTAATTTTTTTCAAATATATAATATTTACAAATGATTTTTTAAAAATTATTTATTAGAAATTAATCAATATTTAATTTAGTTAATTAATCTGAACTAATTAATTATACTAAATAATCAATTATTAATATGATTATAATTATAAATTTTTTGAGATGTAAAAAATATGCCACATGGTAATGTGTAATTGGTTATTTTAAAAGTTGCACATTGTGTTAACTAATTGCAAAATTTATACAATCAAAGTTTATGGTTTATTGTAGACTTCATCCATGTGGTTTGTGATAATATCATGTTGAGTCATGATTTGCGACTAGATGTCCATTATGACTAGATTTATGCAACTAATTCAATATTTAGTTGCTAAAATCAATTGTGACTAGTTTGTAGTCACAAAATGTAATACAAATTTGATAATTTTCTTCTAGTGTTTCCCATTGATTTAACACCAATCCAAAAATATAGCTTCAAATTTAAACTTTAAACGAGGAAGGATCCCTATTGAGATATCCATTTGCAAAACTTTGCCATACAATTTTATGTTCATGCATGTGATGGTTATTTGCCATTGGAAATGTTATGACCCAATACTCATTTAGGCATAAGGGCAAAATTGGAAATTAATGTTCAATTTGGGCATTACTTGCCATGGATGAACTCCAATTCTTAGCATTGCAAACAACTGTTGTTAAAACCTAGCAATCTTTCATAAGAACTTCATTTGTAGGTAGAAAAAAAATTCCATGCATGAAGAAAAGTCATATCAATGAATGGAACTAATACACTCCTTAAGTTGATGGCTTAGTTTTTGTCTATCTTGCTTCTTGAACCATCTACCAACAACAACCACACACGTGTGTAAAGAATGGTCAATGTTAGCACCTATAAAAGCAAAATTCCCTTGCCTTTTACTACAACATTTGAAGAATTTTCCAAGTTTAAGCGATTTCACCCTTGGGGTTTTGGGTTAGAGAAAGACAAAACAAAGGCATTTATTTGCCTTCACATCATCCCAATTGAACTTTACCCTAAACCCAAATAAACCTAGTTTGCATTGTTAGCTTCTTTTCAAAATCTCCTTGTTTCAAAATAGAAATTTCATTGTGGCCTACAATGTTAAATAGCAAAGGGCCAACATTGTACACCTTTGTGATATTCTCATGTTGGAAAAAATGTAACAAGGATGATCGATAACAAATGATGGTCTATAAAATAAAGTTCATTTCTATTCACCCATTCAATTTTGAAATAGTCCTTTCAAATCCTCCTTTGAAAAAAGTTTTTAAAAATTCCAAAATGCCAAGCATACTAGAAATTCCTAACTTATAAAATATTTATATTGAACTACCATCATTGGAATGTAGGAAGCAAATAACCTACATTTGAGTCACTCAAACCCTCTACTTGGAGCTTAATTATGCTTTAGATAGCCTACACTTGAAAAGAACCTAATACATGTCAACCAAGCAACCGCCTATAAGCATTCACCACCCACCATTAAACAAGTGATTTGCAATTATAAATGTAAACTTGGGCCTACCCATGATCTCCTCCTCCAACAATCTCATGTGATTTCATAAGTCATGTGATTTCATGTGCCAAGATTCATTTTCATTTGCAACCAAAATGTTGAGGGTTAAAATGAACCCAAATTTATTTGAATGGTAGATCGTCATAATTTTGCTCAAATCCTATGATTATATATTGAAAATTTTAGTAGTAAATGTTGTGATTCTGTTATATGTTTTCAAGATTACAAAAATAAAGTTTGATTTTTTTGATTTTGTTTGTTTACTTGATGCACTAAATTTAATGTTTAATTAACTATTCTATAACATCTAATTTGAAATTATGTTTATTTTAGATTTACATATTGGCCAAAAGTAGAGTAACAATAAACATTTTTGTTCCTAAAATTATTTTACATAACATACAATGGGAATTTGCAAACTTATATACATTTGGAAATTTTGTAATTAAAAAAATGATTCTTATTTTTAGAATGTAAGATTGTCATTTTTGACACAATAGCATATTTGTTCAAATATAATATTACTTCCCTAAACATTAAGGGAAATATTAGGTTATATTTGAAACAATATTTGTTGAATAAACATATTAGAATAATGTTCATAATTGATGAACATTGGAAAATGAAATGTTTTTATCATGTTATGATTATTTTGGTAAAGTTACAATTGGTGTAACCATGCTAATAGGAGCCACTTCAAGCATAACTTGTCATTTTAAAAATGTTTACAATATTAACTATTACTATATAGATTATAGGTAATTAAGGAGAAATAGGTAGGTAGGTAAATAAGTATAGTGTATGTAGATAGATTTATGGGTAGTTACGTTGAAAGTAAGTAAGTAGATAGCCCTTAGGTAGTTTATATAACTTTTAAGTAGGCCTATATTGTTGTCCTTATGTAGGCCTTAGGTATCATATGTTGCCCTTTCTTATGCTCTAGGTAGCTACATAGCCCCTAGGTAGGCCCCTAAGTAGACCTAAGTAGCTTACAAAGCCCTTATGTAAACCTATGTTATCCCTAAATAGTCCTTAGAAAGCTTTTAAGTAACCCCTAAATAGGTCATAGGCTAGCCTAGCTTACTAAAACTTATATCTAGGTTAATTTAATTTTTAAAAGGTTGAGTAGGTTACTTAGGTAGGATAAAAAAAATGTTTATTAAAATGTGGCAAAATTTTATTTCACGTAAAAAAAGGTTTAATGGTAAAAAATTTGTCCATCAAAATGGAGGTGAGGACATCAAATTTTTACACTTATTGTCTAATTTAAACTAGGTTTCCTAGGGCCCATCTTTTTGGTGAAGGTGGCATAACCATGTAGCCCAAATTAACCTAATCTAAAATTAAAAGGCTAGTTTAGTGAATTCGTAATGTCCATAGCAATTAATCCCCATTCATTTGGCCATTTTTACCATGGTAAATTATCCAAGTTCATTCAAAATCTAATAAATTATAATGTGAAATCCACATATTGTAATAATGCACGAGAAGGGGGGAAAGCCAAGATAATGTCTTAGGCTTCAAACACATTTGAACACACAAATGTTGGAAAGTGAGTCCCATCACTTCCAAGTGGTTTTTTCATTTTAGGATTTGGAGTTTCATGGTGTTCCAAATTTTTGTGACAAACAATAAATTGTAAACAATGTCCAAACATGGCCATTTTTAGATTGTTGAAAAGGTCTTGAAGGTTAGATATTAAAAATCAAAATACCTTCAATTGGATCATGCAATACACTTTGCCAATAAAAGGTTTTTTCATGGGTTATAATTTTGCAATTGAAAGTTATGTATGTAAGAATTACGAGCTTACAAAGTTATAAAATTTGTTATAACTTGGCAAAATTTGAAAATTTGAAGATTACTGAGTGAAAACTTTTTGGCACTTTGATGTAGCCCATGTTGCTAATCACATAATATATTATAAGGGAGGAAAGTGGTGAGCTTTTCCTAAGTTTGGGCCTGGTGTGTCTTGTGGGTTAATTGTGTTTCGTTTATGCACCATTTTGGTTTCAATTTGCATTGATTGTTTTTTTCCTTAGTTTGTGCAAATTGATTTCACTTTGAACTCTTGTTCATGAGTTCATCCTAATCCCATCATGGAGCTCCCATGCCTCTTTGTTTGTGAAAACTAAAGAATTCACTATGGGTTTACATTCCATTACAAAATAAAAAATGAACTAGGATTTTACCCATGATACCATTTAACAATCCTAGGAGTGCATAACCTTTTAAAGCTTGTAACAATGTTTTTCAACATAGTGAAAAGTATGAAAACATTGTTTAAGCACCATTATTCAACATTGTTTTAGGAGTTTTTGAGCAATCCCATGTTGCCATGTCAATTTGTAAAGACTATTATAAAAAGCTTTTGTGAAGCTTCAATCGCTTCTTTTATTGCATTTGCACTTCAATGCATGATGAACATGTGACTTTATAAGAAAATGAAAATATGCACACATGAATTCATTTAATTTCAATATTTGAAAAAAATTACATGTTGTGGCAATTTATAAACCATCTATAATATAAAAGTCATAAAAGTGACCTTGTTCCTGAGTCATGTTTTCACCCCTTGCTTTTTATTTAAAACTCAAACCTTGTTATATGTAAAGTGAAAGAATTGTATTGAATTAAGAATGAAACTCAATATCATGGTACATATAATGCACAATATTTGAAGTAATTATGATAACATTAAACATAACACAATGAAACTCAAATTAGCACAAAGTTTTGTTAAATTTGAGTTTCACCATGTTTTCATTCCTCATTTAAATGTAATGTATTTTTTATTTTTTTGAAAAATATCACCCACCTCAATGATTAAACTCAAGATACTAATATTGTGTTTTCTTCAATTTAAAATATTTTATCTTCATGTTGAATAGGTTTCACATCAAATCACTTTGATCTTGTCCTACAATTTGTATTAGGAATCTCTAAGAAATTGTAACATCATATGAAAGTTCATCATAATTTTGAACTTACATTTTTTGGATGCACAAAAGAAAATTTCATAATTAAATTACATATGGATTAATGCAATTCGAAATGGTTGTTGATCAAGATGTACGTAAGCATATAGACAAACCATAAACTTATGTCACATTGCATTTAAATTACGTGATCATCTCCCCCATATTATTTCATTTCCATTACTCCAATTTGATGTTTTTATTGTGATACACCTTTGCAACTTGGAACTGAAATACTTGCATACAGTGAACATTAAAAATCATGGCATGACTCTCATGTAATTTACACATTATTCTACAAGTATTGTGAATTTTTGCCATGTTTTGTTCATAAGCAACCACAAAAGGAGGCAAGTTATAGGAGACACTACAAAATATTTGTTTTTTTTTCTTTGGGTTCATTCCTTGTTGCTACTATTACTATGGTTTATTTGAGTCAATTTTTTTACACACATTGAAAAAATATTTCACAAATTGTCTCACACATTTCTTGCAAAACATGTATAAAGTGTGTTTTACATAAAACCTTCTTTTACTCCCACCCCGCCTCCTCAACTTGGACATGGGTTTCAACATTGGATGTCCTCGAGTCCTTTCATTTAAGCATTTGTCGTCTTTGATTGTATAACCACATCCCCACTGCTCTACGGTGTGATGTACAAATGGCATTTTGTTTTCCATTAAATAAGCTAGTGCAAGACTTGTATAATGTGGCAATTTAGCACTTGTTCCTCTTATTACCCCAATGGTGTTTTGTTTTGCCCCCTCATGGTGGGGTGATAATGCATAGAGAAACGTGGATTTAATTTAAGTGTTTTTTAGCATGTGATTTGGAAAACTCGCAAGAGGAGTTTTTTTGTAGGCCCAAACATTGTCAACTAATTTGAGCTCTATCCTTTTTCCCCAACATGATCCTCCAACTCATAAATGTTTGTTTCATAGTTTAGCCCTTGGGTGTGCAAGGGAAGATTCTTGAACAACTTACGGTTTGGCACCATTTTCTCTTGTACCCATGTCCTTCACCACCACCTCAGCTCTCACCGCATTACACCCTGAATCAAATGGCTACTTCTCGTTTTTCCTTGAAGACTATGAGCTAAACCAAGACCTTGAACTTTCTTTTGATTATTTCAAATTGGCATTCCAACGCATGCCACATTTATTAGCAAATGGTCATTCTCGAATGGTTTTTAACACCTTTAAGACTGTTTTCACCCTGAAGATTCAACGAATGGATTCCCTCAGTTGTTCCAACTTTGTTCTTATATCACATAAAGTCACATTCCACCCCAAATTACACATGTCCTTGGAATGGCCCGCCTCTTAGGCATGACCAAGCCTTTAAGCGGAGTTTGTCCCATTATAGTGGGGGAAACATTATATCGATTCACAAGCTATGTTTTATGCCTTCAATTTCATGAAGCTTTTACAACACATTTTTCCCCACACCAATTTGGAGTTGTAATTAAGGGTGGTTGTGAAACAATAATCCATGGCATCAAGTGCACCCTAGACCTTCACCTTGACTGGTTGTTTTTTAGTTGGATGTGGTAAATGCTTTCAATTTAATGTCAATAAGGTTCATATTTCAAGAACTTCATCAAAGATGCCCTACTAGAAGATGTTTAACATGTGAACATTTTCCCTAAAATGGGTGATGTTCAGGTGGCCTTTGGAATTCTAACTTGTTGTTTCATGCAATGCCCATCTTATATTTTACGATGCACACCTCCATTTTCCATTTTCACAAAGTCCTTTATTTCCTTTCATTTTTCCCTCCTTCAAATGTTTGGGTGTCTTTTGGGTTTAGGGTCCTTTGATAGCCTAGAAGGACCTTTAATTCATAAACAAACTTCCCTCCCAATAACTTTTAGTGGTGTTGGGCTCATATTAACATCCACCATCACCTTGGTAGCCTATTTAGGGAGTCGGGCCCTTGTTGTTTTTGTCATAGCTACTAGGTTTATGGTTGATCAACATCCTTTCCTTTTTGAAGCCTTAACATGAATCGATAATAACACATTTCCTTTCCAACAACACCTCAAGGTGGCATGTGAACTTCTACCACCCCCTAGCCCGTGCGTGTTTTTTCCTCCATTTGAATAATTCACGAGGCAATAAATGGTTCAACTTCAAGATTCTATCTTAAAACACTTACACCATCATACCTTTTTTTGGCATGATCTCCAACGGGATATCTGAAGCCCATTGTGTCCAAATTTGACCATGTTATGGCCCAAGGCCAGGCATTTGGCTTACAATTCGACTGGTCTTCCTAACCTTCATATTATATTTTCCAATTTTTTCCGCAACACTTTGTATACGACTTGGACTACCCCATCCCTCAATTGCAAGTATCTATTGATGTGTGTGCACACATCCCATTGATCTTATGGGTATCCACCTTTTATGTTGTGCTCATGGTAACGAATGCACTGGAACCCATGATGTAATTTGTGACACCTTTGCCGCCATTGCGCAAGATGTTGGTTTCCATGTGGGACGAAAATAATTACATGTGTTTCTTTCAGCCACATTCAACTTCTTTTGTTGATGAGTCAACATTGTGCTTACCAAAGATGACATTCACACCTTAACTAACATTGTCATTACTGACCCAACTCGAATGAATTTACTTCCTTGATCTTGTGCAACTTAAGGTTTTGTTGCCTCTGATACATCTCAAGCCAAGGAAAGGAGCTATTGCAACCGACACCCCACTAATCAATTCCTCCCTTTAGCAATTGAAGTCTTTGGTTGCTTACACAAACATGCCAATATTTTTTACACAATTATGTTAATGCCATTGAAAGCTTGAAAGGGTAAAATGGCCTTCATCTTTTTACTTTGGTCACTTTTATTCATAAAAAAATTTCAATCACATTATAAAGGATGCAAACATTCTCCATCTTAAGTTAGGTGGTAGCTGTAAGTTTTGCTATTTCCCGACTTCCACCCCTTCAAGACACACCTCCCATCACCATAGCCGATCTATTGCAAGCTGTTGATTTTTGACATATAAATATGGCCAATCTACCACAAGCGGTTAATTATAGACATGGAGAGATTTTCACACCTACTTTGAGCCAACTTGACATCTTGTCATTTCTCCCTTTTTTAAAATTTTATTCCTTTGTACATTTTCCTAATCTATGGTGTGTTTTTTCTTAATAAAATTTTATAGGACTTTAATAAAAAACTTTATACCTCCAAATTGCTTAGCCTTCAAATGTCAAAGTGGACCAATTTGGTCGACTTTTTAATGTATTAAAAAAATCTAAATTGCTTAATCTTTAAATGTTAGGGTTGACCTATATGGTCTATTTTTAGTGTGTTTTAATATTTTTCAAACATTTAAGGGTTAAACCTTTTTCATGATGGCATAGGAGAGGATTCTATCTTTAGACCCTTCCACAATTAAGGCCCATGTCACAAGCCCCCCACAAAGAACCATGAATTTTTTTTGCATGTTAAAACTTGATTTCCTTTATTTGTGCCATCCTAAAATAATAATAATAATAATAACCTTGGCTTCCTTTAAATGTCAAAGAAATAATGATAAAAGATAGAGAAAAAAAAGGTACCTTGTAAATTATGGAACATAATTTGATAGGTTTCTTCTAAAGTAGAAGCCCTGCACTAGATGATGAAATCTTGTCAAATTTTTCTTTTGGTCCTTTTAATGATGACGAAACCTTGTCAAAATAAAATTTAAAAAAAAAAACATATCTGAAAAGGGAGGTACAAAGAGAGAGGACCAATAAAGTAATTTGTAAAGTTAGGCAATTAAGGGCCGAAAATAACCAATTTCGGCATTCTAGAGCATCAAACACGTAACTAGGAATGACAATTTTACAAAATGAAATAACTAAGACCCAAACTAGTTTTTCCACTAATTATGGTGGTAAACTAAGTTTCATCCTATCTTTCCTTTTTCATGAGCACCTCCATAGTTGCTACATATATTTTCAATGTTCCTACTTATACAACTACCATACCTCAAATTCATGTCTGGTGTTAATTAATTCATTATTGGAATAGTCAATTTTTTTGAAATTATTAACAATAATTTGTTGAAATTCAATAAAATTAAAACTGTTCAATGCCAAAAAGAAGCAAAATGTACAATTTTGGGGCAACCATTTGGGCAGTTTTTTTTTTGAGCATTCTTTTGGCTTGATTATGAAATTTTTCAATTAGTTTTCTTTCAAGCTCCGTATGTACATTGTGTGGTTATGTGTTTCTTCCATGTGGAATGCTTTGCAGGTCTCACATCGAGATGATACACTTGCGTAATGATGGATAACTTTTACAATAACATTTTGTTGCTCTTGTTCTTCTCCATCGCAGTTGTTTATTTTTCCCCTTTTTTTGGGGAAGTTTTTGTTCGTTTGGTTTATTTACAACTACTTGTTGTTTTTTGTTATGGCTTTCTAGTAGTTAGTTTGTGGTGCAGCAATAACGGTATTCCATAGCTGATTTTCTGTTGAGAAGGAAAAGGGTTCATGATTGTGTGTGTGTGGCATTTAGAGAATTAGCAAGCGAGGTTGAAGGTCATGGGTTCTTTGAGGATGAAGTTGCGGATGTTGGAGATGGCCAAGTTTGAATTATGCAACAATCATCCGACTAGAGCTTGCACAACAACACAAGTCACCAATATTTTCCATCAACCAGCAACGTCCATAGTAGAATCACATTTCCTGAAGCGGTAGTGATGGGATCTCCATTACCAAACCAAGTACTTCTACTATGTTATGGCGTCAAACATTGGAGCAAAACCTTTAATGGGATGTTTGCATTAAGTTTTTATCAAACGGGATGCAAGAATAAGAACAAATAGATGTGACATTGTGGATTGTTCCTTCAGGTGGGGTTTTTCTTGCCAAATGGGCTTCTTCATTGTTTAAACATACTTACACCTACCAATCCTTGTTAGTAGCAAAACCTGCATTGTTATATTTGGATCTTCCTTTTATTATACTCCTTATAGATGCCGTACAACCCTTAATAGATGCAATTCACTCCTACTTGGCTTCTTGGTACAAATATATCATAAGGTAGGGTTTTTTATTTACCATGATTAGTTTGGTTGGAAGAATGATGTAGGGTTGTCAAGTGTGTCATGGATGTCATACGACCATATGATTTTAACGTTGTTGATTGGAGTTTTAGTGAGGTTTGAAGGTTATATGTTGATAGATACTTTATTGTGATGGGATGGTGGCAGGTTTAGTGATGATGGGATGGGCCTTCCATTGGTGGGTTTTGAAGTAGTTCTTTCAAATGAGGACCTACAAGTACTTCAAACTGCTTCCTTGTGGATGATTCCCCATACAAAACCTTAAAAAATCCTATAAGTACCATATCATTGTTTGCTATATTTTGTAAGGTCAGAAACATTTAAGCACTTTTGTTTACAATTTATTTTCCTTACAATTAAGGTTTTATTGCTTAGTTAACATTCATATTTCAACATAAACAAATTTTTCAGGCAAGGTAGATGATGTCGTTTTGTCTTTTTATAGATTTTCAACAATCATCTACTGATTGGTGTATACTTATACCTATACAGCCAAGTACAACCACTTTTCCTCAAACATATACCAGTAATGTTCCGCACTATCAATGCAGCTAGTATAAAAGCAAAGTTGGTTGTTGACGAATGACCAAATGAAGTAGAAGCCCATGAAAATGATGAAGGTAGTGAGGATACATATAATGACGATGATGAAAACAATTTTTTCAATAGTAGCAGAAAATGCACAACTTGTAGGTCCATCATGATTTCTTTGTCCAACACATGGTCCTATATGTTAATATATGAAGGTTAGATTTTGTCACATATCAAATTCCAGTTCTCATGCTCAAATCTAGGGAAGATGATTTGAAAATCCTATGATCAAATACCAATAATCTAAACATTCAAACAATTTTGCATGATTTCAAGAGTGGAATCCTTTGGATCTATGGCATCTACTTCCTCTTTGTGTTGTTTAAATTCAAAATTAAAAGTAATTGAAAAAAAAGGTGTAATAGCATTGACTTCCATAACTTCAAGTTGAAATTGCATGTTGAAGCTCCTTAGTAATCATGTTTTTTCCCAACCTTTGCAAATCATTTCATTCATGTTATTCACATGAATCCATGCATGAAACAACCATGCACATACGTTTGGTTTCATAATTGGCATTCAAAAGTCAACTTCAAGATTCTCACCTTTTTCTAATTGGCTTTTGATTGTTGAATAGGTCCAAGAATGAAATTTTCTTTTGAATGCATGTTTGAATGAATGTTGTAGGATGACATCAGTAGGTTGAAGTACGCTGGTGTAGTTTGCTGGAATGAAAATGACACACACTTTTGGAAACTTCAACTTCATCCAATCCAAAAATTATTTGCTTTTGTGAATTAACCAATAGTCGATAAGCCAAACCATCTTTTGTTTTTCCAGTAAGGCAATTTTCTCCACTTGAACTTTTCGATAGGATATGAGGATGTGTTCAACAAACTCTTGAGTGGTTTCCAAATTAGACTAGTGATTGGAGCTGTATGTAAGATGAAAACCACTTAAGAGATAATTTTTTCTTCCTTCATTCATGGGTGGGAACACTCGACTTATTGTGCCTTGGAACATAACTTTCAAAGGTAACATCGACCCATTTGTTGAAGATCATACAACTATCATAATTTGTTTTTCGTCTTTTATCCCTATAACTTGTATGTGTTTGGCTCCTTTTCTTTCCCATGTTTGATCCCTTCCAATGGATACAAGGTGAATTCTAGTTTGATTTGTGTTGACAGCCAAACATGGGGTCTGTTGTACATTTTGACAAGGTAAGCAATTTGATGTGCCATAAATGTCCCTTCTGCCTCCCATGTTTATGGTAGTTTCCTTGCTACTATTGTGGCTGTTCAGTAAGACCAATTCAAGTGATACTTCATGAAATTTTTTGTCCACTGTAAAGAAACTTAAAAACCTCCTTGCTTTGTAAAGTCTTTTAAGAGTTTAGGTGCTCTACTTTCAAAGATCCCTATAATGATTGGTTGTACAATAGGTGTAGAAACACCTTGTCCAATAGCATGCATGTTTTTCAACAAGGTAATTAACTCATGCCTTATTTCAAGAATTGAAAAATGTTTTTTTGCAGTAGTGGAAACTATCCCTTTCTCTACAACAACTTTCACATGTGGTTTTAACTGCCCTCTTGGGGTGAACATACAAAGATCTTCTACTCAACTTCTCATGTGGACCATTAATTTCTCTTGGCTTTCTATGAAATGTTTTTAGATAGTGGAGTGCACGTATGAGATCACCATGTTTTTTCATGGTTGCAAGAATTGAAGGCTTTGGTGTGGTGCAAACCAATTTGTGTAAGCACCTCTTTTCCTTTTCTTTGTTGATTTTGGATTGTTTGCATCATCAATGGTCTCTTTTTTGATTACCCTTTTTGAAATCAATGTTGTTTGTATTGGTTTTTGTGGCGTGCCAATAGGCCTCTTGCAAGGTGGGGTGTTGTCTCCTTCTCTTTAATCTACAATTGTATCTCCTTTGAAAGCGCCTAGACTTCCTATGCTACATCTAACAACCTCTCCTCTTTGTCCACTCTACAAAACATAGAATCTATCTTTTTTTGTTGTTTAGTTGTTGCATTTTTTTGCACATCTATGATACCTACCTATTTCAAATTTACATTAAGAAGTACCTACATGGTATCTCTAAGATGCAAGTACAATGATTCTTACACTATGGAAATATTTTAGAACAGTGTGCAAGTTTAGGTATGTGTGTAAATGAAAAGAAAGGCTATAACAAATCAAATAGAATGTCATTGTAGGAATCTACTATCAAATTGGAAAATAAAAATCAAGTGAAGCTTTCACTTCTAGCATTAAAACTATTTATAAAACTTGAAAGCACACAAAGAAAACAGTGAAGAACATGCGTTTTTGAAGATTGGATGTATTCTTAACGGATTCAAGAATTGTGATGTTTTATTTGTCTTGCCGAAATAAAATTTTAAAATAAAAATAAAAATAAAAAAGAAAAATAAAAATATTACAAAATCAAGTGCCGAACATTTTAAGAAATAAAATAAAATAATTTCAGCAGAAAATGCCAAACATGAGTCTAAGGTATGGTACTGTAATTACTCTGGAACCTTATATAGGTACTGAGATTTAATAAAATTTTCTTGCTTTGCAGATACCTCTGAAAGACACTATCAAATCTGAGTATGAAATGCTGAAACTCAGCATAAGGTCCGAGAGGAATTATAGTAGCTGTACAGGTAGGATCTATGAAAATCTATGCTGCAAAATATAAAATAAAATTTTGCTCTAAAAATGGTCGTCTAAATTACGTCGTAATCTTTTTTGACATATTTTAATGTGTAGGGTAAAGACCGAGGCTGCAGGCCCAACTCATCAAACTAACTCTACAAAGATGTGGTGACCGTTGGATCCAGGACCAGACGGTTGATCTGGATTCAAAAGTGTTCATGGCTAACTTACTTACCTACCGGCCTTCCAACGAACTAATCTGGGACGAATTAGGCAAGTCCGGCGAATGATGAATAGAAACGTGGTGAAACGAAATGTCCAGCACGTGCAGGTCTACCTTGACGTAAGTTACTCCATATAATGCACGGGTAAGTAGGAAGGACAGAACGGAAAACGACAATTTATTCCAGTTCCGAATCTCGAGTTTCAAGCTTGAACTGTTGATTCTGCAGTGTAACTGTCTGATTGTTAAAAGCAGTCGTCGTTCACATAGTCCCGAAAGGTTTTGTTCAAGAATCATATTCACACGGTTAACTAGATCTTTGTTTCTGTACACCTGGTTCACACTGGGATGAAAGGGGGAAAGAAGAGATTGCTTGCCTTTGGAGCTTTGCGGCGGAAGAGACAGAGAGGGGAGGAAATAGAGAGATCTTGGTTTTTCACTGTGTGTGCAGCGTTGATATTTGGTCGTCTTTCCATGGATCGAATCGCAGCTTGCAGTTTTCGGTTGTTTGAAATGCTGTGATTCAGCTTCCAAAAGTGGCGAGGATTTTTTTTTTAAAAATTTTCTTTTTCCGGTGCGGAAAATATATCGGCGGGTGCCGTGGGAGCAGACTGATTGGTGACTACCATTTGGTCTGTAAGGGCTGTTTTGGAGCGCGATCTGTGCATTCATTTTGCTGCTCTCTTTTGCTTGTTTTTTCAGACGCCTTCGAGAGCATGGTACGTTTTTCTCATCCCCCGACTTGTGACTCTTTTGTTTCTAGCAAAACTTATGGTGGTGGTTCGGTTTGTGAAGCTTTGGTTGGCGATGTGTATGATTTAGGTTTGGAGGCTTGTCACTATGGCCTGGGGTTCGAGTATTCATGTGCACAAACAGGAAAGTACTGCTTGATGATCTGTGCATACAACGGTAATTGTTTCTCGTTCTGCAACTTATGAGAAAAAAGGACGACTTGTAGATCTGGAAGCCTGCAGGGATTGTCCTACCGCTAATAGGAAAAGAAAATCACTCTGGCATTTCAGATTTTTGGCTTAAGATGCTTGCGGTGACATGCATATCAATATGCGTCTTCCTTGACGCAGCGTATGCAGGAAAATGGGGGTAATGGGGGTAATGGGGATGCGCTGCCACTTTTTCTGTACAGCTATGATTTTAATTTCCAATTTCAATCCTAGACTGTGCAATATGTGGATCGAGTAAACGGAGAAAAAAAAATCGTTGTGTTTGCCTCCAATTGTTGTGCTAACAGCAGTGTAATGTGACATGATGATTGAGTAAAATGAATAGATCCATGATCAGCTCAGGGGTTTCTTGAGATTAGGCTGAGGTCTTGCAATTTCTCTCTTTTTTATTGACGTTGAGGATTGTCTATTTGAGGCTTTGGTAGTTGGCATTGTATCACAGGCTTGATGTGACCAAGATCATCCTCCAATTTTGGAAATGGAAATGGTGAGGGAAGAACTATGATGTTAGGATTGGTGCTGCAACTTCACTTTTGCTTTGACATTCTAAACCTGTGTTGCCAAACTGCAGACTGATTGTAATGTGGACCATCTTCCTATGTTTTGGTAATAACCATCATTGGTTTGCTGGATCTAGGGTGAAGAGCTTGAAACAGAGAAGCAGGATTGGAGCAATGGAGGATCCTACTCAGGGCAGTCTCCAAGCCCACGCTCACTGCATACAGCAACTTGTGTTGGAGAAAAAATTGTATGCCTTGAAAACACACCGAATCCCTTGTCTGTCACATCCAATGCTGGTCATTTAACTCCTCATTTGCACCTATCTCAAACAAGTCAACACATGTGTCCAATTTGCAACATTGGTTTCTGTAAGCTGATGCTGCAGTTAGATCATATGTTTCCTGCATGGCAGGTTGTGTTCGGGGGCCAGGAAGACAGCAGTGCAAAGAATGACGTTTTCATTTTCGACACTGTGGCAGAGACTTGGTAATTATTGGTTGGAGAGGGGAATTGCTGGGGTCTAGGGTTTTAGCAAATTTTCTAATCTTACAGTGACATGTTTGCAAGTTGTGATTTGAAGAGTGATGCATTTAAAGTGAAATCACTGTTTTAATCACTGAATTCTGGGTAGAGAATATGTTCCAAGGTTTGCATCTTGGTGGCAAAAGGTAAAATTCACTGCCTAAATAAGAGTATATCATTGATAATGAAGATGTAGTGCTGAGCTGATGAGCTAGAAAGACTGAGTTTCCTTGGGAAACTTCTTCTTGTAGGACAATGCCAAAGGTACTGGGGACTCCTCCCTCACCTCGATTTGCACATTCAGCAGTCTTGCTCGAGGGGGGTCGGATTCTAATTTATGGAGGCCGGGCTGCCACAGCCAAGGGTGACATTTGGTTTCTTGAAGTAACCTTCATATCCAGCTTACCTAGCTATTCCCACTAAGAATGCCTGTTATTCATTGTCTATGCATGTTGTGATTCACATGCCAAGTCTTCTTTATTCACCATTTCACTTGAAAGGCAAGTCCTTTCTATTGAAGCATGCTTACTTGGATTAGTCCCCTTTCCAGGTAAATACCCCTTTCGTGAGAATCCAATCCAAGTTGCTCAATATGGATGTGGTGGCCTGGAGCAAAGGAGTCACAGGAAATGCTCCACAGCCTGTTGTCATTTGTGGCCCATCGGGTGTGGGGAAAGGGACTCTCATTGGCAAATTGATGAAAGACTTCCCAGACAAGTTTGGATTCTCAGTCAGTCACACCACACGAAGTCCAAGGGAGAAGGAGCAAGATGGAGTGCATTATCATTTCACAACACGCCATATTATGGAAAAGGAGATCAGGGAGAGAAAATTTCTGGAGTCAGCAGATGTCCATGGAAATCTGTATGGAACAAGCTGGGCAGCTGTTGATGCTGTTACCAACTCTGGAAAGGTCAGAAAGTCATTTGTTTTCTTTGATTTGCTTCTCTGTGGTAGTTTGAGATCATTTTCATGAACAGCTTGCTGATTGTGATAGATCTCAGCTCTTTCCAAGTGACCATGAAAAATCAGGCAGTCAAAGAATATTGCTTAAATGTTTCTGGATGTCACCTGGATGGAAATCTAGAACTGTTGAGTTCGATGTATTACTCAGCTTTTTCAAAGTGATCAGGAAAAGTCATGCGGTCACATGGAATATTCCTTACATGTCTCATGGTCTCACCCCTAGACAGAAGTCAAGATCTCGTTATTTCCATGCATTACTTTGGTTCAGCCCTGTGCCTTCCCACTAATTTTTGATTATCAGGCACTCATAGGGGTCTCGACATGTTGCAAATGGGCAAGACCACTGATGATCTCTATAAGGTTTTTTGCAGACATGTATATTGGATATTGATGTGCAAGGTGCTCAGTCTGTGAAAAAAAGCTCCCTAGATGCAGTATTTGTCTTTATAAAACCTCCCTATCCAGAGGAAGAACAGCTTGAAAAACGTCTTCGTGGAAGGTAAGAAGGGAGCAATCTTGTTGATCTATTATGCAGAAATAGAATTTGCACAGCAGGCCAGGTTTCCTAGTTTTTCTCTCTTTTCTCTTTTCAGCTCTCTCTCTGCCTTGATCTCCTGTATGCATCGTACTTTCATCTTGAGTACTGTGATCTTAGTTGTCATTGTTCATTGAAGGCACTTACGCAGTCCTGCTACTCTGGACCAGGGGCACTGAATCTGAGGAGCAAATACAGAAGCGACTGAGGAATGCAAAAGCAGAGCTTGAACGTGCTAAGGATGCTACGCTTTTTGACCACATATTAGTGAATGCAAAGTTGGATGAGGCATACGAGAGCCTGAAGGTATGTTGTCATGTTTATGTCTCATAATTGTGCTGGGGATGTCTCATAGAGCTAACTACTTGTAGTCCTTTTATATCTACTATTGGATTTAATTTATGTGAATATCTTGCAGGAAATGCTAGGTGTCAATAATCTGCCCATTAATGCCAAAGCCAATGGCATTTGTGAACATTGTAAGAATTTCCCCTTTCTGGGACTGACAACTGCTTATGTTGTTGGTCTCAAGGATGCGCCTTTATGTGATGGGCTCCTATGACACTTCATATTTCTGTTGGAGGTCACTGAACACTTGTGTGACTGGGCGTGTCAATCAATCTGCTCCTCAGTGTTTCCTCTGTTTTTTACTGTTCAGTCTCCTTTTCTTCTCTTCTTGTTTTTTCTTGTTTGCTGATATGTTGTTGGATCTAAATTGTCCATAACCCTATGATCTGGTCATCTCTAATCCTATTCAGGATGACTTAGAATGATAGTGTGGAAAGGTCTTCAATACTTTTGAATATGTCCTATGACACTGCTGTCTTTGACTGAATTCTTCCTTGGTTGCAGATGATGCAGCTGCAAATGAGTTTGTGCAGGAAGCTAGGTCTGGTCATTCTGCTTCATTGATAGGGTCTAAGGTGTTGATATTTGGAGGGATTACAGCCTCTGCCAGCTCTATTGCTCTTGGTGATGTGTGAGTGGTTATTCTCATCCTTTCCTCTGTTGTTTGAATTCCTACGAATTTTCAAGTCACAAATATCCTTCAACTTTTCTAGAATGTAAGAATGAAGGGCATTTTTCTCCTGGCCTTCCACCCCTCCTGTCTTTTTCTCAATGTAGAAATGGTATAATACACCAACTGATCATCTCTGTACGGTTCTGGCAACTTGCCACTGAGCTTTATTTTCATTTGCGGTTCATTCCATTGCAGAGCTATTCTGGATTTGTCAAACATTTCAGGAGGGGCTCCAGGAACTACTAGAGGACTGAATTGGGTGCTTACAAACTCAAAATCCAACGGCATTGGGAACTACTGTACACAACACCCATCTGGATCTTTGAGCCAGAACCACAAATTGGTTTCTCCTTCATCATCAGAGAGGTTGGTTGCAGGTGATTTGTCTAGCAAACGAGCTGCCAATGGATTTACAAGGTAATATGCACTTGGTACAGGAACCGAAGTCTGGAATAAGCCTCATTCACACTATCTTTCTGTTTCTATTTTGCATCAACAGGGCGCACTAATGCACATATTATTTGTTGAAAAAACAAATTGATTCATTGCAGCTTTCTGTGGAGTTGCTGCTTGAAAGAGGCCAATAAAAGGTTGTAGGATCCTATTTAAGTGAAAGATTACACAGCTCACATTTAAAAAGTGGCCACAATTGTGTGTGGCTGATCCAAATTCCCTTGGGCATAACCATTGCATCCTTGAGTATATTCCAGATCAACCCAAGCAAATGTAAACTCGGTGCCAGGTATCTACCATGGCAACTTAAACTTGGGGTGTGAGGCATGTACAGTAATTTAATACAAGTAAATAATTTGAGTTGTTCCTTGTAGCCCCAACTCCTTCCTGGGAGCTCTCTTCTGAGGCCTCAATCCTCTTCCTTGCACCACAGCCCCACAGCATTTCTGATCCACAGATGAGCACTGGTGATTGTCTTGTCAAAATGTAGGGCTAATTTATTGCCTTATTTGCACAGCAGGCTTAGATGCTTGCTTGTATGGGAGCATGATATCATAAAATGAGGCTTATGCAGTTCTCACTTTTTTTTCTTCAGAACCAGTCAGTTTCGGTTCTTACATGATGTTATGAGAACCTGATTGGTTCTCTATTATACTTTTTTTCTTTTTGGGCTGGTGAGAACTTATCAAGTTAAAACTCTTATAAGTGTAGAGGGGTTTTAAGAGCGTCCCACCAACACATTGCACAACATTCGCTTGATATATTAAGTGTGTTTCATATTAATTAGTTCATGGGTCACTCACACCTTTTCTTTTTTTTCTTTTTTTTGGGGGAAGGAGCCACATTGATTGGCCCATTACCAATTTTGGGGACATAATAAAATGACAGAATATGGCTCACCATTTTTGCTCAATATGCTATAGATTGCAAAAGTCACAACATAGTCTAAGTCATGCTCTTGATTGGCTAGATGTCTTGATTGGGCTAGGTGGTTTTTTTTTGATACTAGGTTCTAACCTTTTGCTGTCCTAGACTCATGTTTAGGGGTGGGGCTTGGAACCAAGAAATAAATAAATAATCTTGAATAGAAAAAATAAATTGTTGCATGGCCCAATGCCTAGTATGGGTGGAGCTGCTCTAATAACACCAAAAGGGTGAAATGAGACCTAAAAGTTCCTCCTACAAGAAACAAATTGCAAAAATAATGTGCCATAACCCTATGTGCTACTAGTACAAGGACGAAGTCGCAAGGTTGAAAGTGTCCAAAAAAATTGTTAAGGTTTTGTGCACCTTGAATAAAATGTCTTAATAAAATCAAAGAGCGATGTTTAAAAGCTCCAAATTCTTGTTAAAATCTCTTTACAATTTGCATGTCCATTACATGCAACATATAAATATTAGTTTACTAATTGTTTTTTGGATTTTATTATTGGCAAAGTAGGCAATAATGTAGTTAACTTAACTCAAAGTTGTAGTTTGCATCTTTTAACTAAAGTTTTAAGAGATACAACTTTAGCAACATTCGTGATCAGCCAATCAATATATAGCTCATTAGCCATAAAAGAAATTATTAAAAAAAAGAAGTGCGAGCACACTCATGAACTAATTAATATGAATTACACTATGTCCCACAGTTTATGAATAGATGAATTGTACATCCAACAATAGATGAATAAGTGCCCTAGAAATAAGAATACCCTAGAAATAACCCTTGTCTACATCCATATAGACATTGCTAAAAAGCTTAGCTAACCACGTAAAATATCCTAATCACATAGGGCCAGTGTGAACCAGCACCCATGTTGGTACCTCGACCTTTTTGATTTTGAGTGAGGTCTCTTATTAGTGACCATATTAAGCCCAATAAAGTTAGATTTGAACTCAAGAGACCCTGATTTAGTCTAAAAGCATGGGATATTTGCAATATTTAGAAATAATTTAAATGGACTTTGGGAAATTTTGAGTGAACCTCTTAGTGGCCATATTATTAAGCCCAAAAACTTGTTGGATTTGAACTCAAAGACCGTAATTTAGTCTAAAAGCATGGGATATTTACAATATTTTGAAATAATTTCAAATGAATTTTGGGAATTTTTGAGGGTAACCCTCTTAATGGCCATATTATTAAGCCCAAAAAATGTTGGATTTGAACTTGAAGACCATAATTTAGTCTAAAAGCATGGGATATTTACAATATTTAGAAGTAATTTAAATGGATTTTGGGAATTTTTGAGTGAATCCTCTCAGTGGCCATATTATAAGCCCAAAAAATGTTGGATTTGAACTTAGAGACCGTAATTTAGTCTAAGAATGAGATATTTGCAATATTTAGAAATAATTTAATATGGATTTTGAGAATTTTACCATGGTTACCAACGTGGGTGCTGGTTAACCCAAGGGAAGCGCATCACACTTGAGGGTCAGTTCAGGACATGTCAATTGGACCAAAATAAATGTCATCGTTGTCTCGGCTCCCTAAACCCTAGTTAGGCTACCACGTCCCAAGTTCTCTCCTTCCCTGTTTCTCTCGCTCGCTCGCTCGCTCGCTCGCTTTCAATGCGAGCTTGTTGCAGATGTTCTACTTCTTTCTTCACTCACTTGATTCACAAAGTAGTCGAGATTGTAGCGAAGATTGTGAACCCCCCTTTTTTTTTAAGACGGGTTTTTTCCACAGAAGAATTGTGTCGTAACAAAACATAAAAAGAGAGAGAGAGAAAAAAAAACGGGACTCTCTGGAGTTAGAGATAGATATGGGAAGGGGAAGAAGGGCGTTTGGGGAATTAGGATTTGTTTGAACAGGTAGGTGGGGTGGGTGCAGATTGATGTCGCAGAAGAAGAGGCTGAGTAGCAGCAGCAGCAGTGGCATCGAGCCGGCCAGCATGTTATCGACTACCAAGAAACCGAAGCCGCAGCAGCAATTGGGAGGGGGAACAACTACTGAGTCTTATGAGAAGATGGGGATTCGGGAACTTGTGAACGAGGAGGAGAATGTTGCCGCGGAGCTCATGGTATTGGAGCATGGTACTGGGCTTGCTGGGGCTGTGGCGTCGACGATGACGACGACGTTTGCTATGGCTGTGGGTACCACCACCAACTTATCGAGGAAGAAGGCCACGCCGCCCAACCCTGCCAAGAAGCTTGTCATCAAGCCTTTCAAAGGTAACTGGAATTTGTCTTCCCGGAGTTCTTTCTCTTCATTTAGGGTTTTGCATAAGAACTCTTCGATTAGGGTTCTGCACACTGCTATACAGTACCATCATCCTGTTCATACTGATGTCTCCTCTGCTTTTTGATAGCATGTTCAAGGCCCATGATGATGTCATGCACACAAGGAGTATCCTCCTGAGAAGGACATAGTGCTCTGGGGAGGAGCACTACATCCATCAAATTATTCTTCACTCTCAAACTTCTTCATGAGTGTCACAATTCGAATGAAGCTGTGAACCTAGAAACTGAACAAAGAATTTTCCTTGCAACCACAGATTCAGTCCTCAAAAGCATGTTGCACTGTGCTGTCCAAAACTCTCAATGACAAAGTGGCTATCTGTTGAAACCATACTGCACTTCACTGTGTATGATGCTGATTAAGCAACAATGTAGCATGACTGCAAGGAAGACTGTGAGTGCCAAAGTAATTACTGTATGCCGCGCAATGCATTGTTAGCAGGACCAGTACAGTGGAGTACTGCTTGAGCACTCTTCTTCTGAACTAAAATCTGAAGTTGGGTTTAGCTCTGAAAGCCATTGGTTGCCTGGATTGCAGAGAAGCCAAAGCTTCCCAATAATTTTGAGGAAATCACATGGGCTAAGATCAAGGAAGCTGTCACTGCAATCCACCAAAAGCAGCCAGTTAGTTGCAGCCTGGAGGAGCTTTATCAGGTAAGAAATGAATTCTTATTCAGGCCTGTTGAAGTTGCCAAGTATCTCTGGATTCCAACTTGACCATGTGTTGTGTTGTGTTTTGTTTACTTCATGCTTCTTTTTGCAGGCAGTTGAAGATCTATGCTTACACAAAATGGCTGGGAATCTATATCAGAGGCTTCAGCAAGAATGTGAGGTGCACATTGCAGCTGAGCTGCGATTGCTAGTAGGGCAGAGCCCTGATGTGGTTGTTTTTTTGTCACATGTTGCAAGCTGTTGGCAAGGTCACTGTGATCAAATGCTTTTAATACGCAGCATTGCACTCTACCTTGACCGCACATATGTCATTCAAAACTCAGGTGTACGGTCCCTCTGGGACATGGGTCTCCAGCTCTTCCGTCGCCACCTCTCTGCATGCCTGGAAGTTGAGTTGAAAACTGTCTCTGGTCTTCTTCATCTCATTGAACAAGAGAGGTGAACATCTTACATGACTTCAGGAATTTTTTTAAAGAAAATTTCCCAAAAGTAAACCCTCTTGAGCGTTCACTTCCAAAAGTCAAATATTCATTGTTCCATGAGGAGGCGAAAACTGTGCCGGTTTTCCCTGGGCCATTGAAGAACTTTAAAATCAGGTTTTCTGAAATGTGCATGATTTGACTGTTCAAAAATGTAACCTTTTGCTTCTAGGTGATTGTACTAGAGCAATACCAGGTGATGAAGATGATGCTGCATTGTTGTCCAAGTGTACAGCGGTTTCTGGTTGGATCTTCCATGTTGTGCAGACAGGTTGCTGTAGTAGATGTCCAGGGATCCTCAGGAGAGCATATTTTACATGATGTGCAGGACAGGGGAGACAGTGGATCGAACACTTCTGAAGCACTTATTGCGAATGTTCAGTGCTCTGGGTATTTACTCAGAAAGCTTTGAAAGGCAGTTTCTAGAGTGCACTGCTGATTTCTATGCTGCTGAAGGAACACGTTTTATGCAGCAAACTGATGTGCCAGATTACTTGAAACATGTGGAGGTGAGTAAGGGTAACTTACTTCTCCTTTGCAGTAAACATATTTGGTGAATTGGCTAAAGCCTGGGGAGGGGCAAACCAGGATATCAAGAGAGCAATTTTCTCTCTACTTTGAGTGTAGATGTACTACCCTTTGTTTTGGTGTAAGTTTGCTCTATGGTGCATCAAAGTGGTTATAAGTACGGTTGGAGATGAGGTCCCACTTAAATTTGCAGTTAAGCCTGCTGCCTTCTGTCAAGTTGATTGCAAGCATGCTCTGCTAAAGAAACCGATGCAAATACATCTTTAGTCAAATTTCTGCACTTCCCTCAGTTTGATGTCTCTGATCATGTCTGATGTATGTGTGTCTGTGTGGCTTTTGTTCTGGTCTGGGTTCTGTTTGCAGGCACGACTACATGACGAGAATGAGAGATGTTTACTCTATTTGGATGCAAGTACACGGAAGGCTTTAATTGCCACCTCAGAAAAACAGCTGCTTGACCGGCATACAGCTGGAATGCTTGATAAGGTAAGGTTTGTACTTACTGTATATTGTGGGTATAGTTTTGTATTGTTGATCACTTTCTGGTGTGGGTGGGTAGTGTTATGCAATCTTTTACCTTGCCTGGTACAGTCTGAAATTATGTGCACTGTTTCAGATCTTTGTTCATTTCTAATAATGAAGGCAACATTAATGCTGAAGCCTTTTGATGAGGATCACGTCATTCATGCTGCATGGTCTGGGGAGTCTTCAAGGAGTTCCAAGTGGTCAAATTTATAGCCTTTATCTAAGGAAATTCTAGATTCATGTTTGAAGTAAGATTTTTTGAGTATTTTTTCAGGGATTCCGAATGCTGATGGATGCAAACCGTGTTGGAGATCTTCAGAGAATGTATTCTCTTTTCTCCCGTGTAAATGCCCTGGAGCTTCTGCGGCAGGCTTTGAGTGCATACATTAAGATGACAGGGCACAATACTGTAATGGATGAAGAAAAAGACAAGGATATGGTGTCATGGTTATTGGATTTGAAGGCCCGCCTTGATGTCATTTGGGAAGAAAGCTTCTCAAAAAATGAAAGCTTCTCCAACACTCTCAAAGATGCATTTGAACATCTCATCAACCTTCGTCAGGTTGTCTAACATGAACTGTCATCCACCTCTTTTTCACAGGCATCTGGTGATTTATTCTACACATGGAATTCTGTGTTACAATGGAGAACTAGCAAGGTCACTAGAGTGTATTTGCTAGTAGTAATCATCAGGGGAAATGATTGTTGTTCAACAAGAAAGTGGTGCAAAAGTGTCCGACAGCCATAAGTCAGATCCCCAAAGAGGGAACTGGATGAAAACTGTCTGATGTGTTGATGTTTTGAATTGTCTGCCTAGGGTTGAAAGATTTTTTAGGATGGCCATGGTCCCAGTGCAGTGAGATATGTATGCTCCTAGAAGTTGCCAGTTTCAGAAGTTAACAAAACAGATACCCAGGATTTCAGAATGTTGACCAACAGCTCTGCCAAATTTTGTGGGTTCAGAATCGACCTGCAGAGTTGATTGCTAAGTTTATCGATAGCAAGCTTCGGGCTGGAAACAAGGGGACCTCTGAAGAGGAGCTTGAAGGAACACTTGATAAAGTGCTTGTTCTTTTTAGATTCATCCAGGTATGTTTTGGAGTGGGGATTGTTGATGGGTTCTACTGAAATCACAAAGTAGTCCCCTGGCTCAGGAATTGAAGTTCGCTTTAGTTGGGTTTATTGACCATGTCTGACTGTTTTCTGTCACATGGGACACAGGGCAAGGATGTATTTGAGGCATTTTATAAGAAAGATTTGGCAAAGCGATTACTTCTGGGAAAGAGTGCATCCATTGATGCTGAGAAGTCTATGATTTCCAAGGTACTTTCATCATGTTTACTCTATCAACTTGGTGTCTCAGTTAGTTTTCAGCTTTGCCAAATTGCTGTAGCTTTACTTTCATTATGTATGGAACAATTTAGGACTTTACTAGACACTACTATCTTCATTGATTTGTGTGTGAAATTTAGGATTGTATTTGGAGTATTCTCTAAAAATGTTCATGTTGGTGTTGCAAACTAAATAATTATTTGAGCTCTTTTCCACAATGGCATTAAAATACACTGTGACCATTCTGACAATCTGCCTTGTTTTGAGTTTTCCAAGTTTTACTTCCTTACTTTAGGAGAGCAGTATTCATGTAGTTGCTTGCTTGCACAGTGCAGCTATTTATGTTGATTCTCTTGGTTTTTGTTTTGGATATGTCTGGAGGCAGCTTAAGACAGAGTGTGGGAGCCAGTTCACCAATAAGCTGGAAGGCATGTTCAAGGTCAGAATCATGGCCTGAATTGATGATGGGGTATTTTGGTTATACTGTTTTTGTTGGTGTGGAACTTTTTGGAGAGTATGCTTTGAACACGTCTAGTGAATTCTTAAACATTTCATATGATGTTCACGTTGTCATCACAAGAAAGTGGTCATTGGGATTGTTAGTGCTGCCACGCCCACCCCCCCCGGTTGTAGTCATGGCAATGCAGTATGTGTTATCTCATCTGAATATCTTAGATATGACCCAACCACCTCCTTGGTACAGGACATTGAGCTATCGAGAGAGATAAATGAATCATTCCGGCAATCAGCTCAGGCTCGAACAAAGCTTCCTTCAGGAATTGAGCTAAATGTCCATGTTCTTACTACAGGGTATTATTGTCTGTCTTCATTCCTGGTTTTATCATGTAAGGTTTTCATATGTACACTTGTGGATGACTGTAATATGTTGATGGGAGTCAATGCATTGCATTTAACTGTGAGAGGAGTGTTCTCTAAGCATGCAATCCCAATTCACCACACAAGGACTGAATGATTATTTACCTGCAAGGTGAACTCTTGTGAGGAAGTAACTGTGGACTTTAGAAATACAAGTTATGGACAGAAGCCAGAGAGGAGTTAAGTTTCATATAACACAAGGGCATGTAATGTCACCTAAGACTTACCAGTAGCTCAAAATATTGTGATGTTGTAGGGGTTTGTGCATTCAAAAAAAATTACATGTTGTTGAATCTCTCACATCTAGACAGTTATGATGGTTGGTGAGCCTTGGTATGGGCATTCACAACTGGATGATGAGCTTTCATTCACAGATGTTTGTTTGGATTGGGTGCAGCTATTGGCCAACATATCCACCCATGGAGGTTCGTGTGCCACTTGAGTTGAATGTGTACCAGGTGATTTCCCACATTTTCCTAGTCTATAGTTTTTGCAATATCAGCATAGACAAGGTTATGGTTGGATATGTTCTGTCTTTTGTAATTGATCTTCCAACCTTGAATGGTAGAAAAGGTCACAAGATGTTAACATATGTAGTAATGCCTGTGGGAGGATGTTATTGTGAGCAATTTAGATTGCTGACTATGCCCCAATTTTTTGGTCTCTGAAACACAGGACATCTTCAAGGAATTCTACTTGAGTAAGCATAGTGGTCGGCGCTTGATGTGGCAAAATTCTCTGGGCTATTGTGTTCTCAAGGCCAATTATCCAAAGGGGAAAAAGGAGCTTTCTGTTTCTCTTTTCCAGGTAACTTTTCTTTAATCTTCTTTGGTAAGTCATCCTGTTGCCAATGAGGGCCCTATAATGGATAGAGCCTGCAGTGCACCTGTCACTGGCAATCGGGTCAGTCATGCAATCATGGAGTGTCTTCCTCCAAACCTTAGAAGATTTTGGTATCCTCTGTTGTGATCTCCTCCCCTAGTAGCTTGTAAGAATGTGGAATATTTAGGAGATTTGTTTAGTTACAGAGATTTTGCAAAGAGTTTGCGCCTCTTGGAAGTCCAGAAGATTTTGAGTAGTGATTCGACTTGGTCCAATTTCCAAAGTTTTATTAGGCCTCATTTTGGTCATGTAAGTTCCACCAACCTAGACATAACCTAGACATTCTTTGAAGACCTAGTTGATCTTTAAGGCCTTTCCTAGAAGTACTGGGTTTAGGTTGTCTTTTCTGAATGGTTTGTCTCTTCAAGAGGCTAGTTCTAATGGTCTTAACAAAAACTTTCTTAAGCAAGAAGAGATCCCAGGGGTGCATGGAATCTTGAGTGAATGGAAATCAAAGGTCCTTAGTTGAACATCCAATATCTGTCCCTTAACCATCATGGCCCCTCAGTTCTTTTCTCTTGTGTTTGTCAAAACACCTTAAAAGATTCCAGCTTTCTTTTTTAGTGTTTACTACATGGGTAAATGTAGTAATAACTTTGTGTTGTCTGTAAAGAACACTATGTAAGCATCATGTAAGAAGCATTTTGTTGCTTCAGTTTTCAATGAGATTATTTCTCTTGAAGGAACTTATATGAAGTCTAGTTTGTATCAATCTGAAGTTTTAAGTCTTCATAGTACTTTTGATGCTGCTAATTAGTCTAAAGTAAAGTGTGGCCATTGTCTTCCCTTCCTTTAAGGAGCTTGGAGGTTCCAAAAAACCCCAGGAAGCCTAGATTTATGGCTAGTTCTATTTCTCTCTCAGAGCTTTCTCAGTGGTTAAGCTCCCTCTATAAAGCTATCCTGCTAGTGGTCAATGACCTGTGGTTTGCTAAGTTGCAAGAAGTTTGATTTGCAGTTGGGTCCTTAAAGTACTGGAAAATCTTCTTTCCTTGTGTCGCAGTCCTTTAATTTTTCAACTCTTTATGCCAAGTTCAATCTATCAGATTTGAAACCTAGATAGAAATGTTCTAGAAATTAGGATTCTTCATAGGTTGTGCAAGTCCCATTGTTTCAATTCTCTTTTGGTTCAGAGTTCAGCCTTTGTGGAGATAAAAGTCTGTGGACTCTCTCCAAAGCTTCGAGATAGCAATACTCCAGTGTTTTCTTCTTGGCTAGATTACCTGTTAGATAAACTTTTTCTTCTCATTTGGTCAGTCATTTCTTCAGCAGTCAATTTGTGGATAAAGGGGTACCAATTGCGCAGCTTTTAGCTGACTTCTACCTGTCCTTTGAGCTTGAGTTTTGGATCATCTTATTAAGTCTGATTCCTGTTCAGTTTTTCTTTATAAGTTAATGTTGGCAAAAAGGTTTGCAGATGATCTGTTTGTTGCTCATATCCCTGCTTTCTCCAACTTCTGTAATCTAGACAAATATTGATGTGGTGGTATATACCTTGTCTATTACAAGATCTCAGAGTTAGTGTTATCCCAATATTCTAAACACCAGTGTTGACTTGTCTGACATGTGTTCTGAGCCAGAATATGCAGGCGTTATCATGATTTGTATGCCATGTGAATTTCACTATTTCAGATTATGCTAAGTTTGGAGTTGTCAATAGTCAGTTTTATAACTTCTTATGATTCTGTGGCTCCATAGAGTTCTTCATAGCTCAAAATGGTAAGCTGGTCTCCTGAAGAAAAATGTTTACTCTTCAAAGTGTCTTTTAGATTGGACCAGAGGTTACCGACATTTCTGTGTTGCTGATTTTGGAATTCTGAGAATAATATTTCAAATGCTTATGAATCGAAATTGTGGAGCTTTCCTAAGCCCAGTCTGTAGTCTTAATGAATGGAAGCCCTCCTGAAGTATCATGTTTTGAGCATGGTTGATGACATGGAGCATTTTGTGTTATGTGTGAGGATATCACACTATAATATGCTAGGGCTTGAGCGACAGCTGCCCCTAAAAACCACATTTCCTGTGGCACTTGTTGTGGATTTGTGCAGACGGTTGTGCTGATGCTTTTCAATGACGCACAGAGTCTGACATTTCAGGAAATCAAGGACACCACAGCTATTGAGGATAAAGAGCTTCGCAGAACACTTCAATCACTGGCTTGCGGAAAAGTTCGCATCCTGAACAAGGTTTGGGACCTCATTCTTTTGTTGCAATTGTGTAAGACATGCGTATAGTTTGGTTTTACGACTGCAAGAATGCTTTGTGTTTGCTTTGGTCAATAGCTTGAAATATGAGACCTATGATTGATTTGTAACTTAAAATTCAAGCTGTATATGAGCAATCTGCCATGTGAGGGAGATCACATTTTGTATCACCACCAGACACCTCTGGAAGTCAAGTGTCAAGCCGTGGTTAGGGTTAGATGCTTTGCTTGTATGCTTGGCAAGCTAAAATGAAATGAGCTTACCATTGTCATGCAGCTTGAGTGAGGGTACTGTTGATTCTTTTGATTAGCTATGTCTCTGTGCTAGCAAACACCATGACTGTTTTCCAGTTTTCCTGTTGCTTTGAGAAATATGACAGGAAGTCAGGATGCAGATTTTTGTGTAATTCATTGGCAGAATTTTTGGCAGTCTATTATGTACCTAACTACACCCACCTTTGGGAGCTGATGAATTCTGTAGGGAATCATGGCAACTAGTCACTGCTATTTATGATGAAGGTGATGTCTGATTCTTTGTGATGACACTCATGAAGTTAGCACCACCCTCATTTTTGTCATGTTAGGTTTGGTGTTGCTGGAAGTGACACAATGGTTAACTTCAAAACCATTTTGGTGCAGTTTTGACTGCAATCTCATAGATATAACTGAAAACCTCTCTATACTGTCAACTCAGTAATTTGTATTGTTAGTGGACTTGTTCTCATAGTCCTTTGACTGAGCTGATCCCCTGCAAATGGAAGACCACTGGTTGTATCATGGACTGCCTGCATAATGGGCTTTGTGTGAATTGAAGCATGGATTTGATTTATGGGTTCAGAATCCAAAAGGAAGGGATGTGGAAGATGAGGACAGCTTCACTTTCAATGTTGATTTTGTTGCCCCTCTTTTCCGCATCAAGGTAAATTGTTAGCATCTGTGTATGCTTCTTCTTGCAGGCTTATTTTCAGACTACTGACAGTTCCCCTCTATTGGTACCTTGTGTGTTGTCTCCCCCAAACAAGGGGATACCAATTCCTCTTGTTTGTCCATAGTGTTGGTTCATTTGTTGTAAGTGGCATGTAAACATGATGGGTTATTTGATGAATCTGAAAGTATTTTGGATTGTTTTCCCTGCTGAATAGGTCAATGCTATTCAATTGAAGGAGACAGTAGAGGAGAATACTAGTACCACTGAGCGAGTGTTCCAAGATCGTCAATATCAGGTAAAGTAAATATCTTGCAATTTTTTTGACCTCTTGTAGGAGAAAGTTAAGTCAGCTTGTGGTGAACTTTTGTCAGAGCTAAGAGAATGATTGCACCTTTGCTGATGCACTTAGATCCTTACTAAGAGGTCAACATTCTTTGGATTTGATCCAAAGAAATGTTGTTTACATATCTCTGTTGAAATACTTGCTGATTGCACTTGTTGGTCAGTTACCATGCATTTGAGTATTTCCTATGATTACTGTGTTCCCCTGTGTTTGATCATGCAAGAAATTGTCATGAGTATGAGTTCTCAGAATCATGATACAGTTGCAGAGATTTACCCATCATTAGGACTTGAAGCAGTTCCTTCTGAATGATGTTTCACATGAAAATTTTGAATTCTACATTTCCTGATGACAAAATTCTACTTACTGTGTCAGTAATTTGTTGTGTTGCCATATGGTACAACTGGACTGTTGATTGTTTTTCCAGCTTTATATATGAATCATCCTCAGGTAGAGGGAGCTGATTGATTTGTTGAAGCAAAATTGATGCCTAAGAAGGAAATCCTTGGTTTGGAACTATACAGATTGATGCTGCAATCGTGCGGATAATGAAGACACGCAAAGTTTTGAGCCATACTTTGCTAATTACAGAGCTCTTTCAGCAGGTATTGTCCAATGTTTTCACACCTGTAGTCTTCTCTGGTTATTCTTTTCCTTCAGGTGATACAGGAACATTTTGATTGGTGCTTAATTTTGCTTGCATGATTTCTCTATGATCCTTAGGGTGGTAAAAAGGAGAAGTATGCTATGGGGGGTTTAACATAAGGGTGTAGGATGTCTGACTTGTGAAGTACACAGTTGGAATTGATAGGAGGATGTTACTTGCCACAACTTGTTAAAAGATAGTTCTCCTATTTTATTGCTTTTACAAGGCTTTATTGACCGAACTCCTTGAGAGATTATAGAGAAATCTGAGTTGGGGTCTTTGATTTTGCAGCTCAAATTTCCAATTAAACCAGCAGATTTGAAGAAGCGAATAGAGAGTCTAATTGACCGTGAGTACCTTGAGAGGGACAAGACAAACCCTCAAATATACAATTACCTTGCCTGAAGTGATTTAGTAGATTGTTTAGTTCCTTGTTGCTTCCATGAGAAATGCTTTTGGTCAATATTTGTAAAGGAATCAAGTTTTAACATCATGGGGCTGGGTCCCAGATAGTCCATGTGTATTTTCACTCCCAAGAGTGGGGTTGACAAACTCTCAGTCTGCTCTTCTCCAGTGATGTTCATGTTTGTTGATCTCACCTAGTTTGAAGGGGTATTTCGATTTCTGTCTGCAGATGGAAGGAAGCGATTTTTGTCTCTGTCCCTTTGACCATTGCTCTTTTGACTTGTGGTTCTGCTTTCTCTTGCTTGGGTTGTTCAATGTAGCCCTCTTGCTTATGTAAGGGGGTTTCAAGAGGAGCAAAGTTCTCTCCCTGAGCAATATGCATTTCAAGGTAAGTCTGATGACTGGAATGATCCCTTGGTATGGTAGGAGCCACTGTTCTGTTGTGTTTCTCTTTCCTGTTTCTCTAATTTATTCTCTTTAAACCTGTGCACATGGTCTGTAGTTACAAGTCTGTGTAATAATGGGTACAGTCTTTGGCTCATCTAAAGGGTTTTGGAGAGAATATCTGGATTGCCTGGCTGGGGTGTAACATTGTGGTAGGTGAAATTAAATTAGCAATAGTTTTGTAAAGGGGAGGTATTCATATGCAGGGAAGTCCTACAACTGAACTGAACTAGTGGACCCTTTGTTGCGGCTTTGCTGTTCCTGCCCCTGATCTCTCTTTATTTCATTTTCACCCATCCTACATTGTGCATGCTCTATGCTTTCCATCCTCACAGATAATTCTTTCCGAGGAAAGTCTGTCTCTCATGTTAATCTTTCATTCTGTGCCGAGTGTTCCTTGGTGCACAGTTTTTCTGTGCAAAGTCTGTGGATTGCTTGCATGTGATGCTGTTACCATCTGCACATTATTGTGTTCAATTTTATGAATGCATACCCTCAGGAATGTGAGAGTTCAACACAGAGCTTCTAAATATCCGAGCATACATGGCCTTCATCACTGACGAATCCAAACTGGATTGCCCGTAGTAGAGAAGGTATGATAGAACAGGAGTTGAGGTTCTGGGATCCAAAAAACAGTTGGTAGGTGGTTGCAACATGTTGAAGCCTATGAAATGGTCAAAGGCTAAGTAAGGATTGTAAATGAGGGAGCTTCAAAATAGTTGCATTTTCAATTGTGCCACTAACTTGTTCTATGTCACAACTGAATCAGCCTGATTTCAGTTTTGTATTAGTCCATACTGATTTGGCTTTACCTTGGTAATGAGGTTGAACTTAGATCATGCAATATAACATCCTTAGGGTCATGAAACAATTAGAAAATAATAACATCAATACCCATGTACTTGTATATATTGTAGTAATACCTTTGGAGAGGATTGGCATCATCTGAGACGACCTTGTTCTTCAAGCCCAAAAAATAACTACAATTTTTTGAGATGTGAGAATATTTTCTATCTTTGAAGCCAAAAAAGAACTATAGATACTTTGAACATGTTTCAAACATAACGACACACAAATTAACACCTCAAACAAGTGAAGCAACATAAGGTTTCATACCTATTTCAAGCAATTCAATAGTTACAAAGACCTTACATGAAGCAAATGAATAAAATATCGTTGATTTGGCAAATTAGAATGCATAGATAGACCTCTTAAAAAATGACCAAACACAACAAAATGCAAATTTTTTGTGCAATAGAATCAAAGATGGTTAAATCCTTTCAATGCCTAGGGGTGATCGATTAGAGCATTCCCTCAATTTGTAATATGCATGTTGGTTTTCAACTTCTTCCATGCCTTCAACATATTCTACAAATGTCAACCTCCTCATTACATTGCACATTTCAATTGTTGGGTCCAAGACATAGCCCTCTTCATCTTTGATTATCAATTTGTGTAATGTGACACATGCCATCAATACATTTTGCAATCACATTGCAATCCCACAATTGATAAGGATTGGTCATAATTTGACATTTTGATTGCAAGCCATCAAAATAATACTTGACATCTTTGTGAACTGTCTTTTGGAATGTGTAAAAATGTTGGTGTTTTTCTCCTTGTGGTGCATGGATGGTAGATATGAACATCAACCATCATGGATAAATGTTGTCAACAAGCAAATAATATTGAGAATGCACATTGCCATTCACTTGAAACTGAGGTCAACACTTACACCCCTCACAAATCCAAAATAAAAAAGTTCATGTTTGAAGCATTTAAGTTGTTGTAACCTCCTAGCAATTTGAAATACACATGCCATATACAAAATCTTTGATTAGTTATCACCTCCAAAATTATTGATTTGTTTCCATCTTTGCTAGCGAATGAACCTTGCCAAGCAAAAAAATAGTTTTTTCCATCAATAATGCATGTAATCCCTTGAAACAAACATTCTTGGCCAACCCCTCTTTGCATTCACTTTCATTTGTTTCTCCAAATCTAATTGAGTGGGTTGTTTAAAGAATTTGGGTTCAAAACTTTTTTGATCTTTTTCACAAAATGCTTGAAAATTTTGAATGATGTGTTTTTTTTCTAATTATGCAATATTCATCATAGGCATTGGGAGCTATACCATGTGCAAGCATGTGCAATGCACTTGTACATTTTTGAATGGAGTTCAATCCAACAACGCCATTATATGCATCTTTCTTCTAGACAAAGTAATCATCATGTGCACAAATGTTCTCCATGATTTGGAAGAATAGTGAGCAACAATTTGATATCAATGGTGGAAAGGGCAATTTTTGAGAATTCTAGGAAATAATCTCACAAAATTTGACGATGGCCAATTCCATGTTCTTGGGTTACATTTGTTCTATGACCTAGGAGGGACCCCTTGTTGTGCCTTCTTGCCATCTGTTGAAAATTTGGTATCTACAACAATAATGCAACAAACACATGGGCTTCATCTTTAAGTCGCTACACAATCCCATAAGTAGTTGTTACTATCTCACCATCATGTTGCAAAAGAAGTTGGGTTGCAAGGAAACAAGTTGCGAAATGAGAAAATAGATGAAAATTGACAATATATGTTCAATGACAAGCTTGTAAAGAGGGCCATGTTGCAAAATAGATAGTTCCTTTGTTGAGGGTGAGCCATGATGATAAGGCATGAGTGGGCTTCACATTGGATCCACCTTTACATATGACGAGCCATCCATCAAAGTCACTAGTTTTAGTGTAAAGATGATTTTCACAGTTGACTTTTACTAGCATTGACAAATTGTGCAAAATTGTTATGCCAAAACCATTTTGCTAAGCATGTTTTGACATTTATTCATTTAGTTTTAATTTGCAAGGTTGCACATTGAGAACATGTGGAATTGCATTTAAAGAGATTTGTCATTCATGATACCCCTCTTACACCATACACATATTCATCCTTTGTTATCTTACATTCTTGTAATGTAAATTTTGAGCCAAAAATGCATCCATGGCGCATTATTACATAGAAATAAACATGACCACTTTCATAGTTGTTTTTTATTTGACATTTGTTTTTTGATTTCCCTTCAATTGCCATTCAATATTAGTGTTGGGGAGGGGGGGGCATTGCACCTAAGGTAAAGGCACCTAATAATATTAGTATACCTTAAACCACATTTTACTTTTCCTTCTATAAATGTTCAAATATTTTGAGAATTCAAGATTATATTGTCTTGTCTTTAAGACTAAAATATGTGTAAAAAAAAATTGAACTCCAATTAATTTAGATTATTTATTTTGGTGAAAGCATACTACAGTGGACTCCTTTGGGGTGTCACATTATATTACTTTTCAGGGGTGTGCATGTTTGAGTGTATCCCACCTCAAACTTTTGAAAGAATTTCACAATATTTTTGCATATTATATTAGGATATAACCTAAACAAGATATTAGAAAAGAAAATATTTCATTTCATTTTATAAAGTGGGAAATTGGATTATATTTGTGGAAACAAATATAGTGTATTTATGTATTAAAAAAACACAAATATATTCCCAAAAAAAATTAAATGATTTTTAATTCTTAGGAAAGTTAAAGGTATATTGAACAATGTCATTTCACATAATTTGAACCATGTTTGGATTCCATGTGACCAATTTGAAAATTCAAAACATGAATTTTTTCAACAAAAATGAGATAAATGTGTGGTAAATTGAAAATTTGGCAAGTAACCACATTCATGGAAGATGATAAACATAACTAGATGGGCCATTTAAAAGATTTTATTAAAATTGATTATTTTAATAACTAATGAAAGTTTAAAGTTAGTGCAATCAAAATGAGAGAGTGATCGTATTATACCATTGTATACTATAAATATATTCATGGATTCTTCAATATATATTATGATATTTATTATTAAAAAAATTACACAACATTAATTTCATAAAAACAATAATTATAGGGCCCAAAAATCAAAATTGATACCCAAAATCAAATGTACCATACTTTTGGAACAATTATACTATATTATTATAATAATAAACCTAAAAATGTCCCAAGGGGGTTCACTATAATATGTATTCACCCATTTCGACAATTTTAGGTACCTCTACCTTATGGGTATTACTAGGTGCACAATAGAACCTTTGAAAAAAGTGGGGGGGGGGGAGGCCGGGGGGGGGGAGCGGGGAGGCAAAAATGATGAAATATTATTGACTAAAGAAAAAGTTATTTACGCAATGGGGGGTTATGAAATCTAGAAAGTTCAAGTTTGACAATATATTTGTACCTGTAAGTTTGAGATGGAAAAGCTAGTTTACATTACATATCATATCACATTCACATGGAATGTAATATATAATGGACATCAAGCAAATCTTGGGGGCAAGATTGTGAAATTCCATAGGCTAGAACATGATACAAAAATGAATTGTTGAGACCAATGATGTGATTTCATGTTTTTTCAAGAATGTTCATACAAGTGCATGGTTGTGTACAAAAAAACTAATATTATATACTAGATGTTACAAGTAAAAGTCTGTTGTTATTTTTTTAACTAGTAAGTATTTCGTTAATCAGTAAGCATAGTTTTATTCAAATTCAAAATTGCATGTAGTGTAGATGTATAGTAATTCAAGTTCATTGTACAAGTTCACATAAATTTCTTCACTCTCACTCAGTGACCTTGAATTACAACTAGTCCTTCTTCCCACTTTCAAAGTCACTGAGTTATTCCTAGTGCATCTTGGAATCATTCGAATTTGTTGGAAGTTAACACCTTGGTAAAAAATTAGCAAGTTAGGAAACTAAAAGAACATAAATGACACTGAGTTCACATTTTTCTTGTTGTTCATGTTCAATGTGAAAAGGCACATCAATGTGCTTGGTTCTTTTCGAAAATTCAGGATGGGATGCAAGCTTGATTGTTGCCTAGTTATTTGAAAATAATGAAGTGGGATTTTGTTGAAAATAGCTAATGGTTTGAAAAAGTCACCTGGTCCAACTACTGGAATATCTTTACCATTTCGAAATATTTCAGGTGAATATTTAATTTTTTTCATTTTTTCACTTCGGCCCTACAATCACACTTTTTTTATAAAATTCAGATGTAATAAAACTAAAATAATAATAATTCGGCATATTACCTATTGCAAATAGGTACCTACAATAATTACATAGTCATTGATAAGTAGACCCCTAGTTTTAATGTTGTTAAACTAGACCTTAACAACATGGGTAAACAAATTATGATGATTTAAGGTGGTACTGATTTTGAATACTTGTTACTGGAATTTAGTTAGCATTTCTTGCATTTTTTGGGCTTGTTCTTTTCATTCCACACTCCCTTTCTTCCCTTTTAAGGAAGCTTAAATTCTTTGAGTTTAGCTTAGTCTCAACTTTGTGCAAAATGGTTGAAAAATGAAGAAGGTCAAAGGTACAAATCTGGTCTTGTGGCCAAAGATGCATAGGCTAGACTTCCAACAAGTTGCCTGTATGGAAAAAAATCGCTGACAACATCATCTAAGGTGGAAAAGAAAACTGAAGATGACTATTTGGATCAACTAGTATTGCAAGAGGGTTTGCATTATCAAATTGGAAATCATGGATCAACTTCTTGAGTGTAATGATCTTGGTCAAGAAAAATCAGTTTGTTGATTCTATCTTGAACTATGTGAATACCTCCATAGGTATCAAGACTACTTGTGGTAATTTGAAAGACCTTTCCCATGTAATGAAAAATGTTTTACATCTTTTCTACACCAACATTGTAGACTAATCCATCATTGATTATGACGGTAATGATTAGATGGTTATCGTGACTGAAATACACACAAGGATCAGCTAAACTAGGTAGTAACTGTACTATGTTAGAAAATAATCAAATTTCTTGTTCCAAACATGAAATGCTTATTTAAGTCCATATATCGACCTTTTGAGCTTGCATACTTTGTTTGGATAAATGGGGTCTTCAAACCCCAATGGCTGGTCCATAAAAAATTTCTTCTTACAATTCTCCATGTAAAAAAACAGTTTTCACATCAAACTATGTGATGTCCATATCTTGGATTGTAATAACTGAAAAAATTGTGCAAATAGAATCATAGCAGGCAACAAGAGAAAAGGTTTTTGAGTAGTTGATGCCTGTTTTTTGTGTGAATCCTTTTGCTACTAGGGCGAGCTTTGTAGCGGGAGATGGTTCCATTAGATCCTAAACCCTAAACCCTAAACCCTAATTTCAACTTATACACTCACTTGTATTTCACTTTTTGTATCTTGCTGGTAATGCAACAAGTTCCTAGGTCTTGTTCAAAAGCAATGAACTGTATTCCTTTTCCATGGCTTTGATCCATTCAAATTTCTCAGGTGAAGTTGTGGCTGTGAAGTAATCAATAGGTTCAATAGGAAGATCCTGCATACTTGAAATGGCAGTGCAAGCATAAGAATGGGGACTCAATTCGTAAACCCATTCTCCATATCTCTTTGGCAGTCCTCAAGTGCGAGGAAGTTCTGGAGCATGTGTAGAACTATCATGTGATCGTTCATGAACTGGAATCTTTATAGTGACATTTTGTTCAGGGACTTCTGGTTGAATATTGTGTGGATTAAATTCACATTCACCATAAAAAACTAGTGATGCAGCTTGCTCTTGAAGCTCTGTTGCTATTGCATTTTGGTCTTCAACAACTTTTATGACCATAGCTTGCACTTGAACCGTCTCTGGTGCTACAGGAAAATCAAGGAACAATTGCTGATAAGTGTTAGAATTGTCACTATTGACTGCATTGTCAAAATCTCCAACAAGACCTTCATCAAAAATAACATTTTGACTCTCAATGATTTGGTGTGATTCAGGATCCCATGACTGATAGGCCTTGCAAAAATCACTATAACCTATGAAGATACACTTTTTGCTTTTGGCAGAAAACTTATGATGCAGCTCCTTAGGGATATGTGCAAATGCAACACCCAAAAATCCTATGTGAATGACACTTGCTAGCACCAAGCTAAGCTTCATAAGGTGTCTTATCAAGTAACGTCATAGTTGTTGTGCGATTGAAAATATGCACAGCTATATGAATCACTTCAGTGCAAAAAATAATCAGCAGCTTGGAAGAGTAAAACATTCTCCTGGTAGTTTCAACAATTGTACGATTGTCTCACTCACGAACTCCATTCTACTGTGGAGTATAAGGCATAGTACATTCATGCGCAATGCTTACTTGAGTAAGGAACAATTGAAAGGCATAACTCATGTATTCACCCACTTGATCGGTCCTAAGCTTTAGAACCTGATTGCCAGTTTCATGAAAGACTTGCTGCACAACTATTTTGAAACAACTCAAAGCAATTTGTGAGCACTAAAGAAAATGAGTTGATATTTAGAATGATCATCCTTAAAAAGGATGTAGTAACACGACCATCCAAGAGAATCTATTGGCATTTTTCCTGAAAGATCATTATGAAAGAAAATGCCTGGTTTTTGGGCTCTGATTTTGTTTGTGGGAGAAGGAAAAGGTGCATGGTGTTGTTTACCATAAGCACAGCTATGAAATACTTTTGGAACTGCTTCAGGATCAACTAACTGAATTCCATTTACCAACTTTCTAGAAACCATTTGTTTAATCATGGAATGATGAACACGGCCAAAGGCGAACATGCTGTAGCATTGACTTTTGAGTGTTTCCATGCGAGATACAACTCCTATTTTAGAAGTGAGATGAACTATAGCACAACAGGAATGGCTAAATGGACAAGAGTGACAACTTCAAATTAAGCTTGTAAAGACCCCCTTTCAAAAAACCTGTGAGAAAAACTTGATTGTTCTGCTCAAACTGAACTCCATTGAGCTCGTGTAAGTAACTGACATCCTTGGCTTAGCAACTGCTTAAAGAATGGAAAACAAATTCTTCTTGAGTCTTTTGATGTAAAGAACATCAAGAAGAATAACATTCTCTTGTTGTCCATTGTGTGTCACAATAATGTGTATGTCTCCTTTATCGGTAACCCATCCATTCGTCAAAGCTGCTTCGACAGGCCAAGATCTTTTAGGAATGTCTTGCAAATTGTGAAATAGCTCTCATCAGCCAGTCATGTGATGCATAGCAGCACTGTCTATAAACCAATCATAGACCTGATGTGCATGTGGAAAGGAGATCATTATCCATGTTCATGCAGGTTTATCAGATGTCAGAGTTGTACCCTTGGCGATTGTTGCAAATTGTGTGGCTCTCAATCTTGAAGGATATGAACACTCCTTTGCCCAATGTCCTTTGCTTCTACAATTGAAGCACTCTGTGATGAAGTTCCGAGATGTAATTTCAGCATGCCGCATTTGACGTTGTTCTTGTGTTCGTGGTGGTCGCCACATAGTTGTAGTCGATGAGCCTCTCCAAACATTCTACCACTAACTCCCACTGGTTCCAGCAGATGAAGCATTTTGCTAGTGCTGACTCCCACTAGTTTCAGAAGGCGAAGCAAGAAGCTTCCCACAATTGTTAGGCTGTGTTTGCCATCCAAGAAACGGAGGTTAAATAGTGGCTTTAGTTGCAACGGCTTTTGCACCTATGGATAGAACTTGCTCTTTGTGCCTTTTGAGTTTTGTTTCTTCCTTCAAAAGCTGCAACTTCAAATTGTCAAGCTTTTTTTGACCCTCTGGCATGTTGTTCCAAGCAGTCATCAAATTGTCATATTCAGCAGGTAAGTTACAGATGATCTTGCTCATGATAACACTCTCATTAAAAGCTTTGTCTAGATCCTTCAATTGGCAAGTTATAGATTCTATCTTGCCAAGAAAATCACCTATATCTTGATTTTCAGACATTCTACACTCAAAGGATTCATGCTACAAGTGATGAATGTCTTCTGTGGATTTTTGTTCATGCAGCAGAATAAGTTTATGCCGGATTTGTGAAAAAAATTCACAACTTAATAAATTGACCAGAACTTTGTCATCAATGGTTTGTATGAAAATACTATGAGCTTGCATGTCCTTATGCTTCCTTGCAGCCGCACTTTCAGCATTCACTAAAGTGTCTGTTCCTTCAACAATCTCCAAAAAATCTCATCCACAAATAATGGACTGCAGCTGATATTTCCAAATCTGGAAATTCTTCCCATTGAATTTCTTGACATTAGAAAAATCTTTACTACTCTCCAATACAAAATAATCACATAGCTAAACACATTCACAGCGAATTTAGATACTCACTGTTAGACAAAACCAAACAAATAGATCACTGCTAAGTAGGATCTCAGCGGATCAACCTCTCGTTTATCTAATCTTAAAAGCTTCACAATGGAACACTAGCATGTGTGGGCCCATAACCCGTGAAATTCCATAGGCTAGAACATAATGCGAAAACAAACTATGGAGACCAATGATGTAATTTCATGTTTTCTCAAGAATGTTCAGACAAGTGCATGGTTGTGTACAAAAAAACTAATACTATATACTAGATGCTACAAGTAAAAGTCAGTTGTTACTTTTCTAACCTGTAAGCCTCCCCTTAATCAGTAAGCATAGTTCTCTTCAAATTCGAAATTTCATGTAGTGCGCATGTATGGTAATTATTCGAGTTCACTGTACAAGTTCACATAAATTTCTTCAAGGACCCCAAGTTTAGTACCTTCTAGTACCCCTCCTCTATCAAACGTGCCTTCCACATCTCAACACTCTACAAGTTCACATACATTTCTTCAAGGACCCCAGGTTTAGTACCTTCTAGTACCCCTCTATCAAACGTGCCTTCCACATCTCAACACTCCACCACTGCTTTTCTACTCATGCCTCACGTCTTTGCAGCAGCAAACTAAATAAATAAATAAATAAATCAATCAATCAATCAATCAATCAATTCTCAGGTATCAGTTTGTTTCTTCATCACTTTCTTTGGTCTAGTGTTGTCATCAATGATATCATTTACTTCCAGTTCTTGTTCCCAACACCAGCAGCTTGTGTATCCCTTATTAGGGTTAAGTGTTGTAGCCTATTGTTGCAATTCCCCTAACATTTATCTCACGCCTATTGTCCCCATTGCTGTCAATTGTTGTTCCCCATCCTTGCACACACAAAAAACCTAGTGTCCCACACTTGGTATCTCTCCTATACTTTGCACAAACACACTTGGATCCATGTATATGAACACTACATAACCGGCGAGAGCAGGCCGATTACAGGAAAAAGTCGAGCCATGGGAGCGGTGAGACTTTTTCATGTAACTGGCCTCCTCAAGCCATGTTATGGGACGTAACCAGTAGTAGGGGGCATCGAGATGATGATGTTCTATGAGGCGCGGATAATAACAAGGCTCCATCCATGAGCTCAACAGGTTATGGGATTCACATCCATGAGCTCAGCAGGTTATGTCATATAACCGTTGTGTGGGTGTCCAATCAGGAAGCGACATGTCATCAAGATGCTCCCTTGCTACTGGTTACGAAATAGTAATATCTTAGGTGTGTAAGATGTGTAATGGTAGGGTCTTGGTGTGCATGATGGAATGAATGGGATACGTAATGGCGCTTTGAGGTGTGCAATCATGAGGTAGATGAAACAATGGGGAACTCAAATTCCATTGAAAAAAATTGGGGAACTCAAATTCAATTGAAAACATGAGGAACTCAAAATTCTATTGATTAGTTTGTTGGCCACAAATAAATTTCATATACCTATTCATCAGTTTTGCACATTCTGAAAATTGGGTTTTGTGTAGGACAACACCCAACTTCAGGGCGTTCCCAAAGTAAGTGCCCTGCAGGTGGTTTGAAGGACCTGTATGGGGGGCATTCATGAATGCCGCCCGTCTGAGGGCAATGTTATATCTCATGTAATAACCTGACAATTTTTTGCTTTTTCGGTAAGAACCATGTATTATCATGGAAAAAGAGGGCAAGGCAGTCTCATCAACAAGTGAAACTGTAGCCAGAGCTGATGATTTTTGGCTTTTTTGAAATGCCCTGCATTATTTTGTAAGAGGCAATATTAGTGTAAAATAATGTGGCTTCACTTCTTCACACTAAAAACAAAGGGGTGTGTCACACTTGTGGCTTTGCCATTTACATTATTAAAAAGTATCTTAAAGGCAAAAGAAGAATTATGGAAACTCGAATATTTCACCATGCAAAAATATAATTTTCAAAAAATCTTCTAAAAGAAACCAAAATCCTTCAAGATATTATAACCCTATAACTAATCTCACGTTTCAACACGAGCCAAAATATCATATCTTTCGAAAATCCTCATATAAAAATAGACCTATTATTATTACCTAGGAGCCAAAATCCCTTGAGCTACTATATTCTATAATGAATCTAAACACAATATATCCTTGCCTACCAAGGCAAGGCCAAAAATTCTGCCCAGGTTTTTTAGACCTGACATAATAGAATACTGCAAGAAATATTTTCATACCAGGAGAGTATTGTAAAATCATGTATTCCAATAACTGCAGTGCAATAGTAGGGTCAGCTACACTATAGCTAGGTTTAGTTTAGTCTCCTTTGTTGCTTGAGATTCGTCCTTGCTCTTGGAGCCTCCCCTCCTTCACACCCTTCACAACCCCACTCCCCTTTCTCCCTTAAATGCTAAAAAAAGTTGGAATTGACTTTGATCACTAGTTAACTGGCCTGGAATAAAAAACTGGTTGTGGTTGTGGTCATGGCTACACGTCTTTGCTCCAGAAAAAAAAAATTAAAAACAAAAAAAAAATTTGTAAATGTAATTTTGCTTTCTTCATAGCTAAAGTCCTCTTTCAGCTCCTATTTAATAATCACTGGCAATATTGTGATTTCATCTCAAAACTTGTCTCTTCTCATCCCAGTTTTGTGAATCTCTTGTAAGGTAATCTTATTACTTCCCCTCTTGATCTTCCTTCATCTTATACAGACCCTCCTCCTCCTCCTCCTCCTCCTGACGTGAAAAGGGAGGTAGCTGAAAAGATTTTGCTCATTAACTGATCCGGAACAAAATCCAGTTGTTGGGTGTTGTGGATCTTGTTGGAAGTTTAACTTCCTAGATTTGTTTTGCCCAGCAAAGGAAAAAAAAATAAAAAAACAACATTGGATCAACCAATGAGGCTGGAGACATAGTTCAAGCATTCAGTTCAGAAAGAAGTTATGGCACACACAAGCCATGATAATCTTCACGTCTTTGCTGCTTGGCTCAGCATTGATGATTGATTGATTGAAGATGGTGTTCAAGCTGAAGCTACTCAAGGTTGTTGTTGTTATGGTCTCTTGAATTTTTGGCCTGCAGGCAGATCTAGCTTTCATGTGCATGCATAGATCTGATGATCTCCTGCATAATTGGATTTCCAATGAGTTGTGTCAAGCCTCTTCTTCTTCTTCTTCTTCTTCCATGTGCAGATTCTTCTTGATCTTGTAGATCTTTTGTGAACCTTTCTTTTTTGCTGCACTCTTGGGTTGGTCTTTGAATGCTCCTGCTTGCAAGGCTTGATTCTAATTCCTCGGACCCATTGATCAGAAAATTTGAGTAGAGTTGTGCACACTTGTTGTGAGTTGGTTTAGTACCTACTTGTGAGCAGCAAAAAGGAAATGATTGGGGAGTTTGATGCTCCTCATGATGTCCGGATGAGCTTGAAATATACTTACTTCAAGCGTATTGTGTTGAGTTGAGCTGCAGAGAGAGAGAGAGAGAGAGAGAGAGAGAGATCATGACTAGAGAGGGTTCCTGCCTAGTAACAACGCCGCAGCTCTTGCTGCTGTTCACAGCGGCAGTTTGTCTTGGCATTTTCACTTTGAACAATACAAGGTTCTACAGTCGTGGTGCGCCAGCTGATTCAATCATGGAGCTAGGCACAGAAAATATGTCTCTCTCTGATACCTCAGGAAACTGCCACTGCACTTTGGCCTACACTACCCAAGTTGTTGTTGGTGGTGGTGACTCGGAACACCAACACCAGCGTGGTGACAAAAAAAGAAGTTCTTCTTCATTTGCCAAACCTTCAGTTTCTTGCTCTTGTGATTGTACCTCTGCATGCCCACTCCTGGAAGCCGAAGCTCTGGAGCAAGCTACCCTGATTAAAACACTGCTGAGCGAAAGGGATAAGTCCAAGAAAGAGGCTGAGCAAGTGCTGAGAGAAAGAGACAATTCGAAGAAAGATGCCGAGAAACTGCTGAGAGAACAAGAGCAAGCGAGGGAAGCTGCCGAGAGAGAACGAGAGCAGGCGAGGGCAGATGCGGAGAGAGAAAAAGAGCAGTGGAGGAAAGATGTGGAGAAACTACAGAGAGAAAGAGAAGAGTGTGAGAAGAAGGATCAGCAACTGGTGAGAGAAAGAGACGAGTTGAAGAAGGATGTTGAGAAACTGTCGAGCCAAAGAAAGGAAGTGAAGCAAGATGCAAAGAGCTTGCTGCGAGAAGCGCTAGAGGAGTTGAAGAAACCACGTGAGCAGAAGGTATGTCCTGAACCGGGACCTTGGTATGCACAAGGCAAAACATGGCACCGTCCAGCCAAGTTTCCTCGTTGCTCCATGGATGCTTGCTTCAACTACTCGCGGTGTGATCAGAACGCAGACTCGGAGCTTCTGATCTATTCCGACTTCCCTGACTTCCCACCCACAATGTTCTTCCAGAAAATCAAAGAGTCGAAATATCACACTGACGATCCAGAAAAGGCTTGTCTTTTCTTTGTCTTTCTTCCCGCTTGGGCAGTGGAGCCAATGCCACCACATCCCAACACTCTTCCCTTCTGGAACGGAGGCATGAACCATGTGCTCGTCAACTTCGCAGACAAGTGGTTTCAGACAGGTCCTTATGAAAACTCCATTGGGTTGGCATCGATCATGGCCACAGACATGCAGGAGACTTTGTATCGTCCGGGTTTCGACATCAGCATTCCATTGCCTGCAAATCATCGCTTCCCAGACTTGCAGAGTTTGGCAAGCTTGGAGAGGAAGTACTTTGCAACTTTCAAGGGGATGAGATACTTGTCAGGTCCTGTAGGGGAAGAGGGTACTCTGCGAAGCCAAGATGCATTTAGGAATATGCACAATGGGGAGGATATCATCGTGGTGACTTCTTGTCAGCATCCCATCACTGCTTCCATCAAGAGAGAGCATCCTGAGCTAGGAATCCATTGTGATGAAGACGAGGAGACTTATGCCAAGTATGACTATGTTGATTTGATGAACACCACTTTTGCCATAGTTCCTGCAGGCATTCAAGCCTCTTCCTACAGGTTCATTGAGGTTCTGAGTGCAGGAGCCATCCCTGTACTCATTGCTGATAACTATGTAAAGCCTTTTGAGAAGTTGATCCAGTGGCATAAGTGCCTGCTGCAGTTTCCTTCCTCTGAGATGCACAGAATTGTGCAAGTGCTTCGAGGTTTGAGCCCCACTGAGATTCTTCAACGACAGGAGAATTGTTTATATTTCTACGGTGAGTTTCTCCATGATGATGCCACTCTTATCAGAAGTGCTGTTCGCTCTTCCAAAGTGCGGTTCATGGGATCTGTCCCCATGATCACTGAGGAACTCCTCCCAACAAGAAGCTGACGAGATAGATCATGCAGAGGTCTACACTGTTTACAAACTTGGCATTTTTTCACAAAGGAATATGATTCTTGTACAACTTCTTCTGGCAGCAGCTCCTCCAAGAACTACTTTTTAATGGGTGCAAATCTTTTGAACCCCACACCCCGCAAAAATTGGACTTTTTGTTATGCAATTTGTTCACAATTTTCTTCTGTCCATAAAGGAAGGGAAAATAAGATTAATTCTGCTCTTAGAAACAACTGCAGATTTCTGTTTCAAACTGCATGATTTCTGTCTGAACCTGTGTACAATGCAGGCAAAAAAATTTATGTGTTTGTCTTCAAGGGAAGAATGACACATCATGTATTATGGAACTGCTGGGTACAGGCCATTGTGCCAAGAGATGTGTGCCTGTGAGGGATTTGGGTGAGCCAAAATTCCCAAATCGGCAGTGAAATGGGCACAATGGCTTGTACCTGGGATGCTCCATAACATAATGGTTCTCATGATTTGCACAATGGGCTTGTGGGTTCTGAACAATGGTTAGGTCAAGTAGAGCGAAAGGGCGACTGAAAAGTGGCAGAAAATGCCATATGAAAACCATTGTGTTTGCTGAAAGTCTCTTATGGGTATTGTGGTGCCAGGAGGAAAAAATCTCCTACGAATGAAATGGTGACACAAGAGTAATGGGCCACTCCAGATTTTCCAAAGCCAGAAAGAAGAAATGGGCAGGCATCAATTGCAAGTGATCTATCATAGTTGTCTGCATCCAAATTGTGACAGAGACATGGCAATATCTTGCATCATAATATGTGTTCTGAGTTTCAGGATCATGAATCTGTTTCAGCTTTTTTTTCCTTCTTTCTATAAATTGCTGGCCGAGAGTCTGTCCCTGGTCCATATTGTCATTCTAGTGTTCGAATGTCCAGAAGATATAAAGCAAGAGTAAAAGTATCTCATTCACATTGTGTATTTCACAAAACTTGTTTGTTTCTGTTGCTAAATTGTGTTATACTTATTTCAATTCACATACAATTCCTGAGAGCACAAAACAGAAACAAGCCATTTGGGGCCAAGGGGTCCTCTCCTGGTGGGAGGAGGCATAGTACATGTCTGTAGATGGAGTAGTACAGAGATAATTGCCTTTGTTGTTAAGTGTCATACAAAATGTTAAGGTTGTATGCACTGTCAACAGTTTGCAGGGAAGAGGAGAGAAGGAACAAAAAAAGTTTCTGCAGCATATAAGGAGTCTTGTCCTAACCATCTTTAAGGCGACAAAGGCAGAAAAGCCTGTGTGCACCTGCATCCTCCTGATAGCCTCCAATCACTGCTACCTTGCTTGCATCTCATGTCAAGACCTATGACACTTGTGAAAGCTGAATGCGCAGTGGTAATGATTGAGATGTACCCCTCTTCAAAGCCAATGCAAAAGTTGATAAACCTTTGCAAAAGTTTGAAGGTTTATAATCCAATGCCAAAAGTTTGAAGATTTATAATCCTCAAGTTTGTCAAAAACCTAACCTCCACAAATCTTCTTCAACATACTTAGCAATGCTACAAATGATTTATAAAACGATGGGGTTCGGTATTGTTGCATTGCAACAAACCTTCATGATGCACCCCCAACAAACAACCACACCTGCAAGTCCTCCAGCTATCATGCACAAATAGCCAATAGTGATACAAGATACCAGGAACATATTTGTATGAGGCCTTGCATCATCGTTAGGGTCACCAAATTTGCCACAAGCGAGAGAGATCCACTGATGATCAAATACCATAAGCATGCAACTAAAACCTAATTGTGATCCAGCAATGAAGAACACTTACAACCACCCCATATGCGTTCCAAATGGTAGTGGCAAAGTCCAAGTGGTGGTGACTCACAGCAATGGAACATGCTAGAAACTTCAAGTTGACGGTCCTTTCAAACTCAAGAATATGATATTTCAAGTATCTTTCTGGTGTAGACACTTCCAATGAAGTGTGTTGGGTGCACTATGTCAATCCTATTGATATACATAAGTCTCCCTTCCTTATCAAATAGATCTCAAATATGGACGAGCAATGTGGCCTCACAAAATTTCCTCCTCAAAGACATTGATCATCTGACACCTCAACTAGACAAGGCTATTTGGTATAGAGAGCCCCAAACTTCATGAGGCTTTCTCCTCAAGAAATTTTCACCCTATTTTGGACTTTGGGTTCAAGAAAGGAACAGCAAAAAAATGTTTCTTGCTAAAGAGAGATTCTCCAATAACTTTGAAGCTTGGTATTTAACCCTCTCTAAATGTAGACAAGGGTTATAATATTATAATAGAAAATATACATGACCATACAAGGATTGTAGAATATATTGTTGCCTAGTTATGGAAAAAAAAAGCCTATGTGGCTAATGAGATTGTTGGAACAATATTTATTATTATTATTATTTTCATTTCAGCAGTAAAAAGAAAAATATCCTAAAATTCTTACAGTCGAGGTGGGGGAAAAAAATATCAAGTAATTTTGCACTACTTCAGCACATCACACCACCATGCTTTAGGGCAGGCAGTCGATAGTAATATCAAACAAAATTTTAGAACTTTTGGCATTGTGAGATTGGCTTGTAAAGGCCCAGCAGACTATTTTTTTTTACTGTCAAAATTTCGTATAAAATATGAAAATGAAGTGATTTTGGAGGGTTTCCATTCCCAGAAGTGAGGAAAAAATTTGTAAAAAATCTTCAGATTTTTACATTTGGTTTTTGAATGTATAACCATCATCTATCTATGAAGCAAGGAGGTTTGTTTGTTTTGTTTTGTACCGATGAGATCTGCTGAAGGGGGGATGCTTCAGATCCCGTTCTTGGTCTTGTTGGAAAGCTCTCGAGGAGGAGGGGTGCATCATAGTTTGTATTTGCACTGTAGAACTTCTTAAATATTGAATAATTTCTTCACTGAAAATTAAATTAAATCGCAGCTGAAATTTTTTGGAGGAATTGGAATGTGCCTTTGGTGTTCTTGGAAAGATCTTGATGAGCAGGATTTAGCTGACCCATTCCATTTAGCTCATCCCAGCAACACACAGAGCCCATTGCAGAAACTTATGAGTAAGTTATGTCACAAGAGACAACCTTGGCTCTTGCCTAGTTTGTGGCAATTCCTTTTGCCCATATCTCTCTGCAGTACTGCTCTCAGATCAGAATTCGCTTCCTGGGTACTCTTGTGATTGCAAGTAGTGCCTGTCCCAATTTGTCTTGAAGTTTTGCTCAAAAAAGTTCATCACTTTGTCACTGACAAAAAGTATAGCATTGGAGCCTCCAACAAATTGCAGTTACTCCTAAAATCAGTGCAAATTACAGCCCTCCTAATTCTGAGGTTGCTAAATGCACAAAATTTATAACTCTAAGCCCATAATATTGAGTTAAACCATAATGGGTTTCAGAAAATACAAGTGTTGGCCTATTATTATTAATATTTTTTCATAATCAGCCACGTAGGTTCTTTTTTAATTAATTAATTTTTTCAGTTCATACAGATTATCAATAACATTTTTCAAAAAAAAAAACACACCAATTATCAGTTTACCCAATTATTTTTTGGGTAGGAACCAGATGTTATGCATAAGGGTCGGTTCTCAAATATCCACCTTGAGAGAACCACCTATTATAATGCCTGGGTAGGGTAGGTTTTAGGATTTACATTTTTATCATAAATTGGTTTAGGGTTTTAGGATTGATAACATCCATGTTTGAAATTCCAGTCTGGGTAGGTTATTAGAATTCTAAAATTCAATATCTGACCCATAAGGGTCTTGCCAGTTCTTTGGATGCTACATACAAGGCTGGTAGGCTCTTTACCTGGTTTAAAAAAAAATTCAATAATCACCAAATAGATCAGTGATAACCTTAGTGATAACCAGGTTGATAATCGGCTGTTTTCTCAGTAACTGAAAAATACCTCCGTGAGATCCATTACCACTACTTCCAATTCTGGAAACTCTGCAAATCATGGATGTCAGAACACCATAGCCAATATCTTTCTTGCCCTTGTGTGTCATCAACATGTGCTTGCTTGATGTTTGTCACTGTTAGTGTAAAGTGCTAGGACTCATTTGTTGCCCTAAATTTCAACACCCATACAAGTAAGTCATCTCCATACAAACATGCCAGCAGGAATCCACAATTTAATGTTCTTCCCCATTTAGACATTCTTTTGGGCTTGGAAGTAGTACACACGATTGCATTCCCCAAACTAATACTTGGTAATAGTCAGCAGTGACAGTGCCCACAATGTCCAAATCACATGTTCAGAGTTGTAATTGGGTCTTCTGCAAAAACTACACTCTAGTGTGTAGTGCATCAGATTTGTCAATCTCAGAAGGTGTTCAGCTACATACAGGTGGAAGACATTCTTCAGATGAACAGAATTGCCAACAAGGCAAATCTGATTGGTTGTATTCATCTGGACATCAGACAAAGTGCCCAGGTTTTTGGGGTAGAATAAAACTGACCTTAAACCCAAACCACATCTGCATGACTTTTTGCAGTCTCAAATTTTACAGGTATGTGTATCACTTTGATACATCTGGTTGCTTTTGTGGGGGAACAAATAAGGGTAAGTCCTCATTCCTCTGCACGGCAACAATTAAAAGATGTCAGTTGTTGTTTCTTGGCACTATGATTCACTTACCAACAAACACTGTGTACAAGTTCTGAACCCCGACCCTAACTACTACTACTTTGATTAATTCTGCAACCAGCATCAATATGCGTCTTCATAGTACAGCATTATCCTGCTTCTTGAGACTTCTAATACATGAATGAATCCAATCCCATGGATGTTGACCAGATGTAGATCAATTTCATCACAAGCGTGTCTCTGTTACAATGCCATAGAGAACCACAAAGAAAATTTCAATAGCTTATATCTGGGGATGAGGATTCTATTGTCATTTCTATTCTCTATGATAAGAAGCTCAAAGACTTATCATTTTCTCCAATCAAGAGGGATTTGCATACTGCATTTTGGTACTGTGCAATTAAGGACAAGGATGGATCTCTGTGGCATGCACACCAACTGCAAATTCAACCCTCCCAAGACCATAACTAACAGGATAAGAATTGAAAAATTAGGGTTTGTCTTTTTTTTTTAAATGTTAAAAAAATGTGATCTCTCTACACTTTGAACAAATCAGGGAATATTGATATACAGAAACAGCAGGTTATACCTGCATTACTTGCTCTTGCCGTTGCTGCAATTGAAGTTCTTCCACATTAACAGTTGGTTTTTGGTTATCTCCATTCTGGAAAAAAAGATCCCAGGAGGAGGTTCATATAGCTTATAAGCAATTCTTGTCCTTGTCCAAACATGTATCACATGATGTATCCAAGTTCAATTAGAGGATCAGATTGAATCTAATGAGGAACTTTCATTGCAGACACACAAGAGAGAGAGAATGTAAAGAAAAGCTCACAAGTTGGCGGTCCATGTATTCATCGATGGCCCACTGATACTTTGATTGATCAAGTCCAAACCACTGCACAAGCTTGTCCTCCACACCTAACCAGCCTGCCACCCAGTTGCTCCAGAATTGAAAAATTAGAGTATTTAAAAAATAAAATCTGAATGATGCTTGTGCTCTTTTAAAGAGCACATAAAAGATCAAACTTGCACCCTAAATGCACAAGATATGCAACTCTTCAAAAACTGAAGATGGGCTCTACTAAGAACCACCCACCCAAGACCAAAGGTTGAGAAGCCAGTGGTACTAGGGTTGAGCATCAGACTTGGTACTCAGCACCATTCAGAATGTATGCATACTACAGATGAACTCAGCATTCTGCAATCAACAAAACCCTGACACAATTCAAGAGCAGGGAGAGAATTTGATTTTACAAGAGCATAAAAAGAAAGAGACGAACCATCTTGGATTTTTGACCACCATGATGTCAGGGGTTTGATGGTGCTTAGGGTTTCCTTAGAGGCTAATTTCTCCGAGTTCACAACAAGACTGGATCTTTTAGGGTTTTGAGTAGGAGGAGCACTGGTGCTGGTGGAGAAGAGCACCTCCATATCCTCTTCCTCCTCATCATCCACAACTGCTTCAATTACAGCAGCAGCATTCTGTCTCTCCTCCTGTGGGGGCACATGGACTCTTCTTGTTGTCCCTCCTCTCTCATTCTCCAGAGTCTTCAAAAACTCCTGATTTTTTTCTTCATCAAGAAAAAACCTTGGCCTTGATGCAACTGGGTTTTCTGCCATTGACCCAACAATGTCTCCACCCACCCACCCACCTCCTACTCCTCTTCCTCCTTTTTTTATTCCTCCCTTCACAGCAATAGTGTTCAGCTCACAAACTGCAACAACTTGTAGATTCTCTTCTGCCTCCGATTTGGCGTAAAAACCACAAACCACAAACCACAAAATCAAACCCACTTCCTCTCACTCCCCCATTCTACTACTACCACTTCACTCCAAACCTATCGATCTCCCCTTAAACAACCCATCACCCACTTCCAAGTAGAGAAGCATTTCCAACAATACGGATGCATTTTGGAAGAGCCCCTCAAGATGAATTCCATACGATAACTGTTGCATCACTTGCTCTCCAATCTGCACATGCCAGGAAGAAGAACTGAAGAAGATGAGTGTTATTAGAGGGGCCTTATTATTGTAGGGTGTGTTGGGAAGGAGGTAGGCAATGGGATTCCTAAACATTTCTACAAGATTCTACATCCTACAAAAATTGGCTAAACCCTCTTTTGGATGGTTGCTAACCCACATACCTCATGAACTTGGAAAAGAAAAAACACTGGCTATATAATAGACACGAAGATGTAGAAAAAGTGGCAATCATCCCTAGAAAGATTTAGCCAATTCTGGCTATAAACAAACAAAACTATGAAATACTAAATTTTAATCATCCTTCTATAATTTTGACTCAAAATCAAATTTAGAAATCCGGCGATTTTCACTTGCTTCTACTATCTGAAAGCCTCCAAAATCACTTCATTTAAAAAACTTAATTTCGGTTTCTGGCGAAATTTCGCCATTAAAAAAAAAGGCTGCTTGACATGAGGAAAATAGCTCCAACTTTGGGCGTTGATTTAGGGGAGCGGTTTCCTAAACTTGGCTTCAAAACACACGTCAAATTGACACACTTATTTTTCTTTGTAAAATTGGATAGGTAGGGTAGTATGACTCTTCTAAATTAATTGTGAGGACTCCTGAAATTCTTTTTTTTTTTTTTCCTTTAGCACTGATAGGCCTCTTTGATTGGCCCATCACAGCAAAAGAGGTGCTCGGTCTGGTCAATCTTTTGACACTCATAAAATAGGTATAATGTGGTCTTCTCCTTCAGGAAGAACTTTGGGCAAATGACATGAGATAGAGTGAGGCACAAATTGGAAACACGTTGGAAACTTAAATTTACTCTTCATCCACACTCTCCACACTCTCACCCAAACGTGTTGCATGATAAAGGTCGTAAAGAATTTTGTGGTACATTGCTTGATTTAAGGACACATTCATAATCATAAAGAACCCTGGCATGTTCTTGTTTCGTGTTTGTGACTAATGGTTCGGACATGTTGGGTCTCTTTAGGAAAGATGGAGTTATTCGTTTCTTCTTACTTTACCCTCTTTACACATAAACCCTCATTTTGATGATCCATCTACAACATGAATTGACATTAGTAAATACCCGTTTGTGAACAAGAAAAAATCAAGCATCATTGACTCAAACATCCATTTATGTTCAATTTTTCCAGATTCACCACCAGGGTCAAGGTCACAATTGAGGGTTGCTACAGAATTAAAGTGACAAAGACATTTTTAGCAACCATGACCTAGCCCTCCATATTATCTGGAGATAAAAACATTTATGATCCAAAACTACAACAAAGGACTACCAAAAAAGGAGATAGCAGCAACAGATTACAAGCTCTGAAACAATAACAGGTCCACCACAAGGTCTGCTGAAAGCCTCACAGCCATTGATTGAAATAAGGGAAATTGCATTACAACATCCTGTTGCCTCAGACATATCTCTTCCCAAACCTGCAGCAAGTAACAACCGTGTTCCACCATACCCAAAAAAAAAGAGAGGATGAAACTTGTTTGAAGCTCTTGCATAGAGATGGATTTGCATGTTACTCATCCTCTTGGCTTCGAAGTCGAGCACTCCCATTTGTGACTGAAACATTCAGCTGGGCAGCACGCTCCACTATTGCTTTCCTCTTCAGTGTCGAAACATTATGTGCAATTTCAGCACTGTACTTCCTGCAATCAGGTACAGGAAAACAGAAAGGCCTCCTCCTATCAATCACATACTGTGCATGACACCTAAGTTGATACCACACATTAATGTGTTTGTTTTTCCCAGTGTGCAAATCCAACAAGACAGCACCTGAACAGGTGGCAAAACTATCTCTCATGAGAAGGGTATATAAACACTAGAGATCAAGACACGCTGTGCAATGCCTTGCTGACCACATGAACTAGTGTACCATAAGAATGTTCCTTGACCATAGCCTGTGCTGTTGCAACCTCTTGGATGCCATCCATATAGCCCACTAAGACTGAACATAAAGATGCAAGACAACACAGAAAAACGAATAGAATAATAACTCAAGAGATCTCAAAACTCACAATTTATAGGTAACCAGAACCAGGAAAAATGATTTCCTTAAAAATCAAAAGACAAAATGACAGATATGGACTGAAGAACAAGGGAAAACAAATACAAAGAAGGGAAGAACTAGTTCAAAATGAACTAACTGTGAAAATAGCAGGCAAAACCAGTGTTGGGCAGTTCTTGACTTTTACAAAGAACCTCCAGTTTGGTTCTAACAAATAAATTAGAGTGGTTCCAGTTCCGGTTATAAAAAATAAACTAGAGTGGTTCTGGTTCCAGTTCCGGTTATAAAAAATAACCTAAAGTGGTTCTGGTTCCAGTTCTTAAAAATCCCAGTTCCAGTTCTTGAAAGAACAAAATCCTGGATCTGGTTCCAAGAATCAGATTACCCAGGACCAAAACTGATAGTTAACTGCTGGTTAGCCCCAGTTCTAGTCCCTTTTTTCAATTGTTCTTTCAAAAACCCTGGATCTGGTTCTTAAAAAACTGGGATCCCAGTTCTGGTTCTGATATTTTAAAAAACCAAAACCCCAGTTCCAGTTCCAGAGTTCCAAAAATTCGCTCCAAAATCAGACCCAGTTCCAGTTCGGATTTTACAATCTGGAACTGGAACCAGAACCTGCAGTTATAACCCTCCAAACTAGGTACCTGCCCAGCACTGATAGAAACCCTAATTCAAAAAATTCATTGATGATGAGGGGAATGTGAAGACCACATGCTTCTTGAATGGGAGAAACTCTACAGAAATAAAGCCCTGGTCTTGCAAGCTAAAACTGGCATTGACACAAAGGCAAGGATTGATCAAATAACAGAAGGGGTGGAAAACCTGCCCGTCGGACTTTCCATACCTGTTGTGCATAAGGAGGAGGTCCAGGTCCCGGACGTTGTGAACCAAAAACTTGACAAAACCACTAGGCAGCACATGTCTGGTCTTTTTGTTGGACCCATAGCCGATGTTGGGCATCAGTGTGGTTCCCTTGAACTTGCGGCGAACCCTAGAATCAATACCCTTGGGCCTTCTCCAGTTTGTCTGCGAAACAAACAACATCACCACCCCGGGTGGAATTCAAATTGAATGCTACAACAACAGCACACAAAGTTCAAAAAAGAAAAATGTTGGTACCATCCCAAACCCAAATCCATACAAAATTCATTGCAAGCTTATTGAGGAGAAAAAACCAAAAGGAAAAAGAAAAGGGGAGGAGGAGCAGGAGGCAGCGGAAGACAAACCTTAACACAGATTTTGCGGTCATGTTGCATGCGCTTGAACTTCTTGATCCGCTTCTTAACGACATCGCGCTTGACCAAAGGCGTGACCATTGTTGCTAGCACCAACAATGCCGCTGGAGCTGCAGATCACTCGCGCCCGCGTGCGCTGTCTCTCTCTCTCTCTCTCTCTCGCACGCTTTCTCTCAGGAAACCCCACAACGCAAAGCTCAGACTGCGAGCCTCCCTTCAAACCCTAAGAGCTACTCCAAACCCTAATTGTGGAATTAGGGTTTTTCCTATCTGGATCAAATCTGCTTTCATCCTCTTTCATCCACGCTTCTGAACTCTTCATCACACCTGCGTAACCTGTTCTCCTGTACCTGGACCTCTTGCCACCCCAACAGTAGAATGAGAGATGGATGAAATCTTCTGTCGTGTAGAAAACAGTGCTTGGCACCTTCCACATATTTCTATAATTTTGGCTACCTACTTGAACCATGTATAGAAATCTGGCGATTTTTCTTTGATTTTGGTCAAATTATGGCTGTTGAAAATCTCAAAAGACACTTGACTTTAGCACTTTTAATTTTTAATTTATCCTTTTGGCTATACATAGTGAGCCAAAAAAAGGCTGGTGATCATCAATATATCTACTTCTATGCCAGCCTTTTTGAGAGATATTTATATAGATTGATTTGATTTTGTTCATGAGCCACATCTTGATTTGTACATGATTGTGATGATCCTCGATGTTGCTTGAGTTGATGTTGATGGAGCTTGATCATTTCACTCAAGCACTCGTGGTTGAATCAGTTGTCTTGCTTACCATGAACAAGAGATGATAGACACACATGCACACAGTATTGTTCCTGGGGGATTACTTACACATTCGTATCTACAATTGTTTTTCAAAGAAGATATCAGACCACAGTGATGACAAAGAAGAAAAAAAAGATATGCGGCATGAAGGGATGATGCAACATTTGCACACCCATCTATCTACTAGCTTTCTACCTTAGAGCAACTCCAATCCAAGTTTAGATATTTACTTTTTTCCAACCCTGCCCATAAAACTAAAACTGGGACTGCCAATATGTGGCAGATGACTAATAGCAAACCACCTGGACCTACCATCATGATTGGTGAATCAATATACGGAGCTGCAGTCACATCATATTTATTACACTCTTCTCTTGCGGGTGTTAGGCTTTGCCTTGCCTTTTACCAGACTCACCAAACTGTGCAAAAATGCAGGGCCAAAACTATTTTGCTGAGCCAAACCAGCATGTGTTGACATTCCTTCTCTAATTTTTACTTGCAGCATCACACACTGAGCACTGCTGGAGATGCTCTTAGATTCAATATGCACTTTTCAGCAACAACATCACATACTTGCATGGGTAGGTAATCAACACCTCGTACCACAAAACCACCTCCCAGTTTTCAATGCTGTTCTCTGGCAGGTGTTCATGACCACAAGCTCTAGCAGCAATTCCTGAAGGTGGCGTGTAGAGATCTGCCATCATTGCAAGGCAATTGACATGCAATGATCCCACAGATGTTTTTTGACCATCGTAACGTTCCAAGATACTATGAATCTACCCACAGGCCACAGTCCTTGATTTGTGCAAAAAAACAGCCAGTCATTGCACCTTCCTACCAGCAAGCACCACTAAAACTAACTTTCTGTGGTACTAGGACTTCACCTACCAAATGTCCAACTCCTCTGTTCAGCAGCTTTCTACACTTGAGCCTTTTTCAGCCTGTATTCATTGATTGACTTCATTTGAAAAGCTCAGAAGAAGCTGGTTCACAATAAACAACAAAACTTTTCTCATTTGAAGAAGCAAAAGAAGAAGAAGAAAGTTTACATTGCTGCTAAACCCTGCATACATTGCTCCAACAACAACAACAACAACAACAAGCTCATAAGAAACAATTGATCAATCTTTGAGAGCTTTCATTTTGCATAAGTATTGTGGCAAAATAGTAGGTACCTGAGATCTCGGATAAGGAGGTAAGTACACTGCACAGCTTTCAATCAATACATGTAGAATGCATGTAGTACTCCAATGCATCATGTTTGTCCTCATAGCACCCACCCACTACAAAAGATACCTAAACCCCCTAAACCCGGAACATCACACAACATATATTATGTATATATGTTGATGTTTCTCTTCTCCCAAGCTATCGATCACAGGGGCAAAATTATTCTACAATAGACATGCACACATGAGTATATACTTGTGATTTTTGTAAGCAAACAGGATTGTGATTTAATTTATTTTTTCTTGCAGCAAGTATGATGATGATGATTAGTGTGGCCACAGTCCAGTCTACAGCTACTGCTGCAGCAGCAGCTGCTCTGACATTGCTGCTGCTCATCCAGGCTACTTCTGCTGGTGATCCAGATATGTTACAGGACTTTTGTGTGGCAGATACCTCTTCTGGTTTGGCACCTTTGATGAATGGCTTCCCTTGCAAAGCTCGGTCTCTTGTCACTTCTCAAGACTTTGTGTTCACTACATTCCGTGAAGCTGGTTTGACAATCTTCACCCTGGAAGAAATCAATCATTCAGATCCCCCTGTGAAGATCCAGAAGATCCTGATAAGATAGATAGCTAGATCCAGAGAGGTGAAGAAGAAAATTTCAGATCCTGCTCTGAGCAAGAGCTTCGAGATTTTGCTTGAGTTTTCTGATCCTTGATGATTGCAATTTGCAGTGACAACAATCTTTCTTTCACAACCATGATCATCTGTGTTGTTGTTGTTGTTGGTTGTTGTGGCACAAACAGCGAATTACACAGTGACCAACACAGGTGCCATTGCCACCTTTGCGACTGTAGCAGAATACCCAGCCGTCAACACGCAAGGCATCTCACATGTGCGCTTGGACTTTGGTGTTGGTGGGGTTATCCCGTTGCATACGCACCCACTGGCGTCTGAGACCATCTTCGTGGTCAATGGCACCATCTTCACGGGTTTCGTCTCCTTCGACAATGTATTGTACTCTCAGACACTGCAAGTTGGTGATCTTTTCCTATTCCCCAAAGGCTTGTTGCACTTCCAGATCAATGTCGGTGACGGACCCGCTGTCTCCTTCAACACACTCACATCACAGAATCCTGGTATACCCTTCACTGCCAACCAGATGTTCGAGACACAAATCCCCAGTGCCGTGCTGCAGATGTCATTGGGCATTGGCACCCAACAAATCCAGTCGATCCAGGATGCCATCCCACGTTACTATGGCTAAGATTTGACACAACTGCTGCACTACCAGCAAATGCAACAGTACTTCCAGCTGCTGCAGATGCGTGCAGGACATAGAAGAGCACAGAAGATTCAAGTGAAAATCTTGAGCTAGACACTGATCTTTTATCATACCAGAACTGTAGAATACCTTAGCAGATGCTTCCTGGATTTGCAATGTGGTTTGTTGTTCCAGCCAGCTACAAAGCTTGTCTTCTCTGTTTCTGTTGCCTCTAGGGGATCTTTGCAAAACCACGCGGGTGTGTTCACCAAGGGCAGTGAACAGAAGAAGCTTGTAGATGGGATCATGCAAACACCTGAATCAGAAACAGGAGGAGCATCTCATATGCTGCTTGCTGATAGCAAAATTACTACTACATGATCTTTGCTTCTCGGATCTGGGCTTTTCAGTCTCTCTGTATACTCACTTGCTCATCATGTTAAGATGCTTGTTGATCACCCTCACCCTAGTACTCTAAGCACCTTGAATGAACTAGAGATCAAAGTGCAAAAAGCAAAAGTATGAACAGGGATTTGTCGGGCAAGACCAGCCTGATTTGTGTAACTAACTAGCACAAACGAGACATGTGTTTCAACCTATCCCTCAAGAGTAGAAAGAATATACAAGCTCATTCCAAGTGTCGGGAACTCCAGGGAGGCACCAATGGCTGCAACCCATGGCATGGAAAGTGGAATAATTGAAGATGTGTGCATCCTGTTGATAGGCAGGTAGCCTTGTGATGTCAAGGAGTGATGCTTTTATTTGCAACACCCCCCAGAGTTGCTCAAGTTCCCTTTGGCAATGTTAATGTTAGTGTTATTTTGTGTTCAAGTTGTGCAAATTAACAACAATGAATCTAGTTGAAGAGAAAAAAAATATCAATTTTTTAATGCAAACAAGCTTTATATGTGAGCTTGTCAAGAAAGCATAAAATCTTAATTAAAACAATTTAGTTAACAAAATACACAAGCTAATAAGGAGCTCAAACTCAATGTAGATTGTCACAATAAAATAGGTAGCAATCATAATCTTATTCAAGTCTAATAATGCATAGTAGAGTCTAGAATAACTCGCATAGGAAATTTAATCAATTGACACCTTTATTCTAGCATAAAAGGGCTGTTTTATGAGGTGTTTTTGGCCTATAGTCACAATCTTATAATGTTTATATGGAATGTGACTATACACATTTAAATCACAATTTGTTAGTATAACAAAAAAAGTGGTCAGCAAGGGCATGATTATAGAGGGGGTTTACTCTAATAGCAAACTAGCTAGACCAATTATGATTGGCCAATCAAAAACAACAAGCAACAACAAGATCATATTTATTACATTCTTCTCTAGCAGGTGTTAGGTTTAGCCATGTCTATTACCAACCTTCGCAAATTGTGCAAAAATGTTGGTACAAAACCATTGCTAAGCCAAACCGGCATGTTTTGACTTTTCTTCCCACAATTTTAATTTGCATAGTCACAAACTAAGCACAAGTGGAATTGCTTTTAAAAGAATACATGTTAGATATTTTTCACCAATGCATATGGTGGGCCAGCCAGTCTTCATCTAACAAATAGGATGTGAAACCAATAAGAGGGGAAAAATTCTCAAAATGTATTACTTGCAAATTACCAAATTTTAAGACCAAGTTGAAATACACAGGGAAAGAGAGTAGAGAAACACATGATCGATAGGTCTTGGCAAGAGTCTACCAGTGCCCAAAGTTAAAAACTAGGATATTTGTGTAGAATAATTAATTAATTGTAGCACACCTAACCACCAAGCTTTCAAATTAGTAATTGGTTGCATGCAAAACAGTTTCCCATTATGATTATAGTGCTCTTCATAGATAAATTAGCAGGTTACAAAATTAGGAACGCTAGTTGCAGTAAGTAATTGCAATTATCAAGAAAAATCAGCAAAAGAATGACAGTGACTTATATAAATTAAAACAACGGTGGCGAAAGTTAATTATGGTAAATTAGAATGGTGACATGAGTTAGTTGCTGTACAAATTAGATTTCTTTAGTGATGCCATTGTTCTAGCATAGTGTATATAAGTACTTATGATTTATCTTTTTAATCAACTCAAGAAAGTTTATCTCATATTATCTTAATTTCTTTTTTCATGGTATCAAAGCAATAAAAAAAGAAAAAACTTCATTGATGATCAATAGCTTGAGTGATAAAAAAATTTCATTTGTGATAAGTAGTTTGAGTATTAAAGGACACCAGTCATGACATTTTTTTTTCCAATAGTTGAGTTGTTGGTTTAAAAAAAAGAAAAAAAAAATGAAGTCAAGTCCAAGAAAGAACCATGATAGTCGTTGGTGAAGGGAGTGTCAAGTCCAAAAGAGGACCATGATAGAAGAAGAAATTCACAAGAAATTCACAACACGAATGGAGACATCTAATTGAAGGGGAGAAGGTGTAGCATTCAAAAGTGTACATGTGACTTCTACTGAAGTTGTGAAACCGAATAGTGAAATCCGTTGAGATAAGAAGAATAAGGCGTTGATGATCATCATGATGATTATCAAGGATGAAATTGTTCCATTCATAATAGATGTGGAAGAACAGAATGTCCCTTGGAGGACATTTCAAGAGTTATTTGGGAACCAAAATGTTGCTAGGACATTGTACTTGACCAATAAGCTCCACTCCATGAAAATGGAAGAAGGATTTCCAATCACAAACTTCATCAAATCCATCAAGGAATTGACAATTCAATTGATTTCCATAGGGGAGTCTATCTAAGATAATATGATTGTGCACATTGCATCAAGTATTATCGATCTTGATAGCTTGGAGTTAACTAGTTATGCATGGCATTGCAAATTGAAGAAAGAAATTGAGATCATGTGTTATAAACTCTCTTGAGTTAATTAAAAAGATAAATCATAAATATTTATATACACTACGCCAAAACGGTGGCATCACTAAAGAAATCTAATTTGTACATCAACTAACTTGTGTCATTGCTCTAATTTATCGTAACTAACTTCTGTCATCGCTCTTTTAATCTATACAAGTCACCATCATTACTTTTCTAATTTTTCTAGATCACCACAATTACTTACTACAACTAGCGTTCCTAATTTCGTAACTTGTTATTTTATCTATGAAAACCACTATAGTCATAATGGGAAACTATTTTGCATGTAGCCACTTACTAATTTGAAAGCTTAGTGGTTAGGTGTGTTACAATTAACTAATTTTTCTACACCTTCCCTCACACCTTACCACAAAAATAAAATAAAATCTTGGAGTCTACCAATTGAAATACTATTTTAAATTATTCTTGGACACTATGTGTCCAATCTTCTATCTAAAAACTTCAAATTTTGCTTTTCCTAAACGCTTATTCATTATGTTTGCCTCTTGTTCATTGGTTGAATGTACTTCACATCAATTTCTCTTGCTTCTATTCTTTCACAAATGTAGTGATGATGCAATTCTATATGCTTCATTCTTGCATGGAATATAGGATTTTTGACCGACTTGATGCCATTTTGGTTATCACACCAAATTGTGGTTGGAGCAAATTTGTGAAGACCCAATTCTATGGCTATTTTCCTTAGCCAAATAGCTTATCTAGCTCCATCTACCAACACCTTGTATTCCACTTCATAGTGGATAATGCCATATAGTAGGTTGCAACTTGCTACTCCACACGATGGAACTACAACCTAGCTCGAAAAGTAAGTTAGTTGCTGATTTTCCCCTATTTAGATCCCTTGCCCAATTTGCATATTCATACCCCACAATTTGTCTAATGTCCTTTCTTGGGAATAATAATCCTAAATCGATTGTTCTTTTGATGTATGGCAAGATCATTTTTGTTGCATCCATGTGTGTTTGTTGTGGTGATGTCATGTAACGACTTACACAACTTATTGCAAATGCAATGTCAGGTTTAATGTTAGTGTGAAAAATCAAACTTCCCACAAAACTTTAGTACTTAGCCTGATCAGTGCATCGTGAGTTCATGTCATTCCATAGTTGAATTCCTTCCTCATTGGAATTGTTGCTAGTCGACATTCCATCATGTTGAATTGTGCAAGGAACATTGCTACATATCTTTTTTGCACTAGTATGATACCAGTTGGCATATACACAAATTCCAAACTAATGTAGATCATCATCCAGCCTAACTTGGACATTTCGAATTGCTCTTCAAGTTGCAATTTGATCTTTGTTAACATGGCCACATCACTTCCGATCAATAAAAAATCATCAATATAGAGCATGAAGATCACAACTCCAATATTTGAATTTTTGTAGTAGAGATTATGATCTACTTCATTCTTCATTAAACCATATTGATGTAAAAAATGATTTACCTTGGTGTATCAAGCTTGAAATGCATGTTTCAATCTATAGATTGCTTGAAACAATTGACACACTTGATGTTCCCTCCTTAGCACTTCAAAACCTTGAGGTTGTGTCATGTAAACTTCTTCTACAAGGTCATTGTTTAAAAAAGTTGTCTTCACATCAAGGTGTTTGATGTTCCAATTATGTCAAGTAGCCAAAACGACCACCATATGTATGGTCACCCACTTCATAGTAGGCACAAAGGTTTCTTCATAATCGATACCCTTTCGATGTTCAAATCTTCAAGCCATTAAACACATTTTCAATTTTTCCATGTTACCATCTACTATTATTTTTGTCTTGTACACCCATTTCGTGGTTACTAGAACTTTTCTTGACAATAAATTCATGAGAGTCCAAGTTTCATTTTTATGACGGACTCATATTCTTACTTCATCACTTCTTTCCATCTTGGATGTTGTATTACTTCCTCATATGATGTTGGTTTAGGTGTTAATTCAGCTGTAAAGATGTTCCTTAAAGTACATGGGAACATTCCTTAATTGTTGAAACTTTCTAATGGAAGTTGGAACACCACCATCAAGGACTTTTCGTCATTGGTAAACTTTGATTGGTGCTTCAACTTCTTGGTTTGACTCCTTAGTTTCTTGCACCATCCTCATGGAAGTTTAATAATGTTTTATCTTCAGCAACTTGGTTGGACCTTTCATCTTCACTAGTTGTATTATCCTCATTGTTGGGAATTTTCCTTCCATTAATAACCTGACTTGGATGTTGTGCTTCTTTCATGACAAGTTCTCATGTAGGTGATTGTAAAGACAATGGAATTTTTTTCTATGCACATTCTCTCCTTTGTTTTTGTTGTAAAAATTCAATTCTCATGACATCTTTGTTAAAAACAACATCCTTTGAAATAATCATCTTTTGTGTTGCTAGAAACAGTGGTATGCCTTTGAAGCCTTGTTGTAACCTGCAAAGATACATCTTATAGATTTTGATCCCATCTTCCCTTCTTGCTTCTTTCCAACATGGACATAAACTAAGTAACCAAATACTTTAAGATGTTTTAGATTTGGTAAAACTCTTGTGTAAACATGTTCTGGAAAAAACCCATTGTTTGACCTACTTGGATTTCTATATGTCAAATATGTTATAGTGTTCACAGTTTTTGTCCATAAGTAGTCTGGCACCCCATTATCAATTGCCATGGTTTGTGCCCTATCCAAGATTGTGTGGTTTTTCCTCTTTGCTACCCCATTTTGATGAAGCATGTGAGTTGTGGTGAGTTGTTTTTTGATTCCATGATTCTCATAGAATGTCTTGAATTTGTTTGACAAAAACTCCCCTTCGTGATCACTCCTAAGCACTTTGATTTTCTTTTCTTTTGCATTTTCCACCATTTGTTTTAAAATCTTGAATTTAGCAAGTGTTCCACTTTTCGCATGTAGAAAAAATATCAAGTCTTTTTTGAAAAATCGTTAGTGAAGGTTACAAAGTATTTGGATCCTTCGAGTGATGTGTGAGTGAATGGACCACACAAATCGGAATGAATCAACTCATTCCTTGTTGTAGCTCTATTGACACTTGCCTTAGGCACATGCTATTTGTGTTGTTTCCCCAATATGCATTCATCACAAAATTGTGAAGTGGTTGGGATGTAAGACATTCCCCCTTGCATGGCTAATTTGTGAGATTGCATGTAGCATTTGGTAATTAATATGTCCAAGACGCTTGTGCTAGAAAGTTGTTTCCATGTTCTCCTCTGTGATGAATAGTTGAAGTATAGTAATCTACTAGTTGCTTGAGGCTAGTTTGTACAACCCATTAGACTTGTCACACTCTCCTTTTGCAATCAATTTAGATGGCAAATTTGTTGTGACTATGCAACACTTCTGTGATCCAAAGATTATTGCATATCCTTTGTTGATGATGGCTCCCACAGATAACAATTTTTTGTTGATGCCTAGTACATAAAATACATCACTCACTTTCTTGGTTTCTCCATTACAAGTCACTAATTTTTTTCCCTTCCCTTGCACAACATGCATGTGACATGTTGCAGATTGGATGTTGGGGATGTCCTTAGTCTCTTTGATGTTGTAGAGCTTGTTGCAGTCTCTAGTCACATGTTTAAATGCACCTGAGTCAAGATACCAAGCAATATTAGACTTGTTGAAGTCCACAGTCATGACTACTACATTAAACATTCATAATTGTTTCCCATCATCAATTCCAACGTATTTCTCCTCTTCTTTATCCTCATGAACAAAATTGGCTTGAAATTGTTGTTTTATAACTTTGGTTTTTTTTGGTTGAAGACATTTTTGCGCCTAACGTCTCCATTCCGTGTAGTCGTTGCATTTCTCATTATGTCTTTGTGGATGTTGTTCATGATCGTGAATTCGTTGTTCTCCATTACTGTTGTCATGTCTTCGCACAGATCAATTGTTCTTGGTCAAATTGTTGTAATGTTTGCTAGTGTGAAGGAGAAGTGCTTCAGTATCCTTCTACTTGCCAAACTTGGCTTCATTTCGTTGCTCTTCCAAAAGTAATTTGTTGAAAAACCTTTCAAATGTGGGCAGCTGGTCTTGACCAATCACTAATTGATCAAAACTCTCATAACTAGCAAGCTTCACCCTCCAGGGTGATTGCTTTGTAGACTGCCCCTCACACACAAGCCATCAAGATCGATAATACTTGATTGTACCATTGAAGCTTGGGAACAAGGCAGCTAAGTATGGTGTTGTCTTTGTAATGTTTTCTTCCATTCATCTCCTTGACTGACAACTTGTTGGGAATGGCATTCATTAAGAGGCAAATGAGTGATTCCCTCTGTGTCCGACCCATGAAGTCTCCTACAAATGCCACTTGCTGGTTCCTTAACCTCATGAACATACTCATTACATCAAACCTGAACAAAGATGCAGAACCTCCAGATATCAAAGAAACTGGATGAAGTGTGTAGTAGTGACTTGTTGATAGACGTTCTTCCAAGATCCTTCCTTCCATACAGAAACATGAGGGAATAGCAAGCAGAGTCCTTATGAGAAAGATCCCCTGGCTGAAGTGTTCTTCAATATTTCCTATTTATTGAACTAGGAGTAAAAACTAAAAACCCTAATTCTTGCAAACATCGGAAGAATCATCTATTGGACTCACCTTATATGAACCGACATTCAGTGCAAGCATATGTAAAGGCAATGGGAGAGGGGGTAAATATTAGTATTTATGCTTCTATGTTGGGGAGTGCCCCATGTTCCAAAAATATTGGATGTATGGCACAAATGGTGCCGTGAATCCATGCCTATTCATGCTTTTCTAGTGGAAGGATGTCCCATCTATTCCTCAATACACACACATAGTCCAAGTTATCCATCCAACAGAAAGAGCAAACATGTGTCAAAGTAATCACCAAGGCAATCAATTTCACTTAAAGTATAAGAAAGACAAAAGGTGTCTAGTGGATTGCTTGCAAAAGGTGATTGCTTATACAAATACCTGTTCACACATTTCTTGATCAGGGAGGTGAAATATTCAGGACTTTCATCACCTCCACTTCCACATTTAAAAAAAATTCATTTCATAATTTTCTGGATTATTTAATGATGTAACTGACCATAGGCTAGGGTTCATGAAGCATGAATAAGTACCAGCAGAATTGAATCCAACAGTGATTCTTTAGTGGCACTCTGTACAAGAATAGCCTAAGAAATCAGGCATTCATGCAAGGATCTTAACCCTTTAGGAAATGGTCAAAAAGATTGAGAAATTGCTTTGATTCACCTTCTTTATTCAAAGAGTGAGATTAGAAACCTGTCATACAATGATCATCCCAAGAGAGTGCCAGTATTCCTCTGACCACATGGAGATCTTCTGTGCACCATATAGAAGAGTTGTTGTGCGTGCCTCAAAGATACCTGCCAAATTTTGTAAGTAAAAATCCCTTACACCAACAGTTCAAGAAGACATGAAACATCTCAGCTCTGCACCACCGCTTCCCTTGCTCCAAGATTTTGTTCACTCCAACCATAATCTGCATATGCCACAAAATTATGCTTGTTGACATAAAAAAAGGAATGAAAGAAAGATATCAACAGTCTGGATCAAAATATGAATTCAAATTATGGCTTGAAAACTCTTAACAGAATCTGCACTATGAGATGATTTTCCTGCCATAATAAACAAGGATCTATCATTCCATGAACTGAAACAAGAAACAGGAGACTACTTAAAAGCTCCTCAAGCTTACCATGAAAACTGGACATATTTTCCGCACTACTACTCAACACGAACTGTAATTTCACCTGCATCCAATTTTGCATAGAACTCCTCTGTTTTGCGGCGCTCATTCACATGATGCATCTTCCAGAATGTTGCACCTGCACATGGTGTCAGTTGGACAAATATATATTAACCTCCAATAATCCATCAGCATTGATTGGAAAACACCTGAGAATCTCCAGAGCAACCATAATTATAAAGATTTTGTCAAACAAACAAGTGCAACAAGAAAAAATGGTTTTGACTCTGCCACATGAATTCTAGCTAGTTTTGAAACACACTTTCACAAAGAATGCACACCTCACACTCCTAAAATCCTTGATACTAGATTTGCTAGTGTAAGAACATCTTGTTCATGGTATGGTTTCCAACATGAAATATAATACTTAGCAATGATATTGTTGTTGGAACTGGCAGTACTGTGAGTGTTGAGGAATTCCTCATCAAAGTCACTACTCTGCACATATATACATTGGGTGGTCACAAACCTTAACTTTTGTTGCAGAACAAACTCTTGGCATTAAACTTATTGGCAAAAGCAAAATAATTCTGAGATCTAGCGTTTTGCAACTTAGTAGCTAATATTCTAGTCTAGCATCATTTTACAAAACCGAGACTTCCAATGGCAGATCACGCAATAATACCTCAATTGACAACCACCAAAACATTTCAAAACAAAATTTGTTAAAAGAAACAAAAGAAAGAGGGAAAAAGAAAATCCTGGCAATCATAATGAGACCACAACTACACCCCATTTTGACCAATCTGCAAACCCTCAATTTCCAAAGTATAAGCTACAAACTTCACATGATGATGCCATTCACTGAATAGAGGGGGAAGAAGAAAGGGGTTGGTGGGGGAAATGGGGTTTGCAGTGTTTCCATTACATCCAAAACTCTACAGATCAACAGCACAGGAAGTCACCCCAAGGAAAAAAAAAAGAAAAAAGAAAAAACCCTGACTTGAAAACAGAAGAGATTGTATCCTATAAAGCAGCTAGAAGAAGTAGGAGACCGAAAACAAACAACCCAAAAAACACCATAGAAAAGAAAAGAAAAACAAAACAAAACAAAAGAACTAGATCAACACTCACAGAATACACCGAGACTCAGGCCAGTGACAATCTCTCTCAAGAGATTGGGCCTAGATCTGGCAGCTGCTGCAACAGCATCCACAGGCAACCTTGTTGCAGCGTGAGCCATGTGATCCAGTTAGTTCCTTGCAGAGAAGCTGTACAGCGTCCTTCTCCTTCTCCTATGCTTGTTACTCTCTCTCGCTTGTTGGTTGCCCTTGATGTAAATGAATGAAATAGCAAAAGACAAATCTACAACTCACCCTAGGCTAACCCAGTTTCCCCTTCTCTTCTCTGTCTTCTTCTCTCTCACAGATGATCATCGTCTGTTGTCTCTCCCACATCTTCATCATCATCGTCATCACTATCTTTTCCGCGACGGGCGGGTGATACTTAAGAGCAACTCCACTAGTGCTGAGTATGCAACCCCGCAAAGAAAAATTGGATGAAGAAAAGTCAAAACATACTGGTTTGGCTCAGCAAAAGTTTGTTGAGGTTGGTAAAAGGCACAGCAAAGTCTAGCAAAGTCTAGCACCTGCTGGTGATTGGCTAGATAGTTTGATTGCTCCAGGTGGGTTGCCATTAACAGTCTCCCAAGTATTTGCAATCCTAGTTTTTATTTTATGGGTGGGGTTGGAAAAAGATAAATAACAGAACTTGGATGTGAGAAATATTTGTACAGGGTCACAAACAGAGCGTCTCTGGATGATATAAAAATGCTGGGTCAAAACCGTTTTGCTGAGCCACAGGGGCATGTTTTGACTTTTCTTCATCCAATTTTAATTTGCAGGGTTACATAACTGAGCACTAAACCCATGTCAGGAAACCCTCAAGCAAACCAGAAGGAAATCCTCAAAACCGGGAATTTCTTCACGATCGTGTGTGCAAAGGATTGTGATGGAGTATTGTCGCGAGGTGGATGGAGGGCAGAGATGTGGAAAGAGCGGCATCACCCATCTCCACAGGTTTGCTTCTTCTTCTTATTCTTCTTCTTCCACACCTCTGCAAGTGAAGGGCATTCATTTTTCTCCTTGCTTTTTTTTAATGTTGTGGACCAAAATTGTCCCAAATTTTGACAAATTTCTCTCTAAACCTCTTGCTTCTGGTTTGAATTTTTTTCCTCCTACAGAGAAGAAATTTCAAGTACTGACATCGATCCATCAAGACCTGCTGCCTCTCTACAATTGTTTTATAATCTCTCTGGTTTAGGGTTTAGAGTTACAGTGCAGCATTCTGTGTTTTCAGGATGGTTGTTGTGTCGAGGTTTCTAGTTTCTACATACTCTGACAAAACATGTTGTTCAATTGCATTACCGAGCTGTTTAGAAGCTTTCAGGAAGGCAAGGAAATTGGGCTACTTATATATGGCATCTTTAAGAAAGTTAATGGGTGGTTCTTGAACAGAGCTGCAAGGGATGGAAATTTGGACACACTTAAGGCTCTTCTTCAGGTGGGCAATGCCCACCATCTCCCCAATTTATTTTAGTTGTCAATTTTTCTTCAATGTAATTTGGTCATTGATGATTCCTGATATGACCTAAAATTGTTTGTCAGCAACATCCATCTAATGTATTTGCAGTGCATGAATCATAAACAGAATAAACATGAGTGCATGAAGTGATAGTTACCAACCCTAAAAATCAGAGTCTTCTACATATCTAGCTTATGTGTATGTGCTTCAGTGTTGTTTTTTTGGTGAAATTTTGCATTCTGGTGACCCATAAAAAAAGCCAGTGCAACTTATACAAAGGATTTTTTTTGGAAAAAATGGCTCAAACTTGCCAGATTTTGAGGATTTTTTATTTTTGAAATCATTAGTGTTAGACAATAGGTTGGAGCATGTTGCCAAAATATAGCAGTATTCCTAAATTTTTCTACTTTCCTCTCTGACCTGTAGCCAAATTTGGCTAAGTCCTCTTGTGGATGATCACTGGAGCACCTACCTCACAAAATTTGGAAAAAATAACCCTGATGTGCTTACTTGTGCTCACTCTGCCACATTCGTAGCTATGGTAACATTACACACATAAATTTACTTTTTCTGTTTGATCATTGATTGCCAATTTTGTTGTCCTTGGGACGGTTGCAGGGCAGGCTCATGAAGACCCAAATGTTAGGGATAAGAAATCCAAGACTCCACTGCATGAGGTGAGGCCCTGTGATTCTCTGAAAGCAACTCATAATTTTTGTCCTCTTCAATGAGTTCTGGCTTGAAGGAAGAGTTTCACCAAGTGTATCTATGTCTCAAAGAAAGGGACTATAGTTTCAAGGAAGTGATCTCTTTTTCACATTGACACCTATCCATCTTCCTCCAGTTCTGTCAAGGCCAATCGTTTCATTGATACGATCTGTTTCTCAATCTGAGGACGCAAACATGGAGACAAAGCACTGTTGTCATCATGTGAAATTTTGATGGAAAACTGTTTAGGTCTTTGATTTGAGTCCCTGAACTAAGAGCAGGTCCACTGGTGCTCACTATGTGGCCCTACATTGGAATTTTTGGATGAGGTGCAGCAGTCATATTCAGTGGGCCCACTGGAAAACTGCTGTGGCCTTGGAAATGCACATCTTTCAGGGGCCTAGAGGAGCCCTGGAAGAGTCTAATAAATACAGTCAAATCATATTTGTTAACTGCTTCCTGTTCTTGATTGGCTGGATAGTTTGATTGGTCCCGGTGGGTTGCTATCAGTAGTCTCCCACCTGTTTGCAGTTCCAGTTTTAGTTTTATGGGTGGGGTTAGAATAAAGTAAATAACTAAATCTTGGATGTGAGAAAGATTTTGCAGGTTTGCATACTGAGCACTGCTAGAGATGCTCTAAAAGTTTCATATATGGTCCCTTTGCAGGCTTGTGCACATGGACATGTGAAGTGTGCAGAAACTTTGTTGGATTCAGGAGCGCTCATTTCTGCCCATAAGACAAATGGGTTTACACCCCTTCACTATGCAGCAGCAGGACCCCACCTTTCAATTGTCAGACTTCTCATTTCTAGGTTTACTGGACTTTTCTCACTATGGACACTATTACTCCACTTTGAACTTCCAACTTTTGGTAGTGGACAAGTTTGATTTGTTTCTTCCCTGGATTCCACATATTATTTGTTCTTGTTTTTGACCATGCATGGATCAATTATTATTCTTCCAATTTCTTACATCTGTTGTGGATATTTTGTATGGGTTCTATACAGAGGGGTGACTGTGGATGCTCCTGATCACAAGGGTGAGAGAGCAGTCGATGTGGCAGCTCGTGTGGGGTCAAAAGCTGTTGTGCAGGCATTGCTTGATAGTGGGGCAGATGTTAATGCCCGTACAAACAATGGGCGAACTTGGTTTGCCTCTTTCTTTCACTCTGGTTTTTTTGCTCACAATTTGATGATTGCTATAGTAGTCCAACCCACCACCAGGAGATACTCTGGTGTGTGTGTGGCATAATCTCCTGAGCAGGGATTTTGTCCACTTGGGTCACCAATCAGGATCATCAGATAAGAGATTGGCGTGGGCTTGGGGCAGGTCAATTTTCTGTTGGTTTTGTTCTGTCCAGAATGCTGGGAAAGGGTTTAGGGTGTCTGGAGTTCAGCAAAGTGGATAAAACTTGAAAGAGAGCATTGCAGTCGGTGATGACTAACAAAACACCTGAGTATTATCACTCTGTTGTTTAGCCTGTTACACATTATTAAGAGAGCATTCATTTTGTGGCAGTTTGCACACAGCAGCTCTTCATGGTCACAAAGAAGTACTGCAAATTTTGTTGGCAGCAGGGGGAAACCCAACAGCAACTGATAATGGGGGCAATCAACCCATACATGAAGCAGCTGCAGGTGGCAATGTGGCTTGCCTGGATTTGCTTATGGGAGTTGGGGTAGATCTGAGCGTGGTTGATGCTTGTGGGTGTAGCCCTCTCCATCGGGCTGCCTCAGCTGGCCATGTGATGGCAGCTCATTGGCTGATTGAGGTGTGGTATCTTGAATGATCTTTCTTAGTCAATACCCAACTTGTTGAAAAGCCCTCCAAGGATCGATTGATCAAGGATGGCTTCTGTTGATAATTCTTACCTGATAGTGAATGATCAGCTTGAATGGATCAGCAGCTTGGATGAATCACAACATTTGACTTGGCTGATCATTGATGTGGTGGAGTATAGAAAGGAGTAGATGTGGAGGCTCAAGATGAGAAGCAATCAACCCCTCTCTATTGGGCAGCTTGCCGTGGACATACCGAAATGGTGTCTTTTCTTGTCTTTGATGCAAAAGCCAATCCATCTGCTGCCAATATTTTTCGTTCATGCCTCCATGTTGCTGCAGGTATGTATGTGCAGATGTGGCTATGCATCTTGTCATTACCAATTTCCCTAACTTTTGACCAGATTACTGCATACTAATCTGTACCCATGTTGGGAGCTGACAAAGTTGGCAGACTGGAATAGGAACCTTGTCACTGCCATTTGTGTTCAAGGTGATGATGGTCTGATACTTTGTGAGTGGCACTCTCACAGTTAGGACTGCAATCTCTTTCTCATCATCTTTTGTTTTGGGTTTTCCTGGAAACAGTTTCCTGCAAAGCATTTTTCTGGGAGTGTTTCTCCAAGAAACTTATGATGAATGCACCTGTATTGATATTAATCTTTATCATTTGTGTTAGTGTCCCCTACTAGCTTCTTGGTATTCTACAAAATTCAATTTTGTTCATAGTTCTTTAGGACACAGGAAAACTTGATAAGATATCTAAAGAATTGAACAAAACCAATAAGATCTTGGAAGAGAGTTTCGGTTACTAGACATTATTAACGCAAGTGCGGTGTGATTTTCAAGGATGGGGGCATGTTGGCACCTGTAAAGCACTTCTGAAAGCAGGGGCGAATACCAATGCTCAAGACAATAATGGTCAGACTCCTGGCGATGTTGCTGCCTTGAGTTCTGATCGGTTTCCAGAACTAGCTAGAGTGTTCTGTGCAGACAAGCCAAGCTCAATTATATAACTCTGTAAAATCAGTGAGTATGGACACAAACTTTCTTTGACAAAACTCCCTTTCTCTTGCAATTCCTTCTCAGATCTGTCCTTGACAGATGACAGTTTGTGGTTTAAGTTTGTGCACAACAAACAAATACTCTTTGCAAAATCCTCATCTGCAGATAGTGCAGCAAATGGGTTTGACAAACTACAGCTCTTTTGAAAGCTATTGATCTCAGATCTTTACAGATTTGCATTGGTTAGAGCATCCCCAATGGTGCTCAGCACTGCAAAAATATTTCTCACATCCGAGTTTAGTTATTTACTTTTTTCCTAACCCCACCCATAAAACTAAATCTGGGACTGCAAATAGGTGTGAGACTATTGATAGCAAACCACTTATTGGCCAATGAGAAAAAGGGAGTGGCAATCAAATCATACTTATTACACTCTTCTCTGGCAAGTGTTAAGCTTTGCTGTGCAGTTTACCAGCCTGAGCTAACTGTGCACAAATGTTGAGTCAAACTGGTTCACATAATGAGCATCTATGGGGTTGCTTGTACATATCATACACACACACATACTACACACCAAAATATGCAAAAGGATCCTGGTGATGACAACGACTCAAAATCCCAACAAGGGCATCATTATCAAAATTCATCTATCCTCTTTTTGAGCTGCTCTTTTCTCCATCTCTTGCTCTCCCAACAAAGTTCATCAAGTCACTGAGCCACTTGCAACCCTAAAGTTCCCATATTCTTCTACCCTAAACCCTAAAATTCTTCTAACTGAAAACTCTTCTTCTAAGTACCTACTCTCATAAAAATTTCTTCAACTTTAAAGCTCTTCTTCTTCTACTCTTCCTAATAAGTTTTCTTCACCTTCAAGAGCTCTTCTTTCTACTCCTCTCTCTCTCTCTCTCTCTCCATTGCAAAAGATTTGGTGAGCTTTTCTTCCTAGCTTGTGTGACCCCAGTGTATGCGTGCAATTCCAGGTCCTGAGTTTCCAGGTGACGTTATAGTGGAATCCGCCCATGGGAACGCTGAAAGCATCTCATGGAGCCACGTGGTAGGTAGTTTGAAGATAAGGTTGTGGAATGGTCGATTCTTATTCGTCCACGACAGAGGCTAAGCGGCCTCGCATAGGACCTCAGTTAGGACCTTGTACAGGACGTCGGATAGGACCTCTTACGCGACCTCGGATAGGACCTCAGGAAGGGACCTTCGCCAAGACCTCGGATGGGCACCTCGGATGGGACCTACGATGGGCACCTCGGATGGGACCTCGGATTTGGACCTCGGTAGTTCGAAGATAAGGTTGTGCAGTGGTGGATTCTAATTGGTCGACGTCACAGGAATAGGACCTCACATAGGAACTCGGAATGTGATTTTGGGATCTGGGATTTTGGAATTTCTTGTTAGTTTTTTCGTGGGTTCTCATCTGACCATCCAAATCTCCCCACGTACGACAATAGCTCGTAATCGACGGCTGTCGATCGCCAAGAGCTTTCCCTGGCCACAAATGCTTCTTCTTGGTCGTCCTCGTCGTCGCCTTCCTCTCCCCTCGGGAGTTTGTGGGTGCAGGAATCGCTTCTCTTCTCCTCAGTAGTAAGTGTTTTTTTTTCATCATAATCGTCAGATTATAAGTCAGGAAAGTGGCGTCCTTTAGTGTACTGGACGTTTTGATATTTTTTTTACTTTTTTGTTGTCCAGATTGGTGAGAGAAGCTCGAGAACCTGCTCGACATCGGATCCTTCTCTTCTTCTTCTTCTTCTTCTTCTTCTTCCGCCCTTGGAGCTGTAGCGCAGGAGACAGAAAGAAAGACAGAAAGTAAGAGGGGGAAAAGAAGAAACGGAGGATTGAAGAAACGTGGGATTTTTGAGGTGGAAGAACAGAAATTTTCCTGTGCAGACAGAAGAAGCTCGAGGCGTGGTGGAGAATTTGAAACTCTGAAGGACAAACATGGCGTCTTCTTTAGTGAAAGCATCTGTGAGTAGTTTACACACTACAAGTCCTCAATTCTCTTCAGTTTTCCAAGCCGCCGGAAGCAGCCAAAATAGAGCGGCTTTGGCGCATTCTGGTGGACGAGGAGGAGCGAGGAGGAGAAGAAATGGCCAGCAGCAGCAGCTACAGCAGGTGGTGGTTTCGTCAACATCATTAGGGTTTCAAGCTTTTGCTGGGATGCGGAAGGCGACAACAGCGATTGATGGCTTGACTTGCAAACAAGGGAAGGATTTTCATTCTGTTGTCGCATCCGCCGTGGATATCAAACGTCCATCTTCTTCTTCTTCTGCCTCTGCTGCCTCCAAGGGAATCATCACAGCGATGTTTGAGCGGTTTACGGAAAAGGCCATCAAAGTCATAATGCTGGCGCAAGAGGAGGCACGACGCTTAGGACACAACTTCGTAGGAACCGAGCAGATCTTGTTAGGGCTCATAGGTGAGGGAACCGGAATTGCAGCCAAAGTGTTGAAATCCATGGGCGTGAATCTGAAAGAAGCTCGTGTGGAGGTGGAGAAGATCATCGGGCGAGGGAGTGGGTTTGTGGCTGTTGAAATCCCTTTCACCCCTCGGGCCAAGCGTGTTTTGGAGCTCTCTTTGGAGGAGGCACGGCAGCTTGGTATGGTATCAGGCTCAATTGTTTTGTATTTGTGCATGTTTTCCTGGGGGAAGTTCTGATGGGATGATCATGCTTGGAAACTTGAAGAGATCATCATTCCAAAGTTATATTTTTAGATGGGTGTGTTGAGTATCTCCAGTATTTAGCCCTGCATTGGAAATCTTGGATGTGGTGCAACAGTCAAATGCAGTGAATTCACTGGAAGTTTTCTGTGATCCTGAAAGAGTGCACAGCTTTCACAGCCCTGGAGGAGCCCTGGAACAGTCTAATAAGTACAATCAAATTGCATTTATTGACTGCTCCCTGTTTCTGATTGGCTAGATAGTTTGATTAGTCCAGTTGGGTTTCTATTGGTAGTCTATGACCTATTTGCACTTCCAGTATCAGTTTTATGGGTGGGGTTGGAAAAAGTAACTAAAACTTGGATGTTAGAAATATTTTTGCAGGGTCACATACTGTGCACTGGTGGAGATGCTCTTAACTATTCTGGAAATATCTGTGATGGATGATGAGTGCAGGTCACAATTACATAGGCACAGAGCATTTGCTCTTGGGGTTGTTGCGGGAGGGGGAGGGTGTTGCGGCCCGAGTACTGGAGAATCTTGGTGCTGACCCCAGCAACATCCGCACACAGGTGGGTGTGCCATCTCATCATTCCTGCCTGCCTAGTTGGAAGAGTGATCTGATGCTAAGAAGGGGGAGAATTACTTGGGCAATGTGTGTTTTAAGACAGACTCATTGATGAAATATGCAGGAGTGTAGTAGTGTAGGCAAACTTCCTTCCATGAAGAGGGCCATCGTTGTCATTCCTCAAGTGCAATGTCCTGCTGGATGGGGTTTTCAAAGCTTTGATTTGACCCATTGTTTCTTGCTGGTCAGACAATTGCTGATGGGATTTGCACATTGAGGCTTTGGTGATTTGTGTATACTGATTTTTCTGTGTTTATCCCTTTTCACTATTACAGGTTATACGGATGGTGGGTGAAAGTACAGAGTCTGTAGGGGCAGGAGTAGGGGGTGGAAGCAGTAGTAACAAAATGCCCACTTTGGAGGAATATGGTACCAATTTGACAAAACTTGCTGAAGAGGTAGTAAATGTGTTGAAACTCTACATCCCCCACTTTTGTCATTCCTGTAATTGTTGATGGTGTAAATGTTCCCTTTTCCTGTTGAGCACCCTGATGATGGCTAGCTCCAGAATTATAAGTTGCATTGGTCTTCAGTGTAAGAAACTTATTCATCTGATGATGGTCTTCAGGGCAAACTTGATCCAGTTGTTGGGCGACAAGCTCAAATTGAGAGAGTAACACAAATTCTGGGCCGGCGGACAAAAAATAATCCTTGCCTTATTGGAGAACCAGGTGTTGGAAAAACTGCTATTGCAGAGGGCCTAGCCCAACGCATAGCATCAGGGGACGTCCCTGAAACTATTGAAGGCAAAAAGGTTATAACATTAGACATGGGGTTGTTGGTTGCCGGTACCAAGTACCGAGGTGAGTTTGAGGAGCGGTTGAAGAAATTGATGGAGGAGATCAAACAAGCAGATGATATTATTCTGGTCATTGATGAGGTGCACACCCTTATTGGAGCTGGTGCAGCTGAGGGTGCCATTGATGCTGCCAATATCCTGAAACCTGCACTCTCCCGAGGTGAACTTCAGGTAGGTATTCGACATAGATTTCATTTCCTATTACATTTCTCATAGGACAGAATTTTTCAGTTCATGGCTAATTGAAGTGACAACAATAAATTCTTCCATGGCCACTGAATTGTAGAAGATTCATCCCTGGCAAACAGATTTGAAATGATAATGTGTTGGTATTCCCTTATCCAAAAGGTCAAACTTGAGGAGGGTTTCATCTTTTAGGAGAAGTGACATCAGGTTGCTTAAAAGCTCTGCTTCTTGAAATGTTTGCACCTTTGCAGTGTATTGGAGCCACAACACTTGATGAGTATCGGAAGCATATTGAAAAGGATCCAGCACTGGAGCGACGCTTCCAGCCTGTCCTTGTTCCAGAACCATCGGTTGAAGAAACCATCCAAATCCTCAAGGGATTGAGGGAGCGGTATGAAATCCATCACAAGTTGCGCTACACCGATGAGGCTTTAGTAGCAGCTGCACAGCTCTCCTACCAATACATCAGGTCTGAAAATACTCCACAAATGAAGGAACTCCTTTTCAGTCTTGTGAAGGACCCAACTTGGCTGAACTCGGACAGTCAAACATTGCTTCTCTTGAAGCTGCTGTGGCATATTCCAATATTTAGCTGTGGAAAGCTCACTAATAGGCCCTCTAGTTGTTGGAGAGTCTTTGGACACTCCTGCAAGTTGGAGTTGCACACTCATATGGTTAGGTGATGGCCTAGTTTAGTTGGTTATGATATCTAGCTAGGGTTAGTGATACTGATGTAATGTGAAATTGTGATTGGGTTCAAGACACTGAAGTCAAATGAAAATGTATGCAGTGATCGCTTCTTGCCAGACAAGGCCATTGACCTAATCGATGAGGCTGGATCTCGGGTCCGTTTGCGCCATGCTCAGGTGAGAATTGCAATGGGAAACCATTCTGGATTGACCTGTTCATACAGTCATACTTCAGACTGTATCTTCCTGTAATGATACATATTCGTCTTTGATATTTGTTTTGTTGTTGGGGTGTTCTTATGCAGCTGCCTGAGGAGGCGAGGGATCTTGACAAGGAGCTTCGAGCGATCACCAAGGAGAAGAATGAAGCTGTCCGTGGTCAAGACTTTGAGAAGGCAAGTATCTTCTATTGCCTCAGAAAAGTTCACCTGCTGGACATGCCAGCCAATTTGCACTGTAAATAGAACCATTTGGCCATTTTTCAACAGACTCATTTGTTTTCTTGCTCCAAATTTTAGGCTGGAGAACTGCGGGATCGTGAAATGGAATTGAAGGCACAAATTTCAGCAATCACAGAGAAAGGAAAGGAGAAGTTGAAGGCTGAAACTGAGGCAGGTGATACAGGTCCTGTAGTAGAGGAGTCTGACATTCAGCAGATTGTTTCAGCTTGGACAGGTATTCCAGTTGAGAAAGTGTCAACTGATGAATCAGATCGCCTTCTGAAGATGGAAGAAACACTTCACCAAAGGGTAATTGGTCAAGATGAGGCAGTGAAGGCTATAAGTCGGGCCATTCGAAGGGCCCGAGTGGGTCTCAAGAACCCTAACCGGCCAATCGCTAGCTTCATATTCTCTGGCCCAACAGGTGTTGGAAAGTCAGAGCTTGCAAAGGCACTTGCCTCCTACTATTTTGGATCTGAGGAAGCAATGGTTCGCCTTGATATGAGTGAGTTCATGGAGCGACATACCGTTTCAAAGCTCATTGGGTCCCCTCCTGGATATGTGGGCTACAGTGAGGGTGGTCAGTTGACTGAAGCTGTTCGTCGACGGCCATACACAGTTGTCCTCTTTGATGAGATTGAGAAAGCTCATCCTGATGTTTTTAATATGATGCTTCAGATTCTGGAGGATGGTCGGTTGACTGACAGTAAGGGACGTACAGTGGATTTCAAAAACACACTATTGATTATGACATCCAATGTTGGAAGTAGTGTGATTGAGAAGGGTGGTGGTGGAATTGGGTTTCAATTAGACTATGGTGAAAAAGATTCCAGCTACAACCGCATAAAAAGTCTGGTCAATGAGGAGTTGAAGCAATATTTCAGACCTGAGTTTCTAAATCGGCTAGATGAAATTATTGTCTTCCGGCAGCTGACAAAAGTGGAGGTCAAAGAGATTGCAGACATAATGTTGAAGGAAGTCTTTGAGCGATTGAAGAAGAAGGAGATCAATTTGCAGGTACTGCAGCTTGTATCTTGATTGTGGAATTTTAATGGTTGGCGATATATCTAATTGCTTAGTGTTCTGTCTGTCATTATTTTCCAACAGAGTGTATTTTGGTGTTTCTATAGTGTTTGTTAGGCATTGAATGGTTTGGGACTTTCTAAGCTGTTGGGTGGCCAGCATTTAGTTTGAACAGTGCATTGTGTCTACACTTTCAATTTGCCTCAGCATAATGGCAACGGTCCAAGGTTTTCATGTTTTGCAGTAGTGGAGAGTAGTGACTGTTCTATGCGAGCTTGTGACTTGATCTGAGTGATGTGACCATGAAGAACAACATTAAATTGTAGAACCACACTGTGGCAGGTTACTGAGAGGTTCCGAGATCGTGTGGTGGATGAAGGCTACAGCCCCAGTTATGGTGCCCGACCATTACGGCGGGCCATTATGAGGTTATTGGAGGACAGCATGGCTGAACGCATGCTTGCTGGGGAGATCAAGGAAGGGGATTCTGCAATCATTGACATTGACTCTGAGGGAGGCGTCACAGTTTTGAATGGTGTGACTGGAACTGCTTCAAGTACTGCCATTGAGGCACCAGCTGGCATCTCCTAGGCTTGTAATATAGATTTGGAAAACTTGTCTAACTTGAATTGGTGATGCTTGAAATTGTCAGAGTACCAGTTGTATTTTTAATGGACCGAGCTTCATAGGTTTGCAGAAGTCCCTCCTTGTATAAAGAACCACAGTAGAGTCTTTCTCACCACTCATAAAAAGTATAGAATGTATCTGCTTTGTCCTGGAACTTTGTGGGCAGGTATTTGACCTGGCTAAACTGTATGTCCCATGGATTTGTTACATGCGCTTCTCTCACAAGTTTTCTCTAAAGATCTGGGTGGAGTACATATGAGTCCTTGGCTTTTGTAGATCATTTGAATGGTATATTAAGGGTTGGTGAAGACTGTGACATGTATGAAGTTAATGGTCTTGCAACAGTTGGGGGGGACAGTTGATGACGATCTATCTTTGAAAACAAATTCCTTCGTCATTTTGTAAGTGGTCAGTAGTCAAGAGGATCAAGAAGTCATGTAATGAGGTAAAGTGGCTCTGCTGCATCCACACATGTGGGGAGTGGAAAAAGCTGCTGCAGAGAGTGATGATAGTAACATCCCTGCCGCACTGATGGTGCCATGCTTTTGTGCATTAACACTCAGAAGGAAGAGAGCCACATTTTATCTCTTAGGATTCTTTGTATCTTTCCAATTACTATGGATTACTGTCTGCAAGTTGTATTTGTGTAACATGAGTGGTGCATGACAATATGTATAGGATGAGCTGTTATCAACACCCCCTTGTATGAAATGTACTAAGGCATACTGTGGTTATTGTTTTACACTGACTAGAAACTAAACACACTAGGGCACACTAGGGCAAGCCAGAGATTGTTTTGCACCATCTGGCCTGGCATACTAGGGGTATTGTTTTGCAACCACTGCAAACTAAGCATACTAGGGCATACTAGTGCATGCTAGCCAGACAAGGAGAAGTTCTGGACAATCCTGAAACCAGAAAGTCTTGAAATTTTTCAATCTATTAACAGATAGTGCAATGTGCCATAGTAGCAACTTACTTATCATCAGAAGGAGTTGCGAAAATATAAAGAGAACAAAAAAAGGGGAGAAGGAGGGAGGAATCAGAATAAGATTCCTACCCCTTGCAAGCTCATACGAGAAGGTCCCGGCGAGATTTGAACTCGCGTTACTGGATTCAGAGTCCAATGTCCTGACCACTAGACTACGGGACCAGGCAATGGAAACAGCATGTCGTGACTAAATAATTATAATGATTGTTGTCCAGTGGGCATACATGGCAATAATGAGGACTATCTATAAAATTGGTTAAATTTGGAGAGAGAGAGAGAGAAAAAAAAAAAAAAACAACCAATTCTCAAGATTAAATTCACAAGATTTGAAGGCTGGGATTAAAAAATTACATTAAAAAAGATTCAACATTAAATAATAATGAAAGCACAATACATTGAGATCACTAGTGGTGAAGGCTCAACACTTAGACAAACTAAAAAAACTCAGCATGAAATTTCTTTTAGCATCAAAACTTTGTGTCAGTTTTTGCATCTCAACTTGTGTTTCAACCAAACATAGGGTAGGGTCCCGGCCCTATGTTCCAGTGATTTTACAAAAGAGGGATCTATACACTTAGTTTGGCCAAAATTAGGACTTAAAATTGTGACAATTATTTTCAATTATGAAAAGATAGTGGACCAAACTGAAATTAACATTTAATATTGACATCAAATTACTTTGGTCCCCCATCTCATGCTTTCAACAAAGGAAACCCTTTTGGGTTGCTCTCCTAAATAAGTAACCTAAATAAATAAGTAGTGTAAGTGGATACAAGCTGACGTAGTTAGGTAACTTAAATAGACTAGGTAAGTAATTAGGTACCTCAAATAGGTGGGTAGACACCTTAGATGGTTGAGCATGTAAGTAGTCTAAGTAAGTAGTAGGTAGGTGTACAAGTAAAGAGTTATCCTATGTAGCCTAGGTAGGTACATAGTCTAAATAAAAGGTAGGTAGGATGGGGGTTTAGGTAGGAGGGTAACTAGATTAGGTGGGCAAGTAGGTTGGTAAGTAGAAAGAATGGGAGCATGGGTATGAAAGTTGATAGAATGAGTAAGCAAATAGGTTGGTAGGTAGGAGGCTAGGTAGGTTAGGTAATTAGGTGAGTAGATTTCTTAGGCTAGTAGGTGCCTAAACCCCCCTAGGTAAGTGGGTAGACTTGGGTGTAATTCCAATTCAAAAGAAATGCTTTTGTGTTCATGCCTTATTCAACGAAAAAAAATCAAGGGCCTATTCAGTCACTTTGTACCTACCTACTCTACTCTACAACCTACCTATGCTATAGCTTCATGACCTAACTAGAATCTCTATGCTAGGGTGACACAGTTCTGGGGCATGTTCTCTAGTATATAAGTTCGGAATTGTACATGGGACTTGTTGCACAGGCAGCTATGATTTCTTCTTAGTACTCCAAACCTAAATTCTACCTAACAAAAACATGAGTTTTTAAGGTAGAAAAAAAATCGTATCAACTAAAAGCTAACAATACACAACACATCACAACTTGACATATATTTTGTACACAAAACAACAAGAGCATCTGAACTTTGCCATCATAAGTCTCATTCATTTCTTTCACAGCACATCTGTACAACCTATGGTTTTCTTAGCACATTATAGTGATTTGCAGAATAATGAAAAAAAATGTTGGGAATTTGTTGCAGTGCCTATAAGGGGCGGGGGAGAGACTATCAAGCGATGTAGTTTTCATTTGGTCCCACAGTTTGGGTAATTGTTTACGAAGGTGTTACTATGAGTTGTGGGTTTATGTTTTGGGAACTTGATGGAAACATTTGCTATTTGAAGTTGTTGCTGGTTTGAATTTACCATAAAGAGTAGAGCCATTATGGGATGAGCCCCTTATTTGAAGGTTCAAAGTCTGCTCTTGAAAGTCAAGTCTGTCCTTGGCTGGAAGTATGCATAGGAGAAGGGCATGGCCAGAGGCCCTTCCTTGCTTTGAGGTGCCTAGGCCTGAGGTCGGTGGCCACAATGACAGACATAAAAAACAAGGAAGGGCTGAGGAAAGCATCCTTCTCCGACATAACAACCTGGCCTAATTTCCAGATGGTGTGTGCTTCCACATTGGAAGATTTCTTCCATTTTCTAAGATCCTGGAAGATCAGGAGCTGAGATCTTGCACCTGAGAATGCTCATCTAAATACATTACAAAAATTAGGGCAGGTTTTTGCATTCCCACAATTCATTTTTCTTTGCATGTTGGATATATGGCTGAGTAGTCATTACACATGTTAAGGCCCTTTGATGGGTGTGTTATCAGAATGCTGGTCATGGCTGCCACCTCAGGCAGGCACCTTATTCTGGTAACGCCCCCCATCTGTGGGCCTTACCTACCACAGAACATACCATCAGCCACTTGGTCCCACATTTTGAGCAATGATCAGGTGTTAGTGTGAGTGGTGAGTTAATTTTTGGGGAACTTAAAATGAACATTTCCTGTTTTAACTGTTGCTGGTTTGAACTTGCCATAAGGGAAAGGCCGGAGCCAGCACAATGCAATAAAGCTCTGCTTCTTTCAAATTTCAAAGCATGTTCTTGGCTTCCAAACACAACCTTCATATACTGCATACTTGGGAAAATCCTTATTACCACTTGAGACTTCAGAGGAGACAGAGGGGAGATACATATACACTACCACACCTTGAAGCAATTTGTTGAGCACCATAAGTAGTAGTAATAATTGGGTTCTGTGTAAATAATCTCATCTCCATCACCAAAACAAGCTTTGCTTGCTTCAAGGGTGGCAAGAAGAAGAAAAAGAAGAAGAAGATGATGAGATCATGCAAGTATTGTTCCACTGCTACAACAGTGAGCTTGCTGCTGCTGATCATAAAAGCTATCATTATCATCATCATCATCCTCCTAATTTTGCTTCACAATGATGATGATAGTGCAATCACAACAGCAACAGCATTATCCACAGATGGTCAAATTCTTCTAGACTTCAAAAGCTCAATTGCTGATGAGAATGGGCTTCTTCAAGACTGGTTGGAATCCGATATGCACCCTTGTGCTTGGACTGGTGTTACTTGTGATCATACCTCCAAATCTGTCACAGGTGTGTTTTTTGTATTCCAACATTCTTCTTCTTCATCTTTACTCTGCTGTATATTTGCTTTTGTTTTATGAACAAACTTGATGAAAACATGAGATCTATTAGACTTGTTTTGTTTTGAATCATCTGGAAGTTTGTCAGGTTTCAAATCTCAGCTGGAATTCATTCAGACATGATATATAATGATGATGATGGCGATGATGATGATGCTGAGTTTATGTGAAGCTATGCCTTGCTCCTTCTTCTTCCTTCATGAAATTGTGTTCTTTTTATTGGTTGTCGTTATTTGTGAGCAGGTCTTGACATTTCTAGCAAGAATTTGAGAGGGGAATTGCAAAGCACAATTTGTGGCCTCTCGTCTCTTGTTTCTCTAGAGCTTCAAGACAATTTTTTGCAGGGTTCAGTTCCTGAGATGATGATTTTCAACTGCACAAAGCTACAACACTTGGATCTTAGTTCAAATAACTTGTCTGGTAGTGTGGTTCCCCCCCCCAAGAGACACAACATTTCTGGTCCAGGGCCAGGAGAGCAGCGGGGGTTCCTTCTTCTCAAGTACCTGAACCTCTCTCTGAATGTGTTCCAAGGTCCAATCTCCTCTGAAATCGGAAAACTTTCTGAGCTTGAAGTTTTGGATATGGTTGCGAGTGGCGTCGATGGATCCATTCCTGATGAGATTGGCAACCTTGACAAGCTGACAAATCTGTCTCTCTCGTGGAACAACTTCGATCCAGGTGTGAGATTTCTACTCTTTCCTGTCTCTGAAGTTTGATTGTTCAAAGCGCAATTTCAGTGTCGCTGAGTAGGTACTACGGGTACTCGGTGCGATTCTTTCTCCCAGCAGTAGTGTGTTTCCCTGGCTTATGATTTCTTCGCTGATTTCGGGAGTCCTTCCTTAGTTCAACAAGTCTTGCGAACTTCTGATTTATTCGCTGATTTCGGGAGTCCTTCCTTAGTTCAATAAGTCTTGTAAACTTCTGATTTCAGGAGTCCTTCTTCCTTAGTTCAACAAGTCTTGCGAACCTGTGATTTTCTTCGCTGATTTCAGGAGTC
>Ga0116227_10000191_pt1 | contig 106574 bp, 106 predicted proteins | sample S1TSphgellanicum_FD_89693 | JGI IMG/M metagenome (GOLD analysis project Ga0116227, IMG submission 89693) | Host-associated microbial communities from peat moss isolated from Minnesota, USA - S1T2_Fb - Sphagnum magellanicum MG | ecosystem: Host-associated > Plants > Peat moss > Unclassified... | reverse complement strand
TTTGACGCCAGCAGTTACGCCACGCGGCAGGTGCAACCGTGAGCCGCCGGAAAAAATCCCCGGGAAAGCGTGCGCTCGTGCTCGGCTGTGGCGGTGTGGCCGGCGCGGCCTGGACCATCGCGATGCTCGATACCGTGCAGCGTGAGTTGCAATGGGATCCGCGTGAGGCTGAAGTCCTGGTTGGTACTTCCGCAGGCGCGGTGATTGCCGCACTGCTCGCCGCTGGTGTGAGCGTGGAACAGATGCTGAAGAGCCAGAGCGGCACGGCAAGGGATTGCATCTGGAATCACGACACGGACAGCGGTGGTGCATTGCCGCCGCGACCGGGCCTGCGTTTCCCAGCAGCGCGACTTGCGATCCAGGCACTGCGCAGAAAGGTTGGCCTGCTCGCGGGGGTGAGCGGGTTGCTGCCTGAAGGGCGCTGCGACATGCAACCGTTCATGCGTCTGATCGACAGCGTGGTGCCTGAAGGCGAGTGGGCACCGCATCCGGCCTGCTGGATTGTCACCGCCGATGCAAAGAGCGGTGAACGTGTTGCCTTCGGCCGTGATGACGCGCCAGCAGCGCCACTCAACCTTGCGGTTTGCGCTTCCTACGGCGTTCCGGGCTGGTGTCCGCCGGTCCAAATCGGGAGTGGCTCTTTCATGGACGGCGGCATTCTTTCGCCGACCTCCGCAGATCTTCTCCTCGACAGTGATGTCACCGAAGCGCTTGTCCTCGCGCCGATGTCGTCGACTCAGCTGGATCGTCCACCGTCGTTGCCCGCGAAGATCGAACGAACCATGCGCCGCTACATGACGCGTATTGTCGATCATGAAGTCGCGCTGCTTCGTGATGCAGGCATTCGCGTGATCCGCCTCGAACCCAATCCGGAAGACCTGAAGGCCTTCGGCTCCAACATGATGGACCCACGCAGGCGTTTGCGTGTGTTTGAAACGGCGATGCGCACCGCGCCAGAAATTTTTCACAAGGCGGCATGAATGTAGAAGATCCGAGCGCGTGAGCGCGAGCCCTTATCAATTGGTCATATCGATATGATTTTTCCAACTGTGTCCTGTTCGGCTAAAGACGGCCAATTCGAGAGAGGCATACTTCGCGCGTCTTGTGGTCAGGGACGGCTCTCCGTCGCGCACCACGCCTGTTCAATGCGATTCGGAGGAGTCGAAGCAATGTCGCGCTCGTGGCTGTTTTTTCTTGCGGCTGTTCTGTGGATGATCCTGGCGGTGCCTGCGAATGCCAAGGTATCTGCCGACGAGGCAGCGCAACTCGGGCAATCGCTGACGCCGTTCGGGGCTGAGAAGGCCGCGAGTGCTGATGGCCGTATCCCGGCATGGACCGGTGGCGTCAAGCCCGCGGATTTCGGCAGCAAGTTTGCCAGCTTCAAGCAGGGGGATTTTTATCCGGAGCTGTTTGCCGAAGACAAGCCACTGCTGAAGATCACCCACGGCAACTACAAGAAGTACGTGAACGAGCTGCCAGTTGGCGCGCAGCTGATGCTGGAGCGCTATCCGGAGTACTACCTCAACGTCTACAAGACGCGCCGCACTGCAAGCTATCCGGATTTCATCGCCAAGGCGACGCAGGCTAATGCCAGCGCAGCGCATCTCGAAGGCAGCAACGACCTCAAGGATGCGAAGCTGGGCTTTCCGTTCCCCATTCCAAAATCCGGCATGGAAGCGGTGTGGAACCACAAGGTGCGTTATCTCGGCAGCACCGTTGACCAGACGGGCAATTTCCTCGTGGTCAGTCCCGCGGGTGAGATTCATGCTGCGAGCTACACGCAGTCGGTGCGTTTCCTCTACGCCAACCCGGTGATGCCGGAAGGTGACAAGCAGAGCATGATCTTCCAACTGGTTCGCACCCAGGTCGCCCCGCCGCGCCTGGCCGGACAGGTGACGATGGCCTGGGAATACCAGGATGGTTCGCGCGAAGCCTGGCTCTACACGCCCGGCGTGCATCGCGTGCTGAAGGCGCCGTCGCTGGGTTTTGATGCGCCGATGATCGGCACCGATGGCGGCGTCTCCATCGACCAGGGCGACATGTTCAATGGCTCGCTCAAGCAGTACTCGTGGAAATTGCTGGGCAAGCGTCCACTGTTCATCGCCTACAACAACTATCACCTGCAGCAGCACTCGTTCAAATACAGCGAGCTGGTCCATGCGCATCACCTGAACCCGGAGCACCTGCGCTATGAGTTGCATCGCGTCTGGGTGGTCGAGGCGACACTGGCGCCGGGACAGAAAAACGTCCTTGCCAAGCGCGTCTTCTACATCGACGAGGATAGCTGGACCATCGCCGCGGTGGATGGCTACGACTCGCGCAACCAGCTGTGGCGTTACCAGGAAGGACATCTGCTGCCGCTGATCGTCGACCAGATTGTCGTGCCCGCGCCGATGGCGGTCTATGACTTCACCTCGGGCCGCTATGTGCTGACCAATCTCGTCAATGAATTGCCCTATGTCGCCAAGTTCGGTGTGAAGCTGGCCGCCGATTACTTCACGCCACAACGCATCTTGAGTTCGGGCCGCCAGTAAGGCCAATCAGGTCATTAGAAAAATAATTGGGGAAAACCATGAAGAAGCTTCGCCGTTTCGCCATCATCCTCGCGGTGATAGTCGCCGTCGTCGTAGTGCTGGGGCCGATCGCACGTGACTACGTCATCCTGCATATCGCGGGCTGGCTGGCGCCGCATGTCGATGAGCCGCAGCCGGTGACCTGGGCCTCGGGTGAAACGCCGCCTGCACTGGTGGGCAAGAACAGCCCGAACATCGTTGTCATTCTTGCCGATGATCTTGGGTACAACGACCTCAGCTTTGGCGGTGGTGGCGTCGCCAATGGCGTCGCGCCGACGCCGCATATCGATGCGATCGCGCACGAGGGTGTGGTGCTGTCTCAGGGCTACGCCGGCAACGCGACCTGCGCACCTTCACGCGCGGCAATCATGACGGGCCGGTTTGCGACGCGTTTCGGTTTCGAGTTCACGCCGGTGCCCAAGGAGTTCTCCAAGGTCATCGCCACCTTCCGTCCGCGTGAAAGTCACAGTGATCCGAATGGGCTGCCGGTGATCTATCACTCCGAACTGGAGAAGGACGAGCCGCCGATGGATGAAATGGGCATCCCGACTTCGGAAATCACCATCGCCGCGCTGCTGAAGAAGCAGGGCTACCACACGATCCATCTCGGCAAATGGCATCTGGGTTCGAAGGAGCAGTTCCGTCCGCTCTCGGTTGGCTTTGATGAATCTCTGGGCTTCTATCCCGCAGCGTCGATGTACATGGCCGAGGATGATCCCAACGTCGTCAACTCCAAGCAGGATTTTGATCCGATCGACAAGTTCCTCTGGCCCAATCTTCCCTATGCCGTCGAGCATAACGACGTTGGCAATTTCCGTCCCAATGCCTACATGACAGACTATCTGGCAGATGCGGCAGTCGATGCGATCAAGGCGAATGCGAAGCGTCCGTTCTTCATGTACCTGGCATTCAACGCGGTGCACACGCCGCTGCAGGCGCTCAAGTCTGATTACGATGCACTGCCGCAGATCAAGGATCACCGCATGCGCGTCTACGCGGCGATGGTGCGTGCGCTGGATCGCAACGTCGGCAAGGTGACCGCCGAACTCAAGGCGCAGGGACTCGAAGACAACACGCTGGTAATTTTCACCAGCGACAACGGCGGCGCCAACTACATCGGCCTGCCGGATATCAACAAGCCTTATCGTGGCTGGAAGGCAACGTTCTTCGAAGGTGGGATCCACGTGCCCTTCTTCGTCAAATGGCCCAAGCAGCTACCGCAGGGGGTGGCGTATCAAAAACCGGCTGCGCACGTCGATATCTTCTCGACGGCGGCAGCGGTTGCCGGTGCTGCCATGCCGACGGATCGCGTTTATGACGGCGTCAACCTGATTCCCTTCCTGCAGGGCAAGAACAACGATCGGCCGCACGAATCCCTGTACTGGCGATCCGGTGACTACAGCACGCTGCTCGCTGGTGACTGGAAACTGCAATCTGCCGAGAAGCCGAAGAAGGACTGGCTGTTCAACCTCAAGAACGATCCAACCGAGCAGGTCAATCTTGCCGACAGCAACCTTGCCAAGCTCGCCGAACTCAAGGCGCTGATGGCGGCCAAGGAAAAGGAGATGGTCAAGCCGCTGTGGCCTTCACTGTTGCAGGCGCCGGTGAAGATCGACATCCCGATGGGCGTGCCCGCGCCGCCGGGTGGCGAGTACGTGTACTGGTCGAATTGATTCGCAAAGCAAGATAAAGAGTTTGGGGAAGGGGATGGCAATGGGAAATCAGGGACGAAGCCAGCAGCGCTGGGGGGCGCTGCTGGCGGGCGCTTCATTGGTCATGGGTTTGTCCTGGCCGGTGCATGCCGCCGTGCTCGATCTGGGCGATAGTGGATTCACTGGATCTGCTGACCTCATGGCCACGGTTGGTGCGCGCGTGCGTACGCAGCAGCGCAATCCTTCGATGGTCAGCAAGACCAACCTGCCTGGGCAGCAGAGCTTCTGCGATGACAAGAACGGGGGTATCAACTGCGGCACGGTAGACGGCAACGCCGCGTTCCTGGCGTTACCGGGCTCTCTGTTGGTCAACGGTGACAACGGAGATCTCAACTACGACAAGGGCGATCTGGTCAACGGCGTCGTCAAGCTGTCACCGCGCCTGCAGCTCACTTATGACAACTTTGGTCTCGATGTCAGTGCGCTCTATTTCTACGATGCGATCAACAACGGCTTTGACGAGTATCATCCCAACAACGTCAACAACCACGGCTTCCAGCCCGAGCGCACGCGCCGCGCGAAGAGTGCAGATCGGGCGATCGGTTCAAGCTTCGAGCTGCTGAATGCCTACGTGTCCGGGGCGATACCCGTCACTGAAGATCATGATCTTCGTTTCAAGGTCGGCAACTTCGTGCTTAACCAGGGACAGAGCAGCTTCCTGGTGCTGAACAGCCTCAACGTCATCAATCCGCCCGACGTTAATGTTTCGAATCTTCCCGGCGCAGACATCAAGGAAATCTTCAAGCCGGTGCCGCTGATTGCGCTGGATGGCGCATTGACCGCGAATTTCTCCTTGCAGGGTTTCTACCAGTTCCAGTGGGTGGCCGCGCCGCTGATTCCGCAGGGTTCGTATTTCTCGACGACCGATCCGATTGGGCCGGGAGCCACTTATGCGCAGATCGGCAACGGCAAGAACCGCGAAGATCCGATGGATCTCGTTGGCAAACAAAGCCGGCTGCCCGGTGTTGCATCATTGCTTTCAAAAGCTGGCCGCACCAACAACCGCGCGCCGGACCAGAATGCCCGCAACAGCGGTGAATACGGCCTTGCGGCGAGTTATTTCTCGCATCGCCTGAACGATAGCACCTTCGGGCTTTACTACCGCAACCTGCACAGCCGTGTGCCCATCTTCAGCTACAAGGCGGCGCAGCAATCCTGTGCCTACAACGCGACCAATGCGCTTGATGCGACGTTGGCCTGCGGCGGATTCATGACTCTTCCAACAGGCCTAGAACCGGTGCCGGTGGATACGGCCAAGTATTTTCTCGAATACCCAGAGGACATTCGCAGCTATGGCTTCAATTTCACCACTTCCTTGGGCAGCGTAGCCTGGTCGGGTGAAGTGGTGTACCGCCCGAACCAGCCCTTGCAGGTTGATCCTGTCGATGTGGGTTTCGCGGCGTTGCAGCCTGCATTCCCCAGGCAGACCATCAGCCTTGCGGTGCAGGATATTCCGGGTCAACGCGTGGCAGCGCCGGACTATCTCTACACCGAATATCTCAAGCAGGCCGTGGAGCCGGGGCAGACAGTGCATGGATATATCCGCCGCAAGACCTTCAGTTACCAGACCTCATTCCTCTATTCCGGTGGCGCCAGCGACAATCCCTTTGGTGCTACTGCCGTCACCGCATTGGTGGAGTTGGGGGCCTACCAGGTCGTCGGCCTTCCCAACCTGAATCAGCTGCAATTGGCTGGACCGGGAACCGCGACCCATCACAGTGCCGGCATCGACGGAACGGGGATCGCCAACAGCCAGCAGCAGGCAGTCAGCGCCGCAGATCGACAGAACGCCACCTCACAAACCAACGGTTATGCCACCAGTCTTTCCTTCGGCGCACGCTCGCTGTTCGCGCTGGAATACAACGATGTATTCGAAGGCATCAAACTGACGCCGGTGCTGGGTTACTTCCATGATTTTCATGGAACCGCGCCGCTGCCAACGGGTGAATTCATCTCAGGCCGCAAGCAGATCGTGTTGCAGCTGCAGTTCAATTATTTCGACCGCTTCTTCGGCGGCGTCACCAACACGTGGTATCTCGGTGGAGGTGAATTCAACCTGATGCGCGATCGCGGGAATATCGCGGCTTTTATTGGCTACCAACTTTGATCAGACATGCAATGGCGAGCTTGTAAGCCGCCTTTCGGGGTTTGGCTTGCCGGGCTGCCTGTTGGTGAGCATTTTGGATGCGTTGCCCGAATTGGGCAGTTCACCCGAAGTCGCCCCACGCAGGGATCAGATGCAGCCGGATCTGGTTGGATGGATATTAGTGCTAACCCAATGAAAAACCGCGCAAAAGCGCGGTTTCTGGCATCTTGGATGCTGCGACATTATTTAATGGTGGCCGAGGACGCAGTCGAATTATCGATCTATCTCCATGATGCAGAGGCAGAATTTTTTGACTATTTGCGGGCAGTTACCCGGCGAGTTACCCGACTATTTTTAATGGGCTAACTTTTTGAAAAATCTGGAAGAAAATGGGCGAAACGCACGAAGTAAATTTAACGGCATTTTCCGATGAACGCTAAATGCTTTAGCGCCCCAAATAATTTTTTGCGCGCTCGAATGCTCAAATCGGGCTGAGTTTATTTACCTCTTTTCTGCTACAAAGGTGTATGAATTTGAAGCCCAGTTCGATTCCTGCTCATGTCCGCTTTGTGCCAAAAGCCGACGCCGGCGATTGACCGCTTTCAGGAACTTCATTTCGCTTCAAAGACTATAAGCTGGCCTTCCATCCGGCAATTGCAAGATATCGTCCTTGCACGCATGCACAACATCTTCACTATCAGGCAAAGACTGAACTCTGGCTTGCGCTTCCTCTAAAAACTCTCTAACGCCCCGTTTATCAATTTTCCAACCTTCCGCACTTTTCAATTCGGCTCGGGTCTTCGGAGTAACCCGGGTGCGTGAATCAGCTGAGAGTAGTCGAAGCGTATGGAGCATTGATGATGGAAGTTGCCAGTCGCTTCCATATGGAATTTCTGGGAAGTGTGCGCCGCGAATTAATAGGCTTAACGCATTTTCACCTGTCGCGCTGTTTTCAATGCTTGGATCTGCCCCTGCATTTAGTAGTCCCTCCACAACGTGGTCGCTCTGAATATATTCCATTAAGAGCGTATTTCCGTTTGCTCGTCGAGTGTTGATGTCGCATTGCTCGTTTACTCCATTTGAGCAAAATATTGTCACGCGTCCGCCGGCAGTTCCTAAGAGTTTCGACTGGGCTCCCTGAACTAGAACCCTGTCGTCTTGCCAAGATATTTTTCCAATATTGTAAGGAGGCCAAATCACATAGATATCGATCTTTGGCTTATTGGCATGGCTTTCGCTGGATGTAAGTACTGCCTTAAGTTCTTCGAACAAGAAGCGTTCATATTCAGACTTTGCCAGCAATTGCGCCTCACCGATCATCGCAGCCTTAAAGCGATTCCGTTCATCATCAGCGTGTTCGCCGTGATTGTCTCCATCGCAGCCGCCCCTCATAAACTGATGTGCCAATCCGATTAAATAGCGCAGACGATATTCGGCGTTTGGGTCGCTTCTGGGGACCGAGAAAAACCCTACAGGGCCTTCCACGCTTCCTGCATAGTTTTGAGTCTGAATAGTGCAATAACCGGGGGCGTAAGCAGAAAACCCCCAAAAGAGCTGATCTAGGTCTACTCTCCCCAGAGAACTGGCGGATGCGCGACCAGCGTGAAGGGAAACGATGCCGCTTGCGTCACTATGACCCCACACGTCGCGAATACAAACAAACGAAGAATTGTCCCATCGGGTTGGCGTCGAGCCAGATTGAGCGCCAAAGAAGAAGCTAGATTTGATGCGTTGTCCTGTCGCTGCATCAACCAATCCTGTTTGGATTGTTTCTGCGGACAACCCGGTGACGTGGAACATCGAGACGTGATCTATCCAAGTCACGAATGCAAATAATGAAACTATGGCGATTCCAGCGAAAAAGGTCCTAACGGGAGGCAACGCAATACATGCGACCAAAATCAGGCATAGGGCTAGCGCGAGATATTTTATTGTCTTCAAGTTGACACCCCCAGTGATACTGATTGGAGCTCATCTCTTCAGGATCACTGATCCCTTAGTTTGCGCCCACAATGTCTAGGGAATTATCTGACGTCACATTTCCGCTTTGACCGATGAAAAGCCAAGAGGGCTGCTGTACGCCAGGAGGAAACCCAACGACCACGCCTGAGCCGTTGAATTTTGCAGTGACAAGCTCAGTCTGAGGGCCGGCTTGTCCGAATGAATTAAAAGATAACGACTTGGGGTTAACAGATATCGAGGTTGAGTCGCCCCCACCCCCACAGGCTGCCAGCGTCAATGAGATGAAGATCAACAGACAGAGGCGCCACAAAAACTGCCTAGCGCGCTGAGCGATCAATATCATTAAAAACATAATATTCCCTTAACGTTTTTTTGTTGTTCCTTGACTCTCGGGCGAGCACAAGTTTTGCCCGGGCACACATGAACCGGACATTGAAATAGTCCATCAACTGCCCAATCAGCCAAATTGATTCCCTTACTCTTCCCTATTTTTCAGGGGATAGAGATTATTTATTTTCTACTCCGCCGGCAGTAATCCCTATTGGCCATTTGGCTATATTTAGTCGCGAATCAAGTCGGGTTTTCACGAACAACCGTTGCCCTCACGGTCGAAATGTCTGCCTTGTGCCAACTGCTGACCTTCAATCGTGAAAATTCAGTGCCCGAAAGCAGTCGTTCAACGCCCAAGCCGACCGTACGCTTTTTGCGCGCGTCGGATGCAGTGCATTGTTGGGCCTAGCGTTCATTCGAGTTCACGATCCTCCGGTAGCAGCCCACGCTGGTTAAATACGCTGCCCGTCGGGCAACCATTGTGCCGTGGCATACGTCCTAGACCCTTAGAGAGACCAGATCGCAGGCTCTCAGCTTGCTATCGATTGCCAGATTGAACAGTGCCAGCTCACGTTTACGCTCGGCCAATTGCAACCCGCTTTCACAACTAGGAACTGCGGCATTCCCTGATTAAATTCTAATCAATCTAAATTGTGACAATTTTCCTACTGCGATAATGACATTGTGACACCGCCCCATGCACAAGTTATCCACAATTTATGTGAGTAAAAAAAGCGCCAGCACCAAGCTATGTGCTGGCGATGTATCCGAATAAGAGGAGGAATGCGACAAGGAGGAGATGTCGTTTAACCATTATCAGGATGTTGCATTGCTAGTGCGTTACATGGCCCCGATTGTTGGCTTTTAGCAAAGCTGAAGGATCTATTGAGCGACTGCTTCTGGCACGTTACCGTCATTCGACAGTGATAAATTTTGAGTGGCCCTGACCGACACACTTTGGGTGGCTATCAACACCTTGCAATAGCCGCACAAACACGAAATTCCTAAGCCACGCTTGCGAAGACCCAGATGGGCGCCCGGAGCGCGTGCGAGGCTTGTACACTCGCTCGCTTATACTCCGTGTCTGCGACATGGAGTCGCCAACAAGACCGGATGATTTCCACTCTTGCACAATCGTCGGAAAAAAATGGGATGGAGCCCAGGCTTTCGAACAGGCTTCAGTGTGAGGCAGCAAGACACTGTGGTTCCTGAGGCAGTCCACTCAAGAACATACAGATACCTAGCGTCATGAATATCAGACATGATTGGTTGAGGCGGCTTCGCGATCCGCGCGGACAGCTGGTGGACAAGGGTTGGGCCGGGCATAGTCTTGCAGGTTCAATCAGCCGTGTTCTACTTATCGTCATGGTTGTCTGGCAGAGCGTCATGGTATTGGCAGCGCTCTTGTCATTGGGCCTAACAACTATTGGGTTCATCGTCGCGGCTAGCCATCTTGTCGGCCTCGGGGGCGCGCTGGTGGTGCTGCGCTTCGGTCGCTGGCATTTATTGTTCATCCTGGGATGGTGGGCTCTTTTTGTCATGGACTGGGCGGTTTCCCCGACGCCGGAGAGTACGTTGTTGTTCGCAGCATGCTGGATGCACAATTTCAACAACACTTTGCCTACTTTTTTCCTCCGAGGGAAAACTTCGTGGTGGGCTCCGTTGGGAGCTACAGTGGTGATCCCGGTCGCGATGATCATCACGCGCCCGGACCTGATGGCCAATCCACTGGTGCCCTCTGTCGTCGTTACTCTTATTGCGATGACAGTGGCAACTCGCATCGGCCTGTCCTATCTGGTTGGCTATACCAGTGGGGTCGACGCCGAGGCGCGCGAGCTCGAAGAGACGATGGCGTCGCTAACGACCCGGAAGTCCGCCACGTATCAGGCCGCCGAGGATGCCCGCGTTCTCCACGACACGGCGATCAACACCCTGGGCGCGATCGCCAATGGCGGTGCAGCGGTCAGCGATCTCGATGCCGTGCGCCAGCGTTGCCTTGCCGACATCGCGGCGATTGAAGCACTGCATTCCAGCAAGGGCGACGACGACGCGACTCGACATGGATTTCGTGACGCCATTCGCCCAACCGGCATTCGGGTGCGATATGTCGGCATGTCCGACGATGAGATCGCGAACGTCGAAGGACTGCTGCCTCTGCGCGTGCTGCGTGCCTTCAGCCGGGCTGTGGCGGAGGCGGTGCAGAATGCGGCCAAGCACTCCGGTGCCGAGGAAGTCGTCGTGTCCATCACCCGTACTGCTGAAGACGTGCGGGTGGTGGTCAGTGACCACGGCATCGGTATCCACAAGGGGCAGTCTCACGGCACCGGGATCAAGCGTTCGATCCTTGAGCGTGCGAGAGAAGTGGGTATTCAGGCGACGATCGACAGCGCGCTGGGTCAGGGCACCATCGTCACCCTTGCATATGTCTTTGGCAATGCAGTGGACTCGCCGCATGTGTTTGAAGTGAAAGAGGGCAGCGTCGAGACTCTGATTCGTCAACTTCGTTCGCGAGCGGCCGTCGCCTTGTCGGCCGCGATCATCGGCGTCGGCATCGCGTTGGCGGCCTTGAATCACCCGGGCGAAACCACGCCGGAATGGTTGATGGTGGCGGTGGTGGCCGTGGCTAGCTGGGGGGCTTGGCGTGAGCGGGATCGTGCCCGTTTCTCAGCTTGGACAACATTTGCCCTGATTGTGTCCGGTCCGATTGCCTTCGTCCTGTCGGCATGGGCCGTTGGATTCGGCCAGACCCATCCCGTTCTGTGGCAGGCCATTGGCCCGACTGGGCCCCTACTCGTGTTGACGATAGTGACGCGGTCGCGAACGGCGAAGATGCTTGGCTTCGCAGCCTATCTGCTGACTGCGTTGGCAACTGCTGTAAGTGTAGCTCCGACTTCGTTGGAAGCCGCTTACGTCACGACGACGGCTGGATTCATAGGTCTTGCACTTGTTTTGGGTGTCACGAGTTTCGTGCGCAGTCTGGCGACTGTTGCCACTCGTGCTAACAAAGAACAGCAGGAGGCCTTCAGGGTCGGGCTGGAGTTGGCGGCGGTGGAGGCTGCTGCCGAAACCCGGCGGCGCTGGCGCGATGTGGGCCTGGAGCAATCGGTCAGCCTGCTGCATGACATCGGCGAAGGGCGGGTGGATCCACGCGATCCCGCGATCCAGAAACGCTGCGCTGAAGAAGAGGCCTTCTTGCGCCAGCTTTCGCTGTTGAATCCCGAATTGATCCAGATGGGCACGTGGTTCGCGCGCGCGCTCAATGCGGCGCGCTTGAAAGGCGTGGGACTCACCGTGCGATCCGGTGCCGCCGATGCGACTACCGATGACGCGCCCCAGTTTGGCAGGACGCTGCTGCGGGTGATTGATGCGATGCCTGCGGGAGTGAAGCTGACGACGGCACTCTTCGCCACGGCCAGGGGTCTGGCGATGACACTCGTCGCGCCGACGCCCCATCTGATTTCAGTACTGGGCAGCGACGGACAGTGGAACAACGTCCTCGAGTTGCAAACTCTCGGCGAGCAGGATCTCGCCGAACTCGTCATGACAAGAAGTCGATCATGAATAACGTTCGCCAAGCTCGAGATCAACGAGGTTGCCCAGCAGGATAGTCTTCTCGGAACTTGAATAACGCCATCAGGCCGCGTAAGGTCAGCGCCACTCTGGAGCGCCATCGCAGTGGCGGACGTATGCCTCCGGTCCTTGCCAATATTCCTTGTATCGCAGAATGATTGCGATCAAATAGCTGGGCGATCTTTTGAGGAGACTCGCCTTTACGCCAGCGCCCCCACATCAGAGCTTTCTGGTTTTCCGTGTAATAAATCCGAGGTCTTTGCTTCATCGGCAATACTCCGACTGCTCATGCAGTCTCTAGTGTGTTGCATCGACCGGTTGAAACCGCAGCCAATAACAGACACTCGTCACATAGAATGCCCAATATCCGTGAAGCGATATGTCAGCACCAAGCGTGCGGTGAAAGGCTCGACCGGATGGAAATGTTGATCGTTGACACCTCCCGCCGGTTCGCTTGGCAGGCGAGACGTGTAGTAATAGCGGATGTCGTCATCGTGGCTGTTGAACAGGTTCAGGAATTCCGCTGACAACGCCAGCTGTGGGGAAAAGTGATATCCCAAGTGGAGGTTAACAAGCCTGGTCGCGTTGGAGCGCTGGCTGTTGTCCTCAATCAGCGGACGCGGGCCGAAATAGCGAAGTCTTAGCGCGGCATCCCAACCTTTGGCGGACTCATAGCTCAAACCGAGCGCGGCGACCGATGTGGCCGCTTCCGGAATGTGGTCACCAATGGGATTATTGTCGCGGAAGCGCGAGCGAGTGAAGGCGATATCAGAGTCCACGACCAATCGTGGAATCGGGCGCCAGTAAACCGATAGTTCTGTCCCTTCCCGGCGACTCGGACGATTGGGTTCGGTGGTGCCATCGTCGCCACTGAAGGTGAGTTCCGAATCCAGATCGAGCGCAAAAAGGCTGAACGCGATCTGTGTTTTAGGGATCAGTGCACTTCGCATTCCCAGATCAATGCCGCGTGCCGCGACCAGTGCGTTGACCTTTTGTACTGGCGTCACGCCATCGTTTGGATCGATGGTTTCCGTCGTTCCACGTGCATCATTGCTGTGAAACCCTTCGCCATAGTTGATGAAGAATTCGCTTTTCTGGAATGGCCCAAAGACCAGCGTGAGCTTGGGACTAGTCTGATGATCGCTGGTATTTCCGCTGTTGGCCGGCGTGTTGCTGGTGACGTCGAAGTTGTATATGTCAAAGCGCAATCCACCCAGTGCCCTTAGCCAAGGCAAAATCTGTATTTCGCTCTGCGCGTAGATCGCTCCGCTGTTCTGGCGAACCTTGTCGTCGCTTACCGTGAAATAACGCTGGCGTGCTTCGGTTCGGTAAAGCGCGACGGACGGGATATTGTCGTAGCGATCCTGTACGCCGATCTCGCTCTGCGTATTGATTCCCGCAATTTCTTGCTTCAGGCGATAGGCCAACGAGCCGCCACCCAAGGTACGGCGATCGTATTGCTCCATCTGATCGCCTCGGACAGGGTTGTTCAGGAAATAAGTGAAGTTGGAAAACAACCCCAGGTCGTAACGACTCAGGTAAGCGTTGCCAATCAATTCACCCGTGCCAAGATTACGATTCCAGTTTCCGATCAAGCTATAGCGACTGCTCTTGCCGCCGTCACTGGGATCGATGTAACCCAAGCGACTGATCATGCCATCATCAACAGCGCGCTTCGGGATCTGATCCGTAGATGTCCAGCTGGCGTTGTACGCCAGCAGGTCCAAATGAAACGCACCATTCGCATCTGTATTGGAATATCGAACAACTGCATTAACCTTGTTGTAGCGATCATCAAGAACAAAGGGGCCGTCGTAATGCTCGACTTCCGCGCCCCACAGCAGGGTTCCAGCGCCCAGCTTGCCAGATGCAGCACCGATCAATCGCTGATAACCGTACAAACCGCCAGTAGCTTGGATGAATGGCGATTCAATCTCATCCTTGTAACGCACGCGCACGGCACCTGCGGCGGAGAAGTCTCCAAAGTCCGCGTAGTAGGGCCCCTTGCGATATTCAATTGACTCAACTAACTCAGGGAACAGCGGGTTGTTGTCGGAATATCCTTGTCCATGCGCATGCGTCGGCATGTTCACCGGCATGCCATCGATAAACGTAGCGAAGTCTGTCCCGTGGTCGAGATTGAAGCCCCTAAGGAAATATTGATTGGCTTTGCCTTCACCGCTGTGCTGGGTGACGATTAATCCCGGAACCGTTTCCAGGAGTTCTCCAGGGCGAGAGAGAGGACGATTCTCGAACTGATCTGAATAAACCGTTCCGACGCTGGCAGAGGGAGTCTGGCCGATCAGGGAATCTTGATTGGCAATAACAATGACTGGATCCAGCTGAACTACTGGCAGCCCGCCCGCCCACGCGAATGCTGGAGAAATACCTATGAAAACAAGTGCCCAGCGACTTAACCAGTCATTACGGGCAAGCATGGATTCCTCCGAAGAAACGTATAAGAATCGGCTATCTATACTGCGATAACTCTTTATCCAGGCAAGATCCAGCTCTGTAAGCAGAGCAATCCTCGGTTTCAATAAATTCCCCTTCGATTGTTGCTTGCAACAAGCCAAATCGGGACGAGGCGCGATTTGCGCTTACGTATTTACGAGCCAGCGTCAGATCAGATGCAGCAATTGCAAAATAAATCTCAATTCAATCGTCGAAACTAAAGACCTTGCATCTGCGAACGCGCCGCTGGCGTACCTAATGGGAGAGCACCCACCAGGAGAGCGTAATGAAAATACGAGCATTAGGGCCGACACTGCTGATCAGCAGCTGCATGGCCTTCATCAGCTTCAATGCGGCGGCATCAAGTCATCGCGAAGCACCATTTATTGCAACCATGCCAAAGGTTGATGGCACTGATTTCTATATGTTCAACAGCTACGAATCAGGCCGCACGGGATTCGTCACTATTCTCGCTAACTACCAGCCATTACAAGATGCTTACGGTGGCCCCAATTATTTCACACTCGATCCTGAGGCCCTATATGAGATCGAGATCGACAACAATGGCGATGCGCGTGAAGACCTAACCTTCCAGTTCCGCTTTACCAACGCGTATAAAGGTATCGCCTTACCTACTGGCGGCACCTCCAATGTTGCGATACCGCTGATCAACGCAGGCGCAGTGGATACCACCGCAACCAACCTCAATGTGGTTGAAACCTACACCGTGAATCTGGTCCGAGGCAATCGCAGGACTGGTCAAAGCAGCGCGGTCACCAATGCGAACGACAACAGCACGGTCTTCACCAAGCCGACAGACAATATCGGTACCAAGTCGATTGCGAATTACGCCAGCTACGCCGGCAGCTATGTTTACAACGTCAAGATTCCAGGTTGTTCTGCAACGGGCGCCAAGCTATTTGTTGGTCAGCGTGCGGAAGGTTTTGTCGTTAACCTTGGCCAGGTGTTTGACTTGGTGAATCTCAACCCGCTGGCTGCACGTCCCGCAGCTGGCGCAGGCAACAATGTCATCAAGGGAAAAAACGTCACGACGTTAGCGCTTGAAGTCCCGGCCTCGTGCCTGACGGCTGGCAGTGATCCTGTGATTGGCGGATGGACGACGGCCAGCGTTCGACAGAGCCGCATTATTAACCCGAGCCCACAGGGCCCGACGAATGTCACTGGCAGGAAAGGCCCTGCCATCAACGGCGGTGCGTGGACACAGGTCTCTCGCCTGGGTTCACCGCTGGTCAATGAAGTGGTGATCGGCATCACGGACAAGGACAAGTTCAACGCCAGCGAACCAAAAGACGACGTCAGCAATTTTGGCGCTTATGTGTTGTATCCGACGCTACCCGTGCTGGTGACAAAGCTTTTCAACGTGCCCGCACCCGCAACGCCACGTAACGACTTGCTTTCCGTTTTTGTCACGGGCATCACCACGGGTAGTAGCGATACACCCGCCAACTTCAAATTTACAGCGCCTGCAAATTTGACGACCCCGGGTGAAATGCTTCGCTTAAATACCTCGATCGCTGCTGCAGCGGCTGGGAGCCAGAATGACCTGGGCTTCCTCGGCTGTGACCTTGCGGGCTTTCCGAATGGTCGCCGCCCGGTTGATGATGTTGTAGACATTGCACTTACCGTGGCCGAAGGTGCGCTCACTGGCACCAATGGCCTGCAAACCTGCAGCCTCAGTGGCGGCCCACACGTCGTCAATGCAGGAGTTGTAGTCAATGATGGCGCTACTCCGGATCCGACCGCTTATCTGCCCGGATTCCCTTATCTCAACACGCCTAAAGCGGGTTCACCGTAAGGAGAGCGTCCATGACAAAACGTAAATTGCTGTTGATGATGCTCGTCGCCGGAGGGCTACTTACCTCTTGCAACGGGGACGATAATCCGACGGTGAGCAGCGTGGCGATCAATCAGATCAAAACATTAACCTGCAACACCAGTATCCCAAGTGACATTAATAGCGCCAACATTTCTAGCGGCGACGAGACGCAGGTTGATGTTGCCAATCTGACTCCAGGCTGTACCTTGCCCAGCGGCTAAGTCAAAACGCTCCGAGCGATATCTACTAGCCCCGCGTAAGCGGGGCTTTCTTTTGTACTTTACGCGCGCGAATGCGGTGTTTGTCCGTTATGTATTAGCTGCCAAATGAGATCAGGTGAATCGCCAAGGCACGTTGGATAAGCCATATTAGCCCGATGCCGGTGATTACCATTGACCCCAGGATCACCACCGCGCGTCTATACAGCGGGGAGTATCTGAAGATAAAGCTGATCGGCAATACCACCCCAACAATCGTTAATTGAGCGGCCTCAACGCCCAGATTGAACGCAAGTAACGCCAATACTCGCTGGCCAGAAGGCAAACCAAGTTCGAGCAGGGCACTGGCGATGGCAGCGCCGTGAATCAGGCCGAAGAAGAAAGCCAGTTGCCACAACCCTCGATACGCCATCGGAAACAAATTATTGATCCCGGCAAACACGACGGTGGCTGCGACCAGGCTTTCAACCAGCCTGGATGGAAGACTGATCACTCCCATCGCCGCAAGACTCAAGGTCAAAGCATGCGCAATCGTGAAAGCCGTTGCAATGCGAAAAGTGTCCAGTAGGGCCGGCCCCAACTTTGGCGCTGGCAGCCAGCCTTGGCGCGTACGTCGTAGCACGGCCGGCAGCATGAGTCCGCCAAGGAAAAGCATGTGGTCGTAGCCAGTCCAGACGTGCCAGAGGCCTTCATGCAGATATTGCAGAAAAGTGCTCCATGCGGCACCTCCGTTTTCACGGAATTCGATGTGCCGGAGATCAGGCCTGAAGATGGCAGTCTGGGTGCCGCCGAAATCCAGGTTGAGCAAACCATGGTGCGTCGGATCCAGATCAAATAGAAGGTCGTAATCGACCTTGATTATTTTCGGCGCCGTTTCGCAAACTCCATTCAGTATCAATGCGGCGTATGCGCCATCGCTATGATCAGCAATCTGCAGATCACTCACACTTATATTGCAAGGTTCTGAGCTTGTCTGAATCTTCAGTCCGCGCATTGCATAAGCCGTGATGGCATCACGCTGCGCGCGAACCTCGCCCCACGTAATGGCGCCATCACCATTGGCATCAATGCCGATGGCATATTCGAGGTCACGCAGCGCGATATCCCATTCGCCACCGATTCTCCTGTCGTCGATCTTAAGCTGCAGATAGCTGTCGCTGGGTTTGTGCGCGTGCACAGCGTTACTCACCAGCAAGGCCCACACGAATAGCCAGCGCCTCATTTCATGGCTCCAAGAACAGCATTGAGGCGTTCATCCTCGATCTGGGTTTCACGCATCCACTCCTTCACAAGCAATGCGGCATCGGCCTGATGAGTCGCTTGTGCGGCCTCCAGGAGAATCAAGGCGTCGATGGGCTCACGCTGCGTTTTCCAGTTTTTCTGAGCCAGACCCAAGGCGGTCGAGGGATCTGAGTTGAGATGGAGTTGATAGATTGATTCTTCGCGCAGATGTACTGCATCCCCGCGCTGCCGGGCTGCGGCAAAGCGCGCTTCGAGCATATTCTTGTGTTGTGCAAATGACTCGTCATGCTTGCCCGTCGCGTGCTCGGCCAGCGTCAGACGAAGCAGCAGGTTGTCGACATCAGCAAGCCCCTTAAGCCGATCAATCACAACGCTGCTCTGTCCCTGCTTGATCGAAAAATCGGCCCATGCCGCGAGAAGATAGGCGTCGTTCACGCCAAGTGCGTCCATTGTCGCCAGTGCACGTTGGTAGGCTGCTTGCGCGTCGGTCGTTCGTCCCAAGCGCTCTGCAATCTCGGCTCGCAGGGTTTCTGCCCAAAGCTTACTGTCAGTGGCATCGGGCTTTGATTGGTCCAGTACAAATCCAAGCAAGGCGTCAGCACGTTTGGCGCGCCCCATCAGGCTGGATGCACTACTTGCGCAGGCAGTGGATATGAGAACTGCGACCTGTTGCCCGAGTTGCCCGCAATCCGCCAGAGCCTTATCGGGATACCCCTGTACCTGTAACACGGTCGCACGAATCAGGCGCGCCTGAGAATCACCCGGATTCCTTGCCAGCGCACGATCAAGGTCAGTCCGCGCCGAGTCAAATGCGTGAAAAAACTGGTGGATCGTTGCGCGAAGCACTAACACCCTTTGAGGCGCGTCATTCAATGCCCACCAAGGACCCAAGGCTGCTTCGGCGTAGCCGTAATAACGGGGATCAGAACGTGCATGCCCAATTTTAAGTGCCTCTTCGGCATATGCGACAGCTGCATCAAGGTTCTGCGGGGCCTTGCTGAGTTGCTGGCGTAACCCAGCTAGGGCCCGGGCTTCGGGATCGAGTCGCGTGGGTACCTGCGCGAGAACCTCTGCATCGCTCAGGGGAACGTAGGGCGCAGCATAAGCATTAAGGCTAAAAACAAGCCCCAAGGAAAAAATTACGGAATGGATCGGACGCATTCCCATATTACGTCTCGATGTCGCGGCGAGATGCATGAATTCCTGTTTTTTACATGAATATAAAAGGTATGCGCCCATTAGCGCTTCCACATCACCTCAGATATTGAGATTGCCTGGCCCGGGCTCTCGCGCCGTGCAGGATGCCCAAAAGCGATCAGACCATGGCTGCAAGCAGTCAATTCATCAGCGGTGAATCCGTTTGGGGGAGTGCTGCGTAAAAAATCAGCAACATCACCTGCAAATTCAAATGCCATGATCGAACGCTTATTCAAAGCCGCCTACGGGCTATATGCGCTCACGGCCTTCGTCATTTTGATTCTTGTACTCTTCTGCCCGCTGCTCATTACAGTGCCATGGTTGCCGGTGCGGCGCTTCATCGGCCGCTGGGCGGTTCGTAGCTGGTTGTTCAGCATCGGCGTAAAATTCCGCATTGCAGGGTTTGAGCGACTTCCAACAGAGCCCTGCATTGTGGTCTGTAATCATGCCAGCTACGTCGATGGCATTGTCCTAACTGCGGCGCTACCAGAGCGCTTCACTTTCCTCGTGCAGCATCGCGCAGAGCAATGGCCCTACGTTGGCTTAATCATCCGTCGCATGGGCGTACGATTCGTCAATCGTGAATATCCCCGTGCAGCCGCACATGCGACACTGGCGTTGATCCGCGAGGCCCGCAACGGCGGCTCGTTGGCCATTTTCCCAGAGGGAACGTTTCAGATGGATCCAAGGCTGCTCCCATTCTATTCCGGTGCTTTCATGATTGCCGCAAAAACCGGATTGCCGGTTGTCCCTGTCATCATGCGCGGAACGCGTAGGTTTTTTCACGACGGGGCTAACAAAGAAGATTTATCCGAATAGCGCGGAAAACGTTACTTATTACTACGACGGCAGCAATTACACGACGTCGTATCCAAATGGAATTGGCAGGCTACCTGGAGAGATTCTTGGCAACCGCCTGGGTAGCGCAGGTGGAAGAGCTATTGGTGAGTGGGCAAACGGACTGTTAAACAGCGAAAATCCAGACGAGGATGATTACGATGATGAATGGGACAAGTGGTATGACGAGTCCAATCAAAGTTGTAAGCGAAAAGGCTTCGGTGACGGTGGCAATAAAGGCAATAATCAGGCGCAGAATAAGTCGTTTGACGCTGCAACGCAGGGACTAACGGACGTTGAGAGAAGGAGGGTGCATGATTTAATTTCCGGTAAAAATTATAGTTACCAGCAAATTAAAAACATTGCTAATTCCGTAAAAAATGGTGAATTTTAATGCTAGGCGTTGAGCTAAAAAGTTTGAGTGATCTAAATAAACTGCCCCCCTTGACAGTATCCGAAATCGTTTCTGGCTTGGGGAGCTTTATCACTATTAAGTTGCATTCTGAACCGCGTCAAAGTGAAACAATTGATATCTGGATATATCTCTGTAGCTGGAAGCTAATAAGTGAAGATGTTTTAGTTGCGAGTTCAAATAGTTCGAAAAGTGATATCGAAAGGGCGGTTAGTCAATTTAGAGGTAGACAATTGGAGCGAGTAAAAGAGCTAAGAAGAGGCCGTGTTGATATTGTTTTTTTTGGGGGGGGGAAGTTGATGCTCCAAAATGACGAGAAAATGTACGCATCTAACGACGACCTATTCAAGGTTTATCTGGGAGTAGAGAGGGTTTATTGCTATTCCACTGCCTTGGGCCTGTATGCAGGCTCTAATTGATTTTCAGCGGGTTCAGCGGAGCTAAATTATATTGCTTGTATCAGACTTTTTAGGTGCTCTTTCAACAGGGCATTTTGACTCTACGGGCGTGGCCAAACTCCGAGTGTAAGTTACAGCCACAAAATCATAAGCGCTTTTAAGAAGATAAGGGCTACCCAAATTTAATGGCCCTGGAATCAGGAATGCCCACTTCGTGCCAATAGTTGACTCTGACGAACGTCCGCTTTAGAAGCTGTTCAACGTCCGAGTTAAGACGTCGGCCGTCAATGAGGGTGACGCGAGTGCCTTGTTCAAGAGCCATTCACTGTCGCAGATCGCCTCGGCTATTCAGACCTGTCCGCCTTCTCTCATTCCTTCTACCGACGGACCGGCAAAAGTTCGTCAGCCCTGAGGATCGAGATGCTCTTGCAGGGAGAATCTGTCCTGAGGCAGGACATGGCGCACAGCGGTCACGCGGCCTGATGGCGTTATTCAAGTCCCGAGAAGACTAGTCGCAGTAGAAGAGGGCGTCTAGTCTGAGGTTATGGCGCGCCCCAAGGTGTTAGCGCATCAACAACGCCTATGCCCTTAGTACCGTTCTCCCAGACTACGAATTTTGTACCTATCTGAAAAAATTCACATGCTCCAGATACGAGTAGTTCTACGTTCGCGATAAATTCCTCACCTGGTCCGGGTTCGCCAGCAAACGTGAGCCGAGCAGACGTTTTTCCCCCGTTAGCAGCCAGCACTACCTGCCATACGCCGTCTGACAGTAACTCCGGTTGGCCACCAGAATTGGCAGGGTATAGCTGAATCATTGCTGTGAAGTGCGTTGGCATGGACTGTTTTGAAGCTGTTTTTTCGTAGGTTACTGTGTAATGCCCAACCACGCACGCCAGCCGACCACCCACTCGCTACGCTTGCGGGCCGTCGCCTGAGCTTGGTCGTTGGGTTTGAGTGGGGAGCGACTGTGGAAAATATTCGCTCTTCTTGTCGATTTTCTGCCTCGCCGTTCGTCTAGTAAATGGAACTGCCACTCGAACGGAGGACTTACATGAGAATCTACTGGATCAAGGCCCAGGCGCCACGCCGGGTGCTGGCGCTGGTCAAGCATCTTGGCATCAAGGCGGACTTGGTGGAGAAAGACCTGATGGCCGGAGAACTCAAGGCGCCGGAATATGCCGAGCTTAATCCCAACATGAAAGCGCCCACGCTAGTGGATGGCGATCTGGTGTTGTGGGAGGCTTCGGCGATCATGGCCCATCTTTGCATCAAAGCGGGGTCGGACATGTGGCCGATGCACAATCCGGCCGAACAGGTCGAAGTGTTGCGCTGGCTGTCCTGGAACGACAATCACTGGGCCCCGGCGGTATCGCCGTTCTATTTTGAGCACATCGTGAAGGCGACGTTCGGACTAGGGCCGCCGGATCAGGAGTCGTTGAAAGCCAAGATTCCAGACCTCGTCAGATATGCAAAAGTACTGGACGGCTTCCTTAAGAGTCGCAGGTATGTGGCGTGCGAAAGACTTACTATCGCAGACTTCCAATTGGCATCTATGGCGACCTACTGGCGAGAATCTGAAATGCCGCTGGAGTCGTTTCCCAACATCGTGCGTTGGATTGACCGGTTGATGCGCATTCCTGCCTGGGCCGACCCATGGCCGACTAAGTCGCAGCATTGATTACTAAGCATGAGCGCATTTGGAGCGCTCAAGCCTAGCAAGGCGCGCTATCCGACGTCCCTGCCGCTATGCGGCAGGGACGCGGCCGAGCTTGGGCGTTGGGCAGCAATGAAGGAGTGGCCATGAATTTAAGCTTGTTTCGCTATGATTTTGTGCTATGCCGATCCATCTACTTCTAATAACGCGACTGTTTATAGGTCGTAATGCTCTTACTTTAATGAAAAAATGGCATCAGATACCTAATAACGTTTCGGGCAAAAAAACCCCCACATTTCTGCGGGGCCATGGGAAGTTAAATTGCGGGCGCTGCCCGTCCTTTTTTACGTTTTCTGGTGTATTTTCAGAATACAGGTGTATAACGTTATATGCATCACAAATGCCATATCTGCGGCACGATGACTGTTTTTGAACGCACCCACCGCAGCTTTTGGGGACGTCTCAAAACGCTTCATTCCACGTTTCGCCCTCACAAGTGCTCTCAGTGCGGTGGGGTAATGATGCTTGATGTCCACCATCGTGCTCTAAGGGATATCTGGCTGGAAGTGATTGTCGCTTTAGGTGGACTAGTGTTGCTCATCGCATTTGCTACGCTCTTAGTGGTAAGCCAGAAGTGATGTCCACTCAGCTTGGATAGGGAAGTCAAGCGATATATCTATCGATTGTAATTAAGTTCGCATTTTTAGAGAGTAGGATGCGCGCACATAGCAATAATAAAAGCTGTGGCTTCTTAATCTTGGAAACTGGTTACATGCATCACCAATGCCTTACTTGTAGCAGGGTTACTCTTTTTGAACGTACACATCGTACTTTCTTGGGGCGGCTTAAAACGCTTCAGTCTACGCTTCGACCACATGACTGTAGTGAATGTCACACGCCGAAGATTATTGATGTCCACTACCGCTCTTCAAGAGATATTCAGTTTGAAGTTGCTGTCATCTTGGGCGGGCTAGTGTTTCTCATCGCATTCGCTGCGCTCTTAGTTGCGAGCCAAAAGTGATGCCTAATGGTGAAGCAGGTCCGCATATATACATTTCCCGTATCCATGCCTAACAAGGCGCTCCAGTCGACGTCCCCGCTTTGCGGGCCATCCCCTGGGCTGGGTCGTTAGGCGCCGGAGGAGGGTTTAGTAAATGACCACTGAAAACAAGCGACACGAGCTGGGCGAGGCTACTCTTTCTGCAATCACGGGTGGCACTGGCACTGCAGTCGTGGAAAGCCTTAAGGACATCGCTCCAGACTTGGCAGAATGGATACTCGTTTTCGTACGGCTATGTCATGGCGCGCCCGGGGCTCGACAGGCGGTCGCGCCAGTTTGTTACAGTCGTAGCATTAACTGTCATGGGCACGGCCGCGCCATAGCTTAAAGTGCATATCCACAGTTCCCACCTACGGGTTAGGGTTAGCAATTCATTCAAGTCGAAGCCACTTCTCGAGTCGGCTTTATCCAGGGATGTTAGGCGTCATGGCTGATTTCTTGCCTGCACAAATTGCTGAGCAACTGTCCCGCGCGCACGCGATTATCGAGCGCCATCTGGCTGCGACGCTGGAGGCCATCCACTTGTTTGGATCTGCGCTCGATGGAGGACTGAAACCGTGCAGCGACATTGACTTGCTCGTGACGGTCAACGCATCGCCCGACGATTCTCTCCGGCAGGCGCTCATGCTTGATCTGCTGGAAGTCTCCGCACCGCCGAGCAGTGGCGGGCCATGGCGGCCGCTGGAAGTAACCGTTCTCACACGGAGTGAAGTGGTACCGTGGCGCTATCCGGCGCGACGTGAGCTTCAGTTCGGTGAGTGGCTCCGTCGCGACCTTCTCTCCGGAACGTTCGAGTCTGCCGCTCTGGATCACGATCTTGCAATCTTGCTGACCAAGGCGCGGCAACACAGTCTGGCTTTGCTAGGTCCACCCGCGGTCACGTTCTTCGATCCAGTGCCGAAGGCAGATTTCTCCAAGGCGCTTTCCGACACTATTGCCCAGTGGAATTCGGAGGCGGATTGGAAGGGGGAGGAGCGGGACATCATTCTTGCCCTTGCTCGGATTTGGTATAGCGCTTCAACGGGTCTTATTGCTCCCAAGGACGTTGCTGCTGCATGGGTATCGGAGCGTTTACCCGTTGAGCATCAGCCCATCGTCTGCAAGGCTCGGGCAGTGTACCTGGGGATCGAGGGCGACGACTTTGCGACACGTGCGGAAGAGACGGCCGCGTTCGTTTACTACGCCAAATCAACAATCGAGACCATGTTGTGTCGAGCGGTACACGCTAAAGGCGTCTGATGCCTAACCCAGCATTCAAGTGGATGGGCTGTGCCTGCCGCTTAGCTCTGTTTTCCTGAAAGCAGTCACTAGCGGACGACGGCTTCTGGCACTAGACAGCAACTCCAGAGACGAGAATAAAAAAGGCCCCACGCGCAAGCGTGGGGCCTTTCTATTTTCAGATTATCCCACCCAAGGGGGCTTGCGGCAAGACAGTCGCCTTGAGGCAATATCGCCACTCATTTTTGACAGGGACGGCGATGAGTGAAAGCGCCACAGCACTGTGGCGTCACAAAGGCCACGCTAAAGATGCTGATCTATCGTGACCGGACAACGATGCGTTAACCCACGAGAGAGTCTATGACTATTTTGGACGCCGGACCATTTTTCCACGGAACGAAAGCGAATCTGCAGATTGGCGACCTGCTGACCGCAGGTTTCAGATCGAATTACAGAGATAGCGTCATGATGAACCATATCTATTTCACGGCTTTGTCAAAAGGTGCTGGGCTTGCCGCGGAAATGGCCAAGGGGAATGGCCAACCTCGCGTTTATGTTGTTGAGCCAACAGGGCCATTTGAAAACGACCCCAATGTCACGGACAAAAAGTTCCCAGGTAACCCAACACGATCATATCGAAGCAAGCTGCCTCTAAAAATTATCAATGAACTCAACGGCTGGGAGTCTTACGAACTTGAATTCATTCAGCAACTCAGAAGCTTCATCGAAAAAGGCACAGGTGAAATTATAAATTAGGTAGTCTTGAGCGTTGGGCGCCATTACCTGTCGGGTAATTGTGGTGATGCGAGTCGCAACACAGTATGGCCTGCCCGTTACCTCGAAGCTGGAAGCATGGATATGAGTGCCGAATCCGACTTTTACTTCAGCACACCGCTGCGCAAGGTCAAGCTGAATGACGCGACGCTGGGCCTGCGTCAGTACGGGCAGGGCCCGGCGCTGCTGCTGGTACATGGCTTTCCGCTGTACGGATTTACCTGGCGTCATTTGCTGCCGACACTGGCGAATCATTTCACCTGCTATGTGCCAGATCTCGCCGGCAAGGGCGAATCGGAGTGGGACGAGAATACCGACTTTACGTTTGATGGACAGGCCGCCCGCCTCAAGCAGCTTATGGAGCAACTGGGCGTAGTGCGCTATGCCGTCATGGCGCAGGACACGGGTGCCACCATCGCCCGCTGCCTGGCACTGATTGACCCTGCGCGCGTGTCGAAATTGGTGCTGTTCAACACCGAGATCCCGTACCACCGCCCGCCATGGATCCAGCTGTTTCAGTCTGCGATTCGCTTGCCGGGCGCGCTGTCGAGCTTTCGCCTGTCAATGAGCTCGCGCCTTTACCGGCGCTCCGGTATGGGCTTTGGTGGCTGCTTCACTGATCTCGACTTGTTGGACGGTGAATTCCATCAGTACACGGTGCAGCCCCTGCTGGACTCGCCACGACGGATGGAAGGTGTACTGCATTATCTCGGCGGCATCACCTGGCCGGTGGTGGATGCACTGGCTGAAAATCACCGCAAGATCAGTGCGCCCGTGCTGCTGGTCTGGGGCGAGGATGATCCGACGTTTCCCCTCGAACACGCGCGGCCGATGGTCGCGCAGTTTGCCGATTGTCGCGGGCTGCTCATCGTGCCCGAAACCAAGCTGCTGCTGTACGAAGAGAAGCCGGCTGAGGTATTGGAGAAGACGCTGCCGTTCCTGCAGGCTGTCTGAGCTTGGGCGTTGGGCTTCCAGTAAAGTAAGCAGCAGGAGGAATTTCTGAATGAATCCCACGGTAGCAGTCTTCGGAATACTGCGTTTTAGCTTGCATGCTGTCCAGGTCAAGGGAATTCCAGTTGGCTATGCAGAGAAGCAGATTCTAAGGATGCTGGGCTAGTCTTGATGCCCAACGGGCAAGGGCGCCTTGGGGCCAGAAGCCGACGTTCATGAGTGGCTGCTTTAGATTATTGATCTCTCAGCGGCGAATCGCCTCCATTTGGAATTTTTTACATATGCCTTTCTCACTGCCAGTTCAGTTATCTGCTGGCGTGGGTTGAAATTACCCTGGCAATGCCGCCGCAAAGAGCTATCGCCAGAATAAATCCAGCGGCTTTTACGCAGTGCCATAGCGCAGTGCGCCAAGGGCGAGTTCGGAAGTAGTAGTAAGGGACGCCAATAATTGCAAAGAGGCCAACTAACATTGGCGCGCCGCGCGGCGGATTAATTCCACGCAAATGTGCATCAGCCTTGCACCAGGAAAAGAGCAGTGCTGCAAAAACAAAAGTCTGCCCCATAGACACTTCGTTAAAAGGGCTGTTCGGATGTGGAGCATATGGCGCAAGAGCGCCAGCAGTGATCGCGGTAACCGTCATAGCAACCAGAAAAATTTGAGGCCGAGTCATGGCGATTTAATGCTCAAGTTGGGTTGCGCAGAACTGTCTCCAGATTTGACAGCAAATGCAATTGTCCATTTAGCTAATCAAGGAAATGGTCGCCTTCAGGAAGGCCGACCCAAGGTACTGCCCGACCGCTTCGGGCTGATTGCAGATATTGCTAAAGGCGTAGTCTAACTCTGTACTCAAGCGAGGGCCGCTAAAGTAAAAATGCGTCATTGAGAATTACGGCTGCCCGGAAAAATACCCGAATTCTGTGAGCTAGAATGAAAACCCCGCTGTATGCCATAGCTCCGGGCGTGAATGACAGGTTTCTAGATTGGAATTGGTGGTCCGCGTGGTTGCGCTTTAGTCTGTCTGCGAGTCATGCAGCCGTGTGGGCTAACCGCACCATGAACGCTTTGCCCAAGAACATAAGTGTAGATTATGGTCGCCGATACATCGTTCTGGCCGAGTAGTTCCTGAATCGTTCGGATGTCATGACCACGCATCAAGAAGATGCGTGGCAATCCGTTGTAGCAGACATAGCGACGAGCAAATTTCTTGCCCCATAGAAATTACAAGAGCAGACTCTAGATACCGTTAAGCCAAGGCATCAGACCGTTTGGCTGGTCATCTGCAACTTTGCACTACGGAAACAAGTACAAAACTCAGGCGAGTGATCTTATTGATTGATAACGGACGGGGGGAGTCCTGCATGCGCCTTTCTAATAACAATGCGATTCAGCGCGAAATTGGTTCTGATCAGACTAGCAGACTATTTGGCCTTACCTTCATATTCGTCGTCATGTTGTTTGCATGCCCTAATGCAGCGTGGGCGGACTGGGTTCCGGCGGTTTCGGCAAGTAATCCACCAACTTTTTCAAGCCCAGTGGCAGCATGCCAATATTCGTATGACCACGTTTATGGAGCTAATGGCCAACCTATGGTTGGCATGCATTACTCCTTCAATGGGACTACTGGAAACATTCAAGAGGTGACATGTGATTTTCCATGGATCGCTGGAACTGTACTTAATGGGTATGCAACTTTAGTTTGTCCAAGTGGAACTTCGTCATCAAGTTCGTTCCCAGGGAATTGTGGTTCAGTGCGGCAGGATGACAGCGGGCCTCCTGCATGTAACGTGAAGGCAGGGAATCCAATAAATGTCATCTCCGGGAATAAGTCGGAAACTGTAACGGACTTTACTACTCGTGGCAGTTTTCCCCTTGAGTTAGATCGACATTACGACAGTCAATGGATAGCCATCTCAAGATTAGGCGCGGGATGGCGTACAAATTACGACCGGCAGCTTACTTATGGGCAGCTATTCTATGTACGGCTTGTTTTGGGTGATGGACGAGAAGCAATATTTGTTCCTGGGGCGGCATCTACATGGATTCCTGGGTACGTCGATACTTCAGGTTATCTAAATGCCAGCAGGAAGGATGTTCGTTGGTCACTCGTTCAAAATACTTCGGGTTGGATATTTACTGATAGTGACGGAACGGTAGAGACATACAACACTGGTCGCCAATTAATCTCGATCGTATACAGAGGTGGTTACACACAAACGCTAGCGTATGATAGTAAAGGCAATAACATCTCCGTAACTGATAATTTCAACAGGCAGATTCTATTTACTTACTCCCCCTATGGATTGCTAACCTCAGTTACAGCGCCAGATGGCCAGATCTATCTTTACGAGTATCAGGATCAAAACCCGAGAGCGTCTGGCGGAAATGCGATATCGACATTGGCCCCATTGCCAACCACGACACTAAGCAAGGTTACTTATCCTGTCGATATCGGATCGACTGCTACTTACGTCACTTATCAATACGAAGATACGACAAATCTCGCCGCACTGACCGGCATAACTGATGAGCGTGGGATTCGATTTGCGACTTGGACCTATGATGCACAGGGCAATGCTACTTCGAGCCAGCATGCCGGCGGCGCTGAGTACACGAATATTCAGTACGACTTTACTGGAAATACTCGAACCGTTACTAACGCCGTAGGAAAACAAACCCTCTACGCACTGGGCTCCAAGCAAGGTGCGCTAAAGCGTGTTGTCTCTATTCAAGGACAGGCTAGTTCGAATTGCGTCGCCGGAAACACGCAATATGGTTATGACAGCAATGGTTTCGTCAACCAAAGGACGGATGCCGAGAATCGCACGACAACGTGGACCAATGACAGCAAGGGAAATCCACTGGCGCAAACGGATGCGAGTGGGACTGGATTGGCGCGAACGACCACAACAACTTGGCTTGCAGCGTATCCGCAGCCCACGCAAATTAATAAGCCTGGCCTAACAATTGATCTGACGTACGACAGCGCTGGTCGTCTAACGCAGCGGAAAGAAACAGACACAACGACACCGAGTATTCCCTACAGCACCAATGGGCAGACACGTATTTGGACTTATGGATACAACTCGGCGGGATTGCTGACATCCGTAGATGGCCCGCTGGCCGGAACTTCCGATACGACGACTTATGGATATGGGATCAATGGATTCTTATCCAGCGTCACAAATGCGTTGAACCAAACGACGCAAATTACATCGGTCAATGGTCTTGGGCAGCCATTTACCATCATCGATCCCAACAATATTGCGACCAATTTCAGCTATGACGCACGTGGTCGTTTGACACAGATTGTGGTCAATCCCGGCGCACAGCAGGCTGTCACCAGTTTTTCATATGACGCTGCCGAACAAGTGATTGCAGCCACTGAACCTAACGGTGCCAGCCTTTCGTTTGAATATGATGGGGCAAAGCGCCTTTCAGCCATCCAGAACAATGCTGGTGAGCGCATCGAATATACGCGTAATGCCATGGGCGGGATTATCAGTACCAATATCCGTAATGGCAGCGGTTCAATTACAAAAACGGCATCTAAAACGTTTGATGAACTGAACCGGGTCCTTTCGGAAATTGGAGCGAACACACAGGTTACTGGATACGGCTATGACCGTACTGACAACATTGCGACCGTCACCGATCCTGCGTCCAATCAATTTAGCTATGGCTACGATGCCTTGAATCGCTTGGTCTCTGAAGCCGGGCCTTCTCTGTACAACGTCAGCTATTCTTATAACCCGAGCGATCAGGTCACATCCGTGACGGATCCGAAGGGCGCCGTGACCTACTATTACTATGACGGGTTTGGTGACGTCATCGGCATCGTCAGCCCAGATTCCGGAACGACCATCTATACCTATGATGCGCGTGGGCTCCAGCTCATGGAGGCTAAATCCAACAATGTGATCTCCACTCGAACCTATGATGTCCTGGGTCGATTGACGGACATCAAATACACCAATAATTCGGCTGAAAATATTCACTATTCCTACGATGGATCGAATATCACGCCACCGCCAGGCAATAGTATTGGACGTTTGACGGGAATGACGGATCAGACTGGCTCAACTTGGTACACCTACAACCCCCGAGGAACATTACTGGGTGAACTGAAAACAGCGTTTGGCACGTCATATCTGACGATGTACGTGTACGACAATTCAGATAACGTTTTGCAGGTTCTGTATCCGACAGGTGACTTGTTGACGTATACCCGTAATTCACTGGGTCAAGTCTCGGATGTCAGCGTCAAGATCGGCGGCGTCACGCAGGTACTTGCCAATTCGATTCAATACAAGCCGTTTGGACCATGGTCGCAGATGACGTTGCCGAATGGCATTACAACAACACGCAATTTCGACCAGGATTATCGAATTGCTTCAATCTCGTCTACAGGTGTGCTGAACCGTAGTTATGGATTTGATGCGCGCAATAACATTCTGAGTATTGCGGATGGCGTTTCTTCAGCCAAATCCCAGACATTTACTTATGACGCGCTCGGGCACCTCCAGAGTGCATTCGGAATATACGGCTCTCTTGCATATACCTATAACGCGAGCGGTGACCGGCTGACGGGTGGATCAAGCGCGTCGCCATCGACATATACCTATCTGACAGGGTCGCATCGTCTGTCTTCAGTCAGTGCACCCAATGCACACAGCTATACGTACGACGGCGCGGGCAATATCGCAACGGATGGTTCAATCACCTACGCCTTTAATAATCAGGAGCGACTTTTTGCAGCATCGAGCACGGGTTCGCCGATCTATTTCTATGATGGTTTCGGACGGCGTGCGGCGAAATACGTGACTGGTCCGGGGTCAACGGTTTATGGACGGTTGCCCGGAGGTCAAATTACGCTGGAAACGGATGGCACGGGCAAAGTCTCCAAGGAATATTATTACTTGGGAGATGAGCCGTTAGCGGCCTATTCGCCTGCAGCGGGAGTGAACGTGTGGGTGGGCAGTACTGTGCCAATACCCGCCAAGACGGGAAGTAATCTTTCCGACGTCTATTACTACGCCAATGATCATCTTTCGACGCCACAAGTTCTGACCAATGCAACTGGCGCGGTTAGCTGGTCGGCGGACTATCAACCCTTTGGGGAGGCAACTGTTACAGCCTCAAGCGTTACAAACAATCTGCGCTTTCCGGGACAGTACCTTGATACCGAAACAGGGTTTCATCAGAATGGATTTAGAGATTACGCGCCGAGTATTGGACGGTATCTGGAGTCTGATCCGATTGGGTTGGGTGGGGGGATAAATCCCTATGTCTATGTGGATGGGAACCCCATTTCGTTCACGGATTCAGATGGCTTGGCTAAGGGCGGGAAAAACAATATAGGAACGGAAGGGCTGACGAAGAAATCTGATCCAAGAGATGTAGAGGAAGCCCTCAAAGATGCAATGAAGAACAGGCAAGCTGAACGAATCAAGAAATTGCGTGGACTATTAAAAGTCATTAAACGTGGAGGAACTATGGAATTACTAATTAGTCCTGATGACTTGTTAAAAGCAGCGTGCAATACGGGCGATCAACTGTCATGTGATGCGTACTGCTCCTTTAATCCTGACGACTGTATTGGAAGATTTTGCCCAAACCTATGAAAAATCGATACGCTGCAAAATTATTATTTCAGTTTCGAATTGTCACATCGGGAAGAGCGAATAAGATTCGAGATATAGAGGAGCGCATAATTACGTGTGCTCAAGATACTGCTGAGCTTGCTTTTAAGTTTTCTGAGGGCTATGGAAGAAAATCCGAATACTCCTATAAAAATGATGCGGGCGGAAAAGTATTCTTCGAATTTATTGGAATAGTTGATCTTGTTCATCTTGGAAATGAGACAACAAAAGAAGAGGTTTGGTATGACATTAGGCGCGCTTTAAAACCTATGGAGCGACGCAAGGCTCTAGTCCCAACTAAACATGATCTTTCTGCATTCAAGGTTGTGCGTCACGATAAATCGAACGGTTCGAGCGCAAAGAAAAAGATGAGGCAACAATAAAGTGAGCGCTTTCCGGGTTTCAAGGCAAAACGGGGCCGATTTATTTTCGGCCACTGAAAGTATGTGAGTCGGGTGCATCTAAATTAATGAAGGTCGGACTGACCAATGCGACTGGCGCGGTTAGCTGGTCGGCGGACTATCAATCTTTTGGTGATGCGGCCGTTACAGTTTCAAGCGTTACAAACAACCTATGCTTTCCGCGGCGGTATTTGGATGCCGAAACGGGGTTTAGACACGATGCAGTACGGGGCAAGAGAAGGGGCTGTGTTACGGCGTGTCAGCCGCTAGCCATTTGCTGCAGCGGGATCGACGATCTTGTGTGCCGCGCATTGAACGCACACGTTGGGCATCCGCTACTGGCGCAAAGCAGATGTTCCTAGGGGCGCCTTCGAAAAACACGGATAGCCCGCTGAAGCATAAAATAAAAGTGATGGGCGAAGGATCTTGTTGCCCGAACAGTTACCCGAATTGCGCGCGGTAGACGTCACTAGGGGTGGAGCTTATTTCTTCGAGATTAAGTGTCGTACGAATCCTTGTGCTGCGGTCGCGCGCCCAAGATATCTGGGTTCAATAAACGCAGCAGCTGAGAGTCGCCCGGCTAGGCGAGTCGCCACAGCTTGGAGCCGCTCGGATTAACTAAAAGGTAGAGGCCCAATTCTTTGGGCAACTTGTACGGTTTTTCTTTCGGTTTGGCGTTACGAATCTGAGTGTCTGTCAGCATTTTGGGTCGTACCCGATGGGGTGAAATCGACCCGAACGTACCCGATTTTCTACCCGACGCAAGCGCTGGCTGGCGTTGGACACTGATGGACGCCAAAAACCATAACATCATGAAAAAACTGCGCAAAAAGGCAGAATTCGGATGTTCTTGGATGCTGCGACATTATTTAATGGTGGCCGAGGACGGAATCGAACCGCCGACACGGGGATTTTCAATCCCCTGCTCTACCGACTGAGCTACTCGGCCAAACTGGCAAACCAAACAAAATCAACCACTTTCGATCACGTACCGTCACGTCCGATCACGCTGAATCACGACTTTTTATCCTAAATCTCCCCAATTTATACCCTGGGGATTTCTGAACTTTTGCCTGATTCCGCCTGCCCAAAACGCCTATAGGCCGCACGAAAAAAACGCGCTGCAGCGAGGCAACGCGGGCGCGCATTTTCCTCTTTCAGGGCTTGGCATGCAAGCTTTTTCACATCACCATTTTCTATCTGATCAATTATTTATCAGCAAACGCCTCTGTACGTAGGAGAAGCGCCGCTTCGTAAATTCTTGTCCCCAAGCGGAAGACTGCTTTGTGAGCTTAAAAATTGGAGCGCTCACATGCAGGATCAAGAAGAGAAATACTGGGACGAAACGAAGCTGGCTGAAGTGCTGCGCATGTCTGTGGGCACGGTTCGAAACAGGTACTCGCAGGGGCTGGCTATGCCGCCCTACATTCAGCTTCCCGGGTCGAGGGTGAGGTTGTGGAAGGGGGAGGCGGTGCACGCCTGGTTGGATTCACAGATGGTTCAGGCCGAACCGGCCAAGCGTCGTGGCCGTCCGCCAAATAGCGCCTTGGTAAAGCGGGCAGCAAAGGCGGTGCAGGGCGGGGCGGGGCCGGTTAAACGGCCCACACCTCGCCAGCGACGCATGAATGACCCGTCGGCTGGCCCTGCCGAGAGGGCATTCGGACGTTAGTGCTCGCCGGTGAGATGCGAGGTCTTAAGAGCGTAGTCGTCGAAACAGGTGGCGCACATAATTGAAAAGTCAGATGATGTAACGGGAGCGACGGGGGGAAACGGTACTCGCCGTGCATAAGAATAAATGAATGTCGTAAATGTAAACCTACGGGATTTAGGGGTGGCGTTTCCTGCTGCCGAAATCGGCGTGGTCGTTTCTAGCCCTCTTCTCAAGCTGACCTCCGAGCCTTTTAAGAACACTGCGGGCACGGTGACGGCTCGCATCGCGGAAATTCAGGGCACGTTGCGCATCGCCGTGAGTTGTCCACACAAGCAAGCGAAGACGCACTTCACGATATTCCCCGAGTGCTCAATTCCGGGGCCGTTGGGTATTCGAGCGGTAGAGGAAATTCTTGCGAGCGCCGAGTGGCCCAATGGAACCGTGGTGATAGGTGGCATCGATGCTCTAAGGCGCGATGAGTACATTGAGATAGTTTCTGACGGCACAACTGCGCACGATGCCACTATAAACAACGCAGACAATATTGCTGCGGACGAATGGATCAATTGCGCGGTCACTTGGGTCAAGACCGCGAGTGGAGAATTACGGCGGTGGGTGCAGCCGAAACTTACCCGTGCATGGCCGGAGGTGGATCTAAGCTATACAAGGATGTACCAAGGCAACGGCGTATTTCACTTCGAAGCAAAGTTCGACAATGATGCTCCCTGCAGTTTTTTTAGTCTGATTTGCTTCGATTGGATCGGATCGAAAGACAGTGTTCGCGTTTGGAGGCGGGTGCTCAGAGAAATTAATGCTGAACAAGTGAAAAGAGCAGCAAATGCAGCGCTCTCATGGATATTTGTCCTTCAGCATAATGAATCTCCGTGCCATCAGACTTTTATGGCGGAAGCCTCCGCGCTGTTTACCGATGTGAATGAGGCGCCGAGCGTATCGCGGCAAAACTGCTGCTTGGTGCTCGCAAACACCGCCGGGTGTGAAGATCAAGGTGTTGCGGCCAAATTTGGGTTCAATAGCATTGTGTATTCGAGGGCGGCGATGTTTATGAAAGGCGCTAATCCGCCAACGTATTCCAACGCTGGAAGTAAGCTTAGAAAGACGAATGCTTTGGCGCAGTGCGCTGATTTAGTATTTCGAGAAAACGGCGCTTGTACGCATTCTTTTTCACAAAGGGTTCCGAACTTCATTGTCCCGGACACCTCCGGTCGCACCTTGCCGATAGAAAATGCCAGCGTTCACCCTCGGCCGGAACAGGCGCCGAACCCTCGGGCGCCCGGCGCGCCAGTACCCGCCAGTATCAAGTGGCTTAACGATTTCTTGGATTCCGACATTGGCTTGGAGCGCAATCATCAAAATCATACGCTCCAGCAGGACGCGCAGAGAGCACACAACCGAAATAAAGAGGATCTCCGAGGGCTCACTGGGGATCGTGCGTACAGCTGTATTGCCTCAAGCACTTGCGTCTCGAAGGAAAAATCTGTCGATGAGTGGGGTACTCCTCAGATTGAAGGCGCGGTGGCGGCGAGTTTGACCTTAAATATTCTCCGGGTTGCGTTTCCGGACGCACAAATTCCGCCCGGCCCGGGCCACGCTTTTGTGGAGGTTGCAAACCAACCGGTTGACGTAATCGCTGTGCGTGGAACCACGCACGTCGACTGTATAGCGCATGCGCAGAATCAAATTGATGCCTCGAATAAATATCTATTGGTGATTTCGCGGGATCAAGACAACATGCCGTGGAATGCCAGATTTGGAAAGTTTACTCAAGGCAAAACAAAAATTTCTGGGGCGCCGAAGTTCACCGATGTGAACGCGCGAACGGTAATAATCAGTCAACAAGAGCTTCTTGTCGCGTATTCTCACAGTGCAGATGCCGATGGGCTTAGGAGGTCGCTTGACAGTCTCGTCTCCTGACCACGCAAAATTTGTGGAGTCGCTACAAAGCTACCTCACTCAAGCGTTGCCCCAATCAAGCGCAATTTCGCTGAACCGAATTTCAGATTTTTCTGTGGTTACGGTGATCAGCGGCAGAAATCTGTTCGTCTTTGCAGTAGCGGATGATGATCAACGGGCGTGCTATTTTTCTACATATCCTCAGCTGCAGAAATGGATACGCGAGGATAAAAATTATTCAGCAGCGGCAAATATCGACTACGTTCTCTGCATTTCGGAGTATCAGCAAGACCTTCAAGGTTTTTACTCTGAATTAGAGAACGACCAATATTTCTGCAGGAAGTTTGTCGTCGTTGCACATTCCGACGACCCGGCCACGTTAAGGCAGAATTTAGCGCGGCTGCCTTTCTTGCCACTGAATGACTCGTCGGGAACGGCTGAGCGCTTGCCGCCTGCTCAGTCATACCTTCAAATGCTTGGAGTATCTCCCGAACTGTCTCGTGTGCTGGCGCAGCAGCGAGAGCGCGTCGCAGAGCGCTTGGTCGATACTTTACTGCTTAACGAATTTGGTGCTCCGCCCCTAATTCGAATCGGCCAGTCGTCCTTAAATTCCAGCGCGTCTGAAGGCCAACCCGAGGATCGCGTACGACTCAAATCTCTTACGATTGAAAATTTTAGGGCGTACAAGAAGAAACAGGTCTTCGACCTCGATGCCGATGTTATCGTGCTGTTTGGGCCGAATGGATTTGGCAAGACATCGTTTTTTGACGCGTTAGATTTTGCGGCAACCGGAGAAATTGGTCGATTGCCCAACGGGCGGGGAGCCAAGCTACAAAAGGTCGCGAGGCACCTAGATGCAGCGCAAAACGAAGGGTCGGTTGAGATCACGTTCTCAAATGGAACTAAAGATAGCGTTTTGTACAGATCAGTATCTGATGCGACCAGTGCGCGTATTGACGGTACGACCGTAGCAAGAAAGGCCGCACTATCGACAATTACAAATGCACAGCTCAGCGAAAAGGACAGAATTGAGAATTTGACTCGACTGTTTCGCGCGACACACCTTTTTAGTCAGGAATCTCAGGAGCTGGCTGCGGAGTTTCGATCGTCAAGCAGGCTGCCGGCTGATGTTGTGTCACGGCTATTGGCGTTCGAGGACTATCTACACGCAGTTTCAAAGGTGGAGGCAACCGAAAAGGTCCTAAAGGAGCGCGCGGCACTCGATGATGAGAATATCTTGGCAAAGAGGAGCGAGATCGCGGCTGCCCAAAAAGAAATTGCAAGGCTTAAATCCGTACAATCGATTGGCGATAGCGCCCCAGATATTGAACGTGCGAGGGCGTCAATTTCAACGGATCTTAAAGCAATTGGGATAAGCGCTGTATTCGATGAAATTTCCATTCCCGCCCTTCGAGAGTTGCGGGGCGTAATTGGAAATGCGGTGTTAGAGGCAAAATCCAGAGTTGATCGACTGAACGACATCTTGGAAAAGCTGCCGCAGCACTACTCAAGTATTGAAAACATTAAGCGACTTGAAGCACAAGTACTGGACGTAAATGGCCGACTAACTAGCCTTCAGCAATTGGCGACCCGCCTGGATAAGGAAGTTATTGATCTGCGTGCGACCGTTGGCTCATTTACGAAAGCGCGAGACGATGCGGCAAATCGAAGGAATGCTCTGGAATGGGCTGTGCTCGCAATTCCAAGGCTGAGAGAGCTTCGTGAACGCAGGCCTGTTCTGCAAGAGAGCATTTCGCGGCTTGACCGACTAGTTGCCGAAGGTCGCCAAACGCAAGACACTCTGACTAGTAAGCACTTATTGGCAGTAGGCGCTTCAAATGCAAAGAGATCAGCATTAGACGCATCAAAGGCGGAATTAGAGACTATTCGAGATCTGGCTGTAGCCTATGACTCGGTTGGGCGGTCCAGAGTGCAGTTGGCGGTGGCTTTATCTACGCAAAGTGACCTTGCGAGCCAGAGGGCCGTTGCCCAGGAGCAGTTGCAATCGCTTCAGGTTAGTATCGAAGCAGAGCGGAAAACCGAGATTCAGCTCCAGCACGCGTATGAGGTGGCTAATGCTGCCCACAGTAAGCTAGCGGAATTATTGTCTGAGCTGTTGAATCATGTTGATGGACCAAAATGCCCTGCCTGTGGCATTGACCATGACTCACTGGACGCGGTTAGGGTGAGGATTCAGTCGTCGATTGACAACGCTCAGTCTGACACCTCCACTATGGAGGCAATTATTGCGGCCCGCGAAAAGCGGATAGGTTTTCAACAATCTGCGAGCCTCGCCGAGAAAACCATTGCTGCGATTGCCGCCCAGCTGCCTGCCGTCTTATCGCAAATCGAAAGCGCGCGACGCGATATCGGAGCGTTCGAGTCAAAATTGGTAAAAGTGGGCTTCGCCCCAGATTCTCAGAATTTGCACCAGCTTATCGAAAGGAAAATTACGGAGATCAGCGCGCGCGTGAACGCGGAATCTTCTGCTGCAGCTCAGTTGAGCGACGTAGTCGCCGACGCAAAAACGCACATGGAAAATGCAAAACAAGGCCAGAATGCCCTTGAGGTAGAGAGGGCGAATCTGGCAAAGCAAGCCGCTGAAGGTAACGACGCGGAGAAGAACATAATTGCTGAATTCGGCAGGCGCGAGATATCGAGCGACTTGCCTGAGCAAGAACTCCAAGCAATGTTTCAGGAAGCTGAAAAGGTGGCGCGTGAACGAGCAGAGCTTCTTGTGGAGAATACAACAGCATATAGCGCTCGTGTCCGTGATCGTACGGACGCAGGTGATCAGATCGCACAGAAATCGAGAGAAGCGTCTATTGCAGCCAAGGAGCTGTCGGAATGTCGTCAGCAAAAGGCTGCGTTTGAGGAGAGCTTTTCGCTGGCGGGATTAAGTTCAGAAACTGATGCGAGCAATCTAGTCGAGATCATTTCGATGAATGCGGGTGAGCTCGAAAAAATGTCGAATCTGTTAACCCGTGTTACCGATCTTGAGCTTGCTTTGGATAGCGCAACGACTGCCGCAGCGTCACAAGGTATTCACGAAAGAATCAGTGCATTAGAGAAAGATATCGAAAGAAGGTCGTCTAATCGAACGGCTCTAAAAAAATGGCAAAGCTCATTCTTGAATATTCGTGATGCGCTGCAGAAGAAGTACGAAGAGGCTGTTTCAGCTTACGCAAAGTATTTTGGACCTCGGGCGTCGCTAATTCAGCAACGACTTCGTCCCGTTCTGGGATTCGACGATATTTTGCTAACGAGTGAGAGTGGTGGCGTCAATGTTTCCGTGCAGAGAAAAGGAGAGAAGCTCTCTCCTGTGGATTACTTTAGTCAGGCACAAGAGAGAATATTGCTACTCAGCATTTTTCTGTCTACGTCTAGCGTTCAAACGTGGTCGCAATTCTCTCCGATACTTATGGATGACCCCATAACGCACTTTGATGACTTAAATTGTTTTTCGTTTCTCGATCTTTTGTCCGGCTTTGTGGAGGGTGGGTTTGGCTCGCGGCAATTCATTCTCTCGACGTGTGAAGATCGAATGTTCGATCTCGCAAAGTCGAGGCTAAGTCATATGGGTTCACGCGTTCGCTTTTATAGCTTCGTTTCGTTGGCAGGAGACGGGCCAATGATTGAGCGCCGGTAGCGCGCGGACCGGATGACAAAGAATTCAAATGGAACGACTGGTTAATATTGGTTTTCGCATGGCGGGGCGGTGGCGTGAAGTTACTGGTCAACTTGAGTATGACCTTGATCACCATCGTACGCGCACGAATGTTTTGTATGCGTTCGTTTGCGATGGAGACGTGTTGTACATCGGAAAGACTCTACAACAACTCGGCACGCGTTTTATCGGATACCGTACGCCGGGCCGCGGGCAGTCAACCAATATTCGAAATAATGCTGCCATTAGAGCGTTGCTGAAGGCGGGAAAGGACGTTCAGATTTTCGCGCTCGCGGACGACGGTTTTTTGCACTACGGGCAGTTCCATTTGAATCTTGCTGCTGGCCTCGAAGACAGCTTAATTGCGAAAATTGATCCTGAATGGAATGGTGGAAGGCGCAGTGCTCAGAGTGAAGATACCTCGGTTCGCAAAGTGGTTGCGCTAAAAACATTTCCGCTTGTCTTGGAGCGGAGCTACTACGACAAGGGATTTTTCAATGTAAAAAAGCTCAGCGATGACCTCCTTGGTGCCCATGGACAGGCAATAGAAATATTTCTTGGGAATGCTATTGAGCCCGTGCTGGGCACAATTAATAGAAGTGCTTCATCGAATGGAACTGCCAGAATATTTGGTGGCCGCCGGACGCGGAATTGGTTTCAGGAGAATTGCTCCGTTAAGGAGACTGTTACCGTTGAGGTTCTCTCGCCAACGTCGATACGACTTAGGGCGCTTTCGCCGTCGCACGCCTGAAGAAGAGGTATTCACAACCCGTGCACATTCTTTCCGCTCGGCGTAGGGATGAATTTCTCGCAACGCCTCAGTTAGTTCGATTTGAGTATATAGGCGGCTCAGACGGATTTGAGCCGACAATACTTCTGAAGGGCAGTACGCTGCTTTTAAAGTACCTTACGCAAGGTGCCCACCTTAAGTTGGTACTTTCCCGGATTGGGGATCGACTTCTCTATGGTGTGAAGGTCCTAGATGACGAGTTGCGTCCGGGAGTCTTATGGTCTCTCGTGGAGGACTCGGATGAAATCATCGCCCTTTCTGCGCTGACAAATAGAGAATCGTGTGTTCTATTTTTGTTCAATGAGCTCGCGTTGAATGTCGCTTGGACAACGGTGCAAGTTAAGACAGCTCATGCCATTCATGATCTCATAGGAGGCACGATTCTTGGCCCCTCAAATTACGATTCATTAAAAGGCAAGATAAGCGCCGCGCTTTCTGAAGGTCGTGTTATAGACCTTCACGTTTCCGAGAAGTGGCATCCCGTACACAATCATTTCATCACTAGCTTCGGCTCAAATAGTCCGGTTGATTTGTTCAGCCAAGATGAGGGCGGGCAGCAGGAGCAGCTTGCGATTTGGCTAACAGATAGTCTTCATCCGTTGGGGGTGCACCACAGCCCTCAAATTCCCAAAGGAACAGGGCATAGAGAACTCACGGATGTAATTTTGAGTTATGAGCATGGATCAATCCTGATCGAGTCGAAGACGCTCACTGTATTCAACAGGCAGTCACTGCCTGGTCGAGCGAAGTTGGCGAGCGATGTTACTCAACATGTAGATAAGGCTGTCAGGCAGCTTCGTGGTGGTATTAGGAAATTAAAAGACGGCGTGGAAGTTACGAGCCGTTCAGGAGATCGCCTTGAGATCGAACGATCACGGCCAATGCACGCGATTGTACTTATTCCAGAATTTAGCTTAGTCGAAGACCCCGCTCGATATGGACGGCAGTTCATATCAGAATTCATGGAGGCAACTGGAGGGTATATCCACTTACTTGATGTCGCAGAGTTGCTTCGCGTAGTGCAGGCAGCTGAGACAATCTCAAAAAGCAGTAAAGCAATTACGCCTTTGATGGCGCTTGACTACTACCTTTTACAGCGAGCGGAGCGAACAAAAGATGCAGGCACGCTTGTAGTGGAGGTTCTCTTGCGAAAAGGCACGCAAAAATAATGACAGCTAAGAGGCATCGCGTACTTTATAGGGCAATGCTTTATCGTCAATGATTTCGATGCTAAGAACCCTCCCGGTCGACTTTGTTTGATTGAGATCGAAGAAGACTTCGAGCGGCAGTAAGTATCTTCGTACAAAGTCCGCCGTCAAATAATTCCTGAACATGAGATTTTCAGCGTAGCCTCCCGAGTGAATGTTGAAAGATCCACTCAAAACTTCGGTGGTTTCTGGGCCTACTGCAGCATAAAACTTTGCGTGCGACTGTTGCTTAAAAAAGGCTTTCTTTGAACCAAGTTGCTTCAAGAGCGGCGCTTCTATGCCAAATTTTTTGAGAAGCTCAAGATTTAGACCAATACGTGCTGCTGCTTTCAAAAATCCACTGTAAGTTGATCGCCTAGTTACTAGAAGTGTTCTAGAGGGATCGGAATAGCGCAGGATTAAATCCCAAAGGTCTACTCTATTTTTTTCTCGACCTTTGTAGTCCAGTCCAATAAATGGAACAACGAGTAGAACCACGCGATTTCTGGCGCGCCAACGGACCAATAGCTTCTTGAACATCTCAACGCACTGATCCCGGGTGTAAATACCGTCGATGTCAGTTAGCAGGCCAGTGTCATCTGGGCCGGCGAGCCAGAACTCTGATGCCTGCTGTGTAAGCGCCTTGGTTTCTTCAAACGGCTTATAGAAGGCAACGCGGTGCTTGGAGCACTGGCAATCAAGATGTAAGTACACCTCGATGCTCGATGGCTCTTGCACATAGCCTTTGATGTAGAGAGTAAGGAATTTTTGAACCTCCGAATTGATAGGCGATAGCGCGCTACTAAGAGCTGTGTACGCCTTCTGTTCAAGATCGTCCTTGCATGATGGGCACTTGTAGATTGACGTGTCTTTCAGGGAGAAGAAGGGGCCATCGTCCGGCTCCTGTGCTATATGTAATCGATCTGATATTTCGTCCTTTTCCGACATTCCGTGAGCCTTCAGAATCTGGCTCATGTCATCCACGTCGTCGTCCCACGTTTCGACGACTTTCCCCCCGTGAGTAACGCTCGAACAATCGCGTGGATTTGGAACGCGTATGTAAGATAGCCGATCACATGACGAGCACTTAACTACAAAGCCCCCACGGTCATTCTCCCCGCCGTGGAATCGCCCAATTGATACATCTATACGAGATCCACAGGCGTTCTGAGGACAGATCATAATTACGAGTTGGTGCGTTACCAAAAGCCTAGCCTCATTAGTCACCACAGTTGCCAGAAGTCCCGTAGGGATTATTTCTAATATCGTTACGTGATGTAAGTATTTCTTGCCGAATATCCGTATTCGGCTTCCTGCTCAACTTTTAGCAAGCTTTGATCGCTTCTGAAGAAGATATCTGCTCTAAGATTTATACTTAGAACTAGGGCCAAGCTCAGCTATACACGCAGGCTGAGCTTGGTCCTTCGAGTTTTCGCATCATTTAACCTGAATACCCATGAACGTCAACGCGCGCTCCATGCGTATACATAGATCAGCCTCTGCCGCGTAGCTGGCCTTTTCCGACAACGAAACAGGTGCGCGCGCGACTAAAACATCAGACATGTCGCGTAGGCTCATATACAAGGTGTAAGTTGATTCCGCGCGCCAAGGCAGCAGCATCGAAAGGTGTGATGCAGACTTTCGAATCTCTTTCGCCAATCTATTCACGCGATCAGTAGCCGCCTCGTTCGTGGCAGCGGGGGTGTGGCTGTTTATCTCGGTGCGCAGCTCGGCCCAGCTTGCAAAGCCGTACTCACGTGCGATGACCGACTGCGCGTCATGTAGTTTTAGCTCGCGTCTCGCTAGTGCCTCGTATGTCAATCCACGTGCACTGGGTAATGAATCTCGAATTCGTTTTAGAGCAAACTGGTCTTGGCCGCGAAACGCGGACAGCAGGTCTTTGGCTTGAGCTTTCAAATGCTCAAGATTGGATTGAACAGGGAGTTTTTTTGTCATGACACAACCTCTTGCGTGGTGCCCGTGGTCCGCAGGCGAGCAGCAAGAAGTAAGGATTGTCAGCATTACTTAGGTGGGTTCAACCCTTCCCGCGGACCCGGAGGCGCCCTTATGCGCCAAACAAAGTCTGCCTCCGGTTCCGGCAGCCTGTCAATTAGTCTTACGGACTGCTTAGGGCTTCTTTATTACGGTGAATAGTGATTAATCCGCGACGGTTCTATGTATCGTCCTTAGCGCCAAACATCTGTTCCAGTGCGCGCTTTAACGCGAGTTCATCCGCTGGTGGTTCGCTAGTGGCCGAGGCATCGGTCTTTTGATGCGGCGTGACATTCGATACTAAGAACTCCACATGTTTGTGTTCGGCAGGAATGCTCGCCGATGCCTGAGTCCTACGGTCGATCAGTGCTTTCTGCGCGGCTAGTGCCGCATAGAAATATTCCGGATCATCTTCCGGTTCCAGTGAGTCCTGGTATTCCTGTTCCCGTTGTGCCTTGATGCTAGCCCATTTACGGGCCTCAGCGTCTTTCTCATCTTGCAGAACGTCTCGCACCATATAACCAATGCAATAGCTCGCGAACGCAATGAACAAAGTGAGGAAGTTCATTAGCGCACCTGATACGTGTAGTAACGAGTTGCCAGATGCTGGATCGGCAAAAAGATGATGCGCGCCTTCAGAGACTCATAGGTGAACGGATTGGAATCTTCGATGTGATGCATGTACCAGCGTTTGTGGTTGCTGTTGTACCAGAACGAACGAACTGGGCCGCTGGCAATCTGGGTGAGTTGCTGCAACCGTGAGGGGTAGGTTGATGCGTAAATCACCCCGTAGATTTCACCGCGCTTGATTGCGTGTGCGTATTCAGAAAGCTTACGCTCTGTAATCTCGTCATCCTCACGGCTCTGTTGAACTTCCAACGCCCATTTCATCGCGAGACTCATCGGATTCAATGTCATCAGTGCATCGGCGATCTTGTTGCCATTGCAGATGGCGATCTCACGGTGACGACACTGATGGTCCGAGAGAACGTCCATGTCGGGAAATTTGTTGAGCCAGTCGCAAACGATACTTTGCGCCAACAAGTCATGTGATGCGTGGAGGTGTTTGGTATCGGATTTAAATATTGGCGCAGGCAACCCCGCATCAGGGGTTCCCGCCAACAACATCTCTGCAAGCTCGTTACCTGACTTCGTGAGTATGAGTAATGGCGTCGGACATCCGTTGATCCTGGTTTCTTGTATGAGTCCGGCGTTGATCATCTGTAATACCGTGTCATACGTCTGTGTTGCTTTTGTCTTCAACACATGCCCAAGAATTGTGCGGTCCGTGAACTTCCAGCGCTTGATGTATTTCAACACCAAGCCACGCTTTTCGGCTGCGCGCGGAAGCGCTTTGCTACCGCGGTGTGCGATCAGCTTCTCGCCGATCACGCCTGCCATCTTCAATTTATCTGCCATCTAGCACCTCCGAAGGGTCGTCCGAGGAGGGGTCCCGGAGGTCCTTGCCGGACTCTCTTTCGCTCCTCATGCACTGACAGTGTTCGGCGGTGGAACAGATTCGCGACAACCTCGCCGCCCAGCGTGCTGGGCACCCGGACTCGGTTTTATTCAGGCAGCTCCGACCCTTGTTTCACAAGGGTTTCCGCGGCGCGCGCCACCCCGCGTTGCGGGGCCCCGAACGCACGCCTTGGGGACTCCGATGGGGCCCTGCCCATCTCCGCGGCACTGCGTGCCTTGGCTTCCCCCGCGCCGCCTCCGGCGACCACCCCGTTCCGGGGCCGACAAACCCGCTCGTCGCGGGATGTCGGTCCTCCGACTCTTCGAGGTGTCCTTCGTCCACATCGAAGTGTCTCGGACTGCGCGTCGTGGCTGACGCCACGCCGTCGCAGACGGCGACCGCCCCAAGTCGTCGCTGCGCGACCGGCCTAGCGGCCTCGACCCGGGTCCCGTAGCGGTCACCTCCCCGAAACAGGGTGGTCGCCGGAGGCGACGCGGGGGACGCTCGGGCGATGTTTTCTTCGGCCTCCACGCCCCCATTTGCTGTTGCTATGCAGGCTGATTCCAGCAAACAGGGCCCCGTAGCGTGGATGCCGAAGAAACGCCCGTCGCTCTTCGGAGTGGGCACGTTCGTGCCCACAAATTGCACGCTGCTGGCACGGTGACGTCGGCGTTTTAGGCCCTCACTTGGCTGACTGAGGGGGCTTCTCGCGGGAGGTTCGCAGGCGTTTGGTGAGCCCTCGTCGGGTTCCAAATTCCGGCGATTCAATCCAGAATCGGCCATGTGCCGCAACTACCGAGCGGTCACCAATCTCGATCTCCTTGCGAGCTTTTTTGGCATCGTTCGCGATCGTTCGGCGACCCCACCTGAGTTCAAGCCGGAGATCTAGCCTCTCGGTCTCGCGCCCATTATTCGGCTTGATGAGAACGGGCGTCGTCGCGTTGAAGCGGGCAATTTTTGCCTCGTCCCGCATTGGCAGAAAGAACTTTCGTATGGTCGGCGCACGTACAACGCACGCAGCGAAACGGTGGATCGCCTTCAGAGTTTTAAAGGTGCATGGACGCGCAGATAGCGCTGCATCATCCCTGCGGAGGCCATCAATGAGCCGTCCTACGAATCAGGAAAAGCCGTTCGTCACGCGATCTTGCGGGAGGATGAACTGCCGATGGGTGTCGCTGGTATTTGGGTCGATCACCCGACGTTGAAGCGAGAAAATGGCGAGGCTGTTTTGTCGTTTGCGATGCTGACGGTGAGCGGTGCAGGCCATCCAATCCTACAGCGGATGCACGGGTTGGGGGACGAGAAGGCATGGTACTCACCCTAGAAAACCCGGCCAGCATGAAGGCTTAGTCCGAAATGATGATGGTTGTTGTCCCGGCAGTCGAGGCGTGGAAAGTCACGCAAAAGGCTGCTGGAAATCGGCTAGGAATCACTCAACCTCGGGCGAACGATTTGCTTAGCTGGCGCAGCTCCCGCTCCAGTATGGACGCGCTATTCGATCTGACATCAGGAGCTGGGCCGCCCCTGCTTTCATCGTCCACAGTGATTCCAAAGCTTCCAAGACGAAAGTTTCTCGCGTGGTTGTTGCAAAGCCTGGGAATGGATCTTGACACGTCCAGAAAACACTGGGCTATTCGTGCATGCCCTCTTGAAGTCCTTGCTATGGCTTATGGCTCATGCAATTTATCGCGATGAGTGGGCGGCTTTAATTTTCGCCGCGTGACTGCCGGCTTTAGCAGTTCATGCGGTGGCAGCTCTAGTGCCAGAGCTAGCTTGGCCAATACATCTAGTGTGCAGGCAACTTCATGGCGCTCAATTGCGCCCACATGTACGCGGCTTAGACCGGCTAAATGCCCTAGATCTTCTTGTGAAAGCTTTAAACGCGCCCGCTCGATACGAACTCTTTCGGACAACAAAACCCTCAGTGCCCGCCCGGGCTCATTTTTTCGGCTCATTAATTTCTCCCAAGTAAGCATCGCTAGCCGCGCAAAGATTCGCCACCATTGATTCACTGCAAATTGATAGCGATACTTTTCAAAGCCGCCTTGCAAGTGGGCGCCGTGTTTCACTGCTCATTGATTGAGAGGCTTCGCTTCGCCCAATTCGTTAACCCGTTGCTAATCAGTCGGATAAATTTGGCGAGAGGTTCTAATTTTTTTTAAAGAAAATTAGTTATATAAATCAATTAAATGAACGCGAATGAAGTCGCGTCTGTTATCGACGCTTGAGTATCGGCCATTTGAAAAATGGCGCGCGATTTAGATGGATTTGGAACTTTGGGTGAGCGCAACTTATATTGCGGGCCTTAAAAGTAAAAAAATAAGACTCATGCAGGAATTACCTGTCGACACTCTTCGCGCGCTGTTGAACCAGATTGCTGATGGCAACGACAAAGCTGTCAGGCAAATCTATGTTCATTACCAACCTGCGCTCTACGGCTTTATCCGGCACTTGGTTTCAGATGAGAGTGCTGTGGAGGAAATTCTCCAAGATACTTTTATGGTTCTCTTTAGAAAGCCTGAGAGCTGGCATGCCCAATCCAAGTTCTTCACTTGGCTGTGTGGTATCGCGAAGAACAAGGTGGTCGACTGGCGTCGATCTCAGAGTAAGCATAACGACGTCGTCGAGGACGCAGACCAAGTATTGGAGACTATCCCGGCCACGGGTTGGGATATGTTGGCGACGCTGGAGGCTAAGGAGATGAGCGCATTCATCGCGAAATGCATCAATTGTCTGCCTCAGTTGAGCCGAGAGGCAATTTATCGGGCAAATTTTCTGGATGAGCGTGTGGAGGACATAGCGATATTGCAGAAATGTCCCGTGAATACAGTGAAGACTCGACTCTTTCATGCGCGAATAAAGTTAAAAGAGTGCATCGAAAAGATATTGGGCTCCGGAGGCAAACATGCCTGCGCCTAATTCAGATCATTCTAGATATTCAGCGCTAATGCCGTTCTATCTTAATGGCACGTTGTCTGAGGAGGATCAGGCATTCGTGGAGGCGTATTTCTCTCAGAACCCGAGTGCTCGGGATGAGCTCAATTTTTCTAGAGCTATCCGGGAATACAGCAAGAATATATCGGGTGAGCGCCCTGCTGATGCTGGGCTTGAAACGGTTTTGCTGAAGTATCGAGCGCTGAAAAAGGCGCCGTCACGCCTGTCCAAGTTGCGTGAATGGTGCTCGGAGTGGGGGTTGAGCCCAGCCTTCGCTGTTGCTGCTGCGATTGCGGCTATCCAAGCTGCTTTCTTGATGCGCCCAGTCGTCGTACCCGTTGGTTCTTCAGCCGAAGATCTCAGTGCTTATCGCGGCATCCATGTGCCCACGACAGCTTTAACTGCCGATTTGAAAGTGAGTCCATCACCCAATGCGACATATGCAGATCTGGCCACACTATTCTCCTTGAACCATTGCCAAGTTGTTCATGGTCCAGACGCTGAGGGTGCGTTGTGGCTCAAGGCTACAGATCCTCGCGCTGACCTTGAAGGTATCGCGATTGCACTGAAAAAATCTTCTGAGATCGATAGTGCTGCTGTCGTTAAAGAAGAAAAATTACCGAAAAACAACGAATGAAAGCAGCAACGCATATTTTATTCAGCGTAGGCTTGTTGCTGCTTTGTAGCGTGGCGAATGCGTTGCCCAGCAATGAGTATGCCTTGGTTATCGGCAATAGTAGCTACGAGAATCGCCCATTGGCGAACCCAGTGAATGATGCGCGTCTCATTGCAGCTAGCCTACAAGCAATCGGTTTCAAGGTTACCGTTGTAAACGATCTTGGCAGGAAGGAGCTATTTTCAAAGGTTTCCGATTTCGCCAAGGCTTTGCCTAAAGATTCCATCGCGTTGGTCTATTACGCAGGGCACGGTTTGCAAATAGAAGGCAAAAACTTTCTTCTGCCAACTGATTTTTCTCCAACAAGCGCAAGTGGTGTCGCGCTTAGAGCTTATCCAGTATCAGATTTGCTCTTGCAGGTTGGAAAGGCGGCCTCCAGCGTCAACATCGTTGTATTGGATGCTTGCCGTAACAATCCTTTCCAGCCTACTGAAGTCGCCAAATACAGAAGCTTCGATAATTTGGGCCTTGCGCCCTTAAAAAATCCCAAGGGCACTTTGATTGCGTTCTCTACTGCTCCGGGGCAGCAGGCTGCAGACGGCGTTGGCAGGCAGAACAGTCTCTACGCAGAGTTTCTTGCAAAAGCACTGGTTGAGCCCGGAGTGACCGCCGAGCAGATTTTCAAGAAGGTTGCTGAACAGGTTCGCAAGAAAACGATTGAAGATCAGCAGCCGTGGTTTGAATCATCACTGGTTAACGATCTAGTCTTTCTTCCACCACTCAAGGCAGTGCAACCGATAAAGGAAAAGGCTCGTGTAGTGGTTGAATCGAGGCCGAAAGGATTGTCGGATGATGCGAAAGCCCCGATCGTTTCTGATCCTCAGGCGTGGTACTTCAATTTGACACCCGCTGAATGGGCTCAGCTTGAAAGTGAGATTCATAAGCGCGTCGACGATGTCTCTTCAGCGGACGTTCCGCTATTGGAGTACCGCGCGGAGAAAGGAAACGTTGTCGCTCAGACAACACTTGGATTGGCGTACCAATCCGGGGTCAAGAAAAGCTCGTCTGTCGACGCCAATCGCGACAATGCAAACGATGGGTTGAGTTTGAAATGGCTACATAAGGCCGCGGCGCAAGGATTTCCCATTGCTCAAGTCGAGCTTGGGGACATGTTTTACTCGGGCGTTGGTGCGAACAAAGATGTTAGGCAGGCCAATTTTTGGTTTAGAGAAGCGGCGCGCTCTGATTACCCTAGGGCCCTAACCAAAATCTCAGAACTCTCTACTAAAGACACTAAGAGTGCCGCTAGTGCTACTCAGGAATTCGCCTCGGCAAATCCCCTGTTGCACGCGGCCTATCAGGCAGACTCCTGGCTGAGCGTGCAGGGCATGGTCCAGAGTGGCGACGTTAATGCACTGAAGATTGCATTGGACGGCAAGATTAGTCTTAGTCCCGAAGGGCTGGGCGAGGTCTATAGCCCATTTATTAGCTCGAATCCTCCTAATGCGGAAGTAATGATTTCCATGCTGGAAGCCGCATCGTTTCATTTGAAAGATGCGCGGTTAGGTTCTGCGGGAAACAGTCTTGGAAAGGTTATTCCACAAATAGTATGGATGTGTAAAAACTGGGCAGACAAAAGTAAAACTGATCGGTTTGGGGTTTTCTCTCCAGTCGAGTATTCCATGACGCCCATGGCGTATGCGGTTCTTCTCGGAAGCAAAAGTGGAGTGAAATTTGCTCAAGAGCATGGCGCGACGGATATGCAGGCAAACGTAACGTGTACTGAGTCCCGCCAAGGTCGGCCCGTGACGGTTCTTCATCATTTTTCAAGTCAAGAAATTACTCAGACAGCGAGCGATTAAGAAGCTGTCTGAGCGGATGGCCCAGCTAGGGAGAGTGCCGTTTTCTACGGCGACGAGAAGTGTCCCCTTTGCTGCTGTCACCAGCGTAGTCACTGAGGAGAACTCTGAATGACGCAGTACTCAAGAACATGCCCGTCTTGCGGTGGCTCCGGTGGGAGAACCAGTTCCGGGGTGCTCAGTTGCATGGCTTGCGGTGGCTCCGGATCGGTTTATGACACCTCCTATGGGACCACGACGCGGGCGCCTGGGCCTAACTCTAGCCGTACCGGTTACACCGCCTACGGCAGCACTACCAACCCTGAGTCACCCCACAGCTACAAGCCGTGGACACCTGAAAGCAATATCACTGGAAGCGACACAGCGGCCGCCGAAGTGATTCTCTTCCTCCTGCTGTGGTGGGTCTGGCTCGGCATTCAGGGCTGGCGGCTGCTGTTCCCGATCACGCTACGCCGTTTTATTCCGCTTATGACTCTCGCGGTCGTCTCATTATTCTGGCTGACTATCGTTCCCCCAGAGTGGCAATTGTGTTCGTTGTCGCAGGGCGTGCTTTCAGCCTGCAGCGAGCAAAATCCGAACATATGGTTGTCCTCTGCCGAATCAATCCGCTGGAACGAGTTAATCGCGAAGGCGATATTCGGGTTTGGTCCTTCGTTCACCCAAGACATGGCGACCGTTCGAATCGGTAGTCTCATCGCATTTTCTTTGATCACCGTATTGGTGATGTGGCTGTGGCTTGATTATTTTCATGACAGGAAAAGAGCAGGCTATTCGAGAAAGGCGCTGTGGTCCCTGCTGGTCACTAACCGGCAAATTCCTCCATTATTTTTAACGCTCCTGTTCACGCCGGTTGCCGCATCGGCTCTGCTTTCTCTCGTGGGCCAGTCTCGCCCGTTCCCCTCGGACCCGAGTTTTCCAATTCACCTCTACGCCCCTCCACTTAGCGAATTCAAAAGTGGGGTCGAGGCGGTCTGGAACAATTCTCCAAACTTTCTGGAGGCTCGGCGGAAGATGCTTGCAACCGCGCAGCCTTTGGTAAAGCAGCCCACTCAGCTTCAGGGAGGCGGAGATATTTGGTATGTCCCCTTGGAATCCGGAAGAGGCGAGTTGGAGGTCAATGATATTTTTTTACGGAAGCTGAAGCCTGATGGCGTTTATACAATGATCGTTGAGATCAAGAATGCAGTGCCTTTTATCCAATACGATCTTCAAGTCGATTTAGGGCATAAATACTATGGAGCCGTGTTTAGCGGCCCTACGGTATGGCACGGGATGACTGCAACAATGCCTGTTGTTCTGGTTCTAAAGAAAGAGGCTATTGATTTGGATTTCTTAGGACACGGAAGCGTGACGCTTTGTGACTTCACGATCAATCCTAGGCGGGGCATCTTGACGTTACCTCGCATGCCGTTTCTGCAACCAAGTGCAATATTGCCTCCATATTCACAAGCGCAATAATTATGCGTTCCGGGCAGCTAACGCGCAGTTAAGTTTGCGCAGGACCATGGCGCAACGCACGTGCGGGCAAACATAAGTCGTACCGAATCCTGCCAAGGTCGACCTTTGACCGTTGCTTATCAGCTTTTTAAGCCGGGAAATTCCTCAGACAGCCAGCGAATGACTGGCTATCTGAATGGATCTCCATTACATAAATTTACATGAAACCGATGTCTTGCAATAAGACAACTATCGTTTGTATAAAAATTTCGAAAACATCAAGCGGCATCAATCGCTACTTTTTTGAGATCAACATATCTGCCGTTAAATGGGCGCGTTCTGCTCTTATTTTGGCCGCAATCCGCGTTCTGCAATTTCCAATTGCATCCCAAAGGACTGTCGCGGCCCCAAAATTCCAGATTTTTATGGCCTAAATCAACTCCGTTTTATTATGATTTATGTAGGCAATATTCGACTTTCGGCTAATTTCCTTCGATAAAGTTCAACGCTATCTTTGGGGCGGTTAAATCTAAAAAAATGCTAAGGGCGCTATTTGGAGGGGGCGTTCAAAAGTCCAGATTGCCCGAGCTAACTACTTCGGGCGATGGTGGCCGGATAGTCGTATGGGAGGGCTATCCGATTGAATGGTGCCTATCGGGTACTTCAGTCAAGGCTGCGTGGCGGCGCAATAAGTTCCAGTGCACTTAGTCCAACTGCTACGAAGAGGGGCAGGCAGCGATCCTTTGTGTAATGGAAAAAATAGTCGCTGGTCTTTTGAACCTTTCATTGGACGTTTACGACATAGGGATAGTTAAAGCTGTAAACGAACTCCCATATCGGGAGGCAACCATAAGAGGAAAATCCATGAAAGGAATGCTAGGACTAGCTACTGCTGCCCTGCTGCTTACCGGGTGTGCTTCATTCGCAGTGACAGATCAGAAGCTTCAGAACAACACCGCCTTTGCCCTGGGCCTAGATGTAGGGGACTTCACTATCGCCAATCGAAATGATGATGGCTTGAAGACCACCTATGCGGTCAAAACCAACGCTGGCAAGCAGTACAACTGCTACATCATGGGCACTGTGGGAGTTACTGGCAGAAATGTCTCAGACGCTATTTGCAATGAGAAAGGTAAGCCTGCCTCGACCACCAATACTTTGACCAATCACTGATAAACACGACCGGTGGCTGAGTTTCTCGGGGAAGCTCAGCCATCGGTGAATGTCACCAGTCATTGAACTAGAGGTTATATGCGCTTTTTCTCAGGCAAAAAAATTCTGCCGTTGCTGGCATTGCTTCCCAACGCAGCATTTGCTGGCTACTACAACGCTGCATTCTTGCAGGTGGATAGCGGCAACAATGTCCAAGTAACTACCTATGACAACAATGCGTCGCAACGAGTCTTCATTCCTTCATTGGGTAGCTACAAGGCCGTGGGCTTGGATCAAAGCCCCACGGATGGACAACTTTATATTTTAGGCACACAGGTAGTGAACCTTGTTCGCCAGTGCCAAGTGTTTACATTGAATTTAATTACCGGCGCTACTGCCGCTCCATTTCCTTCGTTCACCTGCAATAGTGGAAATCCGAGGGATATCGAAGCGACAGAGGGAGGAGAACACTCCATCCCCATGGGCTCAACCCTCATGCATTACAACCCACTAACTAAGGCATATGAGGTTTATACCTTCATCTACGCAGCAGGAGACAGCGGAAATGTCACTGGGCAGCCACCAGAAATTATTGCCACCGCTGAACCTCCTGGCGGATTGACACTGAATGGGGTGAAGGCTGTATCCATTGGTCTTGAGGCTTCACGCGGCATGGCATATTTAGACACAAATGGGCCTTATGCAGCGCGTGGCTATACAGTTCAATGGGACCCTGCCAGCGATATCAACACGACACTAAAACAAATCAGTGTCCATACAGTTGGGACCCCATTTGATGGCACTCTCGATGCTCAGGAGGCAACCGGTGCTTCAAACATTTCAGACACCACGGGCACCGTAAATCCCACAACCAGACTGATCAGCAATTCCTCAGTACTGGAGCAGGCAGTCAGCCTTGATGAAGACCAATACGGCAATCTCCATTTGTTCTGGATTGGGGCGCCATATTCAAATCCCTTTGGCTTTGGTCAGCCGTCGTCTGCAGCAGATACATTTTGTCTTGGCAATCAGGTGAATGGTGACTTGAGTAGCGGCAACACCTCTTTCAACAAAAGCCACAGCGCCGATAACTCGGGCACTCCGCGGAGCCAGCCAGCTTTTATGTCTAGTTGTGAGCATCCATCCACAAGCGGACTTGCAAACGTTGTGGCACTGGCCGAACTGAATAAATCAACTTTCAGCACTGGTGGTAGCGGTTCAGGCTCATCAAGTGGTGGCGGTGCATTTGAACTGCTATCCGTCCTTGTCTTGGCCCTTTTGGGCATGGGTCGCCGAATGTTTAACAACAACTATAATTGTTCACCAATTTGAACGGAGGATGTATGGAACAACCAGTTGCAGCAACAAATAAGAACCTCATCAATTTGAACTGCCCGTCTTGCGGTGGCGAGAACACTCAGAAGCTCTCATCAATTCATGACGCTGGCACGTCTCATGGCACGACCCAAAGTGTTGGCTTCGTAGGTGGCAGAGGTGGCGGTAACGGATTCGGTGGCATGACATCTTCGTCTGGGACTACTTTTAGTCAGACTTCATTGGCTAAGAAATTGGCGCCTCCAAAGAAGAAGATGACAGCCAAAATCATTTTTCTCGGCGTAGTCGTTACACTCGGGACGTTATGGACTGTAGTCATCCCGTTTATCGCGATACCTGCATCTATTTACTTCTATAGAAAAAATAAAGCCTTCAATACGATTGAATATCCGAAGCTTATGGAGCCTTGGCTGAAGCAGTACTACTGCCATCGCTGCGAAAATGTGTTCATTCCTGGATAGGTGTAATTTCAAAAAAGGGACTGCTTCGGCAGCCCTTTTTTAGCCAGCGCGTTTGAGATTAAACGCTATCCCAGCCCTCTTCTATAAATCGCCATTCTGAGGCCGGATAAATTCTTGCTGCATGATGGAAGCGTCGGCGTTAACTGCAATGGTCCACTTGCCAATCTTTATATAGGAAAAACAAATGAAAGTTACTGCAATAGTATTGGCTGCGGTTCTCCCAATCAGCGCACTTGCTGGAACGATAACGCAGGCTGTACGTACGGTAGAAGCAACGAGCAAAGACGAGTTCGGGTATCCGTTTAATGGAATGGTGGCTGGCATATTAGCTGCAAAACTTGAGCCTGCCATTTTGGACAATACGGTTCTATTTGAATACCTGATGCCCGGGCTTAGCTGCGAAAGCGTAAAGGTGGCAGGAGATGAGTTCTCCTGGCGCGAGAAGGGAGCGGCATTGAAAGCCGAGTTTAAGCAGGCAGCTGCTACGTTTTCAGTGACAGATGTATATGCAATTTCGACGATCCATCTCGGCGACTACGATTTCGACAATGCAGCATTCCCATATCAAGGAGGGATAATTCAGTTCGCGCAGCGTTACCTTGAAGGAAAGGCGCAGGGAAGAGCGAGTAGTTCCACTAACGGAGGAGGGTCTCTTAATCCGGCAGCTGGCACAACAAATGGACTCAGCATTCTCGCAAGGGGTAAGTCGCCTAGTTGTGACCTCTACGTCAAGAACGCCGGTGGGGCAGAACCAAGGGTAAAGGTTGTTGGTGCGCCATATCTCCTGAGTGCAATGATTCCAATTGAAAAGGACGCGGCACGGGATTTGGTCGCGCACTACCCCAAGAGAGATTTTGTTTTGCTATCTCAATTCAAGATTTCCGGATCTCAATTGAGCAGAGATGGACAAACCGTCTTCCTGAAATCTGAAGACTTTAAATATTTCCTTTGCGATGGAGCCAATCCCCCTATGGACTGGACAGGCGGTTATTCGCATAGCGGCGAAATACGGTGCACCAAAATCATTATGCCTATTGTGTTTGGCCCATTGAATAAGCCATATCCGTATGTATTGCCGGAACTTCCTACCTGGGCAGGAGTTGGCGGATCTTCTGGCTCTTCCGCATTTGGGACTTCAAGCAGCGGCAACAATTCTGGTGGTGGTACAACAAAATCAGTTACGGTGAATTCTAATGATATCGTCAAGGGCGTAGGCTCGTTCTTTGGAAAGATTAAAGATGCGGTGACCGCCGACAAGAAGGCTAATTCATCGAATAGCACGGATGCGCCAGCGACAGATTCAAAGTAGATCGTGACCTGACCGGCTCGTCCCTCTCTAAGTGGATAAAAGCAAAATATCAACCTTAAGGAGTTAAAGATGCTGAGAAAAGTATTGTCATGTGATTATTTTCACGTGTGCTAATCAGAATCTGTGTCGCTCGAATTGGTCGCTGCCGACGACCGCTGATATTGGTCAATCCCTTAGAAAATTATTAATACGCGTGGAAATATATCGAAAATATTTTTGAAAGCATCGCGCGCTTTTTAGTTCATCAAACGAATCAAGCGGAGAACTTAATGCGAAAACTTCCCGCACAAAACTTAGGAACGCCAGTTCTTATTCAGGGGAAAAGCAATAATATTGGATCTGGCTTCTACGTCGAAACTTCCGACCTGATGCTCGTGACGGCGGCGCATGTTCTGTACGACGGGAAAGTCCTACGTTCGAATGTAATAACGCTTCGCTCCTATGGGAATGATCCTGCAGACCTATCACCTAACGTTATAGAGGCGGATCTTTCTAAACTAGCTGCTGCCGGCCATATCAGATCGCATGGAGAGCATGATGTTGTTGTTGTGCGTTTGGGAAAAAAAGGGGGCGGCTCTCAATTTAATATCGATCTGTTTGACGGCGTTCATAAAATTTCCGGAAGTAAATCCAGAATAGTGAGCGTGCCCCTTACAGCCGTAAAGCGCATTAAAAATGTCCTAGTGGGAAACGATGTGGTCGTATATGGGTATCCGGCCTCGATCGGCATGCCGTACTCAAATCAATTCAATTTCGATAGACCCCTTATCAGAAAAGGTCTAGTAGCGGGTATACATGATTCGCGCAGTACTATCGTCCTGGATTGCATGCTATTTCCTGGAAACAGTGGCGGTCCAGTAATCGAACTTGCAAGCGCCGAGGGAACGAACTTCTTCAATATTATTGGCGTGATAATTGAATACATTCCCGTGCAGTATCAGGCGGCAATTGGTACGGTGAATGCGAACTCGGGGTATTCTGTCGCCGCGCCAATGGATGCAGTTATCGAATGCATTGGGAAATTCTAACGGGGTTCCAAATTCGGATAATTCGATCCAGAATCGCTCATGTGCATGCAGCAACTACCGAGCGGTCACCAATCTTGATCTCCATGCGAGCTTCTTTGGCATCGTTGGCGATCCTTCTTCGGCGCCACCTGAGTTAAATCCCGAGATATGGCCCCTCGGTCTCGCGCCCATCATTCGGCTTGATGGGAACGGGCACCGACGCGTTGAGGCGGGCAATTTTGGCCTCGTCCCGCATTGGCAGAAAGAGCTTTCGTATGGTCGGTGCACGTAAAACGCACGCGGCGAAACGGGAGCCTTGCTTCCGAGTTTTAGCGTTGCATCATCCCCGCAGAAGTCATCTATGAACCGTGCTACGAATCAGGCAATGCCGTGCGTCACGCCATCTTGCGTGAGGATGAAATGCCAATGGGTGTCGGTGGTATTTGGGTCGATCAGCAGACGCGATCTTTCTCGTCTTGCGCCATGAAGAAATCGCGGGGCGCATCACTATCGATGAACCAGCCACGTGCGATGCGCTCGGATGGCGAGAGCGAACGTTTGGGCTCAATCCGTCGTGGGCACGGCAGTAGCCACAAGGGGCGCGGAGGATGAAGCGTTGGCGGGATCAGCGGGCCACCGGGTTCTGTGGTGGCGGCCTCTGGCCGCGGGTCACCGCTCACGGGGATTTGTCGCGACGCGTGTTGACCCAATCTCGCTACGAGCCGCTCTTTAAGTTCCAGAAAGCTCTGGCCTTGTGCCACGGCGCTACCAAATAAATCATCTTGAATCGCGGTGGCTGCCGCAAAGCGGTCCGCTTCCAGAAATATTTCCAAGATGCCATCGATGAGCGCGATGCGGTCGAGCCTTTCTTTGAGTATCCTTAACCCACTGTTCGGCAAACAGGCGCTCTTCCATGGGGCGTATGGCAAAAAGGCTGAGGTCAAATGACCTCAGCTTTTTTGTTTTAAGGGCCCGACGGCTGGAATTCTGTCTTGGCATTCCAAAAGTTCGCCGCAGAAGATGCCTTTTGAAGTAATAAGGAGCGCTATCTGCATTTTATTTATAGAGGGCGATTTCTTCTGTTGTACCAAACCCCATGGTCTTCATATTGGATTTTACGATCATCGTCATAGAAGGAATCGCGCTCTATTGAAGAGTGCCCATCGGACGTTAGTGCGAACGCGACTGCTTTGTGCCGAATCATGAAATCACGCAAAACGTTGCTCCGCATGTCTTCGCCGTAAATGCCAACAACGATATTGGCTATCGCCCAGACAATTATGCAGAGCATCGCGGCTGCGGCAGGAGCCTCTGGATAGGCGGCCGCGCCGATGATGCCAGAGCCTACAATCATGAATTCACGGACCCATGCCCACAGCCAGACCAGAAAGCGGTACGGAATCATTAATAAGTTCATGCTGCGTCCTCCTTGATCAGTCGATCCAATCTTAATTGCGCCGTATTAGTTAATCCCCGCGCTTTGGCGTACTGCCGAAGCGCTTCCGCCACGTGATATTGAGTTTTGTTTTGGATTAGCCAGTCGAGATGTCGCGCGATCTCAACGTCGTCTGCGTTCGCAAAATCAATTGTGGAATTCTTCATATGTAAATTACGACTAAATAAGCTTGCCAGTAATAGAATCAACGTAAGCGCCGTCACGGTAGACCACGAAGCCTTTTTCCTTTTGAGGTAGTAGCTCGTCCCAATCCTCCGCAGGCAGTGCAACGGCGGTAGGATCGCGGTGGAGTGCATAACGGCGAATCATGAAGTCGCGCAGAGCGCGATTCTTCATCTTTTCGCCCCAGCGGCTCATTAGTACATTCGCGTAATGCCAGATCAGTACGCACATGATCGCGGCTTCAACGCGCACGCCTTCATACTGCGCGCCTACGATGAGTGCGCCGAAAACCATGAGCTCACGCATCCACGCCCACGACCATACCGCCATGCGGTACGGGATTATTAGTAATTTCATTTCTTATCTCGCATGTGAAATTAAGCGCCGGGGCGTCCGTTGCGGATGTCAGTGTAAAAGCCGCCATCATCAACCCAGTATTGTGGGTTGCTGCCTGCGTCGGAATTCTTGCGTTTCGCTGAAGCCGTTCCGCTAGGCAAAAGCATTGATGCCTTATGACGAATCATAAAATCGCGCAGCAGCGGATTCTTGGCAGACTCGCCAAATACACCAAGGCTGATATTTATGATTTGCCACAGGAATGCGAAGAGCATTCCTGCGGCGACTGGGGCAGCATCGAAGATGACAGCGCCAAAGAAGGCGGCTCCGATGAACATAAATTCACGCGCCCACGCCCATGCCCAGACGATGAGCTTGTAAGGAATTGATGCAATCTTCTTCAGGGTGTTCATATTTTTTCCTCTCAAATCGGTTCAGCTTTAACTCGACGCATTCTCTCAACTGTATTCCCTGTCTTTTTCCTTTTTGCTTTAGATGATCTGGCCGGTGCGTGAGTCCACTGTGACGTTGCCCTCTTTAACGTAGTAAGTCGGGTTGCAGCCATGGTCATCAGGGACACGCGTCCTCGGAGGGTGGCCATCGCTTACTGGAATGAACCTGCCTGCCTTATGGCGAATCATGAAGTCGCGTACGACAGGGCTCGTGGCTTTCTCGCCTTGCAAGCCAATCATCATGTTGAATACGAACCAGATGAACGCGCACAGCAAAGCGGCAGCAATAGGAGCGCCGTCATACTGCGCCCCAAAAATTGCGGCGCCGACAAACATGAATTCACGCGTCCACGCCCATGCCCAAATGACAAGTTTGTAAATAGTTGCAGCGGCGCTGATGAGTAGCTTCTTCACTGTTATGCCTAGCCGCTCACTACTGATCATTGCCAAGACTCAACGACGACCAGAAGACGCCCATCGCGACGAGAACAAGTCCCCAGAGTCGTGTTCTGTAGGCAACGACTTTGTCGTTGGAGCCAAACGTTCCGAGAAAGCCTCGAAAGGTCAGCAAGCTCGAAACGAAGAACACCAACACGTCACTCACGGCTGCATCTTCAATTCGGAACGCGCTATAGCTGTTCAGACCGAGGTGCTGCGATTCAGTTAGGAGAGTGAGAAGAGTAAACAAGACCGTACCGGCTAGGAATCCTGCGCGGATCAGAAATGTATTGTTGTGAGTAATGGCAATTCCAATGATCCACGCTGCAAGCAGGGCGAGCGGCAACGTGCTGAACAGAACTGTGTTCAGTTCGATGGAGATGGGAAGTTGGAATGAAGCCAGAAGCCCGACGATGGGCAGTACTGCGATTGAAACGAATATCTTTACTGCGATGGCCTGGACGGCCGCGAATCGATTTGTCATGGGGGCACCTCCTTTTTATTGTTAGATCAATCCTCTATATGACTAAAAATATATGCAAATTGTACAAAACTTTGTATAGAAAAGACAGTCCTTACTGCGCACTCTCTGCGCATGACCAAGGGCTTCGACAAGATGAAGGGCCGCAAGATGCTCGCGATGAACGTGAAGGCTGCGCGAGCCCTGCGTGATTGGAGTCAAGAAATGCTGGCTGAGAAGGCCGGGATTTCGCGTGGCAGCGTGGCTGGGCTAGAGAGTTGCCAGAATTCAGCGTTGGCAGATTCCGTTGGGGCTATCGGTCACGCAGTCGGGGTCCCTCAGCACGTACTGCTGATGCCGCCGAAGGATGCCTTGCCGTTGCTTCTGGCTGCGGCCGGACTGGAAAATGGCTAAGCCGTGTAGTCTGAGTATTCGATTACTCAAAGCGTCGATATGCGAGACATTCTTCCTGATTCAGTGATTGCCGCCCTCCGTGACAGGTACGTTGCTGGAGTTGCAAATGCAGAGGCACAGTTCGAAGCGGGTGTGGCGGACGAGGACGCACTAACGGGCGCATTGGGGCAGGCGATCGCGATGCCGCAGCCTTATGTGTTCCGAACTGATGCGGGTGTCTACTCGGTCAAAATTTCATGGAAAAAGATCAGGGGCCGCGGCCTCAATGCGCCTGAACGTCTTTACGGAAGTGACGGCATCTTCCAGATTTCCGTTTACGACGAAACTGGACAGACGCTGCGTACAAAAGGTCTGCCATTTCAGTCAAAGACCAATTGGCGAGGAAAAAGCGCTTCAGTTGTAAATCAGAGTGCTGACATCGAACATTCCCTCGGCAGTGGGCTTGTCCTAAACTTTACCGATCACGGCTACGAGGCTTGCTCTACTCAAGCGGCATTGGCGGCGCGGGGCAATCGACGGCAAGTCGAGCGTGACCGGGAACTTCGTCCGCTCGGCGAGATCCTCGGGAACGATTTTCTAAATTGCACGATTGGCAGCATTGGATTGTTTTTCGACCCAGAGTCGGAGCGATTCAATAATGCAAGCAATGAGCTTCCTCCCGCCAATGCGATTACTACAATCGTTCGTCGCCAGCGCGTAACCTAAGACCGCGCAAAAAATCTAAATGCAACGGGGCTAATTACTAAGAATCGCAGTCTTGTTGTTCGAGAGCGCATTCGACGAACGCCTGAAGCTCATCCTCAAGAGCGAGTTGCATCAGCGCTTGATAAGCCGAGAGACATTGAAGAAGCGCGCTGGCTGAGATTGCTCCTGCGTTTACAAGATCCTGGCTGGAGCGAGAATCGATCCGGAGATTCCATTGTTCTTGAAACACGTGCCCGCGGATTTCAATCATGAGCGACTGATAAGCCACGGCGAGGATCGTGTCGTATTGGACGGGGTCTGGAATGACCCACCCGCGCTTTGCGTCGAACAGAACGTCAGATCCGCCCAGCTGCGGAAATTGTATGGCTTTTCTTGAGCGATCAGAGTCAATGCCAAGGAATGTGGTCAGCGCTAGGCCTACATGTCGAGCTAAAAGATTCGGAACATCGGGAATGCAAAAGAAAAAAGGATACTGACCGGGGTCATCTGGGGGCGAGAGCATCGCGACCCCGTCACAGCTGACCAAAGGAGTGCGGGCGCATTCGATCAAGTCCCCGATTTCTTCGTTCGCTAAAAAATGAAGCACCAAGGCCTCAGGGACTGAATTGAATTGCGCGGAAATGTGGGCGCTCAGACTATGTTTCATACAAGGACCTCGGGAAAATATTTTATGGCTGAAAATCGTATTAAGCGGGTGCGAATTGCTGAGCTTCCTGAGCAAATAAAACAACCTGCTCCAGAATGATTGGCTGAAGGATGCTCACAAACTCGGATTCGCGTGATGCTAGCGACGCGACATCAATGGCTCCCCTGGCGATAAGTGTCTTGGAGGCCTCGCTCGCAACAACCTCGGTCCAATCGGTGGAGCTCACTAAATCCAAAAAATTTTGTAGGATAATTTTGTGGGCCATGACGCTGACGTCGACGAGTTTGGAACGATGAATGGGGCGGTATTCGCCGTCGGTCAAAAATGCGCGGTGCCCGGATTCGGATGGAAAGTCGAGCGCCATCTTTGCGTCCTCTTGGCTGGGCGAGAGAATGGCGATGGCGGCGCGCACAATCGGCAAAAACATGCTGAGCGAGCACTCACCGTCGTGTAAGCGGCGAAACGATTGCTCGGTGACGAGATGGGCCACGCCGTCGTGGGTGACTACAGGAATGTGCGCGGCGCCATCCAAAAAGGCTGTGCCAGCTTCCTCAAGTAGAAAGGCGGCCACCGCATTACGTGCGGCGAGAAATTGCGCGCGAATTTTTTCGTTTTGAACACTGCTCACATGAAATCTCCGTGGATTGGGGGCACGGAAATAATTTCACATAAAATCGCATTGCAACAGTCTGTAAAATCGACGTAACTTATTGTATAATAAGAAAAAGTTATGACGTAATAGCGTAATTACGTCATAACGCTTTTTCATCAAAAGTCAGCATTTTCAAAGCCTTGTTTTTTTCGAGGCATTAGATTTAAGGGCAAGATCTGATCTAAGCGCTATTCGCTGACGTAATGGGCGCTGCCTTGAGCCGATAGGACGGCGGACATCGAGCAAACCACAAGGCGTTTTTTTGCGCGAGCTGTGTCGCTCGATGTCCACCGAGATTCTCTAGCGTCACTTAAGCCTCTTCAATTGGTCCGATCAAGATCAATCAGTCGATTTCGAACCGAATCGTGTCGACACCACGCTTGAGTCGCCCGGCCTTTATCTTCGAGAACAGGGACTGCGCCAATGTCCTCGCTTCCAACTCCTGTTCAGGAATTAACAATTGAAGCGAAACTCCATCTCGACCGTCAGCATAGATAGGCCCCCCGACATCATCGTCAAAGGGAGATCCATCTTCGTGGATGCCAACGTACTGATCGTCAGTCAGATCAGTTCCTAGGGCTTCTGCGAGATAGAGCCATTTCCAGCATCGCTGCAGGTCAGCGTGGTCGTGATTCTCGATTAGTTCGCGCATGGCATTGGTATCCCCAGATTCGGCCGCGCGCGTGAGCCATTTATGAACATCTTCGGGGCGACCGAGTTTCGCCGCGATTTCCGCGACGGTATTTGGGTCAAGGTCTGCTGCGGAGCTTTCTGCTTCGAAGAAACTCGCATCGTCGAAGCGATCCGCCATTTCTAGCATGGCTGCGGGCAGACCCAGTGCTGCGGCTCGCTGAAGATGGAAGCGCAGAGAAGCTGCATGGCTTTGTTGATCTTCGTATGCCTGCGCCCATGCTTTCGCAGTCTCAGACAGTTCGTGCCCTTGTTGTCGCTGTAGATGCCAGTACTGGCTGCCTTCGGCCTCATTCCCTTGATCAACCTCAATCATGTAAATCAGCGCCAACGCAAAGTGGGCGAGAGCATTGTCCTTATCTGCCGCTGCATTCAAACCATCTAACAAGAGTGGCGTTGCAAAATCGTCGTCGAAATCGAACAAGAAATCCGAGTCATCATCGTCATCGCCCTGACTGACGGCCCAATCATCTTGGTGGGGGCGATGCTCCTGACGAAGACAGCGAACCAGACTTTCCAAACTGATGGCAGAGATTTCTTGTCCGCGGAGCATTTCGACAAGCCCCGCAGCCGCTTTGGCGCTCGCATTCGCTGGATAGGCCAAACTCTCAAATCGATTGAGAATGCCGCTGGCAAGGGGAGTCAAAAACGCACTACCCGACCGCTTCGGTGCAAGCACCGATGAGGAAATAAAGCTGGCGTGTGATTTGTAGCCGAACGCTGCAGCAAGCAGTTCGTAAACATGGCCTTTTTTGACGGGTTTGCCAACGTCGGCCTGAAGGCGCAATTGCAACGCGTGCGCGAGTTCTTTACTGGTCATATAAACCTTCCTATGGGCCAAGCCATTGCCGGGATTACACGCACGTTTAAGTCCCCGACGGCGAGGCTCAAAAGACAGGTTTCAGTAGTTAGTGATCAACACCTTTTTCTGCTCATGCGTAAGCAAGGCGGGCGCCTGACCAAAGTGTAGCGCCCTGGCATCAAAAGTGTCGAGACGATGGTTCCGAATGCGATTCAACGAATCGCCCGAACAAAAAGCCACGCAAAAGCATCCGATACGGCGATTCCGAGGGAGCGGGGTGTGGGGCGCCGCCCCACGGATGCTGAGCTCCGTGGTGAGCCAAACCTTACCGACACAATTCGCGCAGCGTTTCCCTTGCCTCGCGACATACTGATTTCCCAGCATGGCCCAAGCTCTATCGCGTCCCCGCAAAACCCGCTTTTTTACGACACCGCAATCTGAACGCTAGTTTGTTCCCGGTGGGAACACTGTCCAAATACGACCGCAATTCTGCGGCCGCTAAATTGGAGATTGATCATGAAAGTGTCCAAACGCTGCACCGACCAGTCTTGGCACCAGCTGGCATTGCACCTGCCGATAAAGCCGAAGACCTCGACGTCTCAAACGAGGCGCTACTACCTCGGGCGCCATGAGATTACGAAGGAAGATTTTGAAGCAATCGCCCGCGATTGCCTTACGTCTTATCCGTAGCGCACGAGCTAAAGCAAAAAAGCCCGCTTCAATTGAAGCGGGCTTTTACTTTCGCATGACGTATTAGTGTGGGGCTGCGACATCAAGCGAATCCGGCTTCTTCTTAAACGCGCCCTCAATCACATTGAAGCTGCGTCCGTTTGCGCGTGTTGCCGCATATTCACGGCGCTTGCGCATGATCTGGGCGGCCAGATCACGGCTCGTCTCGTCCGTGTCCAGAAGTAAGTCTTCAATGAACTGATCCAGATCCGTGCCACCCGCGCGATCAATCTTGTCGACGATCTGGTTCTGCTTGCTGTGTACGTAACGCTTAAACGCGGCGTAGCTCTTATGGCCGCTGATCTGCATGATTTCGATATCGGTCAAGCCCAACTCGTGCGCGTTCTCGACGAGACGTGTGATGCCTTCGTGGCGGAGATCATGAATGCGCACGTCGATGCCAGAGCGCTTGGCGATCTTCTTCCACGCATTGACAATGCCGCCGCGCGAACACCCAAAGATGTATTGATTCACTCGCGGGAGCTTCTCGATGATCGCGCGGCTCGCTGCCAAAAGCGGAATCGAGTAAAGCTCGCCGTTTTTGTAGGTCCCGACAAAGATAGTCTTGCCGTTGGGCGCGATGTCCTTCCAGCGCGCCCCGGCCAGTTTTGAGAGGCGGCAGGTAGTCAGAAGGGCCAATTGGATAAACGCCGCAATCGGCACCTTCGACTGCTCGTGGGCCTCATATGCCGCGGCGGCGTTGATCAAGCTCGTGAGCATGTCGTCAGTAATGCGTTGGCCCGCATTGACCGTCGGCGTGTTGTAGCGTGCGCCGACCGTCGGGTTTTCGAGGGTAGGGCAAAGCATTTTCTTGCGTGCGTACTCAAAAACGACGGAAAGCGCCGAGATTTCCTTATCGATGGTCTGCGGACTGACCTTGGTAGCCGTGCGGGGCGGAAGCTCGTCGTCGTTCAGGCGAACTTTCTGCTGACAATCCATGGCCGCGCGTTTATTGCGGTAGCCAATGATGTGATGCAGACGGATTTCGGCGAGCCCCATGTCCAACAAGAAGGTGCCGTGGCGCTCCACCTGTGCCAGTTTTTTGGCCTGACCCGAGCCGTTGCCCATGGTCTTGTGCTCGGCGCGGCACTTGGCGATGGCCTCACGCAGGGTGGTGCTTTCGGCATTACGTGCCAGTTCGAAGGTGTCACCTTTGAGCTGCAAGCGGAGCTCTTCGAGCCAATCCTGAGCACTTTCTTTGGTGCTGAAATGGCGCTGGTGGATCTTGCCATCGACGCTCACGCGAGCGCGGAAATTGCTGTCGTTGAGATCTTCAACGTGACCAAACTTGGAACGCATAAAACACCTCCGATCTGACCGCAAAAGTGCGGACAAACGGACAGTGTTCAGAGCGGGGACGGGAGCCTTGCGGGGACCAAAAAGATCTCCCCAGCTTAGCCCCAGAAATCCCTGGAAAAATGCGCGCGACAAAACGCCGGACGCTTTTATCCAGTTAATTTTGTTGGGTTTTTCTTGACCAAAATTCTTTGCTTTTGGTCAGTTAGCCGGGACTTTTCAATCCCCTGCTCTACCGACTGAGCTACTCGGCCAAACTTGAAAGCCTTTGCGAATCAACAAGTTGATTGCACACTGCGTCACGCCTGATCACCTATTTTCACGCAAATTCATCGGACTTCCGTCCAGAATCCGTCCATTTTTTGATGGACCTACGCGTGCTTCAGACGCATTCCTTTAGTCGCGGAATCCACTCGCTGTGAAAGCAAGGGGGCGCGCATTTTCGTCTTTTAGTGCCCCTAATGCAAGCATTTTCCGTGACCTAGCGTGGGGAGAAAGAGGGTGGGCGAGAGTTTGTTCCCGAGGTGGAGACTGTAAGTGCGAGCCCAATTAAAAGGAGACCGCTCGCATGTTGAATCCCCTCGAAGCCCTCTGGTCCGACAACGAACTCGCCCAGCTCATGCGCATGGACGTACGTACAATCGCTAACCGCTATTCGGCGGGCAAGCCCATGCCGCCATTCGTTTCCCTGCCTGGCACTAAGAAGCGTCTGTTTGTGCCTGGGGCTGTTCTGGATTGGATGGGGCAGCATCAGGTTGCGGCGAAGGTGCATCGTCGTCGCGGGCGCCCTGGAAAGCAGATAGCTAGTAAGGCGGCTGAAGGCTGACTTGCCGGCGCGTGTTGTAAATTGATGCGACGACGTGGCTGGCCAGAGGCCTAATTCGTGAACGTCATTTGCTCTACCTCTAGTTCGTCATAGAGGTTTCTATTGCAGTGCTCCATCCAGTAAGAAAGAATTTCGTCAGGAGCATTTATCGTTGGAATTCTCAGTTGCTCAGGCGTGTCTTCTTCGTCGAATGGTGCGGCCAATCCTTCAAGTGAATCTGCGTTGCCTACAACGGCATGCATCAATGCTTTTGGCGAATCAGGGATCAGTCCGTTTCTGCCGAATTGGACCAACGTCTGCGGATCGACTCCAATGCGATAAATAAAAGGCGACACGACTTCGTGATACCCGAAACCATCCGGAGGATGATGCCGATAACACGGTTGTGTGCCTAGCTGCGCGGTGTTCACCCAAGCCGCAATTGTTGATGTGCGATTGTCCGTAGAGTCCCGATATACCTGGAGTATGAGATCGGGATCGTCGGTGAGATTGCGATCTAGTCGAAATGCGATTCGGCCAGTATGAGACATTGCAATTTGCTGCAGATCGTCGACATCTCGAATATCCGGAAGACAAGTTAAATACAGATATTGAATTGTCTCGAACTGTTTTGTTCCCTGGATGTTCCAGCTTGAGCAACGAAAGTGCTTTGATTCTTCGATTAGGCGTTTCGTGCCTTGTGCCGTATGGTGAAAGAGAAGAATTTGCGGGGCATCATCTGCTAGTCGGGCGCGACCGGTCGTGTAACGATACAAATGCGGAGGTGCTTTCATTTCACAACGATAGAGAAAGCTACCGTCGGGCAATCTTCGGACCAGCTGATCTTTCGTGAACCGCAATCGAATGCATATTCCATGGGCGATATCTACGCCAATGTCGCATGTGTAGGCGCCTTCGAAGTGGGCGATTATGTTGCCCGTAAAAAATAGTGGCTGAATCCAATTCAGGGCACCGCCTAAATCCAGATATAACTGGTCGGGGAGCACTACAGAATACCCATGGCCATGCACGAGTTTGCATTTTAGGTACCCGGAATATTGGTGGTCCCCAAATACGCGTTGGTGTCGTGCAAAGGTAGTTAAATACGTTCGATGGCCGCGTTTTGCGACGCGATTGAGTCCGAGGTCATTCATTTCCAGAGTCTAAGTCAGGTGAGGGAGGCTCTCCTATTGCTGGGGGCGTGAAAGGGACCCTTGCTCAGAAAAGCTTCAAGGGGGTCAATGGGTTAAATACATAGAGATATGTTGCGTATACGCTGCGAGGCGGAGGGGATTCCGCTACACTTTCCCCCGTCTAAGCGGCCAAAAATTAACCACATTCTCTAAATCCCGGGGGCGAAGTGTTTCGATACATCGGCTCAAAAGCCAGCACCGTGGATGCGATTACAAAGATCATAGGCAGGGTGGCCAAGTCTGGCACTGTGGCTGACGCCTTTGGGGGGCTTGGAACAGTTGGTGCCGCACTGAAAGAGCGTGGCTATCAAGTTACGACGTGCGACGTCCTGGCGTTTCCACACGCGTTCCAGACTGCCCGTATTGAAGCGGCAAGGCTTCCGAGCTTTCCTCGCCTTGGCAAAGATGCCAATTCAATTGCGCGCTCAATGAACCGCGTGAAAGATCCATCCAGTGAATTTGTTCTGCAATTTTCAAAGCGGCGGCAATTTTTTACCCGAGACAATGCGTCAAAAATTGCCGGCGGCTGGCGGATGATCAAGCGATGGGACTCCGAGGGGCTCATCACGAGACGGGAAAAGAAAATCCTCCTCGCCTCCTTAATTAACTCTGCTGATGAGGTCGCAAATACCGCTGGTACCTACTACGCCTATTTAAAGAACTTTGATAGAAAAGCAATAAAACCATATAGTTTCAAATGGTTATCCCCATCTCGGGGAAAGCATGCTGGGACCGCTATTTATGGCGATGCGCTTGAGTCTCTAAAGGGCAAAAAGTACGACGTTTTGTACCTTGACCCTCCTTACAATCATCGAGACTATGCTCGCTACTACCATTTGCCGGAATCAATTGCCGGCTTAGGGGAGCTGGATGTAAATGCGCAGACATTATCCGGTGTTCCAACGCAGATTAACCCTGCGACAAAAAAAATCAGGAAGGGCGCATCTCTTTCGTATATCGAATCGTTGTTGTCAGAAGTGAAGTGGAAATTTGCGATTGTCCATTATTGCGACGATGCACTTATCCCGTTAAGCGAGTTGAGAAAGGCACTTTTAAAGTTCGGCAGAGTTCGATGCGTAAAAGTCGCGGCTCTTGGCTACACAACATCGTCAAAGGCGCGCGCTGCAGAGCACTATGTCTACGTCATCACCAAATCAAAAAAAGCTCCCCGGCGCAGCGTCTCCAATCGCTGATTTAGAGCCTTTTGCCAAGGTAAAGCTGATTGCTTTTGACTTGGACGGTACGCTGCTGAAAGCGTCTGACGGAGCGCCTGGGCCACGTATTCTGACTCTACAAGCTTCGGCCCAAAGATTTGGCGTACGACTCACCGTGGCAACAGGCCGGACGCTGACCGGTATTCAAAAGGTTTTGTCGTCTCTGGGGAATTCTCGAATTCCTGCGATTCTCTACAACGGCGGATTAGTAATTGAGCCGACCCGACGATTAATAGTCTCGCGAAGGAAAATTAGCGCTGAGGCCAGTAAGCGAATCATCGCCCTCGCAAAAAGAGCCAACGCCAGCGTGTGGCTATATGGGATCGCTGAGGACAAGTTATTTCCGGAAGGGATTCCCGATTTGGGGCAGTTAGAACAGGTCAACTATTTCGGGCCTATGCCTCCTCCTATGCCTGAATTTAACGGCATGCCCGTGACATTCTCGGATGAGACGAATCCTGCTTTTCCAATAGTTGCTGCTTTGATATTTATCGATACAAGTAAAGTGAATCAAGAGATTGTCGGCGAGATAAATCAGATTGATGGCATCAGTGTTACGAGTAGTGGCGGGAAATATATTGAGATCCGGCCGAAAGACTGTTCGAAGGCTACCGGCATGGCTGATCTAACGAGATCGCTTGGCTATCAACCAAATGAAGTGCTTGCTGTGGGCGATAACGACAACGATCTGGAACTGCTTGACTGGGCGGGTGTTAGTGTCGCAGTGAATGGTGCGTCGCCCGCGGCGCAAGCCGCAAGCACATATATTTCTATGTTTGGGGCGGAACGGGCGGCAATAGAGGTGCTGGATTTGGTTCGGATGGCAAAACGATTATTTAGAGGCGGAGGGATCGCGCATGGGGCACCGGATAGCGTTGCGGGAATGGCAGAAAAGGATTGACGCGTTTGAAAGGGCAATCGCGGGAAAATTGCCGGCTCCAATAGCAATTCAAAGGCACCTTGAGGCGCTGGTAGAGGGTTCGTCCGAAATTCATGGGCTCCGAGTAAAAATAAATCAAGGGGCAGTTGGCTTCGAATCGGGGAAGCTTGGGCGCTGCAGCGGGGGTGCATCATTAAAAGTCACCGAGCATCTCTCCGGCTCCAGCGGTACCACGGCAAAAATTACAGTTGAAGCGTGGGCGGACGAGAAGAAATATGAATTGGTCGGCTCGGATTTTAATTCGCTCATTGAAGTTCTCAATGAATTCTGGATGCCTGATCAACGGCACGAGCGCTTCGGGAATCTAAATTTAAAGTCGCCTGAAGTAAAAAAGAGACTATCAACCATCGAACTGCCCAGTGGAGAGGGGCTGTTTGTTATTTACCTGGATCTTGTTGGATTTAAGCAGGTAAACGAGGAAATAACGGAAGCTGGTGGTGATGATCTTATTGCTAGAGTGGGGGGTAGCGCCCTGGCACTAAGTACAAAATACCCAATCATATTTACTAACGATGGCGGTGATGAGTTCGTCGCATTCGTGCTCAGCAGTGATCTAAATATCGCTCTTTCGTTTTTGTGGGAGCTTCGAGAGACGGCGCCTCAAAAGAATCCAAACAAAGCAGATGAACAGATTAGATTTACTGCGGGTATAGAAAAGCTCGATGGCCAGATAAGTCCGGATTCAATATCCCGCGCTCGTGCACGAGCTTCGGAAGTTGCAAAGTCTCAGATTGATCGGGCCAATCCAAGATTAAAAAAGAAAAAAAGAGATTGCGTCACGCTGGTTGGGGCCGAGCCCAGAAGGATCAAGCCTACCAACCAGACGACGCTCGCAAAGTTAGTTTGTTCTCTAATTAAGGCACGACAGCGTTCAACTGCGCCATTTGCGAATACGGCACTAAACGTAATTAGCAGCAGATGCAGAGATGCATGGGTTGACTCTGGAAAATTATCAGATCTTAGAAATGTAGCGGAGCAATCCGTCGCATGGCTAAATTTGCAGGAAGTTCAAGGCGCAGATGAGAGTGAGTTTATTGGCCAATCGCACTGGAATACCAAGGTCTCATCCATGGCAGTTTTAGTTGCGGCAGCGCACGGAATATTGTCGGCGATCAAGAAGGGTAGAAGTAATCCATCCCTTTTCATAAGAGTCGAAAAGAAGGGAAAGTGGCGCCCCGCACTTTATTCCGGAAAGAAAAGGATCATGGGGAATGCAAGCTCTAGTCCAACTGATATTGTTGGGATTGGAACGTCTTTGAAAGCAAAGGGTGACGTAAGCGAAAGCCAAAAATTTTCTCCTGTTATTAAATTATGCATCGGAGTCAGCGACGCTCTGACAACAGGTGGTCAAGCAGAGGTGCCTGCGGATTTATTTGCGGATTGCATCATCGTAGATGATCGTCCGCATATTGGTGGAGGACTGCCGGATTTTTGGCAATCAGCATTTGCGCAGCTGCTTCAAGCCCTGAACGATGCTCCTCATGCAAATAGATTGCTTGTGTGGGGGAATAAAAAGTGCGCGCCTCAGGTAATGTCAAGACTAAAGAATGGAGTCTCTGCGAAGGACGTAGAGGTATTAACGTCTATCACCGGGCTTCCTGTTGATGCGATACGACGAAATCTTCGACGGATTGCGTTGCCTAGATTCGTTGCCTACGTCGATGACGCTGCAACGGCGATCTCGATACTGCATTCCGCTTATCAAGAATTGTCTGAGATTAGGCCGCCAATTAAATCATCTCAGAGTATCGTCGGATCTCTGCAGATTGAACTAAGGGATTCTGACTTTCGTTTGCGTCGAGAAGACGGCCTGCGATGTGCGACGGCTGCCGAGGCGTATCCCATTGTCTTGAATACATTTAAAAGTTCAGAGGAAATAGCTACGACATTTGATGATGCCGCTCAACAACTTCAAGAGCTTTTGGGTTTTAAAATTGTGCTGAGCAATCCACTGCGAGATCCGATTCCTGCATTCTGGAGTGACGAACAAAAGTCGATGGATAATTATTGGAAGACAGTGCTGCTGCCGGCGTCTGGGATGATATCGTCGAGCTTCTGCAAAAATGGCCAATATGCAAAGGTTGTTAAGTTTCTTTCAAAATATTGTGGCGCCCATATAGATAAGCAGTCTACTCGCCGCGCCGTAATTGTCGTTCCTAATAATTTCCATGCCGACGATCCAAAGCCTCTTGGCCTAATAAGTGTGTGGGCTACGCCAAGATCTACGGCCGATGGTCGTGTCCAAATTCATTTTTCATTTGTTTGGCGAACCGTCGAAGCGTTCGTTGGACTTCCGTACAGTTTATTTGGATCAATTCGACTCGCCGAAAGAATAGTCGAGGATGTTTTAAATTCTCAGAACAATTTATCAAAAAAGAAAATAATAGAAATTGGCACGCTCACATATTCGGCTCTTAGTCTGCATATGCGGAAGGATCATTTTCATCAAAGAATTTCAAAGAAGATTGTCGCTTCCGCCAGCAAATGATGTTGAGTACAGAAAAAAACTGCATCTGCAGAGCCGTAGTTCCGAATGCGGAAATGCATAGGTTCAACGAAAATTTATTCGAGATCGTCAGCGCGCAAAATATCGATGATGGTTTTATTCTTGATCTCATCAGGCGTGATGGGTCGAGCCCGCGGTCAACTGTCGAAAGTCTTTCTGGGTTTGGCTACGTTAGACGCTTTGAAGATACTTGGTTTCCGGGTGATTGCAATAGCTTGGATAGAAGCAATCTTTTGCGCTCTTACTTTGACGCGGTGGCACCTGAATACGATTCTAAAATTTCTCAGTCAAAAAACATTGCCTGTTATAAGTACTTATTGAAGAGCTTTGCGAAATTGCAGGACAGATCCGCTTCTGTACTGGATTTTGGATGCGGCCCCGGAACTATTCTACGTGCGATAGCTGGTAGTAAATCCGTCGAATCTGTAACCGGTTTTGATTTCAGTGATGAAATGCGAAGAATCGCGACAGAACGAGGGTTGGCGACTATAAGTACATCTGAATTTAATGCGCTATCTGGTAATGCATACGATCTGATCACTATGTGTTACGTAATGCATTTTCAAATTGACAAAGCTATATATGAGCGACTTATTAATCTTCTAAAAAATGGCGGGGCAATAATCGGAAACGTTCATAAGGACATAGGCCTAAGCCCTTTCTTGGATTTTCTTTGCACCATCAACGGAGTTGATATTTCGCGCGCCGATTCTGCTTTTGGCAGCGTGATTACGATACGGAAGGGTAGTCACAATGTTGGTTGACATTCGCGTCCTCGAATCCGAGCAAAAAAAGTTGGCTGAAATATGGGTGTCATGTGGCTTGTTAGCCGCAGTACCTAATGGCGAGCAAAATCTTGTTGCGGAATCGCAGCTGCGTCGCTTACTAGGGTTGTCAAAAGATAAAAACAGGGGCGTCGATTCCGGGCCGGTATCCCGCTTATTTGCTGATGGGCGCGATGTGCATATTTCAACTGATACCGCACTTTATGCATCGGAGGACGAATCTATTCCCGGTATTGCTGGTAGTGAAATCGCTCTGCAGATGCTTCCAAAGCTTTTAGATAAAGAAAATACAAGCGATCATCGAATTTCAAATATTCTTATTGATCTGCCTGGGAATTCCTATAAGGTCGCGACAGCAAATCCAATGGTGCAGAAGCGCATTTCTGAACTCGTCCAACGGCTAATCGATTCCAAAGACATAAGAAGTACGTTGTTCTCAAAATCCGCCAGTTACATGGGCTCTAAGGCTGCTCTCTCGGGTTTGTTAGGTGAAATAGCCTTAGAAGCCACAGGTGAAGATGCAACTATCGTAGATTTAATGTGTGGGTCGGGCGCGGCCGCGGGCGCCTTCTCTCACTTTCGGCGGGTAATTGCATCGGATGCTCAGGCGTTTGCAACTCACCTGGCGATTGTTCAAGGTGGGGGAATGACAATAAGTCAGGCGCATGCTCTTGATGAGAGGGTGTTGTCTGGTGCGCGCGGGCATTTTGAATTGCTTCGAGGACGGTTGTCCGAATCTCTGGACAAGGAAATGTACTTTCTGACAACTGAGATTACGCCGAATCTGATATCTGACTTCTCGGACTGGATAAAAGGATATCCCCGAGTAGGGCGCGAATCTTTTGAATCATCGGCTGCACTCGTCGATGAGTTATTTGTTCGGCGGAAGAACGGTAACGAATCACCATATATTCTCTTCTCCAGATACTACGCAAATCTGTTCTTTGGGGTGAGGCAGGCAGCGGAAATTGATAGCCTGAGATGGGCAGTCGAATCGATTGAAGATGGAACATTGAAAAATTGGGCACTGGGGGCCCTGATTTGCGCTGTCAGCGCCTGTGCCTATACCTATGGGGGGCACTTCGCACAGCCAAGATTGGATCCCGATAATGCTGATGAGATAGCTGGGCAAATACGAAATATCTTCCTCCAAAGAAGTCAATCGGTCTTTCAGGAGTTTTCTGTTCGGCTGATGGCGTTGGCGTCCGAAAGCCAGCGCATTGCGCATCCTGTGAGTACAGTAGAGGGTCCTTGGCGGAATGCCCTCGAACAATTAGAGCGGGAAAGTATAGAAAATGTACTTGTATACATAGATCCGCCATACACAAGAGACGAGTACAGCCGTTACTACCATGTGCTCGAATCTCTGGTGCGCTACGACTACCCTAAGGTTTCTGGAAAAGCTGCGGTCCCTATCAAGGGGGAATACCGATTTGCTTCCGAGTTCTCTACTCGTAAGCTTGATCTCACGCTAAATCTGCATGTGTCTATATTGAAAGAGTCGCTGCTTAAGGGATGGGCATGTTTATGGAGCTATTCAACGGGGGGCACTGTCAGTATCGCCTCAGTTTTGGACGGGCTCGGTGGATGTGTCTCTGATATTGAGATTTACTCGGCAAAATATGCTTACAAAGCTCAGGGGAAGGGTTCCGCAAAGAGTGTTACGGAATATTTTGTTCTGTTGAAACCAAAGACTTTGGCGGTCGGGTGACTGGTGCGATTGCCCGTCTATTTAAACGGTGGAACGGATCTCGTAGATGAAATCTAAAGCGTTGCAAGAGTTTGAGCACGCCATTCAAGACTCAACTGATCTTTTAAAACATTTTGATGCTCTGAACGTAAAGCCGCCTCCGCCGGATATTGAGGTATTAAAGCGTGCCAGCCTCGTAATGGCGCTCGCTGCTTTGGAAACCTATTTTGAAGATCGAGTTGCCGAGGCAGTTGACCAGATTTGCTCCAGAAATTCTGGTAATTCATCTATCGTTGAGTTTTATAGGAAATCGCTGGATATCGATCTCAGATCCTTCCATAGCCGCTAGCGCGGATAGGGTCCGGCAGATTTTTCAAAAATATCTTGGCCTTGAAGTTTCTGATGGATGGCACTGGAATCACTGCGATCCGGTCAAGGCCAAAGAAGAGCTGAATCACTTGGTAAAAAAGCGGGGCGACATTGCACATCGATCATTGCGTCCGACATGTGGGGAGGCGCAACCTCGACAGCACGCCGTTACGAGAGATGACCTAAGAAAACATATCCATTTCATCACTCAATTGGTCATTGCGACTGACGATTTTCTTGCAGGAAATCTAGACCCAATATTTTAGCCATCTCTATTTGTTGGATATTTAAAGCTACCGCCCACCGGCGCAACTGATATGTGCGCCTTAAATGTTTGAGGAATATGTCAGTGTCTGAATCTGAATCGTATGAAATCAGACTAAGGGAGCCGCTTAAATATATTCTGGTTCGCGCAGCGGCGCTTGTGTCCGTCTTTTTACTTCTAGCACTATATCTATATCTAATTCAGATCTCATACGAAAAATCACTAGAGCGATCATTTTCTAGAGCGCTTTATTTTGCGGCTACTATTTTTGGTGCGGGCTTAATCTGGGATGTTAGCAAGCATATTGCACAGCTGCCGATTGGAAACCTGGTTGCCTTTCTAAAAAATGTAATCTGTTCAATATTTTTCATGTTTTCACATTATGTTTACATGGGAATCACCTATTTATTGACAAGTACATGGGCCGGCATCCCGACGGTCGTAACTCCAATTACAGCTATCTTAGGGGTTGCGTTCTATTTCGCTTCCCTCAATAGACTGACTGCAGCAGTGGAGAGTACTTCTTTGTAGTCGTGTGGATGCTTCTTTTTCGAGTGCAAGAGCGTTGGTTTTAGGCTTTCATGTTGTGGGACTGCGACTGAAAGGCTCCCTTGCCGTGCATATGCACGGCAAGGGACCTTGAGTTACTAAGTGGGTCATACCTCCTTCATTGACCTGTTAAACCTAAAGCATTCACTAGCCTTCAATTGCTCTGACCTTCCGGTCATCACAATTGCTGTTAGCACCTTTCCATCTGTCGCTCTCTGTCCGCCAAGACTTTGAGCTGAAGGTGGGCCGCCAAGCCCAGCCTCTGTACTACTAACCCTCTTGCGAGGGGTACACGTCGTTGGACTGCCAAGTCCATCTCTTGCGAGACTGGGGTTGATTCCCCGAGCGTTTCGTCGCCTGCATCACCTGCGTTGCCCTTTAGGGAACTGCCACCTTTTCGAGGTGTTCATCCCAAGGTTTTCTCCTTGAGATTGCAGCTTGGCTTGCGCCACGCTTCGATGCCCATCTCCCCTTCCGCTACAAACCCGCTGGATGCCATCCAGCGGCTACGGTTGCGGGGTTTTGGTAGTTAGTACGTCGGCTCTTTTCTACTTTGGTCAGTACGCTGTCTGCTCAGTCATGGTTTGCGCCATCGCGCTCAGCCTTTACGGCCTTTCTCAGGTGCGAAGCTCCTGAAGCTGACTCTGATACTTATCGCCATGATTCCTTCCACAGATTTGCATCCACTGTTGGGACTAGCAGCACTTAACTTTCCCGGAAGACGTTGAGGATCAATACCTCTTCGTCCTATCACCATCCGCTCCACCCTTTACGGCTCGCAGTGCTCGTTACCGAGCGCCGCGTCCGAGTCTGCGTCGTCTCTGCCTTGCGGCATGACAACGCTGCATGGTTTCCCCATGCAAAGGCTTCTGGAACCGGGCACCGGCCACACACCCCTTTCGGGGTAGCGCAACAGGGACAGGAGTTACACCTGCTTTGCCGACATCCGCCTTACCTGTCATTTCCTACAGGAGGCTGTTTCCTACCCGCACAACTTCACCTTCATGGTTGGAATAGGCGAGTGGGATTACTGCAACGATGATCCGTTGCGATTACTCCACTTCACCCCTCCGATACACGCAGCATGCGAGTTTCCCGGCACTGCGCGTTAACGACTTCCTCCTGGCACGGAGGTGTTGCTCAAACGACGTGGGTGTTGGCGCACCGCTCTGGGTCCGGTGGTGGGCTGTGATTCAGGCCCAGAGCGGTACGCCAACCTCCTCGGCGCTATATCAACAGTATTCCGCCCCGGCATTACTTACTGCCCGTAAGTAATGCGGCGTCATTTCCTTGGCATGCAGACTGTTGGCATAGGAGCTTCTATTTGTTCGTCACTGGAACGTAGAGGCACATATGCGCAAACAAGGACTTACGCCATGATGAAATCAGTCGCTACAGAATCGGACATGCTGATCCCTCAGCATCGTCTTGCGTTGCTTCAACATCTCGCCACGCTCGTCGGGATCGGCAGCTACTACTGGTGGCACAGCGGCAGCGTGCATTGTGAAAAGGCCATCGGCTTTGTTGCAAAGATGCGCGCGCTTTATCCCATCGATCGCACGCCCGGTCAGCGCGCAGTCGCGAAGGACAAGCGCATCGCTAATGTTGAGTTAGTGATGTTCCCCGATCCCACTAAGGTGGGGTACGTACTCTGGTACCTGCTCGCGACTCCCGGCAAGCCTTACGTCGATCCTCTAACCGGAAAGATCGATGCATCGAGAGGCTTTACAGACCTCATCTTTCAGCGTGAGCCAATGAAGGACGGGCGCAACATCCCGGTGATGTTCCTATCTCATTTCCAGCTCGTGCAGCGGCAGAAAATTGTTGATCTGAAGAAACGCCGCAGCCGTAAGGCAACGTGGACCTGGGCACTATCGCAGAGCACTTTTCGGGAATGGCAGGTGCGCTTAGAGCAGGCGGCCAAAGTAGGCAACCTGGCCTTGGGACGAGAAGCGAAGCCTCTGATGTTGTCTCCATTTTTCTCGGGAGTTCGCGGGGATGTGGAGCGCCTGGCCGAACTCGCAAGCGCGGCATTCCAGAAGAACCACAGAAGTGAAACGTACAAGCGCCCGTTCCCGCCCATGCTGCCTTACGTGACAAAAGTGAAGGTGTTCCAAGACGCAACACTGTATTCACTGGTGGATCAGCTTCGGCAGGACGGCCTTGAGATCAAGGCTCGTGCAGCGAAGGCCGTCAAAGACGTTCTGGCTGGATTCGAGCCACCAAATCAATACACCCAATCGTTAAAGGAGAAGTGCAATGGCGTTGCTTAAAAAGAAGGCTGAAACCGTTCCCTACAAACTCACTCTGAATATTGAGAAGAGTTTGGCTCAGCGTCTGGAGCGCATCGAGAAGATGGCAGAGCAGGGCGGCTACGAGTTTGACCTGAGTGCGGGCTTGGCTGATTCTCTGGCTCATCAGATCGCTCGCGCTGAAAAGATTCTTGCCCCAGAGAGTGCCGAAACGGCATAAGTGATCGGGCGGCGTGGGCCTTTACTGCGCCGCCCAGTTTATTGACTACTACGTTTGCGCGAACGGCTGTATCCGGCCCTGAGCCGCCAGTCAGGCTCCGTGATCCCCTGCATGGAAGGAGACTTTCCTGCCCATTAGCCAAATGGGTAATTGCGTTTGCGGACTATTTCGGCAACAGTGCCAAATACGATACTTTTCAACATTGGCACCACAATCGGCCTTGGAACTTGCGACGCTCACTTGAATTCGACTGCGATGCCCAGCGCCCTAATGCAGACGTTATCGGTAGCCCGATATATGAATAAACATTTTTGTGTATTTGCGATGCTGGCCTGCTTATGTGGCCATGTGAGTGCAGGTAATTCTCCTCCATCGATCGCAGATACAAAGGCAAGTAATAGCGATCGCGTTGCCGCTGAAAATCTTAAAACATTACGAGCCATCCTGAGTCAGCCGGAGAATAGGATTGATCTTGCGCGCGCGAAACTAACTATCGATCAAATGATTGATCCCACGGTTGATGCCGAAAGTGTGCTGAAACAAATTGACATGCTCGCATCAGATGTTCGGGCGCACGTTCCTCTCACCGCTTCTTCCGAGGAACTCCAAGAGGCATTACGCTCGTATATCTACCAAGCCGGGGCATGGAATGGCGATCATCCTTTTCGCTATGACTTGGAGGATCCTTTTGGCCGCAATGTTAAAAACAAGCTCCTCACTACCTACTTAAGAACACGAAAAGGCAATTGCGTGTCGATGCCGATCTTGTATTTGCTTGTCGGACGCAAACTTGGATTGGATCTGTCGCTGGCCAAAGTCCCGACGCATTACTACCTAATATTCCATTACGCTGGCGAAAAAACCATCAACATGGAAACAACAACGGGTGGGTATAAATTGGATTCCAGCTACCGCCGCGATTTGCCCATGACTGACGAAGCTCTGATGAAGGGACTTTATATGCGCCCGCTTAATGCTCGGGAAACAGTCATTGAAATGGTTGAGGCATTGTCCCAGTTCTACGCACAGCAAGATCGTGCAAATGCAATGATTTCACTTGCAGACCTTGCGATGGAATATAGCCCCCGCGATGCGGAAGCCTTGGTGCAGAAAGGTTACGCATATTCCGTTTTACTTGAGCAGGAATATAAGACTAAGTACGCATCACCGATGGACATTCCTCTAGCAGAACGCCAACTCTTTGTGGAGAAGCAACAGAGGGGCAGGATGTGGTACAAAAAGGCTGAGGCAATGGGATGGCGCCAGCCGAGCGAAGCACAAGAAGAAAAATACGTACAATCGGTTGAAAATGCCAAAGAACGACAATAAGGGGGCTTTATGAAAGCGGGGAAGATCATCTCTAGTGCTGTACTAGCCGCTAGTTTCTTTGTCTACTCAAGCAGTACATTTGCTCGCTACGTGGAATCAGATCCGATTGGCCTGGAAGGTGGCAGCTACAGCACCTATGCATATGCCAATGGGAATCCAATTTCACGTATCGACCCACGTGGCTTGGCCACGACGGTAGTCGTGAATAACAATTCGACCGGCTTGGTGTCCCCGATTACTGGAACACATGTAGGCGTATTTTTCACGAATAACGGAGACCCGTTCCTTTACGATCCGGGCGGCAACTATCTGCAAAGCACACGCGGATCGGGTGGGTATTTTGACGGAGATGAGGCTGATTTATTTGCGTACCTTTCGCATCAAATAGACGACGGCCCGAACGTTCAAGTTTATACGTTCAATACAACTCCAGCTGAGGAGGCCGCGATCATTGCGGGTATTGTCAATAGCTCTGATCCTGGGCCTGGCTTTTGCGCATCAGCCACATCGAATGCCTTAAGCGGCCACGGGCAATTTAAGAATCTCGGACATTTCTGGACTCCTAACGGATTTGGAAACGCGCTTGGAAATTTGCAGCGCGGGCATTAAGCAGCCATGAAAAAATCTCTGTCGTGGCCCCTCCTTACGCTGCTTTTGGCAGTATCGCTTCCCATTATTGTCGGCGGAGTGGAATTTGGATCCCATCATGCCGAGATAGAAAAATTAATTCAGACATCTGACCCTCTCGAGCGGAATCTGCCTGCCCCACTACGCAAGGCACTTCTCTTCTCGCTGGATGATCGTACGACACCATTCGCGACTCGATTGCTAATTCGAAATTTTTATTCAGATATCGATTCAGAGTCGTGGAAAGTGACGTATGCGCTGTGGGTTCCTTTTGTCGCTGCGTGCTTTTCCGAGGATGATCGCTTAGCGATCATTGCGCGATTATCTTCTACTGGCGGTGGGCGTTTCGGACTTAGCGAGACTGCACTGGCAATGTTCGGCCACTCGCTGTCTGATCTCTCATATCCCGACCTTGCCACGTTGGTCGTACTGACAAAGCAGCCCTCTCTCTACAATCAACCAGAGAAGCTATCCATTGCTCGCGATCAATTTATAACTAGATTTGAACATATTAAAGGCTAGTCGCCCGCTGAATGGATTGGCGCTGAGCGTCTAAGCGCCTTTCCTTGTTTGCCTAAAATCGGATATTCGCTAGCGCCGCCTTATGGCACTTTGCGGCTATTCGAAGCGGAATATTTTGCATCGCAAAAGGGAGCGGAGGGGTTGAGTTTTCAGTTGAGCGGGGCAACCTGCGGTCGCGGTTAGCTTCTTCACAATTATGAGCCTTTTGACGAGTTCGCGCATTCGTTGCATGCTTGAGATCTGTTCGGCAAACAGGCGTTCAAAAGTTAAGCGAAATCCGTGAGGCGCACGGTGCCCGCGCTTGCGGGCGAGAGGCAAAAAAGGGGGGCTGGTTTATCCAGCCCCTTTTTTTTGTGTTTGCGCCGAGCGAGACCGTGCCGAGCGAAGTTCTTTCACGCTTGGAAATAGATCGCCAACTTCAACGCCCAAAGAATCTGCGATGCGGATCAGGTTTAGTGTGGCCAAGTTGCGATGGCCGCGCTCGATGCCGCCGTAGTAACTCCGAGCAAGTCCGAGTTCTATTGCGAAATTTTCCTGCGACACCCCGCGCTCTTCCCGCAGCTTCCGGAGACGCTGTCCGATGAGTAGCAGTTGAGGGTGTATAGGCATCCAAGAACACTATGGACTTGTAACTGATAGAGCCACGCTCTATGAGTGACAAATGTGATATAATCGTTCCCGCGCGCAGAAGCGCGTCTTACCGGAGTTGAACTAAAGAAAAGGAGGTGCCCGATGATGTTGTACAACCTGCTGAATTCCCCTTGTTTCATTTTTCTGCTGTCCTGCGTATCCCTCTGGGCTTGCTATCAAGCGATGGCTGAGACCCACGACACCTTTGAGCGAGCCAAGCGATACGCCTTTTGCAACCGCAACGACGGTGGAGTGATCCGCTTTGAAGCCTGCGAGGACGCTAGACGTCATAGTGAAGTGATGCGACTCGCCGCGCGTGACCTGCACAAGGCTATTTTTGTATGAATGGCCAAATCACCCTAGATGCTCAGGCCGCTGCCTTGGCGTTGCCGATCCTGAATCTCATTGGCGCAACCCTTCTTGTTTGGTTTTGTTGGCGTGAAATGCGTCGCTTGAACCGCGTTGCCTATGAGCTTGAGGAGTACGCATTTCACAACCGTACCGGCGGCAATACCGTCGTCTTCAAATCCTTTGATGCGGCGCTCAGGCACCGTGCGAGCCGCCAAAGCGTAGGGGCGAACCTACTACTGCTCTACTTTGTGGGGCCTGCGGCACTGATTTGGTTTTTCAACGCGCTGATCTCGCTGGCAGAAGCCCTCGCGTAATTCCGCTGTAACCCGTTTGCTAATGATCGAACGGCCCACTCAGGGAGGTATGTCTATGCCCAAAACTCTTGTTCTGAATAATCATGTGGATCCAAAGGCACATTTGCTGAGCGCTATGCTGAAGGCATTTGTCGCAATAGCGCTAATCAGTCAGGCTTCGAATTCGTGGAGCCAAGGTCAGGCTCGTGAAGAGCCGGGACTTGCCCTGAGATACGGCTGCACCATTGTCAGTGACGACCAGATCCTGAGAAAGATCGTGCTGGATGCAATGCGCATAGAAGTCCCAAGCTGGTTTGAGCAGAAGTTTCCCATCGGACAAACGCGATGTACGCTGATGACTCACCACATCTCGGGAATGAACGGTGGTACGGGCTTCTGCTTTTCGATTGTTCAGGTGTCGCTGCTAAATCCGGTGACCAATGTATCGGTCAACCCATTCACGTGGCGAGCGACGAACAATGCTCGGCCGTACCCATCGTGCATTGATCCTACGATGGGTGAATATGTCGCCAACAAGACACTGAGTGACGCGAGGGCGCAGTGATTGAGCCGCAAATCGACATCGGAACGGCATCGTTCAAGCGGTTCATGCAGCACCTTGATTGGTTGTTGCGGCATAAGTCCACGGAAGCTGTGGCAGACGCCCTACGTGCCCGCGCAAGGCTGCGTGGCTTGAAGCATTCAGCGCAGTTGCAAATGGACGCTTGGATGGCCGCAGACTTAGAAGCTGGCAAGCATCGATAGTGGTTGTGCCCTGCTCTCACCCTTCAGTCTCGGGGTGTGGGGCAGGGCCCCACGGATGCAGGACTCCGTGGTCAGCCAATCGCTCTTGACCCTGTTCGTGCTGCGATCACCCCTCAACGCGAATCCGGACCCTGCAAACCGAACATTGGGTTCCCGCGCCCCCGCCCACACGCTTTTACTTTACTCGCCCTTTTTCGACGGCTCGTCCTTGGGCAACTGTTCCATCGCCTGCGATACCGCCTTATCCATCCCAGTGAACTGCTCGTCGGTTGCGAGCTTCGCATCGCGCGCCTTGCGTGCGCGAATGATCTGGGCCGCCAGCTTCATGGACGCCTCGTCTTCGCTGAGCATCAAGTCATCCACGAAATTCTGCATTTCGGACTTGTTGGCGCGGTCGATTTTGTCCGTAATCTCAGTCACGCGAAGATGGGCGTAATGGGCAAGCATTGCGGGCGTCTTGTGGGACGTGATCTTCATGACGTCTTGATCAGTCAGGCCCAGGAGGTGCGCGTTCGACATGTAATGGCTCGTCCCCTCGTGGCGCAGGTCGTGAAAGCGGCGTTTCACACCCGCACGCTCCTTAATGCGTACGAACGCGCGCGAGACCGAATTGGCGTTGCCGCCAAACAGGAATTCGCTCTTGCGGGGCAATTGGGCCAGCAGTTCGCGCACCGGCTGGGTCAGGACAATGGAGTAGCGCTTGCCGTTTTTGGAGTCTTCGGCCGGAATTTCGAGCGTCTTGCCATCAGGGGCGATGTGCTCCCATTTGGCGTGCGCGATGGCGGACAAGCGGGCCGTGGTCACCACGGCGAATTTGATCAGCATCTTCATCGGCAGCTTGGAGCGGCGGTCCTGCTCATACTTCTCCGCCGCCGCGTACAGCAGGCCGATCAGCTCCGGATTGACGCGCTTACCCTTGTTCTCGCCGTCTTCCGAGAAATGGACATTAAGGGTCGGGTTGATGAGGGTGTCGAGGTGAAGGACTTCCGTGGCGTACGCGAAGACCGACGAAATGGCGCTCAACTCGCGATTGACCGTCGATTGGCTGATCGGCTTGGCTTCGCGCGGGGGCAGGGCAGCGTCGTTTTTGCGGGCCTTGAGCTGGGCAGGCATCTTCGCGCGAATGTCGCGCCATTCGGCGATGTGGCGGGGCAGGATCTTGCCGAGGGGCAGATCGAGCAGGAAGCCACCGTGCTTCTGAACCGATTTCAGTTTCTTGGCGTGGCAACCGCCACCCGTCGTTTCGAGGACTTCCTCGATGGCCTCGCGCAGGGTTTTTTCATCCGCCTGCTTGGCGAGGATGAACGTATCGGTTTCGCTTTGGCGGGACCAGAGGCGGCGGGCCTTCTCGGCGGAGCCCTCAGTAGAAAAATATTCGGAGCGCTCGATGCCGTTAACGACCGCACGCAGGCGGAAGTTGGTGGGGGAGATTTGGGTGATCGTGCCAAACGAACGGCGCATGGTGAACCTTCCTTTTTTGAGCCGCGAAATTGCGGCTAAAGGAACGGTGTTCACCTCGGGGACAAGAACTGTCGAAATGGCGGATCGGCCGAAAAAAGATCCGTCCATTGGACGTCCAGAAAACCCACGAAAATACCCAAAGCTGTTTGCCTGGATATTCCAACTTTCTAATTTACAAAGGGTTTTTTTGTGGCCTGCTGATCGGGATTTTTTGGAGCAATGGGATTTTCAATCCCCTGCTCTACCGACTGAGCTACTCGGCCAGAACACTAAAAATGAAGCTTCCGTGGCAGGGCGCCGCGGCCGCGTATTAGAGCCGCACGGAGGCCCTGAGTCAAGGATTTTTCAGGGATTTTCGGGTGGAACGTAGTGGGTTTGGGTCAATTCGCCGCCAAAGAAAAATTTCTCCATTTCGGCAGCGAGAAACTTGCGTGCATCAACGCTGGAGAGCGAGAGGCGGTATTCGTTGATCAGGCGCGTCTGGTGTGCGATCCAGTCGGCCCAGGCCTGCTTGGAGACATTTTCAAAGATTCGCTGGCCGAGGGGGCCGGGGTACGGCGCGCGATCCAGCCCCTCAGCTTCGGTGCCCAGTTTTACACAGTGAACGGTTCGGGACATTGCAGTTGATCCAGGCTGAGGTGGGGAGATTCAAGCAGTTTGCGTATCGGGGCAGGCAGTCCCACGGGAGGGGCTTTGCCGGGCGCAATTTTAACCCACATGACGTCGCCTGTTTCGCGCAGGGTGCTTGAGGCGGTGTGGCTCAAGCGCAAGCGCAGCGGAAGAATCTCCAGATCAAAGTGCGTAAAGCTGTGCCGCACCGCGGGCAGCGGGTTGGCGCTGCTGCATTTGAAGCCATAACGATCATTGCAGAGCTGCAGCCAATCCTGCTCGTCTTGCATCATCGGTGGACACCACAGCGCGCCCCAGATCCCGACAGGCGGACGGCGCTCGCAGAAGATTTCGCCTGCGGAATTCTCGATCAGCAGCAGCCACGCACGTTTCTGTGGATGGGCGCGCTTGGGTTTTGCGGCCGGGTAATCCAGCACCTTGCCCTGCTGCTTGGCGCTGCAATCCTCGAACACGGGGCAGATCCCGCAGGCAGGTTTGCGGCTGGTGCAAACCGTTGCCCCCATGTCCATGATCGCCTGCGTGTAATCGGCGAGGCGTTCGTGCGGCAAAAGTTTTTCGGAAAGCGCCCAGAGTTTTTTCTGCACGGCAGGCTCGCCGGGCCAGCCGTCGATCGTTGCGTAACGTGCCAGCACACGGCGAACATTGCCATCGAGGATCGCATGACGTTCGCCAAACGCCTGGGAAAGAATGGCGCCGGCAGTCGAGCGGCCTATGCCGGGCAATTCAATCAAGGCATTAATATCGTGGGGAAACTCGCCGCGATAACGTTCGACCAGAAGTTGCGCGCATTTATGCAGGTTGCGCGCGCGCGCGTAGTAGCCCAGACCAGCCCAGAGTGCGAGCACGTCGTCCACATGCGCTTGCGCAAGCGTATGGACGTTGGGAAAGCGCACCAGAAAGCGCTCGAAGAATGGAATGACCGTGCTCACCTGCGTCTGTTGCAGCATGATCTCCGACAGCCACACGCGATACGCATCGCGTGGATGTTGCCACGGAAGATCATGGCGGCCATGGTGATCAAACCACGTGAGCAACCGTGCAGAAAAATCAGTCTGCGTCATATCCCGGCCCGGGATGAAAGCTCAATGCAGAAGATCACGTTCCAGGTTTCGTTTCAGGTGCCGTGGCAGGCTGTTGCTCGGGCTGCGGTGTGGCAGGTGCAGCGGGCGCAGTCTTCTGGCTGCCAAACAATTTTCCGAGCGCACCGCCGAGCTGGCCACCGAGGTCGCTGCCCAGTTTCTCATTCAGTTTTTTCTGGATTTCTTCCTGGTGCGAATCAAACTGCTTGGTCAATTGCTGGGTTGCCTGTTGCTTGGCGATATCGCCAAACATCACGCGGTACTTCGGCGCATACATATTGCCGGTGAGTTCGATCGGAATCGCCACGCCGCGCAGCGCGTCAAGTTCCTTGCCGCCCTGGCCCTGGCTGGTTTCAACAATCGTTGGCTTGGCGATGTAGTTGATGGTTTCATTGACCAGATCAATTTCACCTGCACCGGACAAGCGCAGCAACGGGCTCTTGGCATCCAGGGTGTCGGATTTGAGAACGCCGTTCACGAATTTTCCTGAGGCTGAGAACGTCGCGAAGTCGGTCTGCTGCGTCGTCTTGTCCTGTGCGCCGGCGGTATTGCCGGCAAACGTCGCCTGTGCGCTGCGAATGATCTGGCCCAGGTTGAAGCCTTTGACTGCGCCGTTCTGCAAGGCAAAGTTGACGTTGCCGTTGAGCGCCCGGCGGGCATCGCCAACGGTTGCGCCGCTGGTGGTGATGTCCAGGCTGAGATTGCCCACGCCACTCACCGGATCCTTGCCGGTGAGATCTTTCAGGAACGGTGCAGTATTAAGTCCCTGCAGTTGCGTGTTGACGGCATAGCTCTTGCCATTGACCCGCGTGGTCGCCTTGATCGAGCCACCGTAGAGGTTGGCGCTGAGCTCCTGCTGCTTGGCGCTGCCTGGAGTGCCGCTGAGCTTGAGATGAACATTGCTCATGTTCAGCCCGCTGGCCTTCAGCGTGCCGACATCCAGCGTGCCGTTCGCGTTCAGTGCATTCAATGCGTCAGATGGAATCTTGGTTGCATTGAGTGCGGCCTTCTTGGTCGCGGCGTCAACGGGGCTTGATTGTTCCGCGGTCTTCTCTGTCTTTGGCGCCATGTAGCGATCCGCATCGAGCTTGTCGGCCTTGAGCGCGAAGCTGATTGCCTTGCTCGCAAAATCGCTGATGCTGAGATTGCCCATGATCGTGGTCTGGTCAAGTGCCAGCGTCAGGCCCGACAGCGACGCACTCTTGAACGTGCCCATGTACTGGGCGTTGAGGCTGGCGTTGCCGAGTGCATCCTTGTCGGCGGTGACCATCGGCTTCATGCCCAGCTTGCTCATCACATCGCGCGGGCTGAATGGCTTGATCTTGATCGGCCCGGACAAACGTGGCGTGTCGCCGGTGAGGCCGGTGCCGGTGATGTCGGTATTCAGCGTGATGCCAGCGGCCTGCAGTTCTGCCTTGTTGAACAGGAGAGTGCCTTTGCCCTGGTCAAAGAAGGCCTCACCGCTGAGCTGCACGGTTTGCTTGCCACCAGGCACGGCGCTGCCGGAGAGGTCGGCATTGAGCTTGAGGCCGGTCAGCGAATAGGTTTTGGCGTCGAAGTTTGCCAACACGGTGCTGTTGAGTTTGAGATCAATCAACGCCTCGGGTGATTTGGATGATAGCGCCAGCGAGCTTTCCACATCGAAGGGCTGGCCGATCTTGAGAGCGCCGGTTTTGAAATTGAGATGATCCACCGCGTAGCGCTTGCCGCTTTGCGCGTCGCTGTAATGCAGGGTGACATTCTTCAGGTCAACGCCGCTGATGTCGATGTTCTTCAGCTCGATGCTGTTGCTGCCGTCCTGGTCTTTGTCCTTGTCTTCATCTGCCTTGTCCTTGGGCTTGGTGAAGTCATCCCAGTTGCTGGCGCCCTTGCTGTCCTTTTCCAGGTTCAGGGTGAGATCGGTGAGATCAATGGTGGTTGCCTCGATCTTGCGCTCCTGCAGCAGCGGCAGCAGGCGTACGCCAAGTTCGAGTTGCCCCACCTGTGCAAACGGCTCCTTGCTGAAGCCTTCGCCATTGCTGACATTCACATTGGCAATTTTTACGCGCAGCCATGGAAATATGCTGAGCTTGATATCGCCAACCGTCAGGTCGCGGTGATAGCGATCCTTGATTTCGGCTGACAACTTGCCGCGAAAGCTGTTGGCATCAAACATCATCACGGCGGCGACGAGGGCAACGACAAGCAGGGCGATGACGCCGCCGACAATGCCAAGAATGATTTTCAGGGGCTTGCTCATGATTTTTTCGAACGATTGAAACGTAGGTTTAGTGTAGCGACTCGCTTACGACTCATGCCGCATGAAAAGATTCCTCGATGCGTCGCAGCGATGAGCCGATGGTCACGAAATGATGTTTTATATTATTTAATATTTTTTAAATATTAAATAATAATACACATTATCAAAGAGCCCGCCAGCGACTCGTTCAGCCGCCGCCAATCGCGCGCACGATCTCGATACGGTCACCAGCAACCAGCACCGTGGACGCATGTGCCGAGCGTGGCACGATCTCGCCGTTGCGCTCGGCGGCGAGCCGTCCGCTGAGCTTGAGCATTTCGATCAGGGCCGACACCGTGGTGCCAGCGGGGATGTCGCGGTTTTCACCGTTGAGGATAATGGTCACTGCAGTCTCGTCTGTCGCGGGCACGGGGTCTAAAGGTTAGAATCACCGCCCAAATGCGGGTGTAGCTTAATGGTAAAGCCGTTGCTTCCCAAGCAACTGACGTGGGTTCGATTCCCATCACCCGCTCCAGTATGTGTACGTCGTGTACAAGACCGGCACATCCGTGTGCCGGACAATTCAACAAGATATAAAGATCCGGGCATCCATGCCCGGGTCATTCAGAAAAGCCCCTCATGCAAACATCTGCTCAAGACTCGCTGCTCATCGCTGGCAAAGCCTATCGTTCACGTTTGCTCGTGGGCACGGGCAAGTATAAGGACATGGCCGAGACGAAGGCGGCGATCGAAGCCAGTGGGGCAGAGATTGTGACGGTGGCGATTCGTCGCACCAACATCGGCCAGAATCCTGGCGAGCCGAATCTGCTGGAGGTGATCCCGCCGGATCGCTACACCATCCTGCCCAACACGGCCGGTTGCTATACCGCGGAAGATGCCGTGCGCACCTGCCGTCTCGCACGCGAGTTGCTGGATGGCCACAAGCTGGTCAAGCTCGAAGTGCTGGGCGATGCCAAGACCCTGTACCCGGATGTTCCCGCGACCTTGCAGGCCGCCGAGATCCTGGTGAAAGACGGTTTCGACGTGATGGTCTACACCAGCGACGATCCGATCATCTGCAAGCGTCTGGAAGAAATCGGCTGCGTTGCGGTGATGCCGCTGGCGGCGCCGATCGGTTCGGGCCTTGGCATCCAGAATCGCTACAACATTCTCACCATCGTTGAGAATGCCAAGGTGCCCATCATCGTTGATGCCGGCGTGGGCACGGCCAGCGATGCGGCGATTGCAATGGAACTCGGCTGCCACGGCGTGCTGATGAACACCGCCATTGCTGAAGCAAGGAATCCTGTGCTGATGGCCAGCGCCATGAAGAAGGGCGTGGAGGCGGGTCGTGAAGCGTTCCTGGCTGGCCGCATGCCGCGCCGTCGTTTTGCCAGTGCATCGTCGCCGCTGGATGGCGTCATTGCATGAGCGGCAACGAGAGCGAAAGCCCAAACCCGGAAGGCACACCGTTCTATCGCAGGCTGCGCAGCTTCGTGCGCCGCGAAGGGCGCATGACCGAGGGACAGAAGTCTGCGCTGGAGCGCCTGTGGCCACGCTATGGTCTGGATCAACCGGCACAGCCCTTCGATCTGGTGCAGGTGTTTGGCCGTAAAGCGCCGGTGGTTTTCGAAATCGGATTCGGTAACGGTGACCACATCCTGTCGCGCGCCACGCTGGAGCCGCAGCATGATTTCATCGGCGTCGAAGTGCATCGCCCCGGTGTTGGGCGCCTGCTGCACAATGCGGAAGCAGCGGGGCTGAGCAATCTGCGCACGTCGAGCCACGACGCGGTGGACGTGCTGGAGACCTGGATCGCCGATGGCGCGCTGCAGGAAGTGGTCATCTATTTCCCCGATCCCTGGCATAAGGCACGGCATCACAAGCGTCGTCTGGTGCAACCGGCATTCATCGAACTCGTCGCGCGCAAGATGGCAACGGGAGGCCGCTTGCTGCTGGCGACCGACTGGGCGCATTACGCCGAGCACATGCTGGAAGTGCTCAACGCGGCACCCGCCTTTGAAAACCTGGCGGCTGATGGCCGCTATGTGCCGCGCCACGGCACGCGTCCCAAGACACGTTTCGAAATGCGCGGTGAACGCCTCGGCCACGAAGTCTTTGATCTGGAATTCCGCCGTCGCTGAGAGCGGCGGCGCTTAGATATTTTTCATGCCGGCGATATGCTGGTAGCGCGAATTGTCACGCGGCTGTGCTACGTTCTCACACCGCGATTCTTGCCAGGTTTTCGGGCCGCGCGCCAAAGTTGATGAGCGCGCAGGCATGCAGCTCGACCAGACAAGACGCAGAGATTGATGTTATAAAATATAAACCAAATAAAATAATAAATTATATTTTATAACATGCGTGGCATCGCGAAATGCCAACGCCGGGATTCAGAGATTTTGTGAAATAGGCGAAACATGTCGGCACGGCATCCCACCATCGGCGTTACCGGTTCCAGCGGCGCAGGCACGAGTACCGTGATGCGGCTGTTCCAGCGCCTGTTTGATGAGCAGGGAGTAAAACCCGCCCTGATCGAAGGCGATGCATTCCATGCCTATGATCGCCAGCAACTGCGCTCGGCTCTGGAGCGTGCGCGAATCCGCGGTGAAAATTTTTCCCTGTTTGGCCCCGGCGGAAACCTGCTGGAGCGCCTGCACAGTTTCCTGGGTGACTACAACGATTCCGGCGTGGGCGTTGTGCGCCGCTACCTGCACACCGAGTCCGAAGCGATTGAAGCCGGGCAGGCTGTTGGCACGTTCACGCCGTGGGAACGACTGCCCTCCGATACCGATATCCTGTTCTACGAAGGACTGCATGGCGGATACGTGGGCGATGAAATCAATATCGCACGTCACTTTGATCTGCTGATCGGCGTGGTGCCGGTGATCAACCTGGAATGGATCCAGAAAATCCGCCGCGATACCGAAGAGCGTGGGCATAATCCGGAAGAAGTGGCGCGCACGATTCTGCGCCGCATGCCGGATTATGTGAATCACATCATTCCGCAGTTCTCGCGCACCGATGTGAATTTCCAGCGCGTGCCGCTGGTGGATACCAGCAACCCGTTCGAGGTGCAGGAAATCCCGACCGCCGGGGACAGCCTCGTCGTTGTGCATTTCAACAAGTCCTCCCGCGTCAAGGTCAACTTCGACAAGTTGATGGCCAACCTGCCAGGTTCATCGAAGTCGCATGAACAAACACTGGTGGTGCCGGGGCCGTTGATGGAAAAGGCGATGGAGCTGATGTTTCGTCCCGCCATCGAAAAGCTCATGAGCAAGCGCGACAAGGCCGCAGCCAAAGAAAGCGCATAAAGTGGGCTGTGTCGTGCGCAGCGTGTCGGATGTTGGCTACAGCAATATCGCGTGTTGCTGACATCCGGCCAAACAGTTCGCATCATTTCAGTCATTTGCTGGCCATCTGTCGCCACAGACTTGAACCCTCGTGGTGAGAGGCGTAGAACAATGAGGTGTCGCAAAAATTCAATCTGCGATGCTGGAGGTGCGAGATGGCGGAATGGTTGCGAGACATGTCTGTCGGCGAGTGGTATCAGACCGATGGTGAACCTTTCGAGATCGTAGGCGTCGATATAAAAGCCGAGATTGTTCTGGTCCAGCATTTCGATGGCACGCTGGAAGAGTTCGACTTCGACAATTGGCTGGAACTCGCCGCGCGCCCCACGGTGCCGCCCGAGGATTACTCCGGTGCACTCGACATTGGCCGGGATGACTACACCGAGGAATCCGACGGCCGTGCTGGCTCCGGACGCTGGGACAATCCACTGGATCTTCTGGATATTCGCTGATCGCCTGAGCACTGGCAGGTTTTGCCCAGTGCTTGTTGGAGAAGCCGCTGATGTTTCTGAAATCGCTGGTCACACCTGCTTTGCCCTCGGCGTTCCACTACACGCTGGATGATCACACGCCAATCCTTGTGCGGCCGGTGCAGCCACAGGATGCGTCGCGCCTGAGGGAAGGGTTCCGCAGTCTCTCCACGCTGGCGCGCCGCAGGCGCTTCATGCCCGAGGATCAAACCGAGCTCGACGAAGAGCAGTTGCGCATGCTGGTGTCGTCTGACCAGATCAACAACGCGGTCTGGGGTGCGGCCAATCTCGAGAAGCCGGATGAGCCTGGCATCGGCATTGCGCGCTATACGCGGATCAATGGCGATCCGCAGGCGGCGGATGTCGCCATCGTCATCGCCGATGACTATCAGGGCCGCGGCGCCGGGTTTGTGCTGCAGGCCTGTCTCCATATCAGTGCCTGGAATAACGGCATCCACAGGTTTTACTACGATGTGCTTTCCGACAATGATCGCATCATCAAGCATCTGAAGCTGATGGGCGGTCGGCACGCGGGCCGCGCCGACAATATTGACCGGATCGAATTGCCGGTTTATCGCCGTGCCTGGGACGTTCCGGGTGGCAACGATATCTCGCGGCGTTTTGCCGAGGTGTTCAAGCGCCTGCAAAGCGTGGAAGCGCTGCGCGACGCAGCTTGAGATCCCGCCTAGATCGGCATCGGCCGCCGTTCGGCGTAATTGATCAGACCGCGGATCACGCGATACAGCCACCAGAGGCCGGTGATGGCGAGCGTGATGAAACCCACGAAGACCAGGCACAGCGGCCAGCTGATGAGTGACCACAGCAGGGTCCACCAGAAGGTGCGCAGCATCCAGACATGGTGGCTGCGGATGTAATGATTCTGCGTCTCGGCAGCCTTAATGTGATTCAGCACCAGGCCGGCAAGATTGAGCAGGAACGCGGTGAACGGGCCAATCACGTGCAGGACGTAGGCAATGGTCAGCGTGGTGCGCTCAGACTCGGTGGCCTGGTCGGCGTCGTTGACGGTCATTTCGTTCATGGCGTGCTCCCATCAGGATTGCGTTGCAGCAATGCGCTGTTGCCGGATCAGTATCAGACACAGAATCATCGCTGGCAATGTTAGTGAGGCCGTATAGATGAAAAACAAGGGATAGCCGATGTGGTCCACCACGGCGCCCGAAAATCCCGCGATGATTTTTCCAGGCAAGGGGAACAGCGATCCGAACAAGGCGTATTGCGTGGCGGTGTAGGCAGAGTTGGTGAGGCCGGACAGATAGGCCACGAAAGCGGTGCCGGCGATGCCGATGCCGACGTTGTCGACGCCGATGGCAGCGCCCAAGGCATATAACGACGGCGTACTACTCGCCAGCCAGGAAAAGAACAGATTCCCCAGAAATATTGTGACCACGCCAAGCAATAGCGTGCGAGGAATGCCGTAGCTCGCAACCATCACGCCCGCGACCGCGACGCCGACCATTGTCATGATGACGCCGAACACTTTTGACATGACAGCTATCTGCTTCAGGGTATAGCCCATGTCCAGATAGAAGGGATTTGCCATCACGCCCATCGCATATTCATGCATTCGATAGAGGCTGATGAACAGCAGGATAAACAGTGCGCTGCGCAGTCCATTGCGCTTGAAGAAGTCAATGAAGGGGCAGGCGATAGCACCAATTAACCAGGCTATGGCTTGGCGGAGGTGGCGTGGCCAATGGGCCGAGCGCGCAAGAAAATCGACGACGCGTTGTTCTTGCGTCAGGGTTTCGCGGCTGATTGAAGCTTGAGGCTCGCGCACGATAAGTACAGTGATCAGGCCGACGATCATGCACGCTGCCATCGTGAGATAGGAAACCTGCCAACCAGAGGTGTCGGCAATACCTAGCGCGCCTGCGCCGGCAACAATCAGGGCGACTCGATAGCCCATTTGGTAGGCCGCTGCCATCCCTCCTTGCAAATCTATGGGTGCGGCTTCAATGCGATACGCATCGAGAGAAATATCCTGCGTGGCCGAGGAAAACGCGACCAGCAATGCAAAGACGATGGTGGGCGTCAGATTCTGCGCCGGATCGTTGAGCGCCATGCCGGCAAGGCCGGTGGCAATGCCGATTTGCGCCAGCAGCATCCAGCTGCGACGACGTCCCAGCCAGTTCGTGAGTAAGGGCAGACGCAGGCGATCAACCACCGGCGACCAGAAAAACTTCAGCGAGTATGTGAGCCCGATCCAGCTGAAGTAGCCGATGGTGGTGCGACTGATGCCACATTGCGCCAGCCACGCCGACAGCGTGGAGAACACCAGCAGGAACGGCAGCCCGGCCGAAAAGCCAAGGAACAGCATGCCGAGTACACGAGGGTTGCCGTAAATGCGCCAGCCCTGCGCCGGTGCGCTAGAGGTCATAGTCGAGAATCAAGGGTGCGTGGTCGGAAAACTTCTCGCCTTTGTAAACGCTGGCGGCCTTGATCTTGTTCTTCAGGCCGGGCGTGACGATGTGATAGTCGATGCGCCAACCGACGTTCTTCTCATACGCTGCACCGCGATTGCTCCACCAGGTGTAAGCCTCGCCCTCGGTATCCGGATACAGCGCGCGGTAGCCATCGACCCAGCCGACGTCATTGAAGACGGTGTCCAGCCAGGCGCGTTCGTGTGGCAGGAAGCCGGAATTCTTGAGGTTGCCCTTCCAGTTCTTCAGATCGATGTTCTTGTGCGCGATATTCCAGTCGCCGCAGATCACGTACTCGCGGCCGCTGGCTTTCCATTCCTTCAGTTTGGGCAGGAAGAATTCCATGAAGCGGTCCTTCGAAGCCTGGCGCTCGGGGCCGGACGAGCCGGACGGCACGTACAGCGAGACCACCGAGAGCTTGCCGAAGCGCAGTTCCAGATAGCGGCCTTCGCCGTCGAATTCATCGTTGCCAAGGTTGGTCAGGACCTTGTCCGGCTTGGTGCGCGAATACAGCGCGACGCCGGAATAGCCTTTTTTCTGCGCATCGCGAAAATGCACATGCCAGCCCTCGGGGAAGAACAGCTCGTCGCCGTCGATATCGCCGAGCTGGCACTTGGTTTCCTGGACGCAGAGGATGTCGGCCTTCTGCTTGGGCAGCCAATCGAACAGGCCCTTGCGGGCGGCCGAACGGATGCCATTGGTGTTGAGATTGATGATGCGCACGGGATCTCCGACGAGCCGGCACCGACGCCAGCTCAATAGCCGGTATCATAGCGGCAGTCCCGCTATTGCTGATCAACCATGCACGCTTATCAAACTGCTTTCCTCAAACTCGCGCTGGAATATGAAGTGCTCAAGTTCGGCCAGTTCACCCTCAAGTCCGGCCGTATCAGCCCGTATTTCTTCAATCTGGGCAAGATCAGCAGCGGTGCGGCCATGCGTGATCTCAGCCGTGCCTATGCCGAGGCACTGGCGGCGTCGGGCTTGGAATACGACATGCTGTTTGGCCCGGCCTACAAGGGCATTCCGCTGGTTTCCGCGGTGAGTATTGCGCTGGCCGAGCGTGGCCATGATTTGCCTTACGCCTACAATCGCAAGGAAGCCAAGGATCACGGCGAAGGCGGGGTGCTGGTGGGAGCGGCGCCCAAGGGCCGCGTGGTAATTGTGGATGACGTGCTCACTGCCGGTACGGCCTTGCGTGAGGCCGTCAGCATTTTGCGCAAGGCAGGCGCCGATCCGGTAGCGGCCGTGATCGCATTGGACCGCCAGGAAGTCGGCCCCAATGGCAATTCCGCCGTGGCCGAAATGGAGCGCGATACGGGGATTCGCGTGGTGCCTCTGGTGACCGTGAAGGAAGTGCTGCAATTCCTGCAGTCCTCCAAGGCGGATGCGGCCACCATTGCTGCGATGCAGGACTATCAAGCGCGTTATGGTGTGAAGTCATAAAAATCAACTGAAGCAGCACGAAGGAGCGAGCATGCGCAAGGTTTTTACAATCCTGCTGGGGACGCTGGTGTTGTCTGTGGTGGCGCACACGGCGCAGGCGGCACAATCATCCGGACTCAAGCAGATCCAGTGCTGGACGGACGACAAGGGCAATCGCATGTGTGGCGACAGCGTGCCGCCGCAATATGCCAAGAAAGAGCGTGAATACTTTAATGGGCAGGGCGTTGTGGTCAGCAAGAAGTCGCGCGAATTGACCCCTGAGGAAGCGGCCGAGGAAAAGCGCAAGACGGACGAGGCTGCGGCAGAGCTGAAGCGTATCCAGGAGCAGGCGGCCTACGATAAGTTCCTGACGGACACCTACGGTAGCTCGAAAGAGCTGGAGGCTGCACGCCGCCTGCGTGAACAGACGCTGGATGGCCGCATCGGACTTGCGCAAAAAGCGATTGCGGATACCGAGAAGACGTTGGCTGATCTGCGTGGACGCGTGGCCAGTATCAACAAGGCGGGCAAGAAGCCGCCGGATAAATATCTGCTGGATCAGATCAAGAAATTCGAGACTTCATTGGCGGATAACAAGACTGCCGTGACCCATTTGCAGCAGGAAAAAGAAAAGATGGTAGCCAAGTTCAATCAGGACATTGCACGCTATCAGGTGCTGCGGCCGGGGAACTAGGCGTGCTTGAGGGCGTCCTGGAATTCGAAGAACGCCCGGAGCACCTGCTCGGGCGCTTCGGTTTGCGGGTAATGGCCGATGCCGGGTAGCGACACCACATCCGGATTGCTGACGAGCTCACGATAGCGTTGGACCATATGTGCGCCGGATACCGGATCCTCGGGGCCGTTGATGAGGCGGATTGGCACCAGAGTCCGGCATACCGCTTCAACCCAGCGGGCGCGATTGAAGCGGCGCTCGGTAATGTAGGAAATCAGCAGGTGCATGATGCCTGCGCCTTCGTTGAACTGAATCAGGCTCCAGAAATCGTGCAGCTCCGCCGCATTGGGCTTGGTGCCGGGGCCGAAAACCACTGAAAAACTTTTGGCGAATTGGCGCTCGCTCATCATCTTGGTAAGCAGCGGGCCGAGCGGTGAGCGCAGCAGGCGTTGCGTGCCGGTCATGCGGTGGGTTTCCGGGAACAGGCCGCCGTTGAGCAGTGTCACCGAGTCGATATTGTAGGGCTTGACCTGCCGTTCAAAATCACGCGCCAGCAATTCCTGCGCGACACTGACGCCGTAGTCGTGCGCAAGGATGTCGATGCGGCGCACGCCGAGTTTTGCCAGCAGCGTTTCGTGGATGTCTGTTTGTTCCACCAGCGAATAGACATGCTCGCGCGGCTTGTCGGAGAAGCCAAAGCCCAGCATGTCCAGTGCGATGACATGATCGTAGCGTTTGCACAATGCTGGCCAAAGGCGGTCAAAGTCCCACGATGCCGTGGGAAACCCATGAATCAACAGCAATGCACGGTCACCGTTGCCCTGCGCGCGATAGAAAATCGAATGGCCCATCCACTGGAAATGCTGACCGGCGGCGCGCCATTGCTCGGGTGTCATGCGCTCTTGTGCCCCAGATGAGTGCCGACAAAATTAGAGATGCGCCAGATGGCATCGTCCGCTTCCGGCATTTGCCCTGCGTAGAGCTGCCAGACGTGCCAGAGATTGGGCGAAACCTGCAGCACGGTTTCAACGCCGGCGCGCTTGGAGGCTTCGGCGTAGCGCGTGGCATCGTTGTAGAGCACTTCGATGTCTGCGACCTGAATCAGTGTCGGCGGCAGGCCGGCAAGATTGGCGTGCAGCGGCGATGCCAAAGGTGTGCGTGGGTCAGTGCCTTGCAGATAGAGCTTGGCGTAGTTGTTGGTGCCAGCGAGACTCAGCATGACTTCGCTATCGGCATTGTTGCGCATGCTTTCGCTGGAGTTGGTCAGATCGGTCCAGGGCGACAGCACCACCAGGGCAGAAGGCAGCGGCAGGCCGGTATCGCGGATGGACAGCGCGCAGGCCAGCGTCAGGCCACCGCCAGCAGAATCGCCGGCGATGACGATGTCCTGCGCTTCAACGCCCATATCGAGCAGGCCGCGGTATGCGGCGAGCGCGTCATCCACTGCGGCGGGGAATGGGTGTTCGGGCGCCAGGCGATAGTCGATCGCCGCAACGCGCAGGCAACAGAGCTTGGCCAGATGCGCGGTGAGATTGCGATGGCTTTGCGGCGAACCGATCGCGTAAGCGCCGCCATGCAGATACAGCATGTAGCCCTGTACGCCGCTGTGAATATTCTCGACCCACTCAGTGGGGACGCCGCCCAGCATTTGCTGAGAGGTCAGCGTTCCGCGCGGTGCCAGAAACTTCATCAGGTTGGTGATGAAGGTCAGGCGCTTGCGCTGCTGCACGGGCGTCATGTTGCCGCTCAGCACCGGACGCAGCAACAAGCGCGTGCCATGGCGAAGCACGCTGGCGCGCAATGAGACCTTTGCAGAGGATTCGATGGTGATTTCTTTCATGGCTAAAGCATACCGGGTTTGAATGGGATGTTCCGTTGGGCTTTCCCGGAGGAAATTCGGATTCCCCTAGGGTGATTGTTATTTAATTAAATATATAAAGTTAAATAATTATAAAATAAAACATATGAATTCATCTGCAAAAACGCCTGTAGATGACGCGCGAAACGAGTCCGAACCTGTTCGGGAAAAATGGCCCAGATGACATCAAGTGTTCCCATGCCGCCATTAAACTCGTGGCATGAAAAAATTCACTACCCTTTTGAGCGTTTTTGCGCTGATGCTGCTGGCTGCCTGTGGGAGCAGCTCTGTCCCCGCAGTTTCTGGCTCATCCGACGCGGTATCAGGCGTTGGATCTGCAGCGCCATCGCCAGTGCCGCCAGCCGATGCCGCAAGCTGTGCGCCGGGTGTTGCGCCACTGGAATTCACCGGCAGCATTGGCAGCAGCGATGCCAAGACTTATCGCATGCTGCCGTTCAAGGTCAGCGCGGACACGGGTCGCGTGGAAGTGAGCTATGGCTGGACCGACAAGCCGGGGCTGCCGTCGACCCCGCTCACGGCGACGACGCTGGATCTGGGTCTTTGGGATCAGCACGGCTATCGCAACAACGCGGGCTTTCGTGGCTGGTCGGGCTCACGCCAGGGTCGTATCGACCAGAAGCAGAATCCGGTCTTTGTACAGGCGGATAGTGCCGAGCGTGGCTATCGTCCGGGCGTGATCGAGCCAGGCGTCTGGTACGCCGATCTTGGCGTGGGCGCTTCGTCACCGCAGGGTGCGGACTGGGTGGTGAAAGTGGAGTGCAAGACCGGTGGCGGCGTCACGCCCAAGGATGATCCGGTCGACAAGACGCATGTCGCGCGCAGCGGTCCGGGCTGGTACAGCGGCGATTTCCACATGCACGCCTATCACTCCAATCCGAACGCGCCGGACTGGGATGGCTTCATCGATCAGGCGCGCGCCGCCAAGCTCGATTTCCTGATGGTGACGGAATACGTCACCACGCAGCACTGGCGCACGCTCGGTGCCGTGCAGCGTGCCAATCCCGATCTGCTGATTTACCCGGGCCGTGAAATCATCACTTACTACGGTCACGTGATGGGCCATGGTGAAACGCCGCATGTCAGCGAGTTCCGCCAGGGCTTCGAGAACATCAATATCGCCGACATCCAGAAGGCGGTGAAAGCCGACGGCGCGCTGTTCCAGGTCAATCATCCCACCAGCTTTCCGCCGCCGCTGTTCTCCAATTTCTGTCGTGGCTGCTATTTCGAAATGGGCGACAAGATTGACTGGGCGCAAGTCGACACCATCGAAATTCTCAACGGCCCGGTACTGGCAACGGCAGACGATCTCGGCGTGCCGATCACACAGGTCGAGATCGAGAATCCGTTCATGACGACGGCACTGGCGCTATGGGACCAACAGCTCAGCGCAGGCCACAAGATCACCGGTGTTTCCGGCACCGACTCCAAGGGGGTTGATGCGCCAGCGGATCGTGCACGCAAGGGTTATGGCTCATCGGCGACGGCGGTGTATGCCAGCGAACTGTCGCGAAGCGCGATCCGCGCTGCGGTCAAGGCCGGGCATGCCTACGTCAAGACGCGCGGAGTGGTGACAAGCCCGACGCTGCAGTTTGAAGCGACCACGGTTGACGGCCAGCGTGCGATTTTTGGCGATACCTTGAAGGTGGCCGCGAATGGCGCAGTTACCCTGCGCACTACTGTCAAAGGCGGCATGGGGCAATTGCTGAGTTATTACCGCAACGGCGAAGTGCAGTTGCCCGTCACGCTGCCTGCCAGCGTGCCCGCACCGAATGGCATCCCGCTGCCGGTGCGCGTGGTGCCAATCACCAGCGATCCGTTTGTCGATGAGTATGTCGTCAGTCGCAACACGCTCAATGAAGGGCCACTGGGAACGTACTGACGTGTCGAGACGCGCGACCTGCAAACGCGCACCACCATCGGCAATCCGATTTTCCTCAAGGCGCCGTAGGGCCCGCTTGGCAGTCGCTTTTGCACGGTTCCAACGCAGGTTTCGTGCCGTGCTAGCTATGCATCCACGTCCAGACGATGCCGCGATCATTCTCGTCATTGAAAAATCCCTTCATGATCTGGCCCTCCTGGAAATGCTGCCGTCGGTCATCGCGACTGTTGACGATGCGCGCATGGACATCATCGCCAAGCTTGCTGGCCAGCCACCAGCCGGATTGAGGGCAGAGTCCGCCGACATTGACTGGGTCTGGTTTCACCAGCGCTGCGCCTGAACTTTGCGGGCGATGGCGGTGATGGATGCTCTTGACCACTTTGTCCCACAGGGCAATGGCTTGGGCGTCACTTAGCGGAGATGGATAAGAAGCATGCTTGCTGTCGTTATCCATTCCCGCGTCCATGGTTACTTCAATGGCCGGTTCGTCCTTGGTAGTTTCCGTTTGCGTGTAGGTCTGTACATGAAATTCATGGTACGGCACGGTAAAGTTCCAGCGAGTCAGCAATTCTCGAGCTGGCAGTACACCTGCAACTTTTAGCTCTCTTTTGCGCAGGGTATCGATTCTCATGAGTTCAGCCATTTGCAGATTTTCTTTCAGGCGCGTAAACAAATTGTCTAGCCCTGAAGCCGTTTCTAACGACACGTAAGCGCCTTCATGCTCGATGCCCAGCAGTTCAAATGCCTGCTTCACTTTGGTTGACTGGCAGACCGCCTTGCCAGAACTCAACGGCACCGTGCCATCGCCTAGGCCATCCATGCCTTGCGTCCGCAGCGTGTACTGGCACGTGGTGTAGCTTGTGGGCATGCCCCCCATGGCACTTGGCACGACCGATGTATGGGCCTTTTTTCCAATCTGCTCGGGATTGTCTCCCGTTAATGCGACCTGCTGATGAGTCAGATCAAATATCTGCTGGGGCTTGTAGGCACTTTGATCGGTGCCTTTCTGGACTTGCCAGGTGATGCGTTCAAAGCCTTTGATCAATTTCTGGTCTTTACTGCTGCCTGCTCCATAAAACGCATAACTATTGGGATGATATGTATCAGGAGTTATATCCTGATGGAAAGACTCGGCGAGTTGTATGGCATCCAGAAAGTTTCCAAATCTCGTGGGAAACTGCCCACCCTTGGGTCTTAACCACTCTTCCTTGACCAGCCCCCACCATTTGTTCTTTTCCCGATAGATTTCGTTGTAGGGATTTTGCAAGGGCAGTTTGTGGCCGATGGTTTCTCCCTGCGGCCCTTTGATCTCCAGCCAGCCTTTCTGGTAATGCTGATTCGGCAAGAGCTGCAAGGCGCCGGGGGATTGGGCAAAGACGGGTGTGATGTGCTGGCCGGTTGTGCCAATCACTAGCGCGGGTCCCTTGTCCTCGTCCCACATACCGACCTTGCAACGGCGGTAGGCCACGGCCGCGCCGTTGGTGGGCATGACGCCATGGATCACCCCGGCGATCTTGGCCATGATCTGCGGGTGCTGCTGGACACAGGCACGCGCGACCAAGCCACCCATGCTGTGGGTGATCACGATGACCTGCGTGCAAGAACTAGTCTTGCCGTTGTGATGGCGGGTGATGATTTTGTTGATGCGCTGATACAGTCGGTCGGCGGCCATTTTGTTGTCGCCTAGCCAGTTATAGCCGCAGGCATAGACCGGGAAAAACCAATCTGTGGCGCTCGCCATTTCTTCGGCGGTCACGTTCTTAAAGTCGCGCTGTGCTTTCCAGCCGTACTGTCTTCTTTCTTGGTTCTGATGTTGATACAGGCGTTGAATGGCTTCCATCACGGCCTGCCGGTGACTTTTGGGCGGAATGGCTGCGCGGCGTTCAAATCCCCCCTCGCCATCGCGCCGGAAGATGGAAGGCATGCCAGAGCTGGCGGGAGCGTTAAGCGTTTTTTCCAGATAAACCAGAAAATCCATATAGGACATGGCGCTGATCTCGCCCCAGCCGCGTTCATGGTATTCCTCTGGTTTCACGATGGAGCCGTAGGTCTGGTTTGGAACATCGCCCTCCGTGAACACGCTGGTTTTCTGGGGGTGCATCTTGGTTTGCCGGGTGGCTGGCTTTTGCCCTGCAGACGTTTTGGCTGCGCTAACTAAACCATTTACATTCCAGATTGATCTGCCGTCTTGGTCTTTCAAATTCGTTCCCATGATGCCGGGCACAAAAATGACCGGCAGTACCTTGACACGTTTGTATTCGATGATGACTGGGTCGGTGAGTGAACGGTCCGTGAGATTCCACTTGAAGCTTGGATGGCCTTCCGGGCTGGTACCGGTGGGAATGGCGTAGCGCTGCGAAGTGTCGTTGTTGTCAGCCATGATGTGCTTACTCCCCCAGAATTTCGATGCGCAAACCTTCGGGTGACAGCCCTTTTTGCAAGGCAATTTGGCCTTGTGAATCGGTGACGCCTTCGATCACTGCACCATCAGATGCGGTGATTCGATATTTCATCCCTGCCAACGGTTGCTGAGTGACGGGATCGACGACTTTGAACTTGTCGTTGAATCGCGGATTAGGCATTTCTCGACCATGCTGGGCGATTGATTTCTGCGCCAGTGCTTTAAGATTTCCATGAATCAGTGTCGGATTTGAGGAATAGATGCTGATCGCATCACTAATTTCCATCAGGCTCGTGGCGCCATGGATACGCACACCCTGTTTGCCCTTGATCTCGATCCAGTCGGCATTGCTGATCAGCTCCATCACCTTCTGCGCGATGATCTCGACGTTGTCGCTCTGCGCCTGGATCTGCACCTTGCCTTGGGTGCTGAAGAGTCTGATGCCCTTGGCAGCAACAAAGCGGATCGCGTTGTGAACGGTGGCCAGCCAGCTCTTGCCGATACTGTGACTTAAGTGCTGCCCGGTGGTGATCGCGGTGTGTTCTCCGCTGTGCAGATGCGTTGTCTTGGGTGTTGTGGATGCAATGCCTGCCGGGCTGGCGATGACCAACTGCGGCGTTTCAAATTCCGGGAATCGTCCATCTTCATTTTTGTGGCTGCCCTTGATTTCTTGCTGCTGTGTCTTGAGTGCCTTGGCGGTTTCGTCCTGATCGCCGGATTCCTGTGCCTGGGCCTGCTGTGCAAACTCTGATGAGTTCTGATGCTGACTCTGACTTTGTTCCAGCCTTTGTGCTGTTTCAGTCATGCTGGTGATGTGCTCTACGGCGCTGGCTCTAGGTTCAGTGCTGATCAACAGACCATTGGCGCGGATGGCGCCTTTGGCATCGGTTCTCAGCTCAAACCCTTCACCCCTGAGATCCTGTCGTCCGCTGTGGTTGTTGATGCGAGCGATATCTCCGAGCGAGAGGCTGGAGCTTTGATGGTCTGATTTGAGTTGCAGCTGGATGTGGTCGAGCGTGTCATCCAGTACCAGATGGTTGCTTCTGCCTGAGGCGCTGTTGCCCCCGCCATTGTGGGTGAGTTCTCTGGAGCGGATTCCGCTCAGGGCCTGTTGATCCGGCAGTTGCCAGGGCGGCAGATTCAGCGGGTTATGGACACGGCCGGTGCAGACGGGCTGATCAGGGTCTCCGCCAATGAAGGTGATCAGGACTTCTTGACCGATTCTGGGTAGGTTGATCTGACCTAGTTGATTTCCAGCCCAGGGAGATGACACTCGGACCCAGCAGGAACTGTTCTGGTCTTTGTTGCCATAGCGGTCCCAGGGAAACTGGATTTTGATCCGGCCATATTCGTCGGTATAGAGATTGCCCTGAGCGGTGTCGGCCGTGGGGCCGGTGACGAGGGCAACTTCGGTTCCTGCCACTCTGGGTTTTCTTTGGGTTTGTTCAGGGCGAATCGCTTCGGTGGTGGGCTGGATTTCTATTTTGGTTCTGATCTGCCAAAGACCCAGCTGGCGTTGCGCATCGTTGAGTGAGATAGGGAAGATCGACGCTAAGTTACGTGTGGTGTCTTCCGAAACATTCTCGATTTCGAATGTGGTCTTCAGCGTGAGATATTCGATGTTGGCGCTTTGCCGTGGATGTTCCTTGAGCTTGAAGGTGTGGCCCGCCGCCAATCCACGGACGTTGCCTTCACCTTGGGCACGATTGCCGGTCTGGCGCAGGGCCTGCATTCTCAAGCGGGCCAGGAACTTGCCTTGTCCTTCGGTTTGATTCGCGGCTTTGTCTGATCCAGCGTTGGGCTGGTTATAGTCCGAGCCCTGATCAGCGTTCCGCCAGCGATAAATCTCCAGTTGATTGTGGCCAGTGTCTCGAGGTTGCTGATCAGACGCCTCCAGCATGGATCGTGGTTGGGTGTAGTCATACTCACGGCTGCGGTAGGCACCGCTGGTGAGCTGTTCTACCGGACTGAAGGCATGCAGGTATTCTTGATCGATCTTGTGCCCAGGCGGGTGATACGCAATCTGGTGATAGGCCGAAGACGTGTTGGGGCTGAAGGCGGCGTTATGATCCGAGAGCACCAGATGATGGATGCCGTCGGAATGCTCGAAGTGATAGTTGATACCCCATTCCTGCAAAAGACGCGAGACGAATTCAAAATCGGTTTCGTTGTACTGAACTGTGTAATCACGCTTGGGATATTCCTCAATCAGGCGTTTATCCAACAGAAAGGAATACTCCGACAGGACCTGCTCGATCACCTCGACTGGGGTCAGGTTCTGGAAAATCTTGCAATCTGACGTGAGGGTGGCCAGATACAACCAGGGACGGATCGTGACTTCATACAAGGCGTGACGGCTTTCGAGGCCGACAAAACGGGCGTCGGTGACCAGGCCGGAGATTTCGCGCGTGCCTGCACCTGCATTCGGAAAGCCGGTCATGCCCAATGCGCCCGAGACAAACGATCCGGTACCTTCGAGTTCGATACTGCAGCTGAGTTCTTTGCCAATCCAGGTCTGGACGGGATAGTTGGATTCCAGATCCAGACTCAGCGACAACGCATCCGGGGTTTGCAGGATGAGCTGGTATTCAAACAGCTGGTTGAGACTTTCGACACCTGACAATCTCAAGGGAACCAGTTTTCCGGAGCTGGCCAGTGCTCCTAATGCGGGTCCCGAGACGCTTAGGGCGCGGGACGATTTAAATAGCGAAGACAGGACGCTGGACATGATCACCCCGGATCGTGGGGCGTCCTTGCCAGTGATTGATTCTGTAAAGTAAATCAGCCGCGGGATTCGCGACTAGACGGCGGTCACAATTGATCCGC
>Ga0116227_10000190_pt1 | contig 106945 bp, 90 predicted proteins | sample S1TSphgellanicum_FD_89693 | JGI IMG/M metagenome (GOLD analysis project Ga0116227, IMG submission 89693) | Host-associated microbial communities from peat moss isolated from Minnesota, USA - S1T2_Fb - Sphagnum magellanicum MG | ecosystem: Host-associated > Plants > Peat moss > Unclassified... | reverse complement strand
TTAAAGCCACGCGCTCGTACACTGTAATACATACCGGTAAACAACAACCCCTGTTAACGCTGATAGATACCAAGCTCTCTAATACCTTTAGCTGTAAGGTTTCGGGCAAGTTATGGGGCGGTTTCCAGGCGCTTTGCATAGGTATAGCCATAGGCGCAGCCATTGTATTAACAGGCGGTTTGGCGGCGGCAGTAATTATTACTGCTTTGGTTGTTAGCGTAGTAGCAGGTGGGACTGCCATATACAAAATGGCACACGATTGTGATGCTACGCTGCAGGTACAATGGGAAAAGCCACATAAAAAGGTCTTGATTCAAAACCAGAAAGCCATACTTCATCACTCTACTTTAACCTGCCCTAAAGGCGGAGTAGTTAGCTTAATTATGGACCCCGAAATAGCAAGTGAAGCTGCCGCTGAAATAAGTAAAAATAACAACGAGGAAATTTTAGCCCAAATGACCTCCCAGATGTTTATAGGGGCTGTAGGGACAGCTACCGCCGGGCCAGCTGCTGCTGTATTAGCGGCAGGCCTAACTGCCGGTATGTATTTCCCAGCCGAAGCAGCGGGCAATTCATCTAACGAAGTATTAAAAAATGCTGCAACTACCAATGCTGGGGGAGCAGCAATTACAGATGGCATTGCCGGAGCCGCAGGAAAAGGTGCAATAGTTAATAAAAACGTTTGGGGTTTAATAAAGGGAGGCTACCAAAGTACCGCGGCGGAAGTTACCGGTAATTTGGGCGAAGGCTTTGAGGGAGCATTAAGAATTGCACTGGCAAATAAAAATTTAAAAGAGTTTGAAAAAGGAAGCAAGTTTAATGGCTATGGAGCTATTGGAGGTGTTTTGGCCAATATAACCGTTGGGTATGTTTCTGATAAAATAGAAGAACACTTATCAGAGGAGGCAGCTGAAACATTTAAAAAAGCAAGTTTGCGAGATGGAGAGAATGGAATTAATGTAATATCAATTCAATAAATATGAATACTTATAAACCCCTTTTCTTTTTTGCCTTCGTCATCATTTTCTTTGTGATATTTTATAAGGTATCTCATAGCCCCGAGAATGATGCGAATAAATATTATCAACAATATTTTGATAGAATAACTACGGTAAAAGCTTTACCCCTTAAAATAGTTGATCCAGATTATGCAATACATATTACTCACTATGACACCGGATTTACCCTGATTGGATACAAGGCCTCCTCAGGCAGTATCTATGTTTTTAACTTCCAGGATTCCATCAGTAATAAATATTTTTCATTAAGGCTTTTTGATAAAAATTTTCAGATCACAAATTTTGTAGATGAGTCATTAGTCAATACTGAAATAACCGTCTATGTAAACAAGGATGATCTTAATAATCCTGCCTATGGTACCAAGCAAAACCCTATACCTGTTTTTAGCTTCAAAGGAGTTAAAGAGCCGGTAAGGGTGGAGTCAAATAACCCGGGTTCAGTAAATGGGTACAAAACATTAGAGCCCACACAGGCCGAATATGAACATAATGTGCTCCTTTACTTAAAATACATCATGACCAAGGAGGAGTTCAAGAAAAGGTTTGAGGGCGGGAAGTAGGCTGTCCGTCCGTCCGGGTGTGGCCTTTCTTGCGGACGCATGCGGACAGACTACTCTATCGATTCTTAATCCCTGACTCTCGATTCCTCTAAACCTACCAGGTAATCCCCATATTCCAGAACATAAATGCCCATTTATCGGCCTGCTGGTTAATAACCTGGGCGGTGCTCTGGCCTGCGCCATGGCCAGCATTGGTTTCTATGCGTATTAACACTGGTGCCGGGCCTTGCTGCACCTCTTGCAAGCGAGCTGCAAACTTAAAGGAGTGTGCTGGTACCACACGGTCATCATGATCTGCCGTGGTAACCATGGTGGCCGGGTAGTTAGCAGGTTTAAGGGCATGGTATGGCGAATAATGATACAGATAGTTAAACATCTGCTCACCATCTTCGGCGGTGCCGTAATCATAAGCCCAGCCTGCGCCTGCGGTAAATTTGTTGTAGCGCAGCATATCCATAACGCCTACTGCCGGGAAGGCTACCTTGCATAAGTCAGGACGCTGAGTCATGGTGGCGCCTATGAGCAGGCCACCGTTTGATCCGCCCGAAATAGCCAGATAATCATGCGAAGTATATTTATGCTGAATAAGGTACTCGGCCGCAGCAATAAAATCATCAAACACGTTTTGTTTTTTAAGCTTGATACCTGCACGGTGCCAGGTTTCGCCATACTCGCCGCCACCACGAATGTTGGGTACTGCGTAAATGCCGCCATGCTCCAGCAGTACAATGTTACTGGTGCTAAAAGCAGGCGTAAGGCTTATCCCGAAACCACCGTAAGCATACAGCATGGTTGGGTTATGGCCGTTAAGTACGATGCCTTTTTTATAGGTAATGATCATCGGGATGTTGGTTCCGTCCTTCGATTTATAGAAAACCTGCTTGCTCTCGTACAACGCGGGGTCGAACTGTACATTAGGCTTTTTGTACACCGTTGATTTACCGGTGCCGATATCATATTTAAAAATCGTACTCGGGTAAACATAACTGGTGAAGGTATAATACAACTCCTTCTCATCCTTTTTAGCGCCGAAGCCAGCCGCGGTGCCCACACCCGGCAATTCAACCGTGTGCTCCAGCTTGCCATCCATGTTATATTGTAAAATGAGCGACGTTGCATCCTGCAAATACTCGGCAAATAATTTCCCGCCGCCGGTACTCACCGTAAGTGCGTTCTTAGTTTGGGCGATCAGATCTTTCCAGTGTGTAACACCCGGATTAGCAGCATCAACCGTAACCACGCGGTGATTAGGCGCATACAAATTGGTGTAGATGTACAACTTGCTGCCAATGTTATCTACAATACTATGATCGTTATCGAAGTTGTTGACAATGTTAACAATGCTGCTGTTAGGCTGGCTCAGATCCTGAAAGTAAAGCTCATTACCCGTGGTGCTATTTGCTGCCGTAATTACCAGGTAACGCTCGTCTTCGGTTAAGTAAGCGCCAATGTAGCGGCGCGGAGTTTGCTCGCCGCCGAAGATCAGCTTATCGCTGCTTTGCGCGGTGCCCAGTTTGTGATAATACAGTTTGTGATACTGCGTTAAGCCACTCAGCGCGCTCCCCTCTGCGGGTTTATCATAGCTGCTGTAGTAAAAGCCCTCGTTACCTTTCCAGGCAATGCCGCTAAACTTAACATCGCGCAGGGTATCGCCAACCTGGCTTTTGTCTGAAGCCTTTAATATAATTACCTTGCGCCAGTCGCTGCCACCTTCAGAGATTTGATAAGCAGCCAAGCTGCCGTCCTTAGTAAAATCCAAACCTTGCAGCGAAGTAGTGCCGTCTTTCGAAAATCCGTTAGGGTCTAGAAAAACCTCCGGCTCCTGGCCTTCTTTCTGGCGGTAAATTACACTCTGGCTTTGCAGGCCGCTATTTTTGCTGAAATAAGTCCACTCGCCCTGCTTTTGCGGCGCGCCAAACTTCTCGTAGTTCCACAACACCTCCAACCTTTTGCGGATAGCATCACGAAAAGGGATCTGATCCAGGTAGGCGTGCGTAACCTTGTTTTCGGCCTGCACCCAGGCTTTGGTATCCTCGGCACGGTCATCTTCGAGCCAGCGGTAAGGATCTGGCACCACGGTGCCGAAATAAGTATCCACAGTTTCTACCTTTTTGGTAGCAGGGTAAGGTAGCGTTTTCATAGTAGTAGTTTGGGCAAATGCCGACGCACCCAACAAGGCCGCCAGCGGTAAACACATCAATGGTTTCATTAACATGAGGGTTTATGTGAACGGCTAATATAAGAGGTTTAGCATCAAGAGACAAGAATCGGGAATCGAGATAAGGAGTGGCAGTGTTTAGTGGCAGTAGCAGTAGCAGTGCTGCGTTTTCCATTCCCTCCCCGGGGAGAGGCGCGGCAGGATTGTGCGCAAAGGCAGGGAGGGGTTTCTAAAAGCGATTGATATTATTCTATCACTCATTCCCTCTATCATTCACTCATTAACAACTATCAGAAAACGAACGGCCATTCGCCCGTCGCAACCGATAGCCCCGCTTTACGCTCTACTGCGTGCCGCTGCAATCGGGTTTAGGGTGAAGGGATGGTGCGTGCGTTGTCCAATTCCCTCCTCGGGGAGGGGTGCGGTAGGATGGTGCGTAATGGCAGGGAGGGGGTTCTACGCAAACCAATCAACCGCAGCCCCCCCCTAACCCGCCCATGGGAGGGAAACCTGTAATGTTGCCTTGTCCGTCCGTCCACAGGTACGACACCGTATACTCACCATCCGTCATGCCGAACTTGTTTCGGCATCCCTCGTGCTAAGTAAACAGTATGCAAATTCGGTTACCTGTCCTGTGGGGTGCCGAAACAAGTTCGGCATGACGGGCGGTAGTTTTCTAAATGGATCCTAGCAACACGCTCGCGCCAGAATAGGGGGGATAGCTAAATCTATATTGAATTTTTTAAGTTGAACTTTTCAATTGATTCTTTTATTTGATAAATCGCATCTACTAGTGCTTCATCAATATTGGATGAGCTAAAAATAGGCTTTTCATTGTGCACGACAGATTTGAAATCGGCAAATGGAGACGATTCGTTGTATGCATCTCGCATGATTATAGGAATTATTATTCCGTTACTTGAATTTGCATTTTCTATAATCGACTCAATTTCACTCAATATTGTTGGGTCTGCATAATAATTGGGAGATATTAGACAGATGAAAATCTCCGATGAAACTAGATTTTCATTTTTTATTCTTTTTTCATTTTCTCCAGCTCTGATTTTACTTTGATCCCATAATATTAAGCCAAATTCACGCGCAATTGGTTGCAAGTGCTTTAAAATTGCATCTTTTAAATCGATATCTTCAGATGAATAGGATAAGTATGTTCTTATTTTTCCTTTGTTTCTATTAAAGCTACTTCCAAATGTGTTGTCTAATAGGGAACTAACTCTTATTTCCTGTAAGCTTTTATTACAGCGAGTTGTTTTAATACCACTGCTATCTAAACGTTTTAGAAATTCATATTCATAATAATGCGGGCTTGGATCAATTAAACATTCTTTACAAATACATGGGACTAGCTTTTTTACTTTTATATTTTTAAAACTTTGATTTATTTTATCAATATTATAAAGAATTATTGCAAGAAAGTCTTTCTTCTCATCTCCATATATCTTAATTAGAAATTCTTTTTTACCATAAGTTTGTATCACCTCCGCTCTTGTATTGGGTCCTCGTCTTAATATTACCCCTTCTCTCCAAACTAGCTTTTGATTTTCGATATACTCCTGAACTCTTACAATGAACCTTGTTATAATACCCTTTGGCATAAACTCATATTCATATTTTATCACTAAGTTTTCCTCTTTTAGCCACTTGTAATCAGGCTTATTTCTTTGCAATAGTTCAGGAACTATAAAATTAAAACCATTACCATCAATGGGATAACATAGTTCAAACTTCGTCATTAACGCAATTAGTTCGTCATGCATTGGCTTGTAAAGCTCGTTATTCCAAAGCCTTTCGATATCCTTTTTAGTAAAAAAGCCGTTTCGTTCAATAACATTTTCATCATCTAGAATCTTATATACGGCTTGTGTGCCCCAGTCTGGTTTTAGGATGATCCATCTTTTCAAAACCGGATTTTCTTGGAAATGCAAAAAAATACCTATATCATGAAAGTATTCACTGAGTAATTGAGCTTGTTTAACGTCATAGCCACCAATTTTTTTACATATTTCGAAATACTCAACATCTGATATATAGGGCTTGTTTTTAGACTTTTTTTCGAGTTTTTCTCTAATTTCTACCCAACTTTTAGGTAACTCGTCTCCCATATGGGATAATCCTCGTACTTCAAATTCAATATATTCTTTTAACTTCTTAAGTTTAAAATTATCTGATGCCAAATTGAAAGCAAACTCTCTCGTTAAATTGCCAAATCGCTCTTTCATTCCAGCAATATTGATATCTTTCCTTCGATTCTGCTTCTCGTTTAAAGTAATGATAATTGGACTATTTTCGCTTAATAACTCCACTGTTTGAAGCCAATAGTTGAAGTCCGTATCTTCAGCACGATTGTCTGCAAGTAATATGTATAATGATCTTTTTGTTAAAAAGAATTGATGAGTAGAATGGTAAATTTCTTGGCCCCCAAAGTCCCATATATTGATTCTAAAACTCGTGCTATTTGATTTAAAAAGATATGGTTGGATTTCAATCCCAAGGGTGGATGTTTCAGTTGGATCTAACTCATATTTGTCGTTGATGAGTTTTCGCATGAGTGACGTTTTGCCAGCTCCTGGCTCACCAACAATTAGCAGCTTTGCTTCGAAAATTTTTTTTGTGCCTTTTTCTTTTGCCCTTATGTAATTTAATATAGCCTCGGAACCACGATTGTAAATTTCCAAAGGTGGATCAATAACTGGGTTATTGTCATAATCAGTCGAATCAATATTAAATGCCCAATTAGGTAAATGTGTAATCTGATTGCTTTTGGCAAATAGTACCTTCAAATTATCTAAATCGGATAAACCTTGTGGTAATTCTACAAGATTATTTCTCGATACATAAAGATTTTTGAGGTTTTTTAATTTAGAAACCTCGGGAAAAATATACTTAAGTTGACAGTCTTTTATATCTAAGACTTCGAGGCTTTCTAATTCTCCAAGCCAACCCGGCAGACTTTCTAAATTATTCCCACTTAAATTAAGTCTTTTAATAAATTTTATTTCCAAAAGTTCTTTCGGAACTTCCTTTAAATTTTGAGTACTTAGATCTATGCTATCATATCTATTGGATAGAACGAATGCAATTTTAGATAAGCATGATTGAGGTGTATCAGTCGAGTAGTTCATTAATTCTGATTATTAAACTAGTCCATGTTAGTTCCATTTCCGCTTCGCTCATTTGAATAATTGTTTTTGATGGAGAGTTAATTGCCTGAAATTTTGATATTTGGGGGTATAAGTCAAAAAGGCATGGCTTAAGTATAACACTCAAAATTGTAAGTCCTTGTTTTGCAGAATTTAGTAAAAATGGGAGTTCTTCCTCCATGATATATTTGGAACTAAAGAAATCTGCGCTCAAAAAAAGTATTGCCACTTTTGCATTATTTAAAGCATTTGAAATTTCGTCTTTCCACTTCATTCCAGCATATATTTTAGAATCGTCCCAAAACTCAACTTTAGATTTTAACGCGGAAAAATGCCTTTTAAGACTTTTAAGTAGTTCTTTGTCCGCGTGACTATAGCTTACAAAAACTTGTCCTAATGTTTTCTCAACCATGAAAATTCTTAAATATGATTATAAGAAACTAATATAGACCAATTTCCCCGCTGCAGCAAATGCTAGACCGCGTCAATATTCCTCACGCTGGCGCGAGCTTTAAAGCTCGTGCCCATTCTTACAACCCCATTCACCCTAAACCTGATAGAAGCGGATACCGGCCTTCGCGCCTAATGCCTGTGCGCGTATGAGCGGATAGCGGGGCTGGCGGTTGTGATGGGCGGATGACCGTTCGTTTACGAAAAATCCAGTTGATGAAATGCAGTCGTTGAATCCACCGCACATGCTTGGAGTACCTCAGCAGGACAGCCTACGCGGATACTTCGGGTAGCTTCTGTATGGCGTCGCAGACTTGTATGGTGAAGAAGATCCTTCGCTATTGCTCTGGATGACAAAAACGTTTCTTACGTTCTCTCCGACGGAGCGGGCTGGGCTGAGGCGCCTCTTTCTCCTCCTTTTTCTGTTACAATCATGCTGTTAACCCTGGTGAGCGAAACGCCTACTTCCCTGCTGATTTGCCGCTGACTGAGGCCTTGCCGGTGGAGCTGATTAATGCGGAGGGCGAGTTGGTCGCGTTCTTGCTGGCTTCGGCGGCGCAGGTGATTGGTTTCGCGGTCGGTGTGGAGGAAATGGTAGTGCAAAAAGCCGGCTTCTTTAACAAGCTGCATCAGAGCCACGTTATTGGGGCCATAGGTTTCGGTGCCGTAGCGTTGTTTAATTTGTTTGAGGATACGTACGCCGGGCCGGGTGGCGCTTTCGCCAATGGCAAAGGCGCTGTCACAAAAGTTAATCAGCATTTTACTGCCTTGTAAATCGTTGCGGCCAAGGGGCACCACCGGGTTGCGCTTGGGGGTATGGGCCAGCACCAGGATGCTGAGGTTGTATTTGCTTTTAAGGGCTTTTAGATGTTTCATTAGGGGCAGGGCTTCGCCAACCTTTTCGGTTCCGGTGCGCAGGCAGCTCAGGTTATCGATAATAAGCACGCTGGCTTCGGTTTTCTTGATACCGTATTCGAGGGCTTTTTCTACTAGCAGTTCGGGCTTTTCGGTATTGTTGGGGTTGTTAAAGTCGGGGCTGATCTCGGCCCGGTAAAACTGCGGCGAAAACATAAACTGCTGCCCCTGGTGGGTGTAACGGGCTTCGAACTGCTGGGCGCTCAGTTCAAAATCTACATACAAAACGGCGCAGGGCTCAACCTCCAGCCCGAAAGGCGCAATAGGGTCGAGCCGCGAAATGCTGTTGCCAATTTGCACAGCCAGCACTGATTTGCCTACGTTGGTATCGGCAAACAGAACGCAAAGCTCGTTCTGGTACCAAAATTCGCCAAACAACATCTGCGCCTTGGGCATTTGCGACTGGCGGGCCAGCCAATCATTACCCGTACGGATGGTGAAAAAGCTGTGGCTGGCATCGGCCCGACCTACGTCGCCATTGCGTAAGCGGCGGGGTATCACTTGTCCGCGAGCCTCCGCGCGGATCATTTCGATCTCCATCGGCCGTAGTCCGCTTACATGGTATATATCGCTCATGGTGTTTGGTTTTGCACCAAAGCTAAAAAGCGTATCCGGGGTTTTTCGTGACAGAGGTGTGTCAGAAACGAGGGGGCGCGGATAAAGGACTGCAGCTTTGGAGCGCCATTGCTGGTTAATAGAGGTTTGTGCAATAATTTAACAACAGTCTGCTCATGGCCGACAAGCGTTTTGGTTACTTTAGCGCACAAGGCCTGCGCTTCTGCGAAATCTGTAAAGCCTTTCCCCAGGCGCAAAGCCACCAAGTTGTGCCCGCTTATTGGCCGAAGCTGTTTGCCGGCGAATTAAGGAGAACGAGCTATGGGTAATTATTAAATAAGGTGTTCCGTGCTTTTAAGTCATGGCATAATATATAGTTAAAACACCCTTAACGCCATCGAAAACACAGCTTTCGGAATAGAATCTGGTGTTCCAAAACGTTCCGCTTCACAAAAACGGAACACCTGTTAATTGCCCTCACTCATGGCCGTAACAGCATCCAGGAACCAGGCGGCGTGTGGGAGCCATTGTTCGGTCCAGCGCCATTCGTTGCCTTTGTCTTCTTTTTTAAAGTCGATGCCGCTGCCGTCGGGGTTGCCTTCTTTGCCGGTAATACCGTTAGAGATGCCTCCGCGCTGCGACCCATGACCGAAGTTAGAGCTCATGTAAGGCACATTATTTTTGCCGAACTGGTACATAAAGCACATGGCGTAAGGGTTGCAGCCCAGTATCCACGAGAGTTGCTGCGAGGCATACACCGCCAGCGAATCTTTACGGGCCTGGTTATGGTCGGTAGCGTAAAGTAGCTTGCCGCCTTCTATAGCTGCTGTGGCGAGCGAACCTAGCCTGGCATTTTCGCCCTGCCACCACCAGCCGGTTTCGTTTTGGTGGGGGATAAAAAAGCCGTCCTGTACCTTATCACCCAACCTAAACGTTTGCCTTGCATAGCCGAAGGGATTGCTTACATCGTTGGTTACATGCAGGTTGTATTCGAGGGCCTTTTTAATTATGGTGATGGATTTGGCTCTTAAAGCCGGGTCGGTTTCTTTGTTCAGGTATCGGCACAAAGCAACCACGGGCAAGCCGGCATCGGCAGCATGCCAGAACGGGCGGGTGCCATCATCGGCAATAAAATAACCTGCTGGCGTAATGCGTTTTTGCAGGTTGGCTGCGCGTTTACGGGCTTCGGTACGGTACTGCGGGTTGTTGGTGCTAATCCATAGTTCGGTGGCGGCCATCAGGGCGCAGTAGTCGTCTATAATGTTTTCTTTGTGGTCGTCGTCATACTTCAAATTGTTTTTTTGCAAATGGGCGAAGGCACGTTTAGCAGCGGCAAGGTATTGCTGCTGGGTATAGTCGCCATGCTTAGTCCAGCGCGATACACGGGCCAGTGCAGCTATTGCCATGCCACCACCTTCGCGAAATGAGCATTGGTATTCATCGGTAGTAACACTGTTGGCATGCAAGCCTACCACCCGGCGGGCATCAGGGTTCTTATTAAAATAGCTGAAGACGATCATGCGGAAATAGCCTTCGGTAGATAGCGCACGCATCATATAATCGGCACCATACAAGGCTTCGTTGCGGATAGAGTCCTGCACTTTCAGATCGGCCATTAGCCTGGGTAAGCGTTCGGCGGTATTAATCATAGACCACGTAACCAGCGGAATTTGCTGCGGCGATACAAAATTGGCATAAGCCAGGTGCGAAAAATACTTGCTCACATCGCCCGAGGCATCGCACCAACCGCCGTGCATATCAACCCGTTTGTTACTGCCGAAGAGTAATACTTTGCTATCTGCCGCCAGCTCTGCCGGGGTATTGGCACGCTGGTTATGGTAATAATGGATGATAGACGGTATGGTGAGCTTAGCCAAGGCATTATCATCAATCACAAACGCGTTCGACTCATAAGGCGTATTAGCTATGCTGATGGTCACCTTATAGTCCCCTTTAATTTTAATGGCGGAGAAATCGGCGTAGTAGTAGAATTTGCCAGGCGTCCAGTCGTCAACCTGCATTGGTCCGCTAAGTACGCCGGTAAATACGGTTTTGTTGGTGGCAGTATTTACCAGGTTGAAAACGCTTTTGCGGGTTAGTTTTTCATCCAGCCCCACTACGGCAATCTTAGGCGCATTGCTATCAAAAGCTACCTGGTTCACAAATATTTCGGGCAATGCTTGCGAGCTTATGCTTGCGAATAAGCAGAGGGTGATGAGTATGATGGTTTTCATTTTTTAGCTGATTAGTTTTATAGAGTGGTTGTGGGGGGATTAACCCTTGGTTGGATGGGTTGTGCTTTAGTGATTGTTTTAAGCTAATTGGGTGTGTTTGTGCTATTGATTAACGTCAGTCTGCTCATAGCCGCAGTGGCCTAGTTACTTTGTCTTTGACACAAAGTAACCAAAAGTCAAGTCAGAAAAAAGCTTCCGCCCACAAGGCCTGCGCATAGCCCGCTTTTCTGACAGGCCACCGCTCGCGTAGCGGATATTTCCTTTCTGCCCGAACCCACCACTGGCCTCAAATAATCTCTTCTCAGGGCAGCATTGGTAATGTTGCGGCAACCACTGCCCCTGCCCAATCACTGCACTTTCATAGCAACAGAACCCGGCTGCGACTTTTTCTTTGGTTACTTTCTTTTTGAGAGAAAAAGAAAGTAACATCCACTGACGATCAATAAAGCAGAACCCTCCCTAATGAAAATCGGATAAACGCAACTATGGTAACGAGCTATACATATTAAACTTGTCCGCACCTGTCCACCCAACCCTTACCCCCGGACGGACGGACAAAACAACCATTACAAAATTATACTATATTTGACCAACCAATTAGCCCAACGCTATCCAACAGCAGGGCATATAAACTTATTAACCCAATATTGATTTTGCCTCTGGAATGAAGGTGACAAATAACGATATGCCCAATGATTTGCTGGGTAAGTATCTTAACGGCGAAGCCACGCCCGATGAGGTTCTGCAAGCCGAAGCGTGGATTAGCGCCAGTGATGCCAACAGAAATTATTATGCGCAATTAAAGATCAGGGTTGAGGCCGATAATCAAATAGCACATAATGAGGCTGCTTGGTTGCGGCTGCAAAAACAGATCAGTAAAAACCATAGTGGGCGTATGGATAAGCCCGGGCTTAAGTTTAAAACGCGTTGGGTTCAGTTGATAGCGTCGATAGCGCTTTTATGTCTTATTGGCTATATTATTCGGCTGGGCTTATACAGCGACCCTAATATTAACCTCAACAGCGATACCGGCGTGCTTAAAGAAACCTTACCCGATGGTACTGTGGTGATACTAAATGCACACGCTAAACTTTCATATCCTGCGCAGTTTGCAGGTAATAAGCGCGTGGTTTCACTAATTGGCGAGGCTTTCTTTAGGGTGGCTACCAATACTACCAAACCCTTTGTTATTAACTTAAAAGGAGTAAGCCTTAACACAACAGGTTGCGCTACGCTTGTAAAGAGCAGCAGTAACCAAACCGAAATTATAGTAGAAAAAGGAACAGTAAAGGTAAGCACACATGCCAGCGAGATGCTATTAAGAGCCGGAGAGATGGCCAGCGGAGGAGCAGGCATGAATTTAAGTAAATCGATCAATACAGAGGGTAAACCGCCCTGGTTAAAAGATCGTAATTGAGATTTGACAGGTTATTTAGCGTTTGATTTGCAGTTGATTATGAAATTTTATTTTAAAATATTTTTATAATACAATAAATATATCATACATTGTGTCACTCTAACACATAGGTTAGAACATTAACCAATTACAACCATTATGAAATCAATTAAAATACTGTGTATGGCGCTGTTGCTGCCTTCGCTATTAAGCGCACAAAAAAAGCCTGCAGCCAGGCCACCCCAGTTAGGTAAAAGCCCGCTTAAAGATGTAGTAGCTGCCATGACCTTAGAAGAAAAGGTAAGGTTAATCGTCGGCATGGGCTTTAATATAGAGGGCATTCCTCCGGGCATGTTGCCACCAATGGATCCTGCCGATAACATAGCCGAAAAGGTAGTTGGCGCAGCGGGTCGTTCGCACGCTATATCACGCTTGGGTATCCCAACATTAACCCTGTCTGATGGGCCTGCGGGGGTGCGTATCAACCCAATAAGGCATAAAGACAGCACTAAAACCTATTATGCAACCGCTTTCCCGGTAGGTACCCTGCTGGCATCATCATGGGATACCTCATTGGTAAAGCGTGTTGGCGTGGCCTTCGGTCATGAGGTGTTAGAGTACGGTATCGATATTCTGTTAGCGCCGGGTATGAACATCCAGCGTAATCCGCTCGGTGGTCGTAACTTCGAGTACTATTCAGAAGACCCAATGATTGCCGGTAACATGGCGGCCAGTTTTGTAAAGGGTATCCAGAGCAATGGCGTGGGTACATCTATCAAACACTTCGCGGCCAACAACGCCGAGTTTAACCGCATGAACCTGAATACCTATGTAAGCGAGCGTGCATTGCGCGAAATTTACCTGCGTGGTTTCGAAATAGCGGTTAAAAAAGCACAACCGTGGACGGTGATGTCATCATACAATATGATCAACAGCACTTATACTTCAGAAAGTAAAGATCTGCTAACCACTATCCTCCGCAACGAGTGGGGCTTTAAAGGTTATGTAATGACAGATTGGTTCGGCGGTAAAGATGCCGTAGCGCAAATCAACGCCGGTAATGATCAGTTAATGCCAGGCACAACCATCCAAACCAAAGACCTTATCGAAGGCGTTAAAAGTGGCAAGATCACCATGACGCAATTGGATAAAAACGTAACCCATATTTTAAACATCATCCTGAAATCGCCAACGTTTAAAGGGTACAAATACTCTGATAAACCAGACTTAAAAGCGGATGCTAAAGTAAGCCGCATGGCTGCTACAGAAGGTATGGTATTATTGAAAAACGATGATCATGTATTGCCATTAACCGGCAAAAAAAGCGTGTCGTTGTTCGGTAATACATCTTACGATCTGATTGCAGGTGGTACCGGTAGCGGTGATGTTAATAAGGCTTATGTTATCTCCTTAGATAAGGGATTGGCTAATGCCGGTTATAAAACCAATGCCGTACTGGCAAGCTCTTACCAAACCTATTTAAAAGAGCAAAAAGCTATTCGCCCTAAGCCTAAAATGATGTTTCTGGCACCTGCACCTATTGGCGAAATGCCACTGAGCACAGATTTGCTAAAGGACAAAGCCAACAACACAGATGTTGCTGTACTGACCATCGGCAGATTAGCCGGTGAAGGCGGCGACCGTAAAGAAGCCGATGACTTTAACTTAACCCAGGTTGAGCAAACCATGATTGGCGATATCTCTAAAGCATTTCATGATGCCGGTAAAAAAGTAGTTGTGGTATTGAACATTGGCGGTGCTGTAGAAACTGCCAGCTGGAGAGATAAAGTTGATGGTATCCTGTTAGCATGGGAGCCGGGTTTAGAAGGTGGTAATGCCATTGCCGATGTATTAAGCGGCAAGGTTAACCCATCTGGTAAGTTAACCGCAACCTTCCCGATGGCTTATGATGATGTGCCAAATGCAAAAACTTTCCCAGGTAAAGAATTACCTGGTGCTAAATCGGCTAACCCATTAATGGGCAACCCGGCCGAGGTTACTTATGATGATGGTATCTACGTAGGCTATCGTTATTTCAACACATTTAATGTTAAACCTGCTTACGAGTTTGGTTACGGCTTATCATACACCAAGTTTGATTACAGCAATCTTAAATTAAGCAGCAAAAGCTTTGTAGGTAAAATCACAGCATCTGTATTAATTACCAATAAAGGCAAAGAAGCTGGTAAAGAGGTTGTTGAGTTATACTTAAGCGCGCCATCTAAAAAGTTGAACAAGCCAGAAAGCGAACTGAAAGGTTTTGTTAAAACCCGCTTATTACAACCGGGCGAATCTCAACTGGTAAGCTTTGTATTAACAGCCCGCGATTTGGCTTCGTTTGATACTGCTACCGAAACTTGGGTTGCCGAAAACGGCGATTATAAAGTTAAAATAGGTTCGTCATCAACAGATATTAAAAAATCGGAGAAGTTTAAACTGGAAAAAGATCTGAATGTGCTTAAAGTACACAAAGCATTGGCCCCAGCTTCTGAAATAAAAGAACTGACTAAATAATATTAATACTAACTAAAACTACGTTTCCAAAACTAAGCGGCCTTCCTAACCAGAGGCCGCTTTTTATTTGAACAAGGTTTTAAATTATTTACGTTATCACCAGCATAATTTATAATTTGCGGTTCTATATCACCATGTTAAACCCGCACATCTAATTATTTATGAAGAAACGAATAGCTCTTGTTTTTATTAGCGGCCTAGCGTTTTCGTCGTTCGCACAAACGGCAAAAAAGATTGCCATTATCCCGGAGCCTGTAGAAATTACCCAATCAGCCGGAACGTTTACGTTGCCTAAATCTGTTATTATTGCAGGTACTGGTCAGGCAGGCGTTGAGCCGGTAACAGCTTATCTTAAAAGGAAGTTAACTACAGCTACCAGTGTTACAGTTACAGAGAAAGCTAACGCAGCCGTTTACACCATTAAACTATTGCTAAACAGCAAGGCCGAAAGTGTGATAGGTAAAGAGGGTTATCATTTAACAGTATCGGCAAAAGGCGTTTTAATTACAGCAAATGAGCCTGCGGGTTTATTTTATGGTGTACAAACACTGCTGCAATTATTACCTAAAGAAATTGAAAGCCCAAAGGTGATTGCCAAAACATGGACATTGCCTTATGTTAAAATAACCGATTACCCGCGTTTCGAATGGCGTGGGCTGATGTTTGATGTGGCGCGCCACTTCTTTACCAAAGACGAGGTTAAACAGTACATCGATCAAATGGTGCGCTACAAGTTTAACCTGCTTCACCTGCACTTGACTGACGATGAAGGCTGGCGTATCCAGATTAAAAGCCTGCCTAAGCTAACCGAGGTTGGCGCTTACCGCGTAGAAAAAACAGGTTACTTCGGTACTTTCTCGGCCCCAACACCCGATGAGCCACGCACCTACGGAGGTTTTTATACCCAGGATGATATTCGAGAGCTGGTTAAGTACGCCCAAGACCGATTTGTAAATATAATGCCCGAGATTGATGTACCCGGCCATAGTTTAGCGGCTGTATCTGCTTATCCCGAGCTGTCCTGCACACCCGGTGCAGAAAACTATCATCCACGTGCAGGCGAGGTAATTATGGACTGGAGCACACGCCCGCCAAAAGCTTTGGTTGATAACACGCTTTGCCCTGCCAACGAAAAGGTTTATGATTTCTTAGATAAAGTATTAACCGAAGTTGCGCCTCTGTTTCCTTTCCCGTACATCCACATGGGAGGCGATGAGTGTCCTAAAAATTTCTGGGAGCAAAGCGATGCTGTTAAAGCTTTGATGGTAAAAGAAAACCTGAAAACCCAGGAAGAAGTACAAAGCTATTTTGAGAAACGTTTAGAAAAGATTGTTGAATCGAAAGGCAAGAAATTTATGGGTTGGGATGAAATTTTAGAAGGCGGCCTGGCACCAGATGCGGCTGTGATGAGCTGGCGCAGCATGAAAGGCGGTATAGAAGCGGCCAAAATGCACCACGATGTGGTGATGAGCCCGGTTGATTTTGCTTACATAGATTATATGCAGGGCGATGTTGCTATTGAACCAAAGATTTACGCAACCCTGCGCCTCTCGAAAACTTATGAATTTGAACCGGTACCAGATAGTATTGACGATAAATATATCAAAGGCGGGCAAGCCAACTTATGGACCGAGCAGGTATACAACATGCGCCATGCCGAATACATGACCTGGCCGCGTGGTTTTGCCATTGCAGAAGACCTATGGTCGCCAAGAGCAAGAAAAAACTGGGATGATTTTGTTGGTCGTGTCGAAACCCAGTTCGATCGTTATAAAGTGGCCGATATTAAATATGCTCCAAGCATGTATGACCCTATATTTACGGCCAGCCAAACAACAGATCAAAAAGTACAGGTATTGATGAGCACCGAGATTAAAGGTTTGGATATTTATTATACGTTTGATAACTCTTTCCCCGATAATCATTATCCAAAATACACCGCACCTGTTATTGTACCCAAGGATGCATTTCAGCTAAAAGTAATCACCTACCGCAATGGTGAACCCATTGGCCGGATGATTACGATACCGGTAACAGATTTAAATAAAAGAGCTGGTAAGAAATAGTAATATAAACTTTATCATTCAGAACGCAGTGAAGAATCTTCTGCTCCATACTATTTATGTAGTAGAAGATCCGTTCGTTATTGCTTAGGATGATAAAATTAAGTTATAGATTATCGGTAACAGGGTTATAATATTAGTCCCATTGATCTTAATTGATTAATGGGACTTTTTTAATTTTACATCCATGTATCCAAATAATACCTCAGAAGAATTAACACTAATCAAATCTAATTCAGACAACCCTGATTTTGCAATACTAATTAAGGATCTGGATGCAAACCTGCAAAGCCGCAATGGTGATATGCAGGAGTTTTTTAATCAGTTTAACAAGGTTGATCAGATCAAACATGTTATAGTTGCCTACCTTAATAAGGTGCCAGCAGGCTGTGGTGCTATAAAGCGATATGACAACGACGCAGCAGAAGTAAAACGCATGTTTGTGGGCGAAGAATACCGGGGCAAAGGCATAGCGGGCAAAATTTTAACCGAACTCGAAAGTTGGGCAAAAGAACTAGGTTACACCCATACTATATTAGAAACCAGTAAGACACAGTATGAGGCAGTGGCTTTGTATACTAAAAAAGGTTATATCGTGATTGATAATTATGGGCAGTATAAGGGGATAGAGAATAGTATTTGTTTTAAGAAAGAATTGTAAAGGCTAACAATTTCTCCCCACCGCTCCTGACTTGAGAGCCCATCAATTGATAAGCCCGAACCAACCATTACACTCAAATAACCGTCCTCCAAGGCAGCATTGGTAATGTTGCGACACCTACTATCCCAGCCCAACCACTGTACCTTCATAGCAACAGAACCCGGCTGCGACTTTTTCTTTGGTTACTTTCTTTTTGAGAGAAAAAGAAAGTAACATCCACTGACGATCAAAAATCACTCTACCATTCCTAATTAAAAATGGATATAAGCGAGAAAGCAAGGGAAGGGATAATAAATATCACATTACCGCAGCCCCTGCTTTATCCAGCAAATCCTCAATCTTATCAATCAATTGCTGCATATCAAAAGGCTTGGTCATAAAATCATCGGCACCGGCATCAAGGGCAGAAAGGTGGATATCATTACTGGCCGAGATCATTAACACAGGTATGTTGCGGGTTTGTTCCCTGCTTTTCAGTTCGCGGCATATGTCTCGGCCATCAACGCCCGACATCCAGATATCTAATAAAAACAGGTCGGGAAGCTGGTCAGTGGTTAGGGTAAGGGCATCTCTGCCATCGTAAGTGAAGCTTACATCGTAGCCGTAAAAGTTGAGCATCATCTCAACGGCATCTACAATTCCGGGATCATCATCCGCAATTAAAATTTTCTTAAGCATGTTCATCGCAGGTTAAGCAAACATATAAAAAATATTAAGTTAAAGAACAACATTTTCAACTTAACCTATAGTAAATAAGGCCGATAGATATTTAATGTTGTTGTGTTAAAAACAGATATTTTCGTTTAACTATTGCTTAACGGGCAGCGAAAAGCAAAAGGTTGAACCCTTGCCCTGAACCGAGTTTACCCAGATACGGCCCCCTTCGCGCTTAATAATTTCGGACGAGATGTATAAGCCCAAACCAAGTCCCGGAAAAGTATGCTGCTTATCGCCGCTTACACGGTAAAACTGTTCAAATACTTTATCCTTTTTATCGTGGCTGATACCGATGCCAAAATCCTGAACGCATACCATTACCTGGTTGTCAGCAACTTCTGCCTTAACAATAATTTTGTCGGCATCCGGCGAGTATTTAATGGCGTTGGTAACCAGGTTGGTAAGCACCTGGCTAATGCGGTCTTTATCTGCATAAACCTGGCCAACTGTTTTTAGCTCGGTGATGATCTGATGTTTTTCTGTGGTGCGCTGCAGATCCTCAACCATGTCATGCATCAGCTGGTTAAAATCAAACAGGGTATCGTTAAACTGTAGCCTGCCCGATTGTATTTTGGTAACATCCAGCAAATCGCCAATTAAGCTGGTGAGGCGGTCTATCTGGTTATTCATTTTAACAACCATATTGGCCTTGCGATCATCGCCGCTTTTGCGGAACATCGCTTCCAGTACCTGCGCGTAAGCTTTAATGCTGGTTACCGGTGTTTTAAGTTCGTGGCTGGCAATCCCGATAAACTCATCTTTTTGATTTTGTAATTGCTTTTGCTCGGTAATATCAACGCAAGCACCAATATAACCGAAGAATCTACCCGTGTTGTCATATTGCGGATTGCCTGTACAAACTATCCAGCGTACGGTGCCATCTGTATGTTTAATGCGGAACTGGCTTTCGTGGTATTTACGGTCACTGCAATCTGCCAGAAATTTTGTTGCCGCTTGTTCAATATCTTCCTGGAATACGGCATTTAACCATCCTTCGCCCAAATGGCTTTCAAATGGATAACCTGTCCAGTCTATCCAGATCTGGTTTACGTAGGTGATCTGCGCGTTTTCGTCCGACATCCACAAAGCTGTTGGTGATGCCTGCGTAATACCCCTGAACAGTTGTTCGCTATCCGAAAGTGCCTTGCGCGCTGCAATATCCGGCCTAAGATCGCGGAACAGGGAAGCTCGTCCTAATAATTCGCCACTTATGGGTTCACGTAATAGTAGTGATATTCCATGCCCCGGTATCGGTTCGCCGGTGGTAAAATGTTTATAGGTAATATCGCCCTCCCATCTGCCATCATTTAATAGCAATGGGTTTATTTCGGCCCTTAGTTTTTCAACTTCTTCAGGCAAAAGATACTCAGAATTGTGCCTCTGCGCTTCTTCCAAGTTACTAAAGCCCATCAGCTCCAGCCCGGTTTTGTTTACATAGGTAACATAACCATCGTGGGTGGATAAGCTGATAAAATCATTGCTGTTTTCCATTAACCAAAGCAAGCGCTTCTGCTCTTCGCGGCCTTCCACGTCTGCGGTTATATCCTGGCTTGTACCCATCAGTACTACTGGTTTACCATCGGGGCCAAAAACGTAAGATCCCACCGTTTTTATCCAATGTACAGAACCGTCTGCCCATTTAAAACGGACTTCGTATTTTAGCTTACCTGTAGTTAAGGCTTCATCAAAAGCTATCTGTCTTTTATGAACATCATCCGGGTGGATAAATTTAAGCAGGTCACCACGTTTTTGTCCGGATTTCTCAACACCACTTAAGATCTTACTCAAGGTTGGCGAATAGATGGTTTCGTTGTTAATAAAGTCGATAAAGAATGTGCCAGCGCCAGCAGCTTCTGCCGCAAGCTGGGTTAACTGTTCTGCCGACCGTGCTTTTTCATCGGCAATTATTTGCTCGGTGATATCCTGCGCAGTGCCAGAAAAACGTATCGGTTGATCGTCTTCTGTAAAATAAGCGCGGCCCCTGCAATGTACCCATCTTACTGTTTCATCTTCATCAAGAGTACGGAATTTAATATCGTAAGCTTTTTTTAAAGCAGGATCATAAGCTTCGCGAACAGCTAAATCAACCCTTGGCCTATCAACTGGATGTATGCAGCTAAGTACATCTTCATAATTAACAGACTGGTTTTTATTAAAGCCAAAAAGTTGTTTGCAGCGTTCGTCCCACCAAACTTCGCTGTTTATTACGTCGAGATCCCAACTACCAATCTCTGCAGATTCGAGCGTGAATGTACGGCGTGCTTCTGCCTCATCAGCCCGTTGTTTAGCCAATACAACTTCAGTAAGATCTTTTGCCGTATTTAAAATCCCCCAAACTGTGCCATCGGTACGCTTTAAAGGCTTGTAAGTAAAATCGAAATAATGGGGTTTAAAGTCGCCATCAATTAAAAGATCAATGCGCTGTTGTTTGGCTTCGTAGGCAATGCCGGTGGTATAAACATCATCCAAAAGCTTGTAAAAACTTTGGTCATCCAGTTCGGGCAGTGCCTCGCGAAAGGTTTTGCCGATAACCGTTTCTGTTTTCCCCCAGGTTTTGTGAATGGCTTTATTGGCCACTCGGATACGCATTTCGCGACCTACATATAAGCCAATAGGGTCTGGAATTTCCTGAATCAGAGTTCTTAGTATTTCAATCTCATCCTCATTAATGTCGCGGGCAATATTCATCTCGGCGTAAACAGTCTTTTTTGCTAAAGATACATTATCGGCCTTTTGTTTTAAAACGCTGGCAGTATAGTTTAGCCAAGCACTTTTAATGTATCGCCTACACTAATGTTGCCTATTCCATTATGTAATAGGTTTTGACCGAAGAAGATCTTGTTTTTTTGAGCGCGGTAACCGGCCAGTATTTTCATCGGCTCTACATTTTTGTCTGCATTTTGTTGGTCGATGGTAATCATTACACAGCGGGCGCAGCGTTTTACCCCAAAAAAATCGATGCCGTTTATATTGATGTGCGGCATTACATCTTCGGCATAAGGTTCGCCCCCGGTGAAAACGATATTAGGCCTGAAACGATCCATTTTGATTTGGTTTTGAAGCCGGGTGTTCAGTTCATCGAGCGAAGCCTGGCCAATTAGCAGAAAAGGGTAACCATCGGCAAACGAGGTAACCTCCTGTTGCCGGGCATACCTGGGGTCGACAGCGCGAATCGAATCGTCTGTCATATAAATAAGTCGGGCATTTATGCCTAATATCCGGGTAAACCAGGCGTCTGCTTTGGGGTTCGCAAGGGTACCTTCACAGGTATCGTCCCAAACAGTAGCTTGTACCGTGGTATTGGTTTCAGGCGTAAATGGGATTAGGGTTGATGATTGGTCGGGGGTATAGGTAACTCTTAATCCGTCAGCTTCGATACTTACCCTCATTAAGGCCATTTTAGCAAATTCGCGCTGAGATATAAAGCGGTTATTGTCATCTATCAACATCCAGCGGCGATCGTACTTTAAGCCACGGTCTGTAACCTCGGCTGTGTTAAGCGCTACGCCGCCAAGTGATTTAATGGGATAAATAAACAACTCGCTAACCTGTAACATAGCGCTAAAATAAGTAATTCGCCTTGAATCTGAATTTACAGAATTTGCGAATGGACAGAATTTACGGATAAGTTCTGTTTTACTTGTTGGTATTATTTTATCCAATAACACTTAATAATAATCATGTTGACAGTTATTATCTTTTTTTAATTAGTTTCGAATAGAAACCGATTATTTATTCTTTCTTACTATGCACACCAGAACCGCACTGCTATCAGTTGTTATGTTGTTTGCTACAGCAACATTTGCCCAAACGGGTAAAAACTACCAGTTACAATCGCCAGACGGGCGCCTTACCGCCACTATTAATGTTGGTAAAACCATTACCTGGTCTGTTAAAGACGGCTATACCGATGTTGTAACCCCATCTGCAATTGGGCTGGAACTGGCAAATGGGGATGTGCTTGGCCAAAATGCATCAGTGCGCAAGGCAGAAACATCGCAGGCCGACGAGGTCATTAAAACCCCCTTTTATAAGAAGACAGTTGTTGGTAATCACTACAACCAAATTAAGCTTGCCATGAAGGGTGATTATAGTGTAATATTTCGTGCTTACGATGATGGTATCGCTTACCGTTTTGTAAACGAGCGAAAAGGCGAAATCACCATTAAAAACGAGCAGGCACAGTTTAATTTTAAGGCCGGTGCTATCGCCTTTTTGCCATTTGTGAATGACTATCGCAACAAGGATAAGTTTAACACTTCGTTCGAGGCTCAATATAGTAAGTTGCCAATTGCAGCTATCGCTAAAGATAGCCTGGCAATTTTGCCTACCTTGGTTGATTTAGGCAGCCAGGTAAAAGCGGCGGTACTTGAGGCGGATTTAGAGAATTATCCGGGCATGTACCTTACAGCGGGTGAAAACGGAAGCAACGGATTAACTGCTGTTTTTGCACAGTATCCAACGCAGGAGGGTAACGGCGGGCACCATAATATTAATTACGTAGTTAATGGCCGGGCAAATTATATAGCAAAAATTGCCGGCCCAAGGGCTTTGCCTTGGCGTATAGTCATCATCAGCAATAGCGATAAAGAGCTGTTGAATAATGATATGATGCAGAAGATTGCAGCACCAAGCCGCGTAGCCGACGTAAGTTGGATTAAACCCGGTAAAGTGGCCTGGGACTGGTGGAACAACTGGAACATTAGCCATGTTGATTTTAAAGCCGGTATTAATAATGACACGTATAAATACTACATTGATTTTGCAGCAGCCAATAAGCTAGAGTACATTGTTATTGACGAAGGCTGGAGCGACGATATTGACCTTACTAAAATAAACCCGGCTCTTAACCTTAAAGAACTGGTTGATTACGGAAAGCAAAAAAACGTTGGCGTTATATTATGGGCAAGCTGGTTTGCTATTACCCGCGATCTGGAAAATGTGCTTAACAAATATGAGCAAATGGGCATTAAAGGTTTTAAGATTGATTTTATTGATCGTGATGATCAGAAGATGACTAAGTCTCTTTATGCCATCGCAGATGCAGCTGCCAAACACCACATGATGGTTGATTATCATGGCATGTATAAACCATCGGGCTTGCAGCACACCTATCCAAACGTGGTAAATTTTGAAGGTGTTAAAGGCTTGGAAAATACGAAATGGGGGGTTAAAGATCATCCGGGTTACGATGTAAGCATTCCGTTTATCCGTATGCTGGCCGGGCCGATGGATTATACACCGGGCGCTATGCGTAATGCCAACAAAGATAGCTGGAGACCGGTTAATGATAACCCCATGAGCCAGGGCACCAGATGCCACCAGATTGCTATGTACACCGTATTTGAAGCACCGCTGCAAATGCTGGCCGATAACCCTACTGCCTACCAAAAAGAACAAGAGAGCACCGACTTTATAGCCGCAGTGCCCACCGTATTTGATGAAACTTATGCCATAGATGGCAGCGTTGGCGATTACGTAGCTATTGCCCGCCGTAAAGGAACAACCTGGTTTGCCGGTGCCATGACCAACTGGGATGCACGCAGCCTGCCAATAGATCTTTCGTTTTTGGGCGACGGTAAATACCGTGCTATCATATTTGAAGATGGTGTAAACGCAGATCGCGACGCGACTGATTATAAAAAGACGATAATTACAGTTACAGCTAAAGATAAGTTAAATATTAAAATGGCACCGGGCGGTGGCTGGAGTGCAAGGTTTGAGAAGATGTAATTAGGCAGATCTCAACACGAATGAATACCGTAGAGACACAATATTTTGTGTCTCTTTTTTTATAATATTAATATTTGTCATGAGAGCGATAGCTCTTAGGACTAAATGAAAAACTGGGCGAAATACCCCAAATCTCCGCTTTGTCATTCAGCCCGCCAGCGAAGAATCTTCTACTTGGAGTAGGTCTTGAATGTATTAGCATAGAAGATTCTTCATTACATTCAGAATGACAAGTTGGGTGAAATACACCAAGTCTCCATCTTTTCATTCAGAGCGCCAGCGAAGAATCTTCTGCGCTAAACAAGTCTATACCATCTTCACCGGCGGCCACTCCATTATATTTTAATTTAAAAAATTCCAATCTGGATTTTCCTCTTGTATCAGGTTCGCGTTTTTCTCTCGGGACCAACCTTTAATTTCTTTCTCTCTTTCAATAGCATGTTCGATGTATTGATGCCTTTCGAACCATACCAAATAGTAACACTTGTATTTGTTAGTAAAGCTGTTGCTCACATCATTAAAATAATGTTTGTATAGCCTTCTGTCAAGATCGTTTGTTACTCCTGTGTATAATACGGTTTTACTTAGGTTAGTTAGAATGTAGGTGAAGAAATTGTAATTAGGCATATCCTAAGATAATACTTGCTTACATAGCTCAGAAGATTCTTCGCTGGCGCTCTGAATGACAAAATTGAATATTTATTAAACAAAAAAAGAGTCCTGTATACCACGGACTCTTTTCGTTTTCATAGGTAGGATATATATAGATCAGGCTGCTTTTTTTGCACCCTGGTTGTTGATAGCGGCAATTAATTGCATGGTACGATATGCTTCTAAATCAGCTTGTAATATTTTTTTTAATTCAATATCAAGTGCTTTTAACATCAGGTCTGTTTTGTTTATAGTTTTCATAGTCGTAATGTTTTTAAGTTAGTTGTATTAGGTTAAATACGATAACTGTGCCAAACTTTTACAAATGCTATCCATAAAACAAAATCGCGGTTTTTAACCGCGATTAGTGTAGTAATTTGTATATAAAAAAATACAACCAGAAAATTCAATGACTAAAAAAGCAAATATTTATGACTTTTAAGCCATTTTAACTACTGTACGATATTGGCATAGCTTTGAGCGCTTTCGATACAGCAACTACGTTCGCCGCTACAGCTTTCGCCGTTTCTATCGACCAATCTTTTCTGAAATTAGTTTTTAAATAGGAGGTGCCCGGCCCCGGGCCATTGTTCCAATAGGTATAGCATTGCGGGGCTATTGTAAACCCAACATCCATCAAGCCCCCGGCCATTTCGCTTACTACATGGCGTGCGCCATCCTCTTCGCCGGTAACTACAAAGCCTGCAACTTTGTTAAAAGTAACTGGTATGCCGTTGTCATCTTTTACTGGATAAAGTCCATTCATCCTTTCCAACACCCGCATCGCCACACTCGACATTTGGCCTACCCAAGTTGGGCTGGCCATAATTAATATATCAGACGCTAGTAGCTCCTTCAATATTTCCGGCCACGCGTCCCCATTACCCATATCAGATTTTGAGCCAGGCTTAATATTATGATCCACCATGCGGATTAATTTGGTTTCGGCACCAAGGCGTTCCAGTTCTTTGATTACTTCATTTGCCAGAGCTTCGGTGTTTGATGCAATGGGCGAGGGTTTAAGTGTACAGTTAAAAATAATGGCTTTCATAGCGTAAGTAAATGAAAAAGACCGGATAGATTTTACCCGTCCGGTCTGTAAATAATTTAAAGGAATTGAGATTAATCTTGTGTAATGGGCTCGTGGTGTGCGTGGCAAGCCTCGGCGCACTGGCGGCAGGCTTCTGCGCATTGCTGGCAATGTTCCATATCATGTTTACTGCATTCTGCGGCACACAGGCGGCAAATCTCTTCGCACAAAACAAGGTATTGATGCGCAATAATAGAATCGCGCTGAAGTAAGCGTGCACCGATGTTACAAATGTCGGCGCAATCGCGATCAAGCACGATGCAATTGACCATTATTTTAACGTCTTCTTCGCCAAGGCATGCGGTGGCGCAATGCTCGCAAGCCAACACGCAATCCAATAGTTTTTGGATGAGGGCCTGATGATTATGATTGTGTTCCATAGTGTAGATGTTTGTATATATACTAAAGCATCCATTTGCCACTATGTTTTAATAAATAACTACCAGTTTTTGAGTTGTTTAAGATAAGCTGTTAGTTCGTGGGCTATTTCCTGGTGTTCTGCCATATCAGGATGGGTGCCACAGCCGTGAAAATAACGTTTGCTAAAAAAATAATGTGTTACTTTTTTGTCGCCGGCCTTGTTTACATACTTATTAATGGCGGTGATGTATTTCTTTAAAACGGGTGTCAATGTAGCATCGGCCATTGGGCTGGTTAGGCAAACAATATCTGCCTTGGGATAATGCGCGCGCAGATCGCCCAGAAATTTAACGTAAGCACTGCAAAAAGCCGTAGAATCCTGAACGCCATCATTCTGCCCCAGGCAAACGGTAACCACATCGGGTTGGTACTTGCTGAAGTCCCATGTGATGGTATCAGACCTCATGTTTACCTTATCAAAGACTTCTGGCATTTGGATCTTCATATCGCAGCAACTATGAATTAGCCCAATACCCGATACCGAACTTACCTGGTATTGCGCATTTAAAGCACGTGAGGTAAGCGGGCCATAACTCATGTAGGCATTGTGCTGATCATACCAGGTACCTTTACCACAGGCTACTACCGTCATATCCAAGCTGCTTCCGCAAGTGATAGAATCGCCAATATATTCTATTTTGCGTTTGGGTTTAGCAGGCAAGGGTAGTAATTCTGTACACTGGATGCCGGTAAATTCAAGATAGCCAATGCCTGATTCTGTATCCTTGCAGATGGTGATGGTATGCACGCCGTCTGATAGGTTCTTTGCCGCTTTAATCACATTAGTTTTACCTGTAGTTTGCAGGCGAACAGGCTTTTGATCATCTATCAAAATTTCAACGTAGTTGTGCGTGGTGCCATATAGAAGTTCATCATTAAGCATAATAGTGCAAGATGTGCCTTTGAAGCGGGCTTGCACATAAACCGCCGGCGACCAGAAGCGCGGCTTAAACGGATCTGTAATATCTATCCTCCCAGTGTATTGTATAAGTGGGTTATTTGCTTTAAATATCGGAAGTTCGGTATCAGATTTGCCTTTGGCCTGGGTTAATCCAGTAACGAGGCCTAGCAGCAGGCAGATGTAAAGTTTCATGATTTTAAATTGATAGCCTAAAGATATAAGCATTTAACGTTGATGGCTAACAGTGAAAAATTTAGCTAATACTTTACTTAAATACTATCAGTATTGCGCAAAATTTGGTGGCACAAAAAAAGGATGAAAGCTAAAGCCTTCATCCTTCCTCGTCAAAACACTATAGAAATATTAAACCTTATTATTCTTGAGTTCCGTTGCTTACATCGGTTACACGGTAAACTTTTTGGCCGTATTGGTCACGTTCTTCGTGGTAATAGATGCCTGCAGGGTCAACATAATATTTTTCGTTGTCGATGCTTACCTTGCGGCAATTAGGCGGCAAAGCTTGTACTACATCACCAGGTTGAGGCATATTGCTGCCTTGCTGGCGTTGTTGCTGCGGCTGCGGCGCATAATTTTGTTGTTGTTGTTGTTGTTGTTGTTGTTGCTGCTGTGGCGGATAATTATTTGGATCATCCTGATCGCCTGCACCTGTTGATAACTGGCCATCTTTACCTACAATTTGGTAAGCTTGTGAACCATCATCTCTGGTTATTGGCAGGTAATAAACACCATTTGCTTCATAGTACTGGTTGCCGTCAATCACAATAGATTGTGCGTTTGATGGTAAGCTTGTAATTTCTGCACCTATTGGCGGTTCCACTACAGTATATTGGTTGTTATCACCTTGTTGATAATAATAACCACCGCTATAAAAATATTGGTCTGGGCCGAAGTAGAATGGATAGTATCCATAAGGTAACACACCAATGCTGATACCTATACGAGGTGCATAAAAACGGCCGTAAAAACCACCGTAGTTATAAAAACCACCTCTAAAACCTGGATAATAGCCACCATGATAGCCTACACCACCATGGTAGTAACCACCGGGTCTGTAATAACCACCTGGACGGCCACCATAACCTGGGCGACCACCAACATAACCTGGTCTGCCTGCAAAACCCGGACGGCCACCTACAAAGCCACCTCGGTTAACGCCATAATGGCCACCTTGTGAATAACCCGGGCGGCCTGCGAAACCGCCACTTACGTTGCCGCCACGTGAAGGGGCTGCGCCACCGTGGAAACCGCCACCACCACCTGGGCTACCGTGGAAACCACCACCGCCGCCGCCATGGAAGCCTCCGCCTCCACCACCACCGCCGTGTGAGCCACCGCCACCGCCACCATGTCCGCCGCCGCCGCGTTGGGCATCAGCATTTGTTGCTACAAACAGGGTTAGTAACCCGGTTATAACTGTTAATGAGAATAATTGATATATGCGTTTCATAATTTAACCTTCAATTCTCAGCGCTTTATCGCTGTTGGTATTAATATGACCGTTCGCAATCGAAAAAGTTTAATTACGTTTTAAAAATTTGTTAAGCCTACAATTAAATGACATTATAGGTTAGTTACTTTATAAACCCGAACATAATCAACCTGCATGGTACAAGGGAACGAGCTGTCATCTACCCCTTGCGCCCCGCCCCAATCGCCGCCCACCGCCATGTTTAGCATCAGGTGAAAGCGTTTATCAAATGGCCATGCCATGTAACCAGTACCTTCATTTTTAAATACCATCACCTGGCTGTCGTCAATAAAAGCAGTTACCGATGCAGGGGTCCAGTCTAACCGATAAGTATGATAATCGCTTAAAGCTGTAGGTACTGGTATGGTAACACCTTTTTGGGTTTTAATAGGTGGGTTATAGGCCCCCGTAATCATGGTTACGTAAATATTGTAAGGATCGTAACCTACATGCTCCATTATATCCATTTCACCCGAGTTAGGCCATGAGCCATAAGCGTAGTCGGTTGGCAGCATCCAAATGGCAGGCCATGTGCCTTTACCTGCAGGGATTTTTGCTCTTACTTCGATACGGCCATAAGTGAAATTGCCTGTTCCTTTAGAGAATAAACGTGCAGACGAATAATTATTGCTGCCGATATTTTCTTTTTTTGTCGTAATAATAAGGTTGCCATTGCTTATGCTCACATTACTGCCATTGGTGTAATACTCTAGTTCGTGATTGCCCCAGCCGTCGCCACCGGTATCATATCCCCATTTGCTGGTATCAGGAGCAGTGCCTGTATTAAACTCCTCGGCCCAGGTTGGTGTGGTATCAAAGGTGTAAACTTTATCGGGCACAGTACTGGCGCTTGTACCTGTGCCGGCATTACCGCTCGGGCCAGGCGAATTTTTGCTCGAACAAGAAAGCAGGCTAACGCCCAGCGATAGGATAATAACTTTATAAGAATGCATAAAACTGGCTAATTGGTAAACCTAATATACAGGATTGCAGTTACATATACGGTTATATTATCAATTGGTTGATTTTATGGCACAGATATGCAAATTGCTATAGATTGATGCCAGACCGTAAAAATAGCGCTGGCTGGCCGCTGCATTATCTGCCTAATGTTAACAGTTAGCGCTAAAAATGAGTCTTTTTAGCGCGCGATTTAAGATTCTATATCAAAAATTAAAAATATAGATTTTGACTATATCGTAGTTAAGTGAATTTTATGGACTGAATAAACTTTAAACCAATTCGGAAATAAAAAGATAGGGTTGATTGAATTGAATGATAAAAAAGCCGTCTTCGGTAGTTTCCAAAGTGTTTTCGTCGGATAGCTTAAGTCCAGTGTATGTTAACTCGTTGGGTTTGATTATTAGTTTTATTTCTTCCCCTTGCTGTTTCCATTTGCTGAAGCCAGATTTTATAGGATAGATCTTTTCATCATTCACATAAATTACCAGGTCGATTTGTTCGGCATATGGGAGGTATTTGTCGGCGTTAAAATCATCGGTAATAATATTGACTGCGCGGTAGCCTTGGTCTATTAGATGAAATAGAGCGGTTTCTAAATATCGCTCATCTTCTACCTGCATCAGTTTTACATCTGATTGCAGATCGTCTATAGGTTCATTGGCTATGAGCCAGTCTACCTTAATTTGGTTGTCGTGCAGCTGTATGGCAGTTTCGGTTACAGCAATTAGCGTTGGGCTCCATTCCAGCAATTGGCCGAGTAGCTCGAACGAGAAATCTGTTAAGCTTAATACTAATAAAGCAGGCTCCTGTTTTTCACGGACAATGTGGTGAGATGACATGATTATATTTAACGTTTAAATTGATAAAGCTAATTGTATTTTTGCATACCTGTTTACTATGACCACAAAAAACAATCCCAACTTTGCTTTGCTTGTACATACCTGCGACAGGTACCAATTTCTGTACCAGGGTTTTTCGGCGTTTTTTAACAAGTACTGGGATTTTAATATTCCCTGCTATTATTACTTCGCCACAGAAAATCTGGGCGTAAAAATAGAGGGATTTAAAAACATTCGCTCAGGTTCGGGCCAGTGGTCAGACAGGTTGGCTCATTTGCTTCGGAACGAGATCAAAGAAAAATATGTGATCTATTTTCAGGAAGATATGTGGTTAAATAAGCCCGTAGATTCTACATTTTTTAAGGAATTATTTACACTAATAGAAACCAATAACTGGAAACAGGTAAAACTAACCAGCTCGGATGTTTATCACGCCACCGCTACTGGTCTTGAAGTCCAAGGCTTTACGATAGCTCAGCTGGATAATGAGAAGTCGGGTTACCTGATGTCGCATCAGGTTACCATCTGGGATAGGGAATATCTGCTTGCCCAGCTCCCCAAAGATGAGCACCCCTGGCGTAATGAACGCAAGGGCACAAAACGCCTTAAAAAGCTAGACCCGCAGATTTTCCAGGTAGATTATTTTGCAGAGAATGGGCATCCGGAGATAAACGCTAACCCTGATTCTGCACTGCGAAGTAGCTATCAAACCGTATCGCAAAACAGCGCCCTAAATGATCGGGTATTGCCTTATATTGATGAGTTAAAAAGTGATGCCTCGCAGGCTGCTTATGCATCAGACCTTCAACATCATTTTGATAACGAGTTGACGCATGACGGTAAGGCTAAGCCGCGTAAAGAGGATGTATTTAAGAAGATTAAGAATTGGTTGAAGGATGTTATTCGATAATTGACTCAAATTTGTCGCTGCGAGGTACGAAGTAATCCCCGACCTACAGGGGTAGGTGCTTTGATTGACGCATTAGCAAATATTAAACGGTTTGCGGTTTCGATTATCGTTAGTCTGCTCATAGCCACACGGGCTAGTTCTTTTGGTTTGATCCAAAACGAACCAATACTAGCGAAGCGATTTCATGAACACCTTGAAAAAACAATTAACGAGTGAATAACTCAAGACGGAAAAATGCTTCTACGCACGAGGCCAACGCATAGCCCGTGTTTCTGTCTGGCCACCGCGCGCAAGGTTCACAATCCATTCTATCCGAACTAATCACTGCACTTAAATAGCCTCTTCTCAAGGCAGCATTGGTAATGTTGCGGTAATCACTGCCCTTGCCCAACCACTATACTTTCATAGCAACAGAACCCGGCTGCGACTTTTTCTTTGGTTACTTTCTTTTTGAGAGAAAAAGAAAGTAACATCCACTGGCGATCATAGTAATAGAACCCTCCCTAATAAAAAACAGATTTGCGCGTGCACAATTTTAACCTACATAAAACTTGCTGCTTTTTACAGTTACGAAGTTGCCGCGCTAATCGCTCGCAATGACATAAGTGTGAGATTGAGTGAACTAATAAATCGCTTGATAAAACGCCTTCACAGCACTCTCCATATCAGGAGCTAAATTAATAGCTGACGATACCGCGATACCATCAATAACACCCGTGTTTAACAAAGGCTCAACATCTGTTAGCTTGATACCTCCAACTGCAATTACAGGAATATCTAATCTTAGTTTTTCTAATTCGCGGTAGGCATTAAAGCCGAGTAACGGTTTATCATGGTTTCTGGTGGTCGTGCTGGCGAAAGGGCCGTATCCACAGTAATCAACAATACCGCGGGCTTGCAGCGATAAAATTTGCTCTTGCGAATAGGCAGAGGTACCCAGTGTTTTCTCATCGGTAATTACTTCGCGGATGGCGGCGAAATCTGCGTTGGGGTCTTCTATGTGTACGCCCTGGGCATCAACGCGGTCTAATAAATGATAGTGATTAGTAAGTATCAGCGTTGCTCCCCAATCGTCACAGATGGATGCGATGTGATGGATTTCCTCAATCATCTCCTTCTCGGGTTTCGTCATGCAACGATACTGGATCCAGTTGGCGCCGTTTTCGCAGGCTGTTTGTACTTGTTCGATGTGCGAACGATCTGGTAAATCCTGGGTGAGGTAATGGAAGCGGGATATGTATTTTTTCATGAGAGGAGGTCCGAAAGACCGAAAGTCGGAAAAGTCTGGAAGATAAAGGTAGTTAGAAAGTCAGAAGAAAAATTACTCCCCAAAATATAACTACCTGTAAATAGAAAAGTCCGGAGCACGAAGCGTAGCTTTCTGACTTCCGGACTTTTCCGTCTTTCAGACTAAATACTATTTCTTAATCAACTCTGCAATCGGTTTGCCGATGCAGCCGTCGGGCATTTGAATGTGCAGGATGGCCGCAAGTGTTGCAGAAATATCTGTCATGTGGGTTTCGCGGTTCAGCGCACCATGCTGTATACCCCAGCCCATAAATACTAACGGGATATGGGTATCGTACGGCGTCCATGTGCCATGGGTAGTACCAGTAGCGTTGGGGCTGCCTGCGTAGTAACCAGGTTTTAAAATAACCTGTATAGCACCACTATAGTCTTTATTGTAACCATTAATTACGCGGATTTTAATCCATTCTGGCAGGCCGGCTTGTTCTACATTATGCGTATTAACAGCATATAGTACGCCAGGTTGCTGGCCTAACCAGTTAACACTCTCGGCAATAATAGCATCAATGCTTAACCCTTTGCTTTTAATCAACACGTTGTTAAAGTTGATCATGTAGTTATTGGCATCAAGCACCAGGCTTTTGGTATCGAATTTCTTTTCTAAGAAAGCATTCAGGTCCTGTGCCATTTTACCCGCGCTTATATAACCTGCTGGTACGCCATGATCTTGCAAAAACTTAGGATTGTGTGCAGCGCCGTGGTCGGCAGTTAAAAATGCGGTATAGTTACCTTTACCAACTTTAGCGTCCAGGTAGCTGAAAAACGCAGCCAAATCTTTATCCAAACGCAGGTAAACATCTTCTGTTTCAATGGCATTAGGGCCAAACTGGTGACCAACGTAATCGGTAGAAGAAAGGCTCAGCGTTAGGAAGTCTGTTACTGAATTTTGACCCAGTTTTTCACTTTCAATAGCTTGCTCCGCAAAATCAACACTCAGGCTGATACCAAAAGGTGAGCTGCGGATAGCACTGTTGCCACTGTTTTCTTTTTTACTGATCACTGATAGATCATGCGGGAAAACGGGCGCAGTTTCGCCACGGTATTTACCTTCGTAAGGCGAATTATCCGGGTTACTTTGTATGTAGGTATCAATCGGGTATAATGGATTCCATTTCTGGCTTAAATACTTTTGCAGTTTGCCGCTTGCGTTAAAGCTTTTAACCCAGGCAGGCAACTCTGTCATATAATAAGTACTGGTAATGAAGTTACCACTGGCATCATCAAACCAATAAGCAGCATTGGCCGTGTGACCAGCAGGTAGGATAGCGCCACGGTCTTTTAATGAAATGCCGATTACTTTTGAGCGGAAATTAGTAGCCAGTCTCAACTCATCTGTAATGGTGGTGACCTGTAAGTTGCGTGGCGACATTTGGCCGGCAACAGACGTGCTGCCTACAGATTGTACGGTTGAATCACCTGCACAATACATATGGCGGCCGGTTGCTTGCTCTATATAATCGTTAGAAGCAATACCATGCAGAGCTGGCACAGAACCTGTGTAAATACAGCTATGGCCGGGGCCGGTTTCTGTTGGCAGATAATCTATCTGGGTATTTTCGCAGGTAAAACCTTCGTTCAGCATGCGTTTTAAGCCGCCTGCCTGGTAACGATCGTAATAGCGATACAGGTAATCCCAACGCATTTGATCAATCACAATACCTACAACTAATTTTGGGCGGGTTACTGATGTTGAAGTTGGTGCAAGGGCAGCAACTGCTTTTTTACGTGTTTGTGCGGATGCTGAGGCACCGGCTAATACTAAAAAGCCTAATACAAAATGTTTTATCTTCATTTAAAGCGGACGTTAATATTTGGCAAATATGACGATTGTTAACAAAAACGCGTGTGATATTTTTGTTATGAATAAATAAAGGATGGTGGTGGTATAATTTAAGAAGTGTGGGATGTGTTTAGTTCCCTCCCCCGGAAGGGTTAGGGAGGGGTTTATACGACTTTTACTTCGACGAAACCCCTCCCTGCCACAACATGGGCTGCCGCACCCCTCCCCGAGGAGGGAATTCTTAGCAACGGCCTCTACTAATTAAGGCTATTACTCTGCAAACGTCAATAACGAATGCTGACTAGCCGTATGCAGATCGCGCCAAACCTGGTTAATTTCGGTATCGGGCGATGCGGCCATCAACCCGCAGTAAGGGAATAATTTGTCTACACTTTCGCGGGCAGCAATGGCTAAATGGCGGCTTGTATGGCTTACCGCTTGTAATTCTTCGGGCGATTCAAAGCCTGCCGCAAAGTTTCTCCATGATTGATCCAACGCAGCATAAAACTCATTGCGGATATTTTGCAGGTTAGCTTTTACTTCTTCCAAAGCGTACATTAATGTTACGCGGTTGGCTGTGGTAAGCTTAGGAAGTTTTGATCTTTCGTCGAAAATTGGCCCGCATAGATCAACAAAGTGAAGTGCCATGCCCGATAGATTGGCTGCCAATGTGCCCTCTGCCAATTGTCGGAACGGGTAATTGTATAAAGTTGAATCGATCACTTTAGCATCGGCATCAATTTTAAAACAACAGTTAGCATCTACCTCCAAATTATTGATCTCGAAGGCATGACTACCTGTGCCCATCATACCTACATATTTCCAGGCGGGGATTAATTTTGCGTGGTGACTATCTATTACAAAAGGTAATATCAGCGGACTACCGTCTTCATCCAACACCGTTTCCTCGCCCTCTTTAATCATGCAATTGGCGGTAAACTGCGTTGCATGCTTTACACCGCTGGCGTATTTCCAGCTGCCGTTAATAATGTATCCATTTGCTGTTTTGGTAGCAGTGCCAGTAGCTGCACCACTACCTGCCAAGCAAACTTTAGGATCGGCAAAAATTAGTTCAGCTATTTCTGGATTGATAAACCCACCGAACCAGCCTGCACCTGCGCAAAGCGTAACCACCCAACCGAGGCTACCATCAGCCCAACTAAGGGCTTCTTCCATGCGGATCAGATCTGGCAAGTCTAATTCCAAACCACCGTAAGCTTTCGGTATTAATAATTTAAACCATTGCTGCTGATAAATGAGTTCCAGTTGTCCGGATTGCAATAAACCTTCCTGTTCGGCAGCCATGGCTTCCTTGCGGATTATATCTACCCATTCGGATTTTAACAATGCGGATGGATGCGCTATATCTGTCATGATCATTGAGCTACAGGTTGAAGTTGCTGTTGTTTGCGATACGCCTTTTTCCAGTCGAAATAGCCGAAGATGGCGATGATGAACAGGAACAAAGTTAACAGGGCAAATAGCGGTAAATGTTTGTAAAATAGTAATGGAATAGCGAAGATGTTGCTCACGTTAAGCACCACCCAATTCTCAATCCTTCTGCGGGCTAAAAGCCATGTACCTGCCCATGCAGATGCTGATACCCACGAATCCATTACAGGCACGGTTGACGGTGTAAAAGTGATCAAGATCCAGTAGATAACTGCCCATCCGCCAAAAGCAATCAATGCCGTCATCATCCACTCTTGTTTAGTGGCGTAGGCTATTTGTAGTGGCGGCTCGTTTTTGCGACGGCTCCATACAACCCAACCGTAAATGCTTAGGATCACATAGTAGAGGCTTAAGCCTGCATCGGCAAATAAACCAGCTTTAAGAAACAGTAATATGGTAATGGCTGAGCCACCTATCCCTGCGGGGTAAAGCAGGATATTGTTTTTTCGCGCCAGCAAAACTTCGGCTACGCCCAAAATAACGGCAAGCCACTCTATCAGAGTGGTTTGCCGTATTTGTTCGGTTAATAATTCAACCCATTGGTGCATCATATTGGTTGATTAAAATTTTAAGTTAAGCGAGGCCAAAAAGTTGCGTGGTGCCTGCGGATAAAAGTAATTGTAGTTGGCAACCTGTCCGCCTTCAATATCTGCGTAAGTGGCGCCGTTGGTTTCATATTTATTGCTGAATATGTTATTAACCAGCAAGGTTACGCCAATGTTCTTTACAGATTTTATGCTGAAGTTATAATTCAACCTGATGTTATTAACAAAATATGAGTTGATATAACGGTTAATAACGTACGAGTTGTTTTTGGCAGATAATGTAGGGTCGCCGGCAGAAGCAAGTCCGGCCGGGTTGATGTTTGAAGTATTATCCAGGTACTGTTTGCTTACATACTTGCTGATCAAAGCAATCTCTCCGTTTTTAATCGGGCGGAAACTGATCTCGCTGCCTGCCACCACATTTGGCGAAAATGCGATATCGGTTTTCTTGTAATCGGTTTCTACATAGGCTTCGGTATCATAATTATACAGAAACTGCTTAAAGTTTTTAACCTTGTTTTGGCTGAAAGCGGCATTAGCTGCCCAGCTCAAATCTTTGGTAATACGTACGCGACCATCAAGCTCAATACCTTCGCGATAGCTGTCTTTTACGTTGGTGCGGATAGCTGCGCCAACATCATTCAAGGCTCCGGTTAACACCAGTTGATTTTTGTACAGCATGTAGAATCCGTTAATACCACCTGTAAAAATACCCTCGGTGGTGCGGTAACCCGCTTCAAAATCTTTCAGGTTTTCAGATTTCGGGCGACTATCTGGTGTTGAGTTGGTATAGTCATCACGGTTAGGCTCGTGGTTACCTACGGCGAATGATGCGTATACGTTATTATGCTCATCAAATTCGTAAGTTAAACCGGCTTTAGGATTAAAAAAGTTGAGGCTAACCTGTTGTTGCACATTGTTCAGATTTCTGTCAAAACCTAAAAAAGAGTAGCCGATGTGGCGGTATTGCAAATCGCCATACAATAAGAAATTGCCGGTATGCCATTCTGCACGGGCAAAGGTATTGAAGTCAGTTTTCTTGGCATCATCGCGCGAGTATTCATAATTCGGCGGGATGTTTGTGCTCTCTTGCGTCCACTCAATATTATTATAGTGTGCACCCTTATATTCGTTATAAGCACCGCCTAAAATAACATTCAAAGCATTTGATGGCTGGTATTTAAAGTTGTAGGTTACACCATAAAACTGATTGTTAAGCCATAGTCGTCTAACCAAATCGGTAGCGGCAAAAGTGGTACCGCCAATGGTTACAGGAGTGATATTGTAATTTTTGAGCGAATCAGCATTTTTGTATTCTTCATAATAACCATAGCCTTTGGTATAATGCAAAGCTCCGTTAAATGATAGCTTGCTGCCCAATTGCCGATCGTACAATAATTGATAATGGTTTTGAGTGTAATTATCAGTCTGGTTATTATAGTAGGTACCGCTCGATTTAATGTAGCCTAATTCGTTATAAGTACGGTTGCCATGAGCAACGCTATCAGCCGGAACGCCATCCCAAGCCTGGTAAGTTTGCTCCTGGCCAGAGAATACGTTTAACCTGATGATACTTGTTTTGCCATAATAGGCGCCACTTACAAAAAACGATTTCAGTTTAGAAAAAGCCCTGTCGATATAGCCATTAGAATTAATGCGCGATAACCGGCCATCGAAACTAAAGTGACCGCCCAGCAAACCTGTTCCTAATTGTACGGTGTTTTTAACTGTTCCGTAAGAGCCGGCAGCGTTATTTAATTCTAAATAGGCAGAATCCCGGCGAGTGGTGGTTTGGATGTTGATACTGGCACCAAAAGCACCCGCGCCATTGGTTGATGTACCCACCCCACGCTGGATCTGGATGTTATCTACCGATGATACCAGATCTGGCAGATCCACAAAGTAACTACCCTGACTTTCGGAATCATTCAGGGGCACGCCGTTAACAGTTACGTTAATCCGTGTACCATCCGATCCACGGATACGGATGCCGGTATAGCCCACACCAGCCCCTGCATCAGATGTAACCACCGCCGAAGGCGTTTGGCCTAGCAGCATCGGTAAATCCTGACCAAGGTTGTTTTTCTGAAGATCCTTGCGGCTTAAATTGGTAAATGCCGTTGGCGATTTACTGCTGGCCCGGGTAGATGTTACGTTAACATCTTCGGTAATAATTGCGCCGCTTGTAAGTACTACGTTTGTTGTAGTATTGGCATTTACGCTAACCTCTTTGTTAACGGTAGTATAACCAATAAAGCTAACACGAACGGTATAATTACCGCCTTTTAAATTGTTGAATTGATAATGCCCTACGGCATCGGCAATAATAGTTTTCGCTTTAGAAATGCTTACGGTAGCACCAGGCAATGCGCTGCCGGTTTGGCTATCAGTAACTGTGCCCGATAGCGTAAATTGAGCCGATGCCATAAAAGGCAACAGCAGGGCTGTAATAGCCAGAAGTGAATTTTTCACAATAATTTGTTCAATAACAATGAGTTAAACCATCTGCCCGTAAGGGAGTCAACGAGCAGTACACTTAACTTTTTACCATCCCTACGCCGGCATTATCCGGATCAGGTGCAGCTTTTGAGTCGTTAGTTGGCAGTTATCAGTCTTTAGTCTTTTTTTGACTTTCGACTTTGAACTTTTGACTTCGAGCTCAAAAGCATGGGTATGATCTCAGCCTGTCTTTCAGTTTGGTAAACAATCTGCAGTTTGTTTGCAACCAAAGCAAGGCACCCCTTAAGAATATGCGACAAATATAGTATTTGCTTTGGAATATTAAGGAATTGTGAAAATTGGTTAACATGATGGTCTGTTAGTTTTGCTTAATCGGCTTTAAAAAAGTATATTGGCTATTCACAACCCTTATCAATGAAACCTAACATCCTAAAGCTTTTTGTTTTGTTGCTTGGTATCTTAAATATTGCTGAGGCGCAGCAAAAGAATAGCAAACAAGTAGTCGGTTATAGTACTGCTGCACTAAAAAAAGCTGTGGAGGCCAATCCCGAAAGCCTGGACGCGCATCATGCCTATTTGGGAACAGTTAGCCTTGATACTGCGGCCAAACAATACGCTATATGGATGAAACGTTTCCCTAAGTCGTCAATGGTGTGCTTTGCTTTGGGCGAATCTTATTACAATCAAGAACAAGGTCTTAAAGGCCAGCCGTACCTGGCAATGGCGGTAAAGCTTGACTCCAAATTGGCCCTAGCATGGAAAATGATGGCCAAAACAGCGAATGATTATGATGCAGGCTGGGCGCAGAAATACGCTGCTAATGCTGTGGCTTTAGAGCCCGGTAATCCTGATTATGCTTACACTTATGCCTATAGCTTTAAAAATACGGATAGTCTGAAATATGATTCGTTAATGCTAACTGTAGCTAATCGTTTCACGCATACGGAATTAAGTATCGTGGCCTTGCACAGGTTGATTGTACAAACAAAAGATTGGGATAAAAAAGAGGAGTATTATAAGATTATGCTCAATAATCCGCCTGCACGGCTTTCGGCATATTTTGACATGCAGATTATAGAATATTACGACAGTTTGCTTTTACATGATATGGCCCAGGCTGCAAAGCTGGCAAAGCAAATGAGCGAAGATAAAAAGCATGCAGAAAGGTTGAACGATTGGCGCGACAGATACACCTTTGCAACAAACTTTGCAACAGCCAAAAGTTTGGCAGCTGCAAACAAACCCGATTCAGCTTTAATAATGCTTGATTCTATTAAGATAGACCGCGCTTCGCCACTTTATAAAACCTATGTATCGCTAAAAGCAGGGATTAACGACGCCACAAACCACACCGCGTATGCATACAATAATCTGCTGCACGATTACAGCCAGTTACCTACTGATGAAGTGCGTGATGCTTTAATAACTTATGGATTAAAGTTGGGCTATAACGAAGACCAGGTAATGAATGACGTTTGGAAAATCAGGGATTCGGCCGCAGTAATAGCTACAGATTTTAAGCTAAAAGGCTATCTCAATAATGACAGTGTTTCGTTAGCTAACTACCGCGGTAAGGTAATATTACTTACTTATTGGTTTCCGGCATGTGGTTCGTGCCGTGTGGAATTTCCAAATTTTGAAAACGTTATTAAAAACGTTAACAACCAAAATTTAATATATCTGGGCCTTAATGTTGAGCCATCCCTAACTCGGGAGGTATTGCAATTGATAAAAACAAATGGTTATACGTTTATCCCTGTACACGATAGCCAAGATAGAAAAAAAGGCAATCTTAAAGCAAATGGCGAGCCGACTAATTACCTGATAGACCAGCAAGGCAGGATTGTATTTTCCAATTTCAGGATAGATGAAACTAACGTGCGCACACTTGAATTAATGATAACCGAATTATTAAACCGAAAGCCGAAGCTTGATTTACCTCAAGAGAGATTGGATACAGTAACGTTCCTGCCGCTTAAACATTAAGCGGCAAGGCTTGGCGTTTTTATCTTCACTTGTCATTTCGACGAAGGAGAAATCTTCTGCTCTATGATTAACAAACAGTGTAAGATCTCTCACTAGCGTTCGAGATGACAAGTGGGTTAAACCGATACACTGCAGCCTCAGTGAAAAAAAGCGAAATATTTCATATTTTTTCACCTTTTCATTAAAGTTTACACATTTTTGCAGACTTTGACAATTTAAGAGGCTATGCTCAGAACACACACTTGCGGCGAATTAAACATCAGTAATTTAGGTGAAACTGTAACCCTATCGGGTTGGGTACAGAAATCGCGCGATTTGGGCGGTACCACGTTTGTGGATATCCGCGATCGTTATGGTTTAACGCAATTGGTTTTTAATACCGATACAGATGCTCAACTGCGAGATCAGGGCCGTGGGCTTGGTCGCGAGTATGTGATCACCGTTACCGGTAAGGTATTGGAGCGATCAAACAAAAACACGAAGATCCCTACCGGCGAAATTGAGATCACGGTAGAAAGTATCGAAATATTGAACGAGGCTAAAATCCCTCCATTTTTAATTGAAGACGAAACTGACGGTGGTGAGGAACTGCGTGCTAAATACCGTTACCTGGATTTACGCCGTGCGCCTATTCGTAATAACCTCATCTTGCGCCACAAAATGGCGCAGGAAGTGCGCCGTTATTTGAGCGACCTGGATTTTATTGAGGTTGAAACCCCGGTACTGATTAAATCGACCCCGGAAGGTGCGCGCGATTTTGTGGTGCCAAGCCGTATGAACCCGGGCGAGTTTTACGCCTTGCCACAATCGCCGCAAACGTTTAAACAATTGCTGATGGTAAGCGGTTTCGACCGTTACTTCCAGATTGTTAAATGTTTCCGTGATGAGGATCTGCGAGCCGATCGTCAGCCGGAATTTACACAGATTGACTGTGAGTTGTCTTTCGTAACGCAGGAAGATATCCTGAATATATTTGAAGGCCTTACCCGCCACCTGTTTAACAAGGTGAAAGGCATCGAACTTAATGAGTTCCCGCGTATGTACTACGCTGATGCCATGCGTTTATATGGATCAGACAAACCAGACCGCCGCTTCGGGATGGAATTTGTGGAGATGAACGATTTGGTGAAAGGTAAAGATTTCAGCGTATTTGATAACGCCGAACTGGTGGTTGGTATCAACGCCAAAGGTGCTGCAAGCTATACCCGTAAACAACTGGATGAACTAACCGACTTTTTAAAACGCCCGCAAATTGGCGCTACCGGTTTAATTTACATGCGTTACAATACTGATGGTACCTTAAAATCATCAGTAGATAAATTTTATAACGAGGACGACCTTACCAATTGGGCAGCTGCCTTTGGTGCAGAGCAAGGCGACTTGATTTTGATCCTTGCCGGTAATACCGATAAAGTACGCAAGCAAATGAACGAGCTGCGTCTGGAAATGGGTACCCGTTTAGGGTTACGCGATAAAAATAAATATGCACCGCTTTGGGTTGTAGATTTCCCGCTGTTGGAGTTTGATGAAGAAAGCGGCCGCTACCATGCGATGCACCATCCGTTCACTTCGCCTAAGCCAGAGGATATTGCCTTGTTGGATACCAATCCGGGTGATGTACGTGCCAATGCTTACGATTTGGTAATCAACGGTACAGAAATAGGTGGTGGTTCTATCCGGATCCACAATAAAGATTTGCAGGGCTTAATGTTTAAACATTTAGGTTTTAGCAAAGAAGAAGCACAAAAACAATTTGGCTTCTTGATGGATGCTTTCGAGTACGGTGCTCCTCCACACGGTGGTATCGCATTTGGCTTCGACAGGCTGGCTTCTATCTTCGCCGGACTGGATTCTATCCGGGATGTGATTGCCTTTCCTAAAAACAACTCGGGCCGCGATGTAATGATCGATTCGCCATCAACAATTGCCGATGCGCAGATGAACGAGCTTAAAATTAAAACAACTGTTTAACAAGCAATTTGTATAACAGAATAAGTATAAGAAGAGGCTAAGGCCTCTTTTTTTGTTAAAAAGAGTTAAAAATGGGTTTCGCCCTATAAAAAGCTGCAATTTTGTAGCCAGCTGTTACAATAATTGCCTGTTAAACGTAGTTACAGGAGTGTAAGCATTTAAAGCCCCGCACATATAAAAAAATAACACATGAAAAAATACCTACTATTACTTCTATTGGCCGTTGCCGGCATTTCATCTTGTAAGAAAAGTTCAGACGATGCTACAGCGGCAGCAACTGCTGCAACCGCCGCCGCACAGGCTAAAACAGATGATGCCACTATACAGGCGTATTTAACAACCAACAACATTACAGCTACCAAACTTTCATCTGGCTTATATTACAGGGTGGTTACGCCGGGTACTGGCGCATATCCAACCGCATCATCAACAGTTACGGTAAACTATACCGGTTACTTAATGGACGGAACTATATTTGACAGCGGCAAAAGCTTTCAATCTGGCATCTCCGCAGCCAGCAGCATTATTGAAGGTTGGAAAGAAGGTCTTACGCATATTAATCTGGGCGGCCGTATTCAGCTTTTTATTCCATCTGCGTTAGCTTATGGTACTACTGCCCAAGCTAAGATCCCGGCAAATTCATGCCTTATTTTTACGATTGATTTGATCGGCCTTAACTAATAGTTCTTTTAAATAAAATATTAGAAAGCGGCTTATGCCGCTTTTTTGTTTTGTATTATTTGAAGTTTCAGAAAGCAGTTTAATCAACCTAAAGACTGTTTTTTAACTTTTTTCATTATCTTTCAGTCTCACTAACTTACTGAAGCATAATGAAAAAACTTTACCCGTTAATCTTCTCTTTATTTTCTATCAGCGCCTTCGCGCAAACCCCTGCTACACGTGCGCTGGTTAGCAAAAAGGCTGATGCCCTGGAGCAAAAAGTAATTGCCTGGCGCCGCGATTTTCACGAACATCCCGAATTAGGGAACCACGAAGTGCGTACGGCAGATATTGTAGCCAAGCACCTTCAATCTTTAGGTATCGAAGTAAAAACCGGCGTAGCCCACACGGGTGTAGTTGGGATACTTAAAGGCGGTAAGCCGGGCCCGGTAGTAGCTTTACGTGCCGATATGGACGGTCTGCCGGTTACTGAGCGTGTTAACATCCCTTTTGCTTCAAAAGTAAAAACCATGTATAATGGCAACGAGGTTGGCGTAATGGCTGCCTGCGGTCACGATTCGCACGTGGCTATACTGATGGGGGTTGCCGAGGTTTTGGCTTCGATGAAAAATGATCTGCATGGTACGGTGAAGTTTATCTTCCAACCGGCAGAAGAAGGCCCACCCGTTGGTGAAGAAGGCGGCGCTGAGCTAATGGTTAAAGAAGGCGTATTGGAAAACCCAAAGGTTGATGTAATCTTCGGCCTGCATATTAACTCACAAACAGAAGTTGGCAAAATAGGCTACCGCCCGGGTGGTACTATGGCTGCCGTTAACGATATGCAAATTATAGTTAAAGGCCGCTCTGCCCACGGTGCATACCCCTGGAGTAGTATCGACCCGATTGTGGTTTCGGCCGAGATCATTAATAACCTGCAAACTATTGTAAGCCGTAACCTGGATGTTACCCAGAATGGTGCGGTAGTAACCATTGGCGCTATCAACGGCGGCAACAGATCAAACATCATCCCCGAGAAAGTAGAAATGCTGGGTACCTTGCGTGCTCTAAGCGCAGCCGACGAAAAAATGCTGATTGAACGTGTTAAACAAATTGCAACCAAAACTGCAGAAGCAAACGGCGCTACTGCCGAAGTTAAAATCCCATACAGCAATCACTATCCGGTAACTTATAACGATCCTGAACTGACTGCTAAAATGCTGCCTACATTACAAGCTACTGCCGGCACAGAAAACGTACTACTACGCCCAGCAGCAACCGGTGCCGAAGATTTTAGCTTCTTCGAGCAAAAGGTACCCGGCTTGTTTTTCTTTTTAGGTGGCATGCCTAAAGGCGGTGATCCTAAAACGGCACCTTCACACCATACTCCCGATTTTTATATCGATGAAAGTGGTTTTACCCTTGGTGTAAAAGCCATGTGTAACTTAACGCTGGATTATATGGCTAAAGGGAAATAGGAACATTACGTCATTGGAACGAAGCAATCGCGAACATGCAGAGCTGCTCTGTAGGCCGGGGATTGCTTCGTTGCTCGCAATGACGTTTAATTAAATACTAATATGATTGATATTGGAACTGGGTTAGGGATATTAGGAAGTGCTATCGGCGGTGGTAAAGTAGTCGAAAAAATCTTGGGTCCTACAAGTGAATATATAGGAGAGCAGGTTAAAGAGTGGACTAAAAAAAGAGTGGAGAATACAGCCAATATTTTGAAAAATGCTGAAATGAAATTAGGGGATAATATCAACAATTCTGGCCAAGTGCCTCCCAAGGTGTTAAAGTCAATTTTGGAAGATGGTGCCTGGTGTGAAGAAGAATTACAAATAGAGTACTTCGGTGGAGTATTAGCTTCATCACGAAGTACGATTTCCAGAGATGACAGGGGCGCTTATTTTGCTTCCGTAATTTCAAGACTTTCAACATATCAATTAAGAACCCATTATATTTTTTATAAAGCTCTTAAAGAGCTTTATAATGGTAACAGGGTGATGATAGCTCAAAATCATGTAAGACAAAGCATAAATGTCTTTATACCTTATGATTCTTATCAGAAATTAATGGATTTTTCCGACGCTGAATCAATTAATTTTTCAGAGCTACTAGCACATTCTATTTGGGGGCTTAATAAGGAAGATCTTATATCCAACAATTTTCGTTACGGTTCGCTTGATTTTTTACATGCTGATTTTCCTAAATCTAAAGAACCGGGTATAATATTTCAGCCGTCGAAAATTGGTGTTGATTTAATGATGTGGGCTTTTGGTTATGGTCAGAACCAATATGTTGAGTTTTTCGACGAAAAAATGGTTTTTAATTGTGGAATTGATTCAATTCCATTAAAAAGTTACTTAGTATAAACTCGTCATTTCTTCTGCGATTAGCATTAGCATGGCGAAGAAGATTCTCCTACGTCGGAATGACAAATTAGCGATACACACCCCCTGTTAAAGGTAGTGCTGCTTTTGCTGTCCCTAAAATCCCCTCTCGAGAGGGGAAACCACGGTTGCTGCATTTTGTAGTGACATTAATGGGGTGTGTTTCTACTCAATAAAGGAGCATTAACAAATCAGTAAATTACCTCATCAACAAATTAAATCACTGCTTCTTAAACTCGTAAGGCGTACGTTCAATAAAGTCGGCTACTTTAACCCGCAGGCCTGTTACGCGGTTGCGCTCTACCGTGAAGGGGAACACCGCCTTCCCAAATTCAGGATCAGAGAAGGTGGCGAAGAAACGGTTGCCGCCCAGGGGCTGCAGTTTGGCATACATGCGTGGATGATGCTCAAAGCGTATCTCGAGGTTGTTATTCTCGCCTTTGGTTATGGTGAGATTGCCGTAAAGCTCATTGGTGTACTTGCCTGTGTAGTCGTTAAGCGATAGTGCCGGCTTTAAGTTGAGTGCAGCAGAATCGCGCAGCTTCTGGTTGGTTAGCAGGTCGGCATTATAGCGGATTTTGAAATCTTCGAGGTATTTTGTGCTGTAGTCCTGAAAGGGGCGTTTGAAATACGCGTCTAGAATTTCCCAGCGCAGGGCATCATAAAGGCTGTTTTGGTCGCTATTAGTTAAGATGATGATACCCAAATGTTCTGATGGTACCAGCGTAACCGACGATACATAACCATTAACACCACCATCATGCATTACTAATCGCTTGCCTGCATAATCCTGCAGAAACCAGCCAAGGCCGTATAGCTCGAAATAGCTTTCGCCGGTGGGGCGTATGCCGCTGGCAACAATGTCCTGCGGTTGGCGGGTAATCTCAATCGCATCTGCCGGGATAACCTGCCTTGCGCCTACTTTACCCTGATCCAGTAAAGCGAATACCCATTTGCTCATATCCTGGGCTGATGAACTGATGGAACCGGCCGGTGCCAGATTATCCAACTGCGGAAACTGGATGGCCATCAACCTGCCATCAACAATGGTATGTGCCGATGCTTTGTTGATAGACTTTGGGAAGTCGGCACTTAACAGCAACGAGTTAGTCATCCCCAGCGGGGCGAAAATATTTTCTTTGATGTACTGTTCCCAGGTTTTACCGCTGCTAACGTGGGGGATAATTTCACCAGCGGCCAAAAAAGCCGCATTGGTATACCCCCATTTGGTACGGAAGCCATAGGGGGCTTTTACGTGCTCGAGCTTCTCTATCACCTGGTTGCGGGATAAGTTGCTGGTCCAATAGGTAAAGTCGCCCTCAAAGGTGCTAATACCCAAACGGTGGCAAAGTAAATCGCGTATGGTGGCTTGTTCTGTGGCTAGTTTGTTCTCGAGCTTAAAATCGGGCAGGTATTTGGTTACTTTATCGTCTAAAGATAGCTTGTGCTGATCTTGTAGCATGGCAAGCGCGGTGGCTGTAAAGGCCTTGGTATTGCTGCCGATCATAAAGAGCGTGTTCTGATCTACCTTGGTGGGTACGCCCAGCTCTTTAATGCCGTAGCCCTTCATCAGTACAATGCGGTTATCTTTTACAATACAAACGGCAGCCCCCGGTATACGCCAATTGGTCAGCGCCCGGTTAATATAATTATCTATACTATCGGGAATAAATTTATTACGGTTTACGTTTTGCGCACGCGTGTTTAGCCCGGCAAATAATAACAGCAGTAAAAAGCCCGAAAAAACATTGGAGCGCTTTCTCATAGGTCGATAAATTTAGATATTTACAAACTACTTTTGATAATTTATAACGCAACTAATACACTTTTGATTCTGATGAAAATTAAAATTAATTATACAGGCCTTTTTGTGATGCTTGTTTTGCTATGCATGGGCAATTATGCAAATGCCCAGCACGATACACAGTGGACCAAAGACGGCTATCATTATTATGACCTGGACCGGGGCAATGTGATGATCTATGATGCCCGCGATGCCAGCAAAGCAACCGTGTTATTAAACCGAAGTAAATTAGGGTTAAAAAATAATGACACGCTACAGATCCGCAGGTTTTCGGTATCAGAAGACGGACAACGGATACTGATCAACAACAACACTAAAAAAGTTTGGCGGCAAGATACCCGTGGTGACTACTGGCTCTATGACCTGAAAACCGGTAAGCTGAAACAGATTGGAGCGGGCCGCCCGGCATCGTCACTAATGTTTGCCAAAATATCGCCGGATGGTAACAAAGTTGCCTACGTAAGCGAGCACAATGTTTTTGTGGAAGATATTGCAACAGGGGTTGTTAAACAGTTAACCATAGATGGGAGTAAGCGCTTAATAAACGGCACGTTTGATTGGGCTTATGAAGAAGAGTTTGATTGCCGCGATGGTTTCCGTTGGGCGCCGGATAGCAAATCTATCGCCTATTGGCAAATCGACGCTACCAGGATCAGGAATTATCTGATGCTGAATACTACCGATTCAGTTTACTCGCACGTGGTACCGGTAGAGTACCCGGTTTCGGGCACAGACCCAAGCATGTGCCGTATTGGCGTGGTAAATATCGCAACGGCGAAAACCTTGTGGGTGAAAGTTCCGGGTGATGCTATCCAGCATTATATACCGCGGATGGAATGGGCAGGCAATGCAAACGAAATCATTTTACAGCAATTAAATCGTGCGCAAAATGAGAGTAAGATTTATATCTGTAATACTACCACAGGTGCCCCGAAATTGATTTATACCGACAATGATAAAGCCTGGGTTGAGGTTAAAGTTGACCCAATTGGTTGGGATTGGGTAAGTAATAATAAATCGTTTATCTGGTCGAGCGAGAAAGATGGCTGGGCGCATTTGTACCGGATTGATCGTGAGGGTAAAGAAACCCTGTTGACCAAAGGTAACTATGATGTGGTAAGTGTGAGCCTGATTGATGAGACAGGTGGCTATGTTTATTTTATTGCTTCGCCAGAGAATCCTTTGCAGCGCTACCTGTACCGGGTTAAGCTGGATGGAAGCAGCACTACAGCAGACCGTATAACCCCGGTTGATCAGCCGGGAACGCATGATTATGAACTTTCGCCTAACGGTAAACTGGCTTTGCACAGTTTTTCTAACGTATACACCAAGCCTGTATCAGAGGTTATTAATATCCCGCAGCATCAGCACATCAGCGGTGGTATGATTAAGCTGGATGAATCATCAGTAAAAAATAAAACCGAGTTTTTCCGTGTGAAAACGACCGATGGGATTGACTTGGATGGCTGGATGGTAAAGCCAACCAATTTTGATCCGGCTAAAAAATATCCTGTAGTGTTTATGGTTTATGGCGAACCCGCTTCGCAAACCGTAACCGACAAATTCGGCGTTTCTCGAAATAGATTATACAAAGGCAATATGGCCGATGATGGTTACATCTACATTTCTGTTGATAACCGTGGCGCACCTGCCCCACGCGGCCGCGAATGGCGTAAATCGATCTATAAAAACATCGGTACGTTAAATATCCGCGACCAGGCGATGGCTGCAAAAGAGATTTTAAAATGGCCTTATGTTGATAGCAGCCGCGTGGCAGTATGGGGTTGGAGCGGTGGTGGTTCATCAACCTTAAATCTATTATTTCAGTATCCCGAGATCTACAAAACAGGTATCGCGATAGCGGCAGTGGGCAACCAGCTTACTTACGATAACATTTACCAGGAACGCTACATGGGCGTACCGATTGATGCCGCAGGCCGCGCACCTTTTATCAAAGGTTCGCCAATTACTTATGCTAAAAATTTAAGAGGTAACCTGCTATACATACATGGTACGGGCGATGATAACGTGCACTACGATAATGCAGAAATGCTGATCAACCAGTTGATCAAATACAACAAGCAGTTTCAGATGATGTCGTACCCTAACCGTACCCATGCCATTAGCGAAGGCGAAGGCACTACAGAGCATTTGCGAACACTGTTTACCCAATATTTAAAAGAACACTGCCCACCGGGTGGTAGATAGAAATAAAGTTTAAAGATGCCTCCGATTTATCGGGGGCTCTTTTATTTTAAATTAGTTGTTACATAATACTAATTGGCGTCGTAACCATTATAAACCACTTATTATGAAGCCAATTATGTTTTTGATTGCCACTGTGCTGGCATTTGTTGTTATCCAGAGCTGTAAAAAAGACTCGGCAAAAAATAATGTAGCCAAAACCAATAACGAAGCCATTGTTGGTACCTGGGAAAACCGCCAGATTTATCCTGGTGCTAAGGGAAGTAGTCAGTTGTACATCTTTAACAAAGACGGCTCGTTCGAATCAAAACTGGCAGTAATCAACCCGGTAAGCAATGAAATTGTAGGATACAGTTATAAAACTACCGGCAAGTACGCACTAACAAGCGATCAGTTGGTATTTAGTAATGTAACCGGTTATGGCATTAAAGATAACAGCACAACCCCGGTGCCCGAAAGCCAATTGGTTAGCGTTGGGCAACTGGGTGCTAATACTTTTTCGGTTGGGTTTACTGCGAAAAAGGATTCGTTATCGCTATTAATTCATTGTCCGCCTAATGCAGATTGTATCGGTATTACATGGTTCCAGAAAAAATAAATTTATTGCGTTACCCTGTTTAGTGTAAGCCCGTCTACGGTAATGGCGCTTACTTTACCGTCGGATGGGTCGAGGGTAAAGTTTACGCCGGCTTTGCCATAGGCGATGTTGCTATAATCGCCAACAAACGAATCATAGTGCCAGTGGTTTACAGTTGCGGTTAAAATATGGTTGATATCTAACACCAGGGCATCTTTATCAACTTTAACGTTGATTTCGCCATACAGCTGATCAGTATATTTGCCTGCATAGCTGTTTAATGGCAGCGACGGTTTGGTGCCCATTACACGTTTAGCAATCTCGGCTTTTTCAGCCTTGGTTTGTTTATCCTGTATGCCTTTGTATAGTTTTAAAAAGTCGGCGCTCCAATCGGTATCACCACCAAGGGCAAAGGTATCGAAGGCTTTAAACATCAGGGCGTGGCGTAGTTCGGCATGGTCAAGATTGGCTAATAGGTATACGCCCATCTTTTTATCAACCAGCATGCCGTTAATGGCAATCAGTCCGCTTAGGCTGCCGGTGTGGAAGTTAACCATCTGCCCCTTATAATCTTGCTGAAACCAGCCCATTCCATAGGTCATCCAGTGAGGGTGCGTTAGCTGCGCTGTGGGGTAAAATTCTTCTTTGGTTACAAAAGTATGTGGCTCTAGCAGGTAAGCCCACGTATCGGCCTTTAAAAGGCGCTTGTTGTTGCCGTACTTAGTGCTATCCAGCATGCATTGTACCCATTTGCCCATATCATCCACGCATGACCATACACCGCCCGGCGGGCCAATTTGATCGGTGTTATCTAGCTGCACTTTCTTAACTATGCTATCAATTTTCATATGGGCCGATGTTAAATTGCCCATGCCTTTAGTGAATTTCATTAATGCTACAGTACGTGTCATGCCAAGCGGCTCAAAAACCCTGGTTTTAATAAATATTTCCCAGGGCATACCACTGGCTTTCTCAATCACTTTACCGGCTGCCAGGTAAAATATATTCTGATACACAAAGCCCGCGCGGAAACTATATTGAGGCTTAACCAGCCTAAGCCGGTGTAGCATTTCATCTGCCGAAATATCCATCATTCCCCATAGGTAATCGGTATTGCCCACGCCGCTATCGTGCAAAAACAAATCTCGTACGGTAAGCTCGCGGGTTACGTACGGGTCATAAAGTTCAAAATCGGGTAGATAGTCGGTTACTTTATCGTCCCAGTGCAGTTTGCCCTCATCAACCAAAATGCCTGCGCAGGCAGCCGTAATAGCTTTAGTGGTTGATGCTATGCCGAACATGGTTTGCGTATTCACTTTGTTGGTTTTTCCTTTCTCTAATACCCCGTATCCGTTTTTAAATACAACTTTATTGTCTTTTACCACAATAATGGCCAGGCCCGGTACATCCCAGTCGGTAATACCTTTTTGCACATATTGGTCGAATGCTGCAATCTCTTCTTTAGTTTGTGCGATGCAGAAAACCGGAGCAAGAATAATTAGCAGGAGATAGGTTAAGCGATATTTCATATTCAGGCTGAATTGGTTTGTTAAGATAAACTAAAAAGCCCGTAAATAAAAAAGCCCCGATGAATATCAGGGCTTTACATAGTTTGGGTTATAATTAGTTAGAAAGGAAGGTCGTCTTCGCCGTCTGCGGTAAAACCGGCACCGATATCGGTGGGTTTCAATTGTTTTGATCCCTCACCCTCAAAGTCGCTTTTGCGGCCCAGCATGGTAAAGTTTTCGGCAACAACTTCTGTTGTATATTTTTTTATGCCCTCTTTATCTTCAAAAGAGCGGGTACGCAATTTGCCTTCGATATAAACAAGTTTTCCTTTCTGCAGATATTTGGCTGCTACGTCGGCAAGGCCGCGCCACATCACAATGTTATGCCATTCTGTTTGCTCTACTTTTTTGCCGTCCTTGTTGAATGTTTCTGAAGTAGCTAGAGGGAAACTCGCTACCGCAACGCCACCTTCAAGGTGCCGTATTTCGGGGTCTTTACCCAAATGGCCTACGAGTATTACTTTGTTTATTCCTGACATAAAGTTTAATTAGAAAAAGGGAAATTATTTTTAAATGTAAAAAAATTAGTTAAAAATATAAAAATGATTTGAGGCATTGCTAAATTTTTTAAATTTTCTACTTCTGTATAAAACCATTCTTGTTTTAACTTAATCTCTTTTGCTTCTAATTTTATAAAATTTACTTTTAGGCGTTGGTGTGTAAGTACGTGTTTGAAGGGGCCAGAAACGTTTGATATTTGGGCATCTGTGCCGAAATATTCTATAGCTTCTTTCAGTTGTAATACTTCATACGGGTCGAGTATTTCAGAAGTTTCAACCAGTGGGAGGTCATACATATTGGCCCAGATATCGCGCGTACCTCTTTTGTTCATCAAAATTTTGTCGCCGTCTGTTATCAAAAAGTAATTTAAATAACGCTCGCGCACTTTAACTGTTTTAAGTTTTACAGGTAATTGGGTTGTAGCGTTGTTTAAAAACGCATAACAACCGGTATTTACCGGGCAAATGCCGCATGCCGGGCTTTTAGGTTTGCAGATGATAGCGCCCAGCTCCATCATAGCCTGGTTATGCAAACCGGCGTGATCCACATTAAGTATGCTATTTGCTGTTTCCTGAAACAGTTTTTTACCTATTGTAGAGTTAATCGGTTCGCTGATGCCAAAGTACCGCGCAAGTACGCGATACACGTTGCCATCAACCACTGCTTTGGCTTCATTGGCGGCAAATGAAGCAATGGCTGATGCCGTATATTCGCCTATCCCTTTAAGCTTAATCAGGTCATCAAAACGAGTTGGAAATTTGCCTTTATACTGTTCATTTACAAGCCGTGCCGTGGCTAACATGTTGCGGCCGCGCGAGTAATAACCGAGTCCCTGCCATAGTTTTAAGATGTCATCCTCGGGTGCAGCAGCAAAAGATGCAACGTTTGGATAGCGCTCTAAAAAGCGGTAAAAATAAGGCATCCCCTGCTCTACACGGGTTTGCTGCAAAATGATCTCCGACAGCCAAATGGTGTAAGAATCAGTGGTGTTACGCCAGGGCAGATCGCGCTTGTTGGCGTTATACCAATTTATAATTTCGTCCGAAAAATTCATTGGTAACAAATGTAATTATTGTCAGCAGAATGGCATTATAAGGGCATTTTAAGTCGTTATGAAAAAAATAAAGCGTTTTATTTCAATGTTTCCATATAAACCCATACTTTTGCAACCCCAAAACAGTTAAGTAGTTATCATATAATTAAAAGAAAATAAGGTATGACCAAGGCAGAGATTATAGCTGAGATCTCATCTAAAACAGGTATCGAGAAAATGGACGTTCAAGAAACTGTTGAGGCATTTTTTAAAGTAGTAAAAACCTCTATGGTAGGTGGCGAAAATGTATATGTGAGAGGTTTCGGTAGTTTTGTAGTTAAGAAAAGAGCTAAAAAAACAGCGCGTAATATTTCAAAAAATACTGCCATTATTATACCAGAGCATTTTGTTCCAAGTTTTAAACCCGCAAAAACTTTTGTTGAGAAAGTTAAAACAGGTAACAAAACAAAATCAAGCAAATAATTTATAGCATGAATAAGAAACAAATAGTTATTGTAGTTGCGGTTGTAGCTGTAATGGGCTATTTGTATTCGTTGCCGGTAAAAGGTTTGATAAAGCCTAAAGACGAGGCTGGCCATGCCAATGGTGTAATGACTTCAACAAGTGAAGCCAAGCGCCCGGTTATCCAGGTAAGTGTAGAAGCAATATCAGCCAGTGCAAAGGCAGCTATTGGCCCGGCGTTAGCCGGAAAAATAGCCACGTTGGAAGATCAGTTAAGCAAAGCACCCGAGGGTGATGCAAAGCTGGCCATTAAAAAACAACTTGCGCAGCAGTGGGACGATGTAAATCAACCTGCGCCTGCGGGCTTCTACTATTTAGATCTTGCTCGTAAGAGCAATGATTTTCAACAGTGGTTAAATGCCGGTAATCGTTTTAACGATGCTTATAAATTTACACAGGACACTGCCGTACAACCTGCTTATGTAGCTAATGCGGTAGAGGCCTTTGAGCATGCAAGAAAACTAAAACCCCAAAATTTGGATGCAGAAGCCGGCTTAGGTATTGCCTATGTAAACGGTGGTGCGCCAAGCCCAATGCAGGGAATTAGTTTATTGCTTGATGTGGTAAAGCAAGATCCTGCAAACCATAACGCCAATATTAACCTGGGCCAGTTCGCAATGAAATCGGGCCAGTATGATAAAGCGGTTATCAGGTTTAAAACGGTGATTGCACAAAAGCCCGAAGTTGAGCCTTACTTCTACCTGGCAGAAAGCTATAAGCAGCTGGGTATGAAAAAGGAAGCTATTGAAGCTTATCAGAAATGCAAAGAAATGATGCCAGACCCGGCATTTGGACAGCGCATTGATCAGTTTATCAAAGAATTAAAAGATTAATTAACAATAAAAAAATTAGACTATGCCAAGCGGTAAAAAACGTAAGCGCCATAAAATGGCTACCCACAAACGTAAAAAACGTTTAAGAAAAAACAGACATAAAAAGAAATAAGCTACATTAGCTTGCTTTACCTGCCTTTTTTAAGGCAGGTAAATTTTTTTTGTTTTTGTTTTACCTTTTTGCGGTGCAAATCGCAATATAAGAAATGGAGTAGCAGTTGGTAAAAGAATTAATTATCGATTCATCCCCAAACGGGGCTACTATTGCCTTATTACAGGATAAACAACTCGTAGAACTCCATAAAGAGCAAATTACCAATAACTATACTGTTGGTGATATTTACCTTGGCCGTATCAAAAAGATTATGCCAGGGCTTAATGCTGCTTTTGTGGATGTAGGATACGAGAAGGATGCTTTTTTGCATTACCTTGATCTGGGCCCACAGGTACAGAGCTTATTAAAACTAACCAAGCAGGTGCGCGGAGGTAGTTATCAGGCTAAATTGCTGGATAACTTTAAAGCCGAACTCGACATCAACAAAACGGGTAAAATATCCGATGTGGTTACCAAAAATCAGCTTATACCCGTTCAGATCGCTAAGGAGCCAATTTCAACCAAAGGACCACGCCTCAGTTCCGACCTGTCCATTGCCGGCCGGTATGTTGTGCTTGTTCCATTCTCAGAGGCTATATCTATCTCTAAAAAGATAAAAAGCAATACTGAGCGTACGCGGTTGCGCAAAATTGTAGAAAGTATTAAGCCAAAAAACTTTGGCGTAATTATCCGTACAGTTTCTGAAGATAAAGGCGTAGTAGAATTGCAAAAGGACCTGCTCGACTTAGTGTCGAAGTGGGAAACTTTTATTACAAGGCTGCCCACAACGGAGCCTTCGAAAAAGATCTTAGGCGAGATTGACCGTACATCAACGCTGTTGAGGGATATATTAAATCCCGACTTTCAGCATATTTATGTAAACGATAACTCGATCTATGAGGAGGTGAAATCATACGTACACGAGATATCCCCTGATCTTGAAAGTATAGTTCGCCTGCACAAACACAAGGAGCCAATTTTTGAACACTACGGTGTTGATAAACAGATAAAATCTGCCTTTGGTAAAACTGTAAACCTGGCCGGTGGCGCTTACCTGGTTATTGAGCATACGGAAGCCCTGCACGTTATTGACGTAAACAGTGGTAACCGTACAGCCAGTAAAGAAAACCAGGAAGAAAATGCTTTCCAGGTAAATAAGGAAGCCGCACGCGAAATTGCCCGCCAGCTTAGGCTGCGCGATATGGGTGGTATTGTGGTGATCGACTTTATTGACATGCATAAGCCAACCAACCGCAAGGATCTGTTTGATTACCTGCGTGGCGAAATGGCTCATGACCGTGCTAAACACACCATATTGCCACCAAGTAAATTTGGTTTGGTACAGATCACCAGGCAACGCGTTCGCCCGGAGATGAACATTGTAACCAGCGAAGTTTGCCCGGCATGCCATGGTACTGGCGTTATCAGACCAAGCATTTTGTTACTCGATGATATTGAAACTAATTTCAACTACATCCTGGTTGAGCAAAATGAGAAAAGCATTACATTATGTGTGCATCCATACATTGAGGCATACATAAGAAAGGGAATTTTTACACGCCAGTTTAAATGGTATTTTAAATACGGCCAGTGGATAAAGGTGAAGAGCAATCCCGCCTACCAGATTACAGAGTTCCATTTCTTCAACACCAAAGACGAAGAAATTAAGTTATAATTTGGCAATGAGCTAATTTGTTGATTAGTGAATTTGTTAATGAATTGAAAAGGGCTGATAGTTTACTATCGGCCCTTTTTGTTTTATTACCCTTGTCATCCAGCGACAGCGAAGGATCTTCTGCTTCATGACTGTGCGCTTGAAGAAGATTCTTCGCTATCACTCTGAATGAACAAAACGGTTAATTGTTATACTAATTATATTAGTATTTATTCCTAACTTTAAATCGACAAATTCACTAATAAAAAATTAGCAAATTAAGATTTTGGCTAAAACTAAAACATCCTACTTCTGCCAGAGCTGCGGCTACGAATCGGCTAAATGGCTGGGCAAATGCCCATCGTGCCAGCAATGGAATACTTTTGTTGAAGAAATTATAGAGAAGCCCAATGCCTCTGTTCCCGACTGGAAAAATACAGGATCGACCACCCAGCAGCGTGCCAATAAAGCAATAGCTGTAAATGATATCAAAGTATATGAAGAACAACGCTACGTTACCCCCGATGCCGAGTTTAATCGTGTATTAGGTGGTGGTATCGTAGCCGGATCATTGATATTAATAGGCGGCGAGCCTGGCATCGGTAAATCGACCCTGATGTTGCAACTAGCGCTTAACATGCCAAACCTGAAAGTACTTTATGTATCGGGCGAGGAGAGCGATAAGCAGATTAAGATGAGGGCTGAACGCTTAGCCCCCCCGCCCCCTAAAGGGGGAGCCGAAGTTGGATCTGCATTGTCAACTCCCCCTTTAGGGGGCGGGGGGGCTTGTTTTATTCTTACCGAAACATCAACCCAAAACATATTTAAGCAAATAGAGCAGCTGGAACCCCAATTGGTGGTGATTGATTCGATACAGACTTTGCATTCGGCACATATCGAATCAACTCCGGGTAGTGTATCGCAGGTACGCGAGTGTACTGCCGAGTTGTTGCGCTTTGCCAAAGAGAGTGGCACGCCAGTGATCCTGATTGGTCATATCACGAAGGACGGTATGATAGCCGGTCCCAAAATTTTGGAACACATGGTAGATACCGTGCTGCAATTCGAGGGTGATCGCCACCATGTGTACCGTATTTTGCGAGCGGTTAAAAATCGCTTTGGTTCGGCATCCGAACTAGGGATCTACGAGATGCTGGGTGTTGGTTTGCGCGAAGTATCTAACCCATCAGAAATATTATTATCGCAACGCGACGAGCCTTTGAGCGGTATCACTATTTCGGCAACGTTGGAAGGCTTGCGACCGATGCTAATCGAGACCCAGGCCTTGGTGAGTACTTCGCCCTATGGTACACCTCAGCGCTCGGCTACGGGCTTCGATACCCGGCGTATGAATATGTTGCTTGCTGTGTTAGAAAAGCGCTGTGGCTTTAGATTAGGTGCTAAAGACGTGTTTCTGAATATAACCGGCGGTATCCGTGTAGAAGATCCTGCTATCGATCTTGGGTTAGCGGCTGCCATCATCTCCTCGCACGAGGATATGCCCATCCCGTTTAAAACCTGTTTCGCGGGCGAATTAGGATTATCGGGTGAAATTCGCGCTGTAAACCGGGTAGAGCAACGCATTGCCGAAGCGCAGAAACTAGGCTTCGAACGCATTTTCATATCCAAATACAACCTGCCATCGGCCAAACAGGATAAACATCAGCGAATCGACTTATCAAGATACACGATCGAGATTATACCTGTAGCTAGTATTGAAGAAGTTTTTAGTTTATTGTTTGGGTAAGACGATGTTACTAAAAGCAAAGTTGTCATTCTGACGAAGGAAGAATCTTCTACAATGCGCCGATACAAACCACGCATGGCGAAGAAGATATTTCGCTGACGCTCAATATGACAAGGATTAAAAGCGTTACTACATCAAAAACAAAAGAGGCCTTTCTGCAAAACAGAAAGGCCTCTTTTCATATCAGTTAAATGCGTTTAGTTGGCTACAACTATTTTACGGATACGGTTATTGTTAGAATCTGAGATAAACAGGTTGCCATTAAATATTGCGATACCGTATGGCGAGTTAAACTGTGCTGCCGTGTTTACACCATCTGCATAGCCATAAGTAGCAGTGTTACCGGCAAGATCGCTAAGTACGTTGGTGGTTGTGTTAAATCTTAATACACGGCCAGTAACGTCTGTAATGAAGATATTGTCATTAGCATCAATAGCTAATTGAACAGGGTTACCCACTAGCCCGGTTTGCACGGGATTGCCAATAAAAGTTTTAATAGTACCGTTAGGTGAACATCTGCGGATAGCGTGATTTAAATTATCGGCTACCCATACATTACCTTTCGAATCGAATGCGATACCGGCAGGTGCATTTAATGATGCATAAGTAGCAGTTGAGTCTACCATGGTATTGTAGCCGCTACCTGTGAAGGTGGTAACTACCCCAGCCGGACTTATGATGCGGATACGGTTGTTGCCAGCGTCAGAAACTAAAATGTTTCCGGTGGCTTTACTTACCGCAATACCTTGTGGGTTATTAAATGCGGCCTTAAGGGCAGTAGCCGAGTTAACATATCCTGGTGCGCCAATACCTGCAATTGTAGTTGCGGTACCATCGGGTGTTATTTTGATAATTAAGTTACTGCCTTGGTCTGTTACATATAAATTGCTTGTTGCAGGGTCGTATGTAATAGCGTTCGGGCTTGTAAATGCTGCTGTAGCAGCAGGGCCGTCTGCATGGCCATTAACACCGCTGCCGCAGAAAGTGCTTACTACGCCAGCTTGCGTAATTTTACGTATTACGTGGTTAAATTGATCTGCCACATAAAGGTTTCCTTGTGCATCTGCAGTCATACCAAGTGGGGTGTAAAGTTGTGCACCGGTACCTACACCGTCGGCCAGGCCACCCGCGCCGCTGCCGGCAAAAGTACTTACTGTAGCTGTTGTAGCATTAGCTGCAGTGCTGGTAGTAACTTTAACCACGCCGCCATAACCTGTTCCTTGTGTATTTGTAGCGTAAGCACACATGTAATAGGTTGTGCCGGGGGTTAAGCCGGTTAGTGTACTCGAAAAGCTGGATACAATAGTGGTTATTGATGTATGCGAATCAGCAATGGTTGGAGTTTGTGATGTAGAGCTGTAACAAACACCGATAGCTGTAACTGCCGAACTACCTACCGAGGTTATCGTACCACCGCTTGTTACCGAAGTAGTAGTTACACCTGCAATGATGTTGTTAGTTAAAACAGTAGCAACAACGGATGTTGAGCTCGAGTCTTTACTGCAACTAAACTGAAATAATACAACGAAAATAAGGGCTGTTGTTAGCGTAATTCTTACGAGTAGATTTTTCTTCACTGAGGTATAAACTAAATTACTGAATTTAATACGGCATTATAATTAAGTGTATGCCGGTTATTATGCAAAGCTAAATGATTGTATCGGTTATACAATCCTGTAACCTGCCACTTTAACTATATTTTAACACTTTTATTACCACTTTGGGCTTTCTTTTTAAACGAACGACAATATTAACTAAACGAAATGGCTTTCGCGCTGTTTATCTGGTTATGAAACGCTTAACCAAATTTGTATTATTAGCATGGCTATCCATTTTTGCAACTGCTGCTATAGCCCAAAAGCCAACACCGCTTCCGCATGGTATGGTGTTTGGAAGTAAGCCATCAAACATTGAGCAAATGCAGGCTAGTAAGCTCGAAACATTTATGGGTAAGCGTAGCCGCATTACGGTGGTAATTTATGGCCGCGTATTGCGCGTAACCAAAGAGCAAGGCGGCTGGTTTGAAATGGATGCCGGTAACGGTAAAATAATCTCGGCCCATTTCCGCGATTATAATATTAAACTTCCCACAGCCCTTAAAGGCCGTGAAGTGATAATAGATGGCGTTGCCGAAAAACAATTCATAGCCGATGATCTGCAGCACCTGGCTGGTGATACCGTGCAAGGCAAAAAACAACATGACGTTAAAACCAACCCCAAACAGAAATTGACTTTTGAGGTGAAGGGAATGATGGTGAATAAATAGTTTTTTAGGGAGTCGGGAATCGAGAAAGTCCGTTTGTTTTGATCCCTCCTTCGGGAGGGGCGCGTTTGGCCGGAGCGCCGGCGGGGAGGGGTATCTGCGCCAAACTATTCTAACAAATTCAAGTCAAAGCTTCTAGGTAATTTAATATCACTATCGTCTTTAATCAATTGAATGATAGCAGCCTCGATAGCACGTAGCACATTCAATCTATCATATTTAACTTCCGCCTCACTGAATCTAACAAAATAGACGCCCAAATATTCTAGTCTCTTTTGTTGGGTTTCATCTTTAGCTAAAGCTTCATCGCCATTGTGCGCTTGTCCATCTATTTCAATAGCCAGCATTAACTCTTTGCAGTAGAAATCAACAATGTATTCGTCCAAACAACATTGTCGGTTAAAGTCGAATCCAAGTAGTTTATCTCCCTTTAATTCATTCCATAGTAATACTTCACCCAAGGTCATTTCCTGCCGGAGTTTGCGGGCGAGTGGTTTTAGTTTGGAATTGTATGGGATGAATCTTTTCATTTGGTTTAGGTTGTTTTAGTATTAGTTTTTCATCCCTCCCTTGGGAGGGCAGAGAGGGGTTTTACGCTTGATGTTTACATTGATAGCTATTATGGCGGAGATACCCCTCCCTGCTAGCGCACTTGCCCAGCCCGCCCCTCCCAAGGGAGGGATGAAAGCTTTAAATCTAAATTAAAACAAAAAAAGGACAAGAGTCTCAACTCTTGTCCTTATATTTTTCGTCCTTTATCTTAAATAAATTACTTGCTCAGGTACATTGATTTCTCTTTGTACAAGTGGCGGAAGTAAGGGTCTTCGAGGTTAGGGATAAAGCGGATGGCTTCGCCGGTCGATTTCATTTCGGGGCCTAATTCTTTGTTTACTTCCGGGAATTTATCGAAAGAGAACACAGGCTCTTTAATGGCATAACCTACCAATTTACGCTCTATAGTGAAATCTTTTAGTTTGTTAACACCCAGCATAATTTTAGCTGCGATGTTGATGTAAGGTACATCGTATGCTTTGGCAATAAAAGGAACCGTACGTGATGCACGTGGGTTAGCTTCGATCACAAATACTTTATCGTTTTTAACCGCAAACTGAATGTTTAGTAATCCTTTCACGTTTAAAGCTCGTGCAATTTTGGCAGAGTACTCTTCCATCTGGCTAATTACGCTTTCGCTTAAATCAAACGGCGGTAATACGGCGAATGAATCGCCAGAGTGGATACCGGCTGGCTCGATATGCTCCATCATACCGATAATATGAACATCTTCACCATCGCAGATCGAGTCAGACTCGGTTTCAGATGCGCGGTCTAAGAAGTGGTCAATCAGTACTCGGTTGCCAGGCAGGTTTTTCAATAGGTTAACTACTGCTTTCTCTAGGTCCTCGTCGTTAATCACAATGCTCATTCCTTGTCCACCCAACACATAACTAGGGCGAACTAATACCGGGTAACCAACTTCGTGCGCTACTTCAATCGCTTCTTCGGCAGTTTCGGCAACACCATATTTAGGGTAAGGGATATTCAGTTCTTTCAACAAGTCAGAGAACCGGCCACGATCTTCGGCGATATCCATGTCGTTGAATGAGGTTCCGATAATTTTGACACCGTGCTCATGTAGTTTCTCAGCCATTTTTAAAGCTGTTTGGCCACCAAGCTGTACGATCACGCCTTCTGGTTTTTCCAGCTCGATGATGTCGCGTACATGCTCCCAGAATACCGGTTCAAAGTACAGCTTATCGGCCATGTTAAAGTCGGTAGATACCGTCTCTGGGTTACAGTTAACCATGATGGCTTCGTAACCGGCTTCTTTAGCGGCTAATAAACCGTGTACACAGCTGTAATCAAACTCAATACCCTGGCCGATACGGTTAGGCCCCGAGCCCAATACAACAATTTTCTTTTTATCAGATACGATTGATTCGTTCTCGCCTTCGTAAGTTGAGTAGTAGTAAGGTGTTTTGGCCTGGAACTCTGCTGCGCAGGTATCAACCATTTTGTAAACACGTTTTAAGCCTAAAGCTTTACGGCGTTGGTAAACATCTTCTTCTGTAGTGTTACCACCCAAAATCCAGGCAATTTGCTGATCTGAGAAACCTTTTTGTTTAACCGTTAAGAAGATATCCTGTGGGATGTTGTTTACCGAATAGCGGCGTAACTCTGCCTCCAGGTTAACCAATTCTTGAATCTGGTTCAGGAACCAGCGATCAATTTTGGTTGCTTTACGAACAGATTCGATAGGCACACCTAAGCTCAAGGCATCATAAATGTGAAACAATCTATCCCAGCTTGGGTGCTCCAGGCTGTGCATAATTTCATCCAGGTTGCGGCTCTGGCGACCGTCGGCACCTAAACCGGCGCGGCCAATCTCTAAACTCTGACAAGCTTTTTGCAATGCCTCGGTAAAGCTGCGGCCAATGCCCATTACCTCACCTACAGATTTCATCTGTAAGCCAAGCTCTTTGTTAGCGCCTTTAAATTTATCGAAGTTCCAACGTGGAATTTTAACGATCACGTAATCCAGCGTTGGCTCAAAGTAAGCCGATGTAGTTTTGGTGATCTGATTTTCTAATTCGTCGAGGTTATAACCGATAGCCAGTTTAGAGGCTATTTTTGCGATAGGGTAACCTGTTGCTTTTGACGCCAGTGCAGATGAACGAGATACCCGCGGGTTAATCTCGATAGCGATGATCGCTTCATCAGCAGGGTTAACAGAGAACTGTACGTTACAACCACCCGCAAAGTTACCAATGGCACGCATCATCTTAATAGCCTGGTCGCGCATAGACTGATAACAACGGTCGCTCAATGTCATGGCTGGTGCCACGGTGATCGAGTCGCCGGTGTGGATACCCATTGGGTCGAAGTTTTCTATAGAGCAGATGATAATCACGTTATCATTGCTATCGCGCAAAAGCTCCAGCTCATATTCTTTCCAGCCTAAAACAGCTTGCTCTACCAATACCTCGTGGGTTGGTGATGCTTGCAAGCCGCGGCTTAGGGCTGCGTCAAAATCTTCTTTTTTGTGTACAAAGCCGGCACCTTTACCACCCAGTGTGTAGCTTGGGCGAATAACCAGCGGGAAGCCGATTTCTTGCGCAGCTTCTTTACCTTCTAAAAACGAGTTGGCAATTTTTGATGTTGCAACACCCACGCCGATATCAACCATTAACTGGCGGAAAGCCTCGCGGTTTTCTGTTTTTTCGATAGCAGCAATGTCTACACCGATAATGCGCACGCCATATTTTTTCCAAAGGCCTTGCTCATCAGCTTCGATACAAAGGTTTAATGCAGTTTGGCCACCCATGGTAGGCAATACGGCATCAATTTTTTGCTCCTGAAGTATTTTCTCAATACTTTCTGTGTTAAGTGGCAACAGGTAAACATGGTCGGCAATAACTTTATCAGTCATGATGGTTGCCGGGTTGCTGTTGATGATAGACACGGTAATGCCTTCGTCTTTCATCGAAAGAGCTGCTTGTGATCCTGCGTAATCAAATTCGCAAGCCTGGCCTATGATAATAGGGCCTGAACCAATAATTAAGACTGATTTAATGGAGGTGTCTTTTGGCATAGTGTGTTTTGAAGTCAAAAGTTGTGTCAATAGTTGGTAGTTGATGATTCATAGCGTTTTATGGCGGGTTTGAACGATTAACTATTTCCTATGTACAGTTTAAATTACTATGCGCTGGAAGCAGAAATTCCGACTTTCAGCGTCGGGATGCAAAGATAGGACTTTATAGCTTACGCGTGATGAATATTTTGATTTTTATACTGGCGTGATAAATGCACCAATTGATTACTATATTGCTTTCATAACCTGCATGCTATAACCATCCCCCGGCAAGGCTGCAGCGACTATAAACCAATTGTAATAAACTTAATTTAAAACGCTTATGTCGACAGATCGCCGTAAATTTTTGAAACAATTTGGCAGTGCCATAATTTTAAGCTCTGCATCGCTAAACAGCTTGGCAGCGCAGGAAGATTTAGAACGGCGGATTTTATACTCCGAAAAACGCATAAGTGCCAACGATAAAATACGAATAGCCACTATAGGTATGGGCATTATGGGCTTTAATGATACGCGCGCCGCTTTAACCGTTCCGGGAGTTGAGTTGATTGCCTGTTGTGATCTTTACCAGGGGCGATTGCAGCGAGCCAAAGAGCTATACCCGAACATCACGGTTATTAATGATTATCGCCAGATACTGGATCGTAAGGATATTGATGCAGTGATTATCGCTACAAGTGATAATTGGCACAGTACCATTGCTAAAGAGGCGATGCGTAAAGGCAAAGCTGTTTACAGCGAAAAACCGATGGTGCATCATATTAGCGAAGGGTTGGATGAAATTAAAGTGCAGCAAGAAACCGGGGCAATTTTCCAGGTAGGCAGTCAGCGCATTAGCAGTATTGCATTTCAAAAAGCGAAAGAACTATATAAATCCGGCGAGATAGGGCAGATCAATTCTGTAGAGGCTTCGTTTAACCGCCAAAGTGCCTTGGGGGCTTGGCAATATACTATCCCCTTTGATGCTTCGGCTCAAACTGTGGCCTGGGATCAATTTCAATTAAACGATAAAGAAAAGCATGCTTATGATAGTAATCGTTTTTTCCGTTGGAGAAATTATCGGGAGTATGGTACAGGCGTAGCAGGCGATTTATTTGTACACCTGCTTACCGGCATTCATTTTATAACAGATTCTAAAGGCCCCGAGAAGATTTGCTCTATAGGAGGATTAAACTACTGGAAAGATGGCCGCAACGTGCCCGATATAATGAGTGCCATCATTCAATACCCAGAAACTAAAGAGCATGCGGCTTTTCAGGTTTCATTAAGGGTGAATTTTATTAGTGGAGAAGGCGAGCATTCATCAACCAAAATAATTGGCAGCGAGGGGGTGATTGATCTGTCTGGCGAAGGCGACGGCTTTACCATCACTAAAAATAAAATGCCGGTGGCGCCGGGTATTGGTGGTTGGGATTCTCTTTACACTTATCCAGAGATTATGCAGAAGCAATTAATGGATGCTTATAATCAGAAATATTCGGCTGCAGATCAGCAGGTACCTAAGTTACCTGGCGTAAATTACATGGCTCCGCAAGGTTATAATGCGTCTAATGATCATTTTGCAAACTTTATGGATAGCATCCGTACAGGTAAGCCGGTTGTAGAAGATGCTGTGTTCGGTTTTCGCGCCGCTGCACCCTGCTTAGCCTGCAACGACAGCTATTTCCAGAATAAAATAATTCACTGGAACCCAGAGGAAATGAAACTTGTGTAGCAAATCGTTTCGGCAGCTTATCAATAAACGTTGAGGTACAAAAGCTTCATGAAATTGCGCTAAGGTTAGCGTAACTAAACTACTTAATTAATTTGTTATCGGTATCCGGGAATACTAAAATGGGCTCAAATTTGCGGGCTTCTTCCATATCCATAGATGCGTAGGAGATAATGATCACAATATCGCCAACCTGCGCCAGGCGTGCTGCTGCGCCGTTAAGGCATACAATACCGCTGCCGCGCTCGCCCCTAATTACATAGGTTTCGAAACGTGCGCCGTTGTTATTATTAACAATCTGCACCTTCTCGTTGGGGATAATATTGGCAGCATCAATCAGATCTTCGTCGATGGTAATACTGCCTACGTAGTTTAGTTCGGCCTGTGTTACTTTAACACGGTGGATCTTAGATTTTAAAACCTCAATAATCATTTTGCAAAGTTATAATATAGAATCTGGAAAAGTGTCATGCTGATCTGATCCGAAAATCAGCGGATTATCATATTGTCTATCAGCCTTGTTTTGCCTACCTGTGCGGCAGTTAAAGCAACTAAATGGTGTGTTGCATCTGTAGCTGGCAGCAGTGTTTCGCCATCTGCAACCTCAAAATACTCCAGTTTTACACCCGGTTCTGCATTGACCAGTGCAATGGCATCTTGGGTTAGCTGATTCAGGTTTTCACCGTTGAAATTTTCTGTAACCAGGCGTAATGCTTTTGATAATACCAGGGCATGCTGTCTGTCATCTGCCGATAAGTGGATATTGCGCGAGCTCATGGCCAGGCCCTCCGCTTCGCGGGATATGGGTACCATTACCAGTTTAACCGGCATGTTTAATATCTGAACCATTTTGGTGATCACCAATACCTGCTGATAGTCTTTTTGCCCAAAAAATGCGGCATCTGGTTTAACAATATCAAACAACTTAAATACCACCTGGGTAACGCCCTGGTAGTGGCCAGGCCTAAATTCGCCTTCCAGTAAATGCTCCAGTTGACCAAGGTCAATATGCCATTGCTCATTAGCGGCATACATCTCATTTACGCTTGGGTTAAATAAAACATCGCAACCTGCAGCGGTCAGTTTTTCAATGTCGGCCTCAATTGGTCGCGGGTAATTCTGCAGGTCATCCGGGTTGGTAAACTGCGTTGGATTTACAAAAATGCTGCAAACAGTAAGGCTGCATTGCTGCCTTGCAAGCGCAATTAGAGATAGGTGGCCCTGGTGTAATGCACCCATAGTTGGCACTAAGCCAATGGTTTCGCCATTTTGCCTGCTTTGCAGCAAATGTTGCTGCAACTCGTGTTTGGATGTAAATATTTTCAAACCGTATTCTGTAAAAAAGATGGCAAAGTTGTGCTTTTAATTAAAAATAACCAAACTTACTTGCATAATCCATTGATAGTTCTTAACATATTGTGTATATTTGCACACTCAAATTTTTTTGAGCGATATTAAATTTTAAATACTGATTAGAGATGGGTAAATCTAAGCTTCTGTTTATAACTCATGAAATGTCGCCTTTCCTCGAACTCACTAAAATTTCTGAAATAACAAGGCAGTTGCCACAAGCAATGCAGGACAAGGGTTTTGAGATCCGTATCCTGATGCCGCGTTTTGGAAATATTAACGAGCGCCGGAACCGATTACATGAGGTAATACGCTTGTCGGGAATGAACATTATTATCAACGATAATGATAATCCGCTGATCATTAAGGTGGCTTCTATTCCTTCTGCGCGTATGCAGGTATACTTTTTAGATAACGAAGAGTATTTTCAACGTAAGCATGTGTTCAATGATAAAGACGGGAAGTTTTATGCTGACAATGATGAGCGTATGATTTTCTTTTGCAAAGGTGCGTTAGAAACCGTTAAAAAATTAGGTTGGGCTCCGGATATCGTTCATTGCCACGGGTGGATGAGCGCATTGGTACCTGCTTACTTAAAAAACACATACAAAGACGATCCAACTTTTAAAAATTCTAAAATAGTTTACTCTATTTACGAGAATGATTTTACAGAGAAACTGGATGATGATTTTGCACGCAAAGCTGTAATGAGCGATATGACCGAAGGCCATACCGAAGCCTATAAACCAGGCACTAACGCAGCATTATATGCAGGCGCTATCCAATATAGTGATGGTATTGTTTTGGCAAGCGAAAACATCGATGCAGATGTGTTAAATAATGTTAAAAACAGCCAAAAATCGGTTCTGGAATTTAATTCTACTTCAGATTTCGAAAATTATTACAACTTTTACGACGAAATTACCAACGAAGAACTGGTGAACGTTGCTTAAAGATTTGAAGATATATATGAAATTTTTCCGATTAGACTTATTGACCCTGTTAATAAGTCTTTTTATTTTAAATAGTTGTAAAAACCAGGATAATCTTGGTTTGGCTGTTGACCCCACAAAACAGATAGATGGAACGATGATCGATACATCTACTTTGTTAACCAAAACTGTTTTGGAAGATAGTGTGGTTACATCGGGCCTCGCCAAAACACCGCTGGCTTATTTTAAAGATCCGATTGTTGGAACCAGTGAAGCTAATATTGCCGCTTTGTTAAGTTTGCCAAGCAGTGCTGCCTACACTTTGCCATCGGGTACAATCACTATCGACTCTGCAGTACTTGTATTACCTTACAATGATGGCTTTTATGGTGACTCACTTACCTCCAAATACAAAGTGAACGTTTATCAGCTTGCCGAGAAACCAAGCTCAAGCTTGGTATACTACGGCAGCAAAACATGGCAGGTAAACAATGGTACATTATTAGGTACGCAATCATTTAATTCGCGTACACATACAAAATATAAAGTTACCATACAGGTAGCCGGTGCCGCAGATACGCTTAGGGCAGTATCACCACAATTACGTGTGCAGCTTGATAAAAACTTTATTTATAATAACCTCTTTGGTGCTTCTACTGCTGTACTGGCATCTAATAACCTGTTTCAAAACCAGGTAAAGGGTTTGTACATAACGCTCGATAAAAACCAACAAGGTAATGGCGGCCGTTTTTATGTAAATATGGACTCGAGCCGGGTTGATATTTATTACAAGTCTACTAACGGTACTACTGTAGATACAAGTACAGTAACATTGCCATTTGGTAACCGTGCTGCAGAAATTAAACGCACCTACAGTACTACTGTACAAGCCGCAATAAATAGTAAAGCTTCTACACAAGAAACTGTTTATTTTGAAGGCTTGGGCGGGTTAAGAACTAAAGTAAGTTTTCCTTATCTTAAAAACATACTTACATCTGCAGGGTCGGATATTGTATTAAACCGTGCCGAACTTATTGTAAGCGCAGCAACGGGTACTGATATCCCTTACATACCTACGCCCAAGTTAAGTATGTACCGGTATGATATTGCATTGCAACGTACCGAGGTTCCTGATGCACAGGGAGGCGGTTCTAGCGCTACAGACCCACGCTTTATTGGGGTAACCACTTTCGGCGGGTATTATGTAAAAAGCCAGAAAGAATACCACTTCATCATTACTGGTTACATATCAGATTTGATGCGTGGTAAAACTATAGATTATGGAACATTTATTGGTCCTGTTGATACAACCAATACCACTACAGTTGACATTGCCGCCACCGCCCAAACAGCGGGCCGCACAGTTGGTGTAGGCGGGATTACCAATAAAGCTTCGGCCAGTTATCCATACCGGATGCGGCTAAATATTATTTATACCAAGGCAACTAAATAATACGAATCCCCCTCTAATAAAGGGGGATTTTTTTTGCCATCAAATTATTAGCTTAGCAAACATTTTGTTGTACCGCTGTTATACCTTTGTAGCAGTATTTAAATCACTCTATTTATGTGTGGAATTGTAGGATATATTGGGTTTCGTGATGCTTACCCAATAGTTATAAAAGGCTTGCACCGCCTGGAATATCGCGGATATGACAGCGCCGGGGTTGCATTGCTTAATAAAGAAGAAGAACTTAAAGTTTATAAAAAAGCCGGCAAAGTTAGCGACCTCGAAAACTTTGTAAAAGATATTGATACCAACAGTACTATTGGTATGGGGCACACCCGCTGGGCTACGCACGGTGCACCAAGCGATCGTAACTCGCATCCGCACTCATCCGGCGATCGTAAGCTAACCATCATCCACAACGGTATTATTGAAAACTATAGCAGTATTAAAGAGGCCTTGCTTGCTAAAGGACATACCTTTTTAAGTGATACCGATACCGAGGTTTTAATTCATTTGATTGAAGATATACAAAACGAAACAGGCTTAGACTTGCGCGAGGCAGTACGTGTTGCATTAAACCGTGTTATTGGTGCCTACGCCATTGTAATTATGAGTGCAGATGAGCCTAATGAGCTTATCGCAGCCCGCAAAGGTAGCCCGATGGTTATTGGTGTTGGTAAAGGCGAATACTTTATTGCATCTGATGCCACCCCGATTGTGGAGTACACAAAAAATGTAATTTATTTGAACGATAATGAGATAGCCTACATCCGCCGCGATGATTTGCTGATCAAAAATATCGATAACACCGTTCAAACGCCGTATATCCAGAAGTTAGAGCTTCAGTTAGAAATGCTCGAGAAAGGCGGCTATGATCACTTTATGTTAAAAGAGATCTATGAGCAGCCCCGTTCGGTACGCGATTGCTTGCGTGGCCGCATATACCCACAAGTAGGCAAAGTACAGTTGGGTGGTATTAAAGAATATGTAGAGAAACTAAAAAATGTTGACCGTATCATCATTGTAGCTTGCGGTACCTCATGGCATGCCGGTTTGGTTGGCGAATACCTGATAGAAGAGTATGCGCGTGTACCTGTTGAGGTTGAATACGCATCAGAATTCCGTTACCGTAACCCAATCATCACAGAAAAGGATCTGGTAATTGCCATTTCTCAATCTGGCGAAACTGCCGATACCATGGCAGCTATCGAGTTGGCTAAAGAGAAAGGCGCTACCATATTTGGTATTTGTAACGTAGTTGGTGCATCTATCCCGCGTTTAAGCCATGCTGGTGTTTACACACACGCAGGACCAGAAATTGGTGTGGCATCAACCAAGGCATTTACTGCGCAGGTTACCGCACTTACTTTAATGGCGTTCTATATTGCGCAGCAACGTGGCACCATTACAGAAAGCAAGCTGATCGAGTACCTGACAGAACTTAACGAAATACCAACCCTGATAGAGAAAACTTTAAAAACCAACGATCACGTTAAAGTGATTGCTGATAAGTTTAAAGATTCTACCAACTGCCTGTTCCTGGGTCGGGGCAGCTCGTTCCCTGTTGCGCTGGAAGGTGCATTAAAGCTGAAAGAGATATCTTACATCCATGCCGAAGGTTATCCTGCAGCAGAGATGAAACACGGCCCTATCGCTTTAATTGATGAAGACATGCCGGTTGTATTTATCGCTACCAAAAACTCATCGTACGAGAAAGTAATTAGCAATATTCAGGAAGTGCGCGCTCGTGGCGGCCACGTTATTGCCATTGTATCAGAAGGTGATACTGTGGTAAAAGATATGGCAGATTACGTGATCGAAATCCCGCAAACATCAGAAGCATTTGTGCCTTTGCTGGCTACTATCCCATTGCAATTGTTATCGTATCACATTGCGGTTATGCGCGGTTGTAACGTAGATCAGCCTCGTAACTTGGCTAAATCTGTGACAGTAGAATAACTATTTCGGCTTATAGATAAAATCAATAGTTTGTATCTTTGAAAAAAGATACAAACTATATGACTATTGTTCAGCTCGAATATATTGTAGCCGTTGATACCTATCGCAGCTTTGTAGCAGCAGCAGAAAAGTGCTTTGTAACCCAGCCTACGCTCAGTATGCAAGTGCAAAAGCTGGAGGATACACTTGGCGTAAAACTCTTCGACCGGGCTAAACAACCAGTAGTGCCTACCGAAATTGGGTGTGACATTATTGCCCAGGCACGTATCTTATTATCAGAACATCAAAAAATTAAGGAGATTATCAGCGACCGCCAGAAAGATCTGGCAGGCGAACTGAGAATTGGTATTATTCCAACCGTTGCACCTTATATCCTGCCGAAAATCATCACACAATTTATCAGCAAATACCCGCTTGTAAAACTGGTGGTTTGGGAACAAACTACAGAACAGATCATCCAGCAGATAAAACTCGGGATGATAGATTGCGGTATCCTTTCTACTCCTTTGCACGAATCTCACCTGGCCGAGACCCCGTTGTTTTACGAAAACTTTGTAGCCTATGTAGCCAAGAATAGTATCCTCGCAAAAAAGAAAAATATCAACCCCGATGATATTAACATGGAGGAATTGTGGATACTGAACGAAGGTCATTGCATGCGCGACCAGGTATTAAACATTTGCCAACGACGTAAAAGCAGCAAGGGTTTTCAGCACTTCGAATACAATACCGGCAGTATAGAAACCCTTAAGCGCATGGTTGACCAAAACAACGGTACTACCATTTTACCGGAACTTGCCTTAGCTGATTTAACTGATAAACAGCTTGATAAAGTGCGATATTTTAAATCGCCGGAACCGGCGCGTGAGATCAGTCTCGTTACCCAGAAGAACTTTATTAAGCGCAGGATGATAGATGCGCTGAATGCCGAGATCCTCGATTTTGTGCCAAAACGCATGAAAACCAAGAAGAAAAAGGACTTGATTGAGCATTAATTGTTTAGATTTAGTCTAAATAGTTTGGATTATTAGTGAGCATGGCTTACTTTTGCGCCATTCTTTATAACTAGTCTAAATAACACTATGGGTCAACTATCCAAAAAAAAGTATCATTCTTTAATATATGTCTTAGCTACAGTACTTTGCTTTACCACCGGGTTTAGCTATGCGCAAACAACTAAAGGCACGGTAAAAGGTAAAGTATTTAACGCCGAAGGCAAGCCTGCGGATAACGTAACCGTAAGCTTAAAATCTACATCATCTGCAACCGTTACGGGCGAGGACGGGATTTTCTCATTAAAAGCAGTTGCCGGTACTTATAAATTGGTGATATCTCACGTGGGTATGCAAACCAAAGAAATTGATGTAAACATTACTGCCGGTAAAACTACTGTGGTTAATGATTTGACTATTAATTTAAATAGCAGCGGTTTACAAGAAGTTACCGTTAATGGTAGCAAGGTAAATCGCTTTAAAAGAAAGCTGAGTACAGACGTGGCAAAAATGCCGCTTAACAACCTGGAAAATGCGCAGTCGTATACCTCTATCAGCCGCGAGCTGTTAACAGAGCAAAATATATTTACTGCAGATGATGCTGTTAAAAACGTATCTGGCTTACAAAAAATGTGGGATGCAACCGGCCGCGGTGGCGATGGTGGCGCATACTATACTTTACGTGGCTTTGTGGTACAAACCCAATTACGTAATGGTGTTGCCGGTAACGTTACCAACTCCATTGATGCCATTAACCTTGACCGTATCGAAGTAATTAAAGGCCCGTCTGCTACCTTATTCGGTAGCTCGTTAACATCTTACGGTGGTTTAATTAACCGTGTTACCAAACAGCCTTTTGAAGGTACAGCAGGTGAGGTTACATATACAGGTGGTAGCTATGGCTTAAACCGTGTGAGTGCTGACGTAAACACGCCGTTAGATCCGCAGAAAAAAGTATTATTCCGTTTAAATACAGCTTATACTGATCAAAATAGTTTTCAGGATAATGGTTTCAGCAAAAACGTAGCTATTGCGCCAAGCTTATTATACAAGGTAAACGACAGGTTAACCATCGAAGCAGAAGCCGAATTATTTTATGGCCGTAATGCTTTAAACACGATATACTTTTTCCCCTATCAAAACACAATTGCACAGCTAGGTGCCAGCCGTGCTGATGAATTGGGCATTGATTACAAGCGTTCTTATTTCGATAAAAGCTTAACACAACGTACCAGAAGTGCCAACTATTTGGGCCAGGTAAATTACAAGATCTCTAAAGATTGGACTTCACAAACCAACCTGAGCTCAGTAAACAGTTTCTCTAACGGATACGGACCATATTTCTACCTGTTGCCTAACAAACAGATCTCCCGCGAAGATCAATCAACCCAAAACAGTAAGGCAACCACAACTGAGATTCAAGAGAATATCAATGGCGATTTCAAGATCGGTAAAATGAGGAACCGTATCGTAATCGGTTTAGATTATCTGAATGTTAACTCAAACCAGCTTTTCCTGAGTACTGCGTATGATATTGCCCCCTTGCAAAGCAATACCTTTAATTACAATACATTTAACACAGGTACGCTGGGCTCAGTTTATGCAGCTGGTGGCGCCAGCCAATACCCTTACATTTATAGTTCAAGCACCTACAGCTCATATGTGTCTGACGTGTTAAACATCACAGATCGTTTAATTGCTTCTGCTGCTTTACGTATAGACAGGTTTGCTTTTGATGGTAATAAAGATGCTAATACCGGTGTTAAAACCGGTGCTTATAAACAAACAGCATATTCTCCAAAATTTGGTTTAATATACCAGGTTGTTAAAGATCACGTATCATTATTTGGTAACTACCAAAATGGTTTCACCAACAAGCCAGGTGTAGATTTTAACAGCAATCCATTTAAACCAGAGCACGCCAACCAAATTGAAGGGGGTGTAAAACTGGATGTATTTGATGGTAAATTAAGCAGTACATTAAGCTACTACGATATTAAAGTAGATAACATTTTACGTACCGACCTTGAGCATCCAAATTTCCAGATCCAGAGTGGTACGCAAGTAAGTAAAGGTTTTGAAGCCGAAGTTGTAGCCAACCCTATAACTGGCGTAAACGTTGTTGCAGGTTTTGCTTACAACGATTCGAAATACAAAAATGTTGCCGATGATGTTGATGGTTTGCGCCCAGGTACTGCTGGCTCTCCTTACACTGCCAACTTATGGGTAAGCTACCGTTTCCAGGCAGCTAAGATTAAAGGCTTAGGTGTAGGCTTTGGTGGCAACTATGCTAGTGATAACAAAGTGGTTAACAGCCGCACTCAGGGCGTATTTATCTTGCCTCAATACACCATCCTAAACTCTACTGTGTTTTATGATAAAGGTGTTTACCGTATTGGTTTATCATGCAATAACCTCACTAATAAAGAGTACTATACAGGTTATTCATCAGTAAACCCACAAATGTTAAGACAATATTTAGCAAGCTTTGCATTCCGCTTTTAATAAATAATGTTTAAGAAAACTATATTATTTTTACATCGCTGGCTCGGTTTTATAACGGGGCTAGTGGTGTTTATAGTGAGTATTACGGGTTGTATTTACTGTTTTCAAGATGAGATCCAAGACGCCTTATACAGCTATAGACACGTAGAAGCGAGTACTAAACCTTACCTGGCACCTTCTGTATTAAAGCAAAAAGCAATAGCCCAATATCCCGGTTCTACGGCTAATTATGTTTATTACTATGGTAAAGACAGGCCTGCAGTTGTATTAGTAAACAGTAAGAAAGCGGGCTTTTTAGCTTCGTATTATAACCCTTACAATGGCCAGCATTTACATGTTGAAGTATACGCCAAAAACTTTTTTGTAATTGTTGAATACATCCACCTTTACCTGTTACTGCCGCCAAAGGTGGGCGGAATGATAGTTGGAGTTTCGGTATTGATCTTTGTGGCAATTATGATTACCGGGATCATCCTATGGTGGCCCAAACGCAAATCGGACCGTAAACGTAGCTTCACTATAAAATGGGGTGCCAAATGGCGAAGGGTAAATTACGACCTGCATAATGTGCTCGGTTTTTACGCCACCGCTATTGCCATTATATTAGCCATCACCGGCGTTTCTATCGCTTTCGACTGGGTACGCGAAGGGATATACAAAGCAGGTAACCTTGGCAGAACTTACGCCCAGGAAAAAGCCATTTTTAAATCAGACTCAACACAAAAGGCAAAAGCAGTAAACTATCCGGTTATGGATAGGGCTTTAGTATATGCTCAACAGCATACGCCTGATGCGCAGATGTTTTTAATCTCAACAGATGATGCCAATAGTGGTACTGTAGGTGTTACCGCTTATGCAAAAACATTCCACTTTGCTTATAGCGATGGATACACCTTTGACAAGTACACCGGCAAGTTATTGTCTTTTATGCCCAATGCCAAAAAGAGCGTAGGCCTTAAGCTTAACGATATGAACTACGACATTCACGTAGGGCAAATATTAGGCTTAACCGGCAAGATCCTCGCTTTTCTGGCCAGTTTAATTTGCGCCAGTTTACCTATTACAGGGTTTGTTATTTGGTGGGGTAAACGTAAAAAGCCTAAGACTAAAAAGGTAAGGCATGCTGTGGATAGACGGGCTAAGCATACGGTATCCTAAAGGGAGACAGCCCCTTTTTTACCCTACCTGAACTCAATAACTACATCATCAGTAAGCGGATGCCCGGTGCAGGTTAAAATATAACCGTTTTCAATATCCGCTGGTGTGAGCACCTCATTACTTACCACTTCGACTTTACCGCTGGTACATTTAGCAAAACAGGCAGAGCATGCGCCGCTACGGCAACTATAAGGCAGTTGGATGTTATTCTGTAAAGCAGCCTGTAGTATTGATTGATTTTCGCCCGCTACCAGATCATGCCATTCATCTTTAAAGAAGATCCTGATCTTTCTGGGCGGGAAATTGGTTATACTGCTGGTTACGGGGATGGTTTCGAGGACAAAGTTTTCCTTGCGGATATTTGCTGACTGTACACCCATATAATGCAAGGCGAACTGCACCATGCGCATGTAAGGGAACGGCCCGCAAATGTAAAATAAGGTGTCATGATAATGCCTATTAGTTATCTGATTAACCAGTTTCTCTAACATTAAATTGTTAAGGCGATTGGCCTCATCACTGATCAGATACTTAACCGACAGACGTTGTGGGTAAGCGATAGCCAGCGCATCCAGATCAGCCTTAAATATAATATCGTGGTTAGACTGACTGCTATAGATCAAAGTAAACTGTAGATCCATGCCTGTTGATAGCGCGTGTTTTAACTGTGCGAAAACAGGTACAATGCCGCTGCCCGCTGCAAAATAAATTAGTTTACGATGGCTTTCATTCTCCGGTAGTAAGAATCGCCCCGCGGGCTGTATGGCGGTTAACTGATCGCCAGGTTTCGCGTGCGAGAGCATGTAACGTGAAATCTCACCGTTGGGTATCCGTTTGATAGTGATCGCCAATAGATCCTCATCAGGCGAGGAAATTAATGAGTATGACCGCGTAATTTCCTCGTCGTGATGGGTAAATACGAGCGTGATAAATTGCCCGGCCTGATAGTTAACCTTTTGTCCATCGGCAGGGCGCAGATAAAAAGTTGAAGTATCGCGGGTTTCCTGCTTAATGCGATCAACAATCAGTTGGATGGTATTCATTTAGTTGGTCAATACAAGCTTGCCAAATTGGGATGAATTTTCCATTTTACCAAAAGCTTTTTCGGCATCGCTCATGGTAAATATCTCGTCAATCACGGGGATGATTTTCTTTTCGTTCACCAAATTCAGCATGGCCTCAAATTCTTTTGGTGTGCCCATTGTGGTACCCAGTAATTGTAACTGTTTCCAAAATAGCGGGCGTGCATTAAATGCAGGTATATTACCCGCTGTTCCGCCAAAGGTAACAATGCGGGCTCCTGGATTGCATAGATCGATAATCTTGCCGAAGTCATTACCCAAAGCACTATCAATCACTACATCAAATCCACCTGCCATATGCTTTAATTCTTCGGCCCAATCTTGTGCTTTATAGTTTACACCAGCTGCTGCACCTAAATGCCTCGCGCGGTCAATTTTTTCGCCACTGCCCGATGTTACAAATACCTGGCAACCTGTAGCCACAGCCCATTGCAAGGCGAAAGTCCCGGTGCCCGAGCCTACTCCAACTATCAAAACTTTATCGCCCTTTTTTGCCTGCCCTTTGGTAAATAACGCACGATAGGTAGTTAACCCGGCCAACGGTATAGCGGCTGCCTGTTCCCAGCTTAAATGAGCAGGTTTGTGGTACAGATATTTTGCTTCTACTTTCACATATTCGGCTAGGGTACCATGCTCGGGCAGTCCAAGGATTTTAAAATCGTCGGATTTGTGGCCTTCGTTATCGCCCCAGTTATGACTTGGGTTGATAATCACTTCCTGGTTTAACCAGTGCTGACCAGCGCCGTCAAAAACTTCGGTAACAATGCCAGAACCGTCAGATCCTAAAATGGATGGATATTGAATGCCGGCATACTTGCCAATGGTTACCCAATAATCGCGGCGGTTAAGTGCGGCAGCTTTGATCTGCACCAATGCTTCGCCGGGTCCTAATATAGGTTTATCAACTTCTTTATATACAATTGGCCTTTCGGCGCTTTCTAATACTACTGCTTTCATAGAGCCCCCTAACCCCCTAAAGGGGGAATTTTAAAATTAAAATAACTATTGGCTATAAACAAGAACACCATTGCATTTGTGTGCAATGGTGTCCAAATATTCTACACCCCTTTTAGGGGGATGAGGGGCTTATACAGTTGCTTTTTTGTATAACTCAGCAACGTGGTTCCAGTTAACTACATTCCAGATAGCTGCAAGATAGTCTGGGCGACGGTTCTGATATTTCAGGTAGTAAGCGTGCTCCCAAACATCGATACCGAAAATTGGAGTACCTTTTACTTCAGCGATGTCCATTAAAGGGCTATCCTGATTAGGTGTTGAAGTTACAGCCAGTTTTTTATCAGGAGTAACAATTAACCAAGCCCAGCCGGAACCGAAACGGGTAGCACCAGCTTCGTTCACTTTAGTTTTAAAATCGGCAAATGAACCGAAAGTACTGTTGATCGCTGTAGCTAAGTCGCCGGTTGGTTCGCCGCCACCGTTAGGTGATAACAAAGTCCAGAACAGGCTGTGGTTATAGTGACCACCGCCATTGTTACGTACAGCAGGTGCAAATTTTGAGATATTTTTTACGATGTCCTCAATGTTGCTGTTGGCTTCTGGTTTGCCTTCAAGCGCTTTGTTAAGGTTGGTAACATAAGCCTGGTGATGTTTGCCATGGTGAATTTCCATAGTCAATTTATCAATGTGTGGTTCCAGTGCGTCGGTTGCGTATGATAGCGCCGGTAATTCGAATGCCATAATCGTATTTTTAAAGGTTAAAAGAATGTGTTACAAATATAAAGCCCTATGTTCATTATTTGTTCTGTTTATGTCAAGTTTTCTGACGGCGGCTTTTAAAGAAGTCTTTTACCAGCTGTCCGCACTCATTTTCAAGTATTCCGCCGGTAATTAAAGTTTTGGGATGGGTTATTTTCTGGTTCAATCTGCCGAAACCGAGTTTAGCATCATAAGCTCCGAACACGATCCTGCCCACCTGAAACCAGTAAGATGCTCCAGCGCACATTACGCAGGGTTCCATAGTTACATAAAGCGTACAGTCTGGCAAGTATTTGCCACCTATATAATTGGTGGCCGCGGTTAAAGCCTGCATTTCTGCATGGGCAGATACATCATTAAGCCGCTCGGTAAGGTTGTGTCCGCGGCCAATGATCTGGCCTTTGGCTACTACAATGGCACCGATGGGGATTTCGTCTTCGGCTAAAGCCAGTTTGGCTTCGCGAAGCGCCTCCTTCATAAAAAAATCGTCGGGCGAAATTGTGGCCTCGCCCTCAAAATTGATATACCTCATATATTCTGTTTAGCGCCAAACATCTTTTTTAAGTGTTTTTCGGTATAATAAAGCACAATGATGGCCATAGCAAGCGCGGCTGTAAGCGTACTTACTGCCTGAGTAATATTCACCACTTTTTTGTTTGCACCCGATAAATACAGCAGCAAAGATAGAGTTATGCCGATCAGTATAAATAAGTAGCCGGTTTTAAATAATAATTTGGTGCTGTAGTTATTGCCTTCGTTCCAGGTTTGCTGATTTTGCATAGAGGCATTGGTGCGGTAGCCATACCAGCCGTTAATATTCTTAGGCGGAAACGTTTTTTGGATAATGCCGTTCAGCAGCATAATAAAGCCAATCAATTGCGGACCTGAAAACCAGTTTACCATTTTATATTAGTTTGCTTCCGTTTGGTACCGGGCGTTCTATTGCTGTTAGTACAATGTCGCCATTCTCGTCGGCCAGTCCTGTCACCAAAAACTCCGACATAAATTTACCAATCTGTTTTTTAGGGAAATTAATCACACCCAAAATTTGACGGCCAACTAACTCTTCCTTCGTATAATGTTTTGTAATCTGCGCGCTCGACCATTTAATGCCGTGCTCGCCGAAATCAACCCTTACCTTATAGGCAGGTTTGCGGGCCTCAGGATAATCAATTGCTTCTAATATAGTGCCGACATGCAGGGCAACCTTCTCAAAATCGTTCCAGGTGATGGGTTCCATGGAGGCAAAGATAAATTAGTTGTGTGTTATCGACTGTCTATTGTCAGAAAAAAACGCATCATACAAGTTACCGCCTTAGCAACGGACAACTGATAACATACAACCGACAACAATCTTTATCTTTGCAGCATGATTGATGTGATCCTTAAAAAAGGGAAAGAAAAAGCGGTAATGCAAAGGCACCCATGGTTGTTCTCGGGCGCGATAGATAAGGTGAAGGGCAAGCCGGCCAATGGCGACGTGGTGCGCCTGTTGAATACAGAGGGTAAGTTTATGGCTTACGGCTTTTATAACGATCAATCGCGTGTGGCGCTGCGACTACTGGAGTGGAACGAGGATGTAGCTATTGATGGCGACTGGTTTCGCAAAAAAGTGGCGGTCGCGGTAGCTAGTCGTGCAGAATTACTGGCTGATGGCAGCACCAATACCTGTCGGTTAATTTTTAGCGAAGCCGATTACCTGCCGGGATTAATCGTAGATAAATACGCTGATTATCTTTCTTTACAGATCCTGACATCGGGCATCGAAAATAATAAAGCTGTTATTATAGATGAGCTGGAGAAACTGCTGCAACCTAAAGGCATTTTCGATAAAAGCGACGCTTCATCGCGCGAGCATGAAGGGCTTGGCGCATCTAACGGTGGCGTGCTTGCCGGTAATCATCCACCCGAAATTGTGGAAGTGAAAGAGAATAACGTTGTTTATGGCATCAACATCGCCGAAGGCCAAAAATCCGGTTTCTACTGCGATCAACGTGATAACCGCCATATTGTAGCGGCACATGCCAAAGGCAAAAAGGTGTTAGATTGCTTTTGCTATACAGGTGGCTTCACCCTGAATAGCTTAAAGCAAGGTGCAGCATCTGTTACCAGTGTAGATAGTTCGGCATTAGCCATCGAGACCCTGAAACAAAATATTGAACTAAACAGCTTAAATGCCGATCTGAATAGAACCTTCCAATCTGATGTAAACAAACAACTGCGCAAGTTTAAAGAAGAGGGCGAAACGTTCGACCTGATCGTTCTTGATCCCCCTAAATATGCACCGTCACGTTCGGCACTTGATCGTGCCGCCCGTGCTTATAAAGACTTGAACCGTATTGCAATGTTGCTATTGAACAAAGGCGGCCTGCTGGCTACCTACTCATGCTCGGGCGCTATGGATATTGATAACTTTAAACAAGTATTGGCCTGGGCTGCTTTAGATGCAGGTAAAGAGGTGCAATTCATCTACCAATTCTGCCAGCCTGAAGATCACCCGGTTAGGGCTTCTTTCCCTGAAGGAGAGTATTTGAAGGGCTTGTTGTGTAGGGTGCTGTAATTAGACCGAAAGTATTTAGATTAATTTTGTCATCTCGACGTAGGAGAGATCTTATGTGTTAGAAGTCCTGTCGTACAAGATTTCTCCTACGTCGAAATGAAAAGTTGATACAAGCATAAGCGTCGGCCCTCTGCACTATACTTCGACGGAGCTCAGTATGACAGTCCTATGAAAAAGCAACCCCTGCTTTTGACGGCAAGGGCTACACTAAACAAACTAATTAACGCTTCTTTTATTGATCAAACTTAATATTGGTATAGTTTGATTTGATGGTAACAGTTCTGTCTGCCCCACCTTTGCCGGCGTGGCCTTTGTAGTTTTTGTTGGGGTTGTAGTAATGATGCTCATCATCGCCGGTGGTTTTGCTGGTTACATTAACACTGGCATCGTCATAATTAAAGCCGCCTATTTTGGTGCTGATATCAAAGTCGAAATTATCTTTCGGGTTCAGCAATACCTTGCTGAACGAGGCATCGATGTTTAGGCTCTTTAAGTTTTTATCCAACTCGCCAACTTTAAAACCAGTACCACCACGGGTATATTTTAAGGTTACATCTCCAGATGAGGTAAGTTTGTCAACATCCAACCCTGCGAAACTTACCTTGGCTTTCAATTTATCGGCAGTACCTATTTTGGCATTGCCATAGGCGATATTAAACTCTTCGCTGTTTAGGGATGCTATGGTGGCATTGCCAAATTTAACGGTTACATCATTTAGCGGGTTTGATAATTGCTGAGCTGTTAGGTTGGTAAACTTTAAATCTAAAGTAACTTTACCGGTCATGTCTGGTACAGTTACGTCGCCGAATTTATTGGCAATACTTAGGGCGTTTTTTGCCGGCATGTAAACGGTGTAGTTAACTACAACTCGCTTGGTATGTGAGCGGCTCGAGTCGCTCCATGATCCCCAGTTGTTATCCTCGTCGTTACGTTCAATATCTGTGCTGAATGATACATTTTCACCTTCTTTATTGTCTTTAATTGTTACTTTATCAAGTAACTTTTGAGCTTCTGCATCGTTATCGCCATCGGCCTTAATTTCAACATCAACTTTTACTTCATTTTTTGCCCAGGTATTTACCACCACTTTGCCGAAGATATTCTCGATCTGAATTTTGTCGCTTGCGCCGATGGTGTAGCTTTTAGTATATGGCTTGGTTTTCTCTTTAATCTCGCCGCTGGCTATCTTTTTATCGATGTATTAGTCGCCGCGCATGTAGCTATAGTTATCATGCTCATGGATGTGCTCTCCGCTGTCGGGGCTGCTATTCATACGGTCAACTCTGGCCTGCACGCGCTCGGCATTTCGTCTCGACTCATCATTTCTAAGCCGACTCATTTCTCTTTGTACACTGCGCATTTGATCTTGCAGCCTGTGCATTTTGGCGCGATAGTCAGCCGTGTCGGTTTGTAGTGTATCGTTGCCGATATTTGGGCCATTTTCGGTCTTGGTGTTGTCGCCAGGTGTGTTTTGTGCTGATACTTGGTGGGCTAAAACAAGGCATAGCACAGCCAGGAAGGTCTTTTTAAGCATCTTCATATTGGTAATATTTTGGTTTGGGTGTGTCTAAAAATCGGGGTGATGTTATTCAAACTTCACGCTTCCGAAGGTAGATTTTATGGTGATCAGTTTATCTGCATTGCCCTTGCCCACCTTGCCTTTATAGGTTTTGGTTGGGTTGTAACCACGCTCGCCATCTTCGGGCGTTTTGCTGGTAATGCTCACCGGCACATCGCCGTAAGTAAAGCTGCCGTAGCGTACCGTGATATCGAAGTCGGAGTTTTGATCGTTGCTCATGCCCAGTTTTACGCTTGAGTATGATGCGTTTACAGAAAGGCTTTTTACATTTTTGCCTACTTCGTTAACCTGCACCTGGCCGCTGTAGCGGGCGTTGATATTGCCCGATGTAGTGAGCTTACCAATTTTAGCCGATCCATAACTTACTTCTGCATTCAGGTTGTCGCTTTCGCCAATATTAAGGCCACCGTATGCTACATCTATAGTGCTGCCTACCAGGTTCTCGATAGTGGCGCTGCCATATCTAACCTTAATTTCGTTGGCCGGGTTGCTAAGGCTTTTTGCCACCAGGCTACCGTACGAATTATTAACGATTACCTTGCCGCTCAGATCTGGCAGATCTGTGCCGCCATAACGGTTGGTTACGGTAAGGGGCATTTTTGCCGGCATGTAAACGGTATAGTTAATCTCGATTTTACGAACCCGCGATTTGCCCGAGTCGAACCATGACCCCCAGTTGCTGTTGCCCGATCTTTCGTAGTTGGTTTTAAAAGATACCAAAGAGCCGTCTTTGCTATCGCTGATGGTTACGTTATCAATCAGCTTTTGGGCATCACCTTCTTCATTTGCCGATGCTTTAATCTGCACATCAACCTTCACCTCATTTTTGTTCCAGGTGTTTACAATGATTTTGCCGAAGGTATTGTCTAATTGCAACTTGTCGTTACCATCAACGCTGTAGCTTTTGCTGTAGTTTTTTACTTTTTCGCTTACATCGCCGCTTTGTGGTTTTTTGCTGCTATAGCCGTCGCCATTGATAATGGTTACGCTGTTTGCTACTGCATCATTTACAATAATGCCCAGGTTTTTACTTAAGCCAGATACATTTTCATCATAACTGTAGCTATAGCTTTTTGATACTTTCTTTAGCTTTTTGCTGGCATCACGCATGGCTAAAGCGCTCTTCTTAAACTCATCGTTGCGGATGCTGTTCATTTGCTTTTGCAGGTCGCGCATTTGGTCCTGCAGTTTGTGCATCTTGTTACTGTAATCCTTGTTTTGGTTAGTGTCGGTATTGGTGTAAGTATCGGCAGGGGGCACCGGGAGTATAGGTGCAGCGCTACTCGCAGAACCTTGCGCGAAGGTAATACTACCTCCTAATAAGCAAAGTACGGTGATGATAGCCCTGTTAAATATTCTTGTTTTCATCTTGATTTTTAACTTGATTGTATTGTTCAATTGCTTGTAACTGTTGGTTTAAAACCTCTGATTGTACTTGCAAGTTCCGGATCATTGCTCGTAAAACACGCTCCTGGTTAGGGCTGGTTTTTAACTCGGTATTTAGCTTTTTATAGGTAGAATCCATTTTAGCGATTTCGCCGCTAAACTCTTTATATAATTGCGGATCTGATTTTGCGATCAAATGCAGTTCTGTTCTTCTGGCTTTTACCAACGATGCATAATGCACCTGTTGTTTAGCGTACTCCGGGTTAATGGCTACCAGGTTAACGCCGCCTGTTGTTTTGCCTGTTTTTAGGTAAAATACGAAACCTATGCCCATCACCATGATAATCATGGCGGCCACTCGTAATACGAAGCCAAGTGAGAAGGTCTTGGCCTCTCGCTTTTTTGGCGTTTCCTCCACAAAAGTTAGTCTGCTCTCGATATTATCCCATAAAGCGGCTCTTGGCTCCAGTTCATCAAAACCATCCCGGTTATCATGAATGAAATCTTCTAATCGCTTGCTCATGCTACTTTTCCTCTCTGTTTTAGTATTTCGGCCAGTTTTCGTTTTGCTCTCAAAAACTGGGTTCTTGATGTATTCTCGTTTATTTTTAATATCTGGCCAATCTCTTCGTGATCGTACCCCTCAAGCAGGTATAGTGATAACACTACGCGGTAACCTTCGGGCAGCTGTTGCATGGCTCGTTTTACCTCCTCAACCTGATATTGTATTTCTTCATCGTCAAAATTTGCTGTGTCTGCAATGTTTTCCAGTTGTTCGCTCTCTATCTCTACAAAATCCATCTTGCGTTTTCGCAATAGGTTGATAGATCGGTGAACAACAATTTGTTTCATCCACAGGCCGAAGGTTGTTTCCTGCCTGAAATCTTTCAGTTTGTTAAAAGCATCCACGAACGATTCCTGCAATACATCTTCGGCCTCCTCAACATTGCCCACAATACGGTAGGCAACGTTAAGCATCGCTTTTGAATATAAACGGTAAAGCTCGTAGCAGGCTTTCTTACTCCCCTGCTTGCACTCAGCCACCAGGCTGTAATGTTTGTCTATGTAAACGGCTTCCAATGTGATTAGCTTTCGAGTATAAGAGACGCAACGTTTTTGGCAACGTTGCACGAAAGCTATAAATTAATGAAAAGAATTGAGAAAATTTTCTATAGCAGCTACGGCATTGGCGTATCGATCGGCCCCGGTGCCCGAAATAACGGTGTAGCGAGCATTTAGAGCCTGTAACTCCTGATGCCAAACGTCCATAAAATGTTCGCGCATATCTGGGAAATCGCGCAAAGGATCATCTTCCCAAGGCAGGTCGATGTTTAAAAGTAAGTATAGATCGTAGGGGTGCTTGGGTAATTCGTCGAGTACTTCCTGGGGCGATTTACCAAATAACTGGTCGCTCCAGATCTTAACGGTTAAAAAGGTGGTATCGCAGATAAGGATTTTACTGGCCTGAGGTAACAATTCTTCTTCTAACGCTAGCTGTCCGTAAAACATGTTGATCTCATCCTGCCAGGTATAATCGCCGGTCAGGTTTTCGCAATAGCCACGTGCAAATTCGGGCACCCAAACGGTTTTAAAATACTCAGCCAGGTATTTAGACATGGTTGATTTACCTGTTGATTCGGGGCCTACTACGGCTATTTTAAAGATATTCTGCTTGTCCATTTGTTATATAATGTCATTGCGAGCGATAGCGCGGCAATCTCGTCGTTTGTATATCATCACCACCACGTCATTGAGGTACGGAGCTTTGTCATGCTGAGCTCCGTCGAAGCACCCAACCTACCGAGACAGTGCTCCAATTAACGTTTGAACCTACTAATGCAGGTTAATGCTACTATCATCGTCAGTCTGCTCATAGCCGCAGGGGCTTAGTTACTTTTGGCTTGATCCAAAAGTAACCAAAAGATCAAGACAGAAAAAAGCTTCTCCGCTCGAGGCCTACGCATGGCTCGCTTTTCTGTCAGGCTCTCGCTCCCGGGATTAGACCTTGCAAGTGAAGCCCTCTCCTCCGGGGAGGGTTGGGTGAGGCAATCAAACCCCTAAGCTTCTTGCTTCCTAAACTCTTTTTTCCAATCCAAGTACCCTAATAACGCAATAATTGCGTAAATGGCATACATAAAGGCGGTAGGTTTTAAATCTTTTACAAAGTAAACACCAACGTATATAACATCTACAAACACCCACATCAACCAGTTTTGGTAAATTTTGCGGGCCATAAAAAGCTGAGCGATCAAGCTTACTGCCGTGCAGAAACTATCCAGGTATGGATAAGCCGCTGGCTTATAGTGTAAGATTGGTGATAGCTTGATTAAGGTATAGCCTAATGCAGGTGTTATTAAGGCTGTAGCAATTATTGTCCAGGTGATTTGTTTGGTATTGATGGATACTACCGGGACTTTTATATCGGGTTCTTTTTTATGACTCCAGAAATACCATCCATAAATATTAGCACCTAAGAAATAAAATTGAAGGCCCATATCGGCATAAAGCCGGGCTTCTAAAAAAATGAAAATGTAAAGTGTTACACTGATGATGGCAAGCGGCCAGTTCCAGATATTATTGATGGCAGCCAGATATACGCATAGTAAACCTGTAACCACACCAATTAGCTCGATATAGCTTTGCTCGTGCCACCAGTCTGCAAGGGCGTGGATAAATTGCATTTATTTAATGTGCAAATGTGCGGATGTGCAAATATGCAGATAATTAAGATGTGCAAATATGTAGCTTGTGCCATTTGCACATCTGCATATTCGCACATCTTCACATCAAGTTTTTACCAGATCTTAACCCGTTTATCTGGGTCGACCCACATTTTGTCGCCTTTTTTGATGCCGAATGCTTCGTAGAATTCAGGCACATTGCTAAACGGACCGTTTACACGTAAAAAGCCAGGGGCATGTACGTCTGTTACGATTTGGTTTTTTAAAGCCTCTTCGCGCTCCTCGCCTAACCAGCCCAAGGCATAACCCAGGAAGAAACGCTGCATTGGCGTTAAGCCGTTGATCTTTTTACCTTCTTTGTACTGCTCGGTTTTTTTGAATGCATCTACACCGATTACAATACCGCCTAAATCGGCAATATTTTCGCCTTGTGAGGCCTTGCCGTTAATATGCAGGCCGTATACGGTAAAGTTGTGAAACTGATCAATGATCACTTGCGCACGCTGCGTAAACTTAGCCGAATCTTGCAAAGTCCACCATGCTTTTAGGTTGCCTTTGGCATCAAACTGGCGGCCTTCGTCGTCAAAGCCGTGTGTAATTTCGTGGCCAATGGTTGAAGCTGCTGCATAGCCATAAACTACGGCATCATCAACATCCTCGTCTTTTTCGCCCGGAATTATAAATTGGGCGGCAGGTAATACGATCTCGTTATTTGATGGGTTGTAGTAAGCATTGTAAGTCTGCGGCGTCATGTCCCACTCGGTGCGATCAACCGGTTTGCCTAATTTAGCTGCTTCGCGTTTTTGCCAAAACATGTTGGCGTTGATCACATTTTGTACGTATGGGTTTTTAACGATGGTAAGATCAGAGAAATCTTTCCATTTATCTGGATAGCCAACTTTAGGGTTTACTTTAGATAGTTTATCCAAAGCCTTTGTTTTAGTTGCACTGCTCATCCAGTCCAACTTTTCAATATGATCTTTAAAGCTGCTGCGGATGGCTTCAACCAGTTTTACATAACGCTCTTTGGTTTTCTCCGGGAAGTATTCTTTTACGAACAATTGACCCAGTACTTCGCCCATCAAGCTGTTTTCACTGTCGATAACTTGTTTCCAGCGTGGCAACTGTGTTTTTTTACCAGAGATTACCATGCCGTTAAAACGGAAGTTTTCATCGCGGAAGGGTTTGCTAAGTTGCGCGCTAAACTCGCTTACCAGGTTTTTGCGTAGATAAACTTTCCAGTCGGCAATACTGTAAGTTGTTAATGCCTTGCTTAAGGCGCGGTAATATTCGGGCTGGCCAACTATTACCGTGTCAACTTTTTTATAGTTCATTTTCTCAAACAGATCTTTCCAATCTATTTGTGGCGTTAGCTTGCTTAAGCCAGCCAGGGGTATTTTGTTGTAATTTTTGTACGGATCGCGCAGGTCTTCCAGTTTGCGTGAGCTATCTGCCAAAAATTTTTCCAGGCCATATACTTTCTGCGTACCTGCAGTTGCGGCGGCGGCATCAAAGCCAGATAATTTTAATACAGCAGGTAAATGCGTTTGCTGATAATCTGTACGGATCTTTACACTTTGCTCATCGGTATTAAAATAATAATCGCGATTTGGCAGGCCGATGCCAGATTGATACAATTGTAGCAGCATTTTATCGCTGTTCTTTGCATCCTGGCCAACATATGCGCCTATAGGCGTGGTTACGCCAATGGTTGCTAAATGTGCAAATTCGTCCAGGAGTGATTTGATATCTTTAACCGCTTCTATTTTATCAAGTTCTGGCTTTAATGGCGATAACCCTTGTTTTTCAATGGTAACGGTGTCCATGCCGCTATAGTAGAAATCGCCGATTTTCTGCGAATTGGTGCCTTTGGCAGCGTTTTCTTTCAGCGCATCCTCGTTAATCTTTTTTAAACGATCACGTAATTCATCGCTTACAAGGTTGCCTATGCCCCAGCGCGAATATGCTGCGGGGATGGGGTTCTTTTTTATCCAGCCACCGTTGGCATATTTAAAAAAGTCGTCGCCGGGTTTAACGGTGGTGTCCAGATTTTTGTATACCACGTCGTTCGCGGAATCGGGTGCCTTATTATTTTGGCAGGCGCCAAGCAGCATGGCTGCGGTTGCCACTGCGTACAGCGACAATGTGTATGTCTTTTTGTTCATTTTGGTAGTTTGTACATCATTCTGTACAGAATTTAGGATTCGTTGTATAGAAAAACGGAATTGTTTTAAATTTAATACACCAATAAAGTAGAGTTTTAATAGATGCCCTGGAAAAAGCCGGATAGAGAGACATCAAAATAATAGCAAATTTTACGTAGCGTGTCTAACCGAACGTCAATTTTACCCGATTCCAGGCGTGCAATATTTATATTGGTTTCGCTGTAAAAACGCTCCTGCGTAACCTGATTTTGGCGTCGCAGGCGCTTTATTTGGAGAGCGACCTTCTTTTTAAAAGCGTCTTCAGAGTTATTAAGGTATTCAAAATCAGTGAGTAGCATTTTTATTATTTAATTTTAGGGGTATCTTTAAATTTAATTATTTATGGCGCTATCAAGTATTGTTATTTAGTATCTCTGGTAAATATAAGTGTGAAAATAATAAATTCTGACGTATTGGTAAGGATAATATTAAAATTGTGGCTTTACTTTTGTATTGTTAATAATGACTCTGCATATATCTGAAAAATATAAAAACGACATCTACCGATGAAAAATTTTTGTTTTTGAATTCTCAGACGCCCAAGCTGAGGTTTTTTGTTCTTTGTTTTGGGTTTAATCAATAGTTTAAATTAATTAGGGGAAAGGGAGCTTCGCAAGAGCTCTCTTTTTTTATGTCAACTTTTTACTATGCATGCATAGTATTATATTTGAACACCAACTTATATAACTACTTATGGATTTCGAATTTACCGAAGAACAACTGATGATTCGCCAGGCTGCGCGCGATTTTGCGCAAAATGAATTAAAGCCTGGTGTTATAGATCGTGACGAACACCAAACTTTCCCTGCCGAACAAATTAAGAAACTGGGCGAACTTGGTTTTTTGGGCATGATGGTTTCGCCCCAATATGGAGGTGGCGGCATGGATGCTATATCTTACGTTCTGGCCATGGAAGAGCTTTCTAAAGTTGATGCATCGGCTTCGGTTGTGGTATCGGTAAATAATTCGCTGGTTTGTTACGGACTCGAGAAATATGGCAGCGAGGAGCAAAAAGCAAAATACCTGGTACCCCTGGCCAAAGGGGAAGTGATTGGTGCGTTTTGCCTGTCGGAGCCAGAAGCAGGATCAGATGCTACATCCCAACATACCAAAGCTGTTGATATGGGCGATTATTATTTACTGAATGGTGTGAAGAACTGGATCACCAACGGTAATTCGGCCTCTACTTATATTGTCATCGCCCAAACCCATCCCGAAAAAGGCTCGAAAGGAATTAACGCCCTGATTGTTGAACGCGGTATGGAAGGCTTTGCCGTTGGCCCCAAAGAAAACAAAATGGGAATTCGCGGGTCTGACACACACTCATTAATGTTTACTGATGTTAAAGTGCCGAAAGTCAATCGTATTGGAGATGATGGTTTTGGCTTTCCTTTAGCCATGAAGGTTTTAGAAGGCGGCCGTATTGGTATTGCTGCCCAGGCTTTGGGTATTGCATCTGGTGCTTATGAACTGGCGCTGAATTATTCGAAAGAGCGTAAAACCTTCGGTAAGCCACTGTCAGACCATCAGGCTATACAATTTAAATTGGCTGATATGGCTACCGAAATAGAAGCTGCACGGTTGCTTTGCCTGCGTGCGGCCTGGTTAAAAGATCATGGACAACCGTATGGACCTGCGAGTGCGATGGCTAAGTTGTTTGCGTCAGAAGCTGCCATGAAAGTTGCTGTTGAAGCGGTGCAGATACATGGTGGATATGGCTTTATTAAGGAATACCATGTAGAGCGACTGATGCGCGATGCGAAGATCACGCAGATTTACGAGGGTACCTCTGAAATTCAAAAGATTGTCATATCGCGCGATTTGTTGAAATAATAGGCTGTCGTTGCTATATTTGCGATGTCTACTATTTTTGTAGACTATTAATATCATGTTACAATAAAAGATTTATTGCAGCTGATTTTAGTATATTTAAGCAACAAATCATCTAAATGAAAATCAGGATCATCTTAGCCTTTTTATTGTTAACAGGCGCAACCGGCTTTGCACAAAAAAAGCTAAGCACAGGTATATGGCGCGGCACCCTGCAGATACCCGCAGGCGAATTACCTTTTAATTTTGATGTTAAGGATACTGCCGGGCATCAGCAAATTGCTATTATTAACGGTAACGAACGTTTTAAGGTTAATGATATTAAAATTAAGGATGATTCTGTATTGATACAGATGCCGTTGTTTGATTCTGAGTTTAAACTAAAGTTTGAAGGTGCCAGCCTAAAAGGAAACTGGGTTCGCCATTTAGGCGAGCGTGATGTGCTGATCCCCTTCGCCGCAGAGCCGGGTGTATCTTATCGCTTTAAAACTACAGAACCAACCAAATATACAGTTGCAGGCAGATGGTCAGCTGTTATAGGTGTCGATCAGCCAGATACAACTGTGGCCGAATTTAAACAAACTGGAAACAAGGTTACCGGTACTTTTTTAACCACTACAGGCGATTACCGTTATTTAGAAGGAACTGTTGCCGGCGATAAACTGTACTTATCATGCTTTGACGGTGGCCATGCTTTTTTATTTACCGCTACGCTGAAGGATGAAAATACTTTGGTTGATGGCCTATTTGGTAAAACACCATGGCATGCTGTACGTAACGATGATGCCAAATTGCCTGATGCTTATTCATTAACCTTTTTAAAGCCAGGATATAAGAAGTTAGAATTCTCGTTCCCGGATCTTGACGGTAAAAAGGTTTCGCTGAGCGATCCACGTTTTAAAAACAAAGTGGTGATTGTAGAAATTATGGGCTCTTGGTGCCCTAACTGTATGGATCAAACCGCTTACCTGGTTAAGTACTACAAGAAATACCATAGCAAAGGTGTAGAGGTTGTAGATCTGGCTTACGAGCGCACAACAGATTTCAATAAATCGAAAGCATCATTAATGCGCGAGAAAGATCACTTCAATATCCCATATCCTATTTTAATTACCGGCCATACCAGCAACAAAAAAGAAACAGGTGAAAGCTTGCCTGCACTGGCTAACTTCTTCTCGTTCCCAACCACACTGATCATTGATAAAAAAGGTGATGTGCGAAAAATCTATACCGGCTTTAGCGGCCCTGGTACAGGTGAGTACTATACAGATTTTATCACCCAGTTTGAAAAGATTACGCAGGATTTGCTGGCTGAGAAATAGTTTTAGGAGAGAAGCAAGAAACAAGAGCCGAGACAATACAAAACAAGGAAGGCGGTTACCATGTAACCGCCTTCCTTGTTTTGTGTAAAATTTGTCATTGCTGACAAAGGGTACGATGGATGAGAGAAGTCTTATCTCTTGGCTCTTATTTTCTGATTCTCTTTTAAGAGTTCTCCTCCCAAACCTCAGCCAAATTCAAAATAACTTCAACCGCTTTCTGCATATCTTGTATAGAAACCCACTCCTGCTTACCGTGGAATGCGTGTTCGCCGGCGAAGATGTTGGGGCACGGCAATCCCATAAATGACAAGCGAGAGCCATCTGTACCGCCACGAATGCTTTTTAGTTCGGGCGTTAAGCCTGAACGTTTAATGGCTTCCATACCGTATTCAGTAATTTTTGGGTGCTGATCTAATATCTTTTTCATGTTGCGGTATTGCTCCTTTACCTGCAGATCAAACGTTGCGCCCGGGAAACTTTTAATTACTCCGTTGGCAATGTTGCGGATCACATTGGCGTAATCAACCAATTTTTCATCCTCAAAATCGCGGATAATAAAATCAATAACTGCTTGCTCGGCATGGCCACTTACGGCTACCGGGTGTACAAAGCCTTCCATGCCTTCGGTGCCTTCGGGCGAAAGTTCGAACGGTAAAGCGGCAATGACTTTACCTGCTATTTTAATAGCGCTTTGCATATTGCCTTTGGCGAAGCCGGGGTGTGAACTGATGCCATTGATGATGAGTTTGGCACCATCGGCAGAAAAAGTTTCATTTTCGAAATGGCCTGCACTTTCGCCATCCATTGTATAGCCAACATCGGCACCTAGTCTTTTCAAATCGGCTTTATCTACACCACGTCCAATTTCTTCGTCGGGGGTAAACAAGATCCTGATTTTGCCGTGCTTAATTTCGGGGTGATTGATCAATTGGTAAGCGGCATCCATAATTTCGGCAAGGCCTGCTTTATTATCAGCACCTAATAAGGTGGTTCCGCTGGCGGTGATCACATCATTACCGATCTGATTTTTAAGGTCAGGGTGTTCGGCCATTTTTAACACGATGCTGTTATCATCTGGCAATACCAAATCCTGTCCCTGATAGTTTTTGTGTACTAGCGGCTTTACATTTTCGCCACTACAATCTGGCGAGGTATCCATGTGTGAGCAGAAACATAACACAGGGATATTTGCTTTGTCGCTTGTCGCTGGGATGGTGGCATATACATAGCCGTTCTCGTCCATCTCGGCATCGGTGATGCCGATGGTTAAAAGTTCTTTCACCAAAAGGCGACCTAAATTCTTTTGTTTTTCTGTTGACGGGCAGGTTGGTGACTCTGCATCCGACTGGGTATCTATGGTTACGTAACGCAAAAAACGCTCGGCAACGGTAAAATTTAATTGGCTGTTCATACGCAAAAATATTTGTGCAAATTAGGGCTTTATTTGCAGCTCTGTCAATTCAATTTAAAAAACAGATAGCCATGAATGTCGAAGAAGTCCGCGATTACTGCATGCAAAAGCCTGCTACAACAGAGGGTATGCCCTTTGGCGATGATACACTGGTTTTTAAAGTGGCCGGTAAAATATTTTTATTATTTAGCCTCGACAAAGGCAATCGCTTCAACGTAAAGTGCGACCCCGAACTGGCTGTAGAACTTCGCGAACAACACAACGAAGTACAACCCGGCTACCACATGAATAAAACACATTGGAATACGGTGTTTACTGACGGCTCATTGACCTATAAGCAGCTCCATCAAATGATAGATCATTCGTACGCGCTGATAGTTAAAAGTTTGCCGAAGAAAGTGCAGGCGGAGCTGGCGGGGGATTGATTTTTTATTAAATATCAAAAATTTGTCATTGCGAGGTACGAAGCAATCTCGTAGCCTGCAGAACCGTATGAAAGTACACAACTATTATGTATATATCATTTGCAATAAAGCTAATACGGTTTTATATATTGGCGTAACAAGTGATCTACAAGAAAGAATTTGGCAACATAAGCAAAAAGTTTTTAAAGGATTTAGTGCCAAATATGACTGCAATAAATTGGCTTATTTTGAAGAATTCTAATGGATACAAGATGCCATTGCCAGAGAGAAACAACTGAAAGGAAGCTCGAGGCAGAGTAAAATCGATTTAATTGTTAACGAGAATCCCGCTTGGAACGATTTGAGCATTGACTGGTACGACTAGCGACGAGATTACTTCGTACCTCGCAATGACAAATTGGTTTTACTAAGCAGATTCTAGTGCGGTTCCCTCAATATAACAACAAAACACACATGAAAAAACACATACTCCTCCTATCCTTCCTCTTTACCTCCTTAATCGCCTTAGCCCAGCTTACCCCATTTGAGCTTAGCAAGGATAAAAACTACACCGCTAATTACGCAGAGATAATTGCCTATTACCATCAGCTTGCGGCTAAATATCCCCAGATGAAATTGATTAACTACGGCATGACGGATATTGGCAAACCATTGACTTTGATCGTGCTTTCAAAAGACAAGGAATTTAATCCCGCACAAATCAAGAAGCAGAACAAACGTGTTTTATTAATTAACAACGGCATCCATCCCGGCGAGCCTGAAGGTATTGATGCCAGCATGATGCTAACTCGTGATTTGTTAAAAGGCAATAAACTGCCCAGTGATGTGGTGGTTTGTATGATTGCCGTTTACAATATTGATGGTTGTTTAAATAGGGGCGTGTCGCGGATTAGTCAGAACGGCCCGCGGGCTTATGGCTTTCGCGGTAACTCACGTAACCTGGATTTGAACCGCGATTTTATTAAGGCCGATAGCCGTAACGCGCTGGCTTTTGAGCAGATCCTGAATACCTGGCAACCCGAAGTATTTCTGGATAATCACACCAGCGACGGTGCCGATTATCAGTATGTGATGACGCTGATTGAAACGCAGAAGGATAAACAAAACCCGATACTGGCAAAGTATACATCGGAAACCTTATCGCCCGAGCTGTATAAACGCATGAAGAAAAGCGGGTATGAAATGATCCCCTATGTGGAGAGCGAAAAAGGGACACCAGACTCTGGCATCGTTGCTTTTTTAGAAACACCAAGGTTTTCAACCGGCTATACCGTTCAGCATAATATCATCAGTTATGTAACCGAAACCCACATGCTTAAACAATATGATAAGCGCGTTTACGCTACCTATGATTTCATGGAGCATTTGATCGATATTTGCGAACGCGACCACATGGTGATAGGTCAGTTAAAGCAGCAGGTAGATGCATCGATAGCTAAACAAAAAACCTTTGCCCTAAATTGGGATTTGGACGAATCGCATTTTGATACCATTACTTTTAAGGGTTACGAGTTTGGGCACAAGCCAAGCGAAATAAGCGGCTTGCCTCGTTTGTATTACGACCGCAGCAAGCCATATACAAAAACTATAAAGTATTACGATACTTATAAGGTGACCGCGACGGCCGATAAACCGCTGGCTTATATAATTCCGCAATCGTGGGGTAAGGTGCTCGATTTATTTAAGCTGAACAAGGTAGCTATGCACAAGCTGAGCCATGATACCACTTTGAACTTGCAGATGTATTATATAGCCGATTACAAGACCGTTCAACGCCCATATGAAGGCCACTACTTCCATAGTGATGTAAAGCTAAACCCGGTACAAATGAATGTCAAATTTTACACCGGCGATTATGTGGTATATACTAACCAGCCCATTAACCGTTATATCGTAGAAACATTGGAACCACAGGGAGTTGATTCATTTTTTGCCTGGAATTTCTTTGATTCGATGCTTGGCCAAAAGGAGCATTACTCTGACTATGTATTTGAAGATATTGCTGCCGATTACCTTAAACACAACCCCGAGTTGCAAAAGAAACTGGAGGCCGAAAAAGCGAACAATCCTAAATTGGCTGCAAGTGCATCAATGCAGTTAGAATTTGTGTACCATAACTCGCCATGGTTCGAAAAAACCTATCTTCGTTACCCGGTTGGTCGTTTGCTTACCGATACCAAACTTGATTTAAACTAAAATGCTCGAATATATAATGCTTGCGCCGGTTGCTTCGGCCATATTTGCAATCACACTACTTACCTCGTTGTTTGCTTTTTATAACGAAGAGTTTTACTCGAGGGCTACACTGCACCCGTATAGTGTATCGCGCGGTAGCCAAATTTATACGCTAATTACCAGTGGTTTAATTCACCGAGATTGGAGCCACTTGTTTTTCAATATGCTGTCCTTCTACTTTTTTGCCTTTACGTTAGAGGCTAATTATTTAGGGCATTGGCAATTTGCGGTATTGTATACAGCCAGCCTGGTGTTAAGCGATTTGCCAACGGTGCAGAAACATAAAAACGATATGTGGTACCGCAGTTTGGGAGCTTCGGGTGCTATTAGTGCGGTTATTTTTAGCTTTATTTTGTTTAGTCCGCTAAGTAAGATGTACCTGATGTTTATTCCGGTGCCCATCCCGGCTATATTATTTGGTGCCGTTTACCTGGGTTACTGCGCCTGGGCATCTAAACAATCTCGCGATAACATTAATCACGATGCCCACTTTTTTGGAGCGATCAGCGGTTTGGCTATTACCATTATTTTGAACCCACATATTATTCCGGCGTTTTTACACCAGTTTGGGATGTAGGGTTTTATACCTGATGTCATTGCGAGGAGGTACGACGAAGCAACCTCGTAGCATGCAATTTTACATGAATGCGACGAGGTTGCCGCGCTATCGCTCGCAATGGCATAAAGCTGTAAATGTGGCCCTCTACAACCCTAACCCAATACTATCAGCAGGCTTAAAATTACCATCCGCATCAAATAAATGGCTCACGGGGTTATCAGGATCTTTGATGATCTCGAGCAATAGGTAGCCCCATTTCTTCCAGAAACTTTCCAACACTTGTCCGTAGGTTCTTACTTGCCATTCGTCAAACAAAGGCTTGGTGCTATTGCCGCGTAATTGGTTGGCTTCGATGTAAATCTCATCGCCAACGGGCATAATATCATAATTGGGCAGGCGGTTAAACAGATATGCTGCATAAAATGCCCTCGCCGAAAACTCTTCGAACTGAATGGGGTGCAGGGTTTGATCCTTAATTTTATCGTACGTCTCTTGCAGGTAACGGCCTATGGTGCCATTATCCTGCAGGTTAATGATCAAGCCAAAATCGTTTATTCTTAAGGAGAAAGTTACTGTACTTACCTCATCGCGGTAGCCAAATTCATCTTCCAAATTATTTACTTTGAACAAGAATAGGCTATAAGGCTTAAACTCATCGAAGCGAATAGGTAGCGAGAGTGTTTGCAGCATTACGTGCAAATTGGTAAAGCGTTGTAATATGGATTGCGATACGCTAAACTCTTCGCCTTCGGCATTTTGCTGGCGCATGGCGGCCTGCAACTCGTTAAATATAATGCCATGCAACCATTTCGCAGCCCATTGAAACAGGCGAAGTTCGTCCAATTCCTTTACGGCTTCGTAACCGATGGTAAAGGCGGCTTCGATCTCGCGCTCCAGGGGTTCAACATAAAGCTCATTGGCTTCGGCGCTGCAAGGCAGCTTAAGGTCTTTATAAGTTTGGATGCTTTCGTCGAGCAGCTTAAAAGGCTGGTCTTCCAGTTTGTAACGGCTCATGAGCCATTGGGGGAAAACTTGGATCTGCTCTTCGGAACTATTTAAGGGTTTACCGGTTAAAAAGCATAGCTTTTTACTTGCTTTAAAGCTTTGAAACGGGTAATAAATTTGTTCGGCCATGGGTGCAAAGATAATCATGATTTTTACCTTAATTTTTTAGCTTTACTTTTTAACATGAAACTGACTTACCGCCTATACGAGCTGGAGCTGAAACATCGCTTTACCATCGCCAAATTTTCGCGTACTTCTACCCCAATTGTGTTATTACAAATTGAGCACGAGGGTTTTATAGGCTACGGCGAGGCATCGATGGTGCCCTATATGGGCGAAAGCAATGACACTGCCGTCGACTTTCTGAAGAAGGTAAATGTTAACAACTTCGCCTATCCTTTCAATTTTAACGAGGTATTGAACTATCTCGACAGCATTGCGCCAGGCCAACCTGCCATAAAAGCGGCGATAGATATAGCCCTGCACGATCTGGATGGCAAGCTGCAAGGCAAGCCCAGCTGGCAGTTGTTAGGAAGTGATCCGCTGTTAATGCCAGTTACAAGTTTCACTGTAGGTATAGATACCCCCGAGGTTATCCGCGAAAAAATTAAGGGTGCTGATGAATGCCAGATCATTAAAGTAAAATTGGGTCGGGATAGTGATAAAGAACTAATTACCACCATCCGCTCTATTACCGATAAACCACTTTTTGTGGATGCCAACCAAGGCTGGACAGACCTGCAACAAAGCCTGGATATGACCCACTGGCTGCATGAGCATGGCGTATTGCTGATAGAACAACCGATGCCCAAGGCAGATATTGACAGCAATGCCTGGCTCACCGAGCGTAGCCCGATCCCCATTATTGCAGATGAAGCTGTACAACGATTGGATGATGTAAACAAGGCTGCTGGAGCTTATCATGGTATCAATATTAAACTGATGAAATCGGCAGGGATTTATGAAGCCCAACGCATGATAGCCAAAGCCCGCGAACTGAACTTGAAAATACTGATAGGCTGCATGAGCGAAACCAGTTGTGCTACCCTTGCAGCCGCAGCCCTTGCCCCGCAATGTGATTGGGCGGATCTGGACGGGCCATTCTTAGTAAGCAATAATCCTTTCATAAAGCCCGCTTTTGCTAATGGTAAGTGGGTGCTAAACAACGATGCCGGCCTGGGCTTGAAATTAGCTTAAGTATCATAAAAGTATCTATTAGCGAATGATTTGTTAAAATAGCAGAACTTTTGCGCCCGGCGAATGGCTAAGTTTGTAAAAACCAATATCTTTTATGAGAACCTTAGCAACTTGTTTTTGCGCTGGCCTTTGTTTGCTGTTATGTACCTCGTTTCAGCCGAAGGGAAAATGGATAAACCTGCTGGATAAAGACCTGAGCCAATGGGACAAATACCTGAGTTTTAAACACACTGATGGCGACGGTGGCAAGATCCCCAAGGATGCTAACGGTAATGAGATTAAAGCTATCGGTTATAATAAAGATACTGCCCACGTATTTTCTGTAAAGATGGAAAACGGGCAACCCCTATTACATGTTAGCGGAGAGATTTATGGCTGTGTATTTACCAAGCAAGATTTTGCCAATTATCATCTACAGCTTAAGGTACGTTGGGGTAAAAACAAATTCATCCCCCGTTTGCATGATTATAAAGACTCGGGCGTGTTGTATAACTCGCAAGGCCCTGCGGGGGTAGATTACTGGCACTCGTGGATGCTGGGTCAGGAGTTTCAGGTGGGCGAAGGTACCATGGGCGATTACTGGCCTATTGCATCAGCACATATGGATATCCGGTCGACTAAAAGACGGGATACTACCACTTACATATTTGATCCCAAAGGAGAGAAGCACGACTACGGCGGCTACTGCCAGGCCATTGCCGACTACGAAACCAAAGGTGAGGGTGCCTGGACCCAGCTAGATCTTATTGTTTTCGGCGATAAAGCACTACAAATTGTGAACGGCCACGTAGCTATGGCGCTATCTAACTCACGTTATAAAGATGGTGATGTTGTTAAGCCGCTTACTCACGGCAAAATCCAATTGCAATGCGAATCGGCAGAGGTTGATTATAAAGACATTAAAATACAGCAGATTACCGCAATGCCTGCCCAATACGCGGCTTACTTTAAGTAGTTTTTAAGAAATTTTGGGTATTGACATTTATAATGTGAGAAGCTATTAACAACTTATTAATCAGGTGTTTTAACGGGTTGATTTTGGACGGGTTTGTAGGTAACTTTAGTATGCTAAATTAAGAACGCTCCCTAAAATCTTTACATCATGTCGGTACAAAAAATTTTAAGTGAAGACTGGTCGTGGGTTGATGACAGAAAGAAACCAGAAGACCGCGGGTTCGTATCGTGCGACGAAATTTATGAGGTTGAATACCTGATAGATCTCTTCAAAAAGTATTACCCCGTTAAATCAGAAAAGGAAATTATTTACGCCATAGCAGCAGGTTTACGATCGACGGATGGCGGCAAGCCCCGGCAGCAGTTCATCGAGATTGTGAGCTCGAAGTTATTTGCACGCGAGGCCATGATTGCCTGATTGCATCTGTGAGATCCAAAATATGTAACAAATCGGTATATTAGTAAGTATACACTACTACGATGAGATACCGGGTGTTTCCATATACCTTAAAAGTTTGGCTCAGCAGTGTTGTGCTTGCCCCCATCATACAAATTGTGGTGCAACTGATAACGCAGGTGCCGTATAAATTTAATTCAATAAGGGATGTGGTGGTATACTTTATCTATATGCTGGTATGTGGCTGGCTGTTCTCTATCCCCTGCTGGTTTTTGTTGTTGTTTAGTACCTGGGTTAGCAACTTGTTAACATCAAAGATCAGGTTAATTAAAGCTATCCTTTCCGTTGCCGGGGCCTTGATAGCTATCCTGCCCTTTATAACCTATGCGGGTAACTCCTTACCGCATTATGATAATACCGATTTTATTTGGGTGATGCTGTACCCAGTAACTATAATTATGGGGATATGGGTGTTCACTTTGTATCCTATCGTGGAGAATAAAGATCCGCATCACGAGGATACGAATGCTTTTGAGGGGCCTGATGAGCAAAAGCCTATTATAACGTAATCTATTTCCTCCGCCCATTCAAGCGTCCACGCTTGAATGTAGTTTTAATGGGAGCGTCCATGCTCCTGTATTGAGATTAAGCGTGGACGCTTAACCGAAGAAGGCATCGAAGCGTGGACGCTTCAATGGGCGAAAGTTTTTTTGATCTAATCGGACACATAGTATGCCGCAGTCGGTTCTTCGTTACAGGATGACAAATACTAAAAAGGCCTCGAATATCCCGAGGCCTCTCGCGTATAAAGCAATCTTGATTCTCTTCAAAAACTTACTTATCACTCAAAATGATCGGATTTTTACCGCCACCCATAATAATCACTTTGGCATTGGGCGAAAGCGCAATTTCCTTTTGTGCTTTGATGCTTTCGTATTGCAGTTGCTTGTCAGATAATCCGGTTGAGAGGATCTTCTGATAATCTGCTATACCTTGGGCTTCTACACGTTTACGATCTGCTTCCTGGCGTTCTTTGGCCAGTACAAACTGCATTTTCTGCGATTCCTGCTCGGCATTGATCTTTGATTCGATACTGGCCTTTACAGATGCAGGCAGGCTTACGTTACGCACCAGGATCTGCTGTAATAACAAACCGTTTTTGGCAAAGTTGGCAGTAATAGTACGGTTAATCCTGTCCTGAAACTCCTGGCGTTTTACCGAATACAGATCAACCGCCTGGTAGTTAACCGCGTTATCGCGAATGGCAGTACGCGTAACCGGGCGAACGATCTTTTCTACGTAATCTGGCCCAATGTTCTGGTAAATAAATGGTGCCTTGTTGGGGTCAACCTTGTATAAAACAGAAAGGTCGATCGTTACCTCTAAACCGTCGGATGATAATACGCGTATGGCGTCGTCACCCTCCTTTTGTCCTTCGCTGTTTACAGCGCTCATGGTATAATTTTCTGTCTGGATGCTAAACGTGGTGATATCAACCAGCGGATTAATAACATGCAGCCCGCTTGGCAAAACTTCATCCTGTACTTTACCGAAAAGGGTTTGCACACCCACCTTTCCCGGGTCTATTATTTTAAAGGACGACAGCACTACGCCGAGCACAATAATGGCAATACCAACTTTGGTAATCAAGCCACCGTAATGGCTGGCATCAGAGGGCGAGCGTCTTACCCCAAAGCCTGCTATAAGCAGTATGAGGCCAACAATGGCAATAAACATGGTTTAGGGGATTTTAAAGGTTAATTTATTTTTTATTGTTGATGATTCCGCGTACCTCTTTAAGCAGCTTAATCTTAAGTACAACAAATACAGCGGCAACTAATGCAGCGGCCATTACAAACTCATAACGTTTGTTTTGTACGCCCCATATCAATATGGCCAAACACACAACTATGCCAACGGTATAAACTGTGTTTAAAAGCATTTTTTTACCCATCTTAATATACGGTGATGGTTGGGTCTATATCCTGCTGCCAGGCTAATATACCGCCTTGCAGGTTAGCCAGGTTAGTAAAACCTTGTTGCTCTAACTGGTACAATGCTACCGCGCTGCGTTTACCGCTGCGGCACATAATAACTACCGGTTTGTCGTGGCTAATTTTGTCAGTCTCGATTAAAATGCCGCCTAGTGGAATGTTCTCTCCTTCCAAGTTCGACATCTGGTATTCAAAGTCTTCACGTACGTCTATTAATTGAAAATCGTCACCGCGATCTTTCATCTCTTTTAGTTCCTGAACTGATATTTCTTTCATGGTCAAATATTATATTTCAAAGGTATGCTTTTTTAGGATTAATTATTGCTGCAAGCAGTTTGTAACAATCAGGGGGTAAGAGCGTTTTATATATACAAATGTGTTTTAACATATTATTACAATGGATAAGATCACCCGTTTCTTTTGGTTCTGTTCGGGCGCACATATAGGTACTTTAAAAAAATACCCTATCGAACATAATAAGTATGTTGGTATAGGGGCAACTATCTTCTTTACAGCGCTTTTTGCTTCGCTTTCTGGCGGTTACGCCATGTATTTCGTTTTCAGCGGTAATGCGTTTGCTGTTGGTTTTGCCATTATGTTTGGCTTACTGTGGGGCACCGCCATTTTTAATATGGACCTTTACATCGTATCCAGTATTAACAAACAGGGTAGTACCAACTCGCAGATTCTACAGGCATCGCCCCGTATTTTGCTGGCTATTATGATCGGTGTGGTTATTTCGCGCCCGCTGGAGCTGAAGATCTTTGATAAAGAGATCCGCCAGAAATTAAAAACAGCTTACCTTAAAGGGCAGCACAGTAAAATTGATACGCTGCAAAAAACGTATCAGCAGAAATATGCCATGGAACTTGGCCACAACCTGGACCTTAAAAAAGAAAAGGACTCGCTGGAGAAAGACATCACCCACTCACGGTATGAACTTAACCAGGAAGTTTTTGGCGATAAAACCAACCAAACATCAGGCTTATCTGGCTATGGTACTTATGCCAAGCAGAAGCAGTCTGTATTGCAGGAAAAAGAAGACCGCTTAAAAACCGTTACCGGTGATCTGGATAAGATGGACAATTACCTTGGCCAAAGGAAGGACTACGAAGGGCTGAATAGCCTCCGTATGTTCTCTGATAAACAACTCGACAGCCTGGCCAATGTGGCTGGTTTCGCAGATCGTAACTGGGCGCTGGGGCAACTTTCATACAACACCAACGGTACGCGCGACTTGGACACTTACCTGGCCGAGTCATTTATTGGCTACCTGTTTATTTTATTTGAGTGCTTGCCGGTATTTGTTAAACTGATGTCGCCCAGAGGACCTTATGATGTAGCCCTAGCCAAAACTGCCGAAGCCAACATGCACTTTGCCGAGCGGGATAAAGACCGCGACATGGCGGTTACCGATGAGGTATATGATTATCAGTTGGAAAACGATGTGGAACACCGTAAGCGGGTCATTACCGGGCAGTCTGCCTATGATATTGAGCGGCACCGGTATGATTAAGTAACAAAATTAGCACTGCTGCTAATTTTTGAGGTTTATTCTTAAATTCGGGACCTATTGATTTAGTCCCCCATGAAAAAACTATTACTTGCTGTAAGTGCCCTTGGGCTGTGGTCGGCCACTGCAATTGCGCAGGAAAGCCCAGTATATTATTCTATCGCGTTCCCCAACGCGGTGCATCACGAGGCCGAGATTAGCATGCGTTTAACGCAGGTACCAAGCGGCCCTTTAAAGTTTAGGATGAGCCGCTCGTCGCCGGGCAGATATGCTACGCATGAGTTTGGCAAAAACGTTTATAACGTAAGAGCCGTAGATAAAAACGAAAAGCCGCTGGTGGTTACTCAGGTTGAAGGCGATGTTTACGAAATTAACAATCATGATGATGGCGTAAAAATCAGCTACACCCTTTTTGGTAATTGGGTTGATGGTACTTATGTAGGTATTGACGATAGCCACGCGCACTTAAACATGCCCGGTACCCTAATGTGGGCCATCGGGATGGATAAACACCCAATCCACATTCAATTTCCGGATGTTGAAAAACATGGCTGGAAGGTTGCCACCCAATTAAAACCAGAAGGTTATAATACCTACTTCGCTACCGATTTACAATATGTAATGGATAGCCCTACCGAACTGGCCGACTATAAAGAATACAGCTGGGATGTGGTAAACACAGATGGCAAAAAAGAATCCATCCACTTAACAAGCCACTCGGATGACGACCAGAGCGTAATTGACAAATACGGTAAAATGGTGCAGCGTTTGGTACTGGAAGAAAAAGCCGTGTATGGCGACTTGCCGACATATGATTTTGGTAATTACACCTTTTTGCAAGATGTTTACCCAACCGACTCTGGCGATGGTATGGAGCACCGTAACTCAACCTGTATTACACAACCGGCGGCCAAGATTGCCGGTAACGAGCAACGCCTGTTAGGCACATTTGCGCACGAGTATTTCCACAGCTGGAATGTGGAGCGTATTCGCCCAAAAACATTGGAGCCATTTAACTTTGAGCATGCCAACATGAGCAATGAGCTTTGGTTTGCCGAAGGTTTTACCCAATATTATGGAGAGTTGTTATTAAGTCGCGCAGGTTTTAACACCAACGAGGATTTTTACGGTAGTGCAGCCGGTTTAATAAATTCGGTATTAAATACTCCAGGGGCAGCAAATTTCTCGGCGGTACAGGCTAGTCATTATGCGGTGTTTGCCGATGCTGGCGTAGCCTTTGATGCCACCAACAAAAACAATATTTATACTAGCTATTACGTATACGGCGGGGCAATTGCTCTGGCATTGGATTTGCATTTACGCAGCGAATTTAATTTAACGCTTGATGATTATATGCGCCAGGTGTGGTTGGCTCATGGTAAAATAGAGAAAGCGTATACCATCCCCGATCTGCAAAATATTTTAGGCAAGCTGACAAAGAACCCAACCTTTGCTGCGGATTTCTTCAAGAAATATGTTTACGGTTTGGATAAGAACAATTACGCCGCTTTGTTGGATAAAGCCGGATTGATATTACAACGTGCTAATCCGGGTAAGGCCTGGGCTGGACGCATTGCTGCACCAGCATTCCGCGGTAGCGAAGGTATGGCACGTAGTGCTGCTGCAGATGGCTTAGTTATCACTTCGAGTACACAATTAGGCACACCTGCATACAAGGCTGGCTTAGATGCGGGCGACCGTATTACAGCTGCCGACGGCCAGCCGGTTAAAGACGGCGCTGGTTTTAATACTATTGTTGCCGCCAAAAAACCGGGTGATAAAATTGAAGTAGTATACAGCAACCGTACCGGCGAGCATAAGACAACTATTACATTAGAAGAGAATCCGGCTTACGAAGTTGTATCTTACGAGAAAGCTGGCAAAATCCCTAACGAATCACAATTGGCTTTGCGTAATGCATGGCTATCAACCAAAGTAAAATAATGATGAAGAAAACCTTTATAGCAACAGCGCTGGTGCTGAGCAGTGCCTATGGCTTTAGTCAGGATGTTAACAAGCTGATTAAGGAAGATGATGTACGCAAAGTGATCAGCACCCTGGCCGACGATAATATGCAAGGCCGCGCCACTTTTACGCCGGGTATCGAAAAAGCTGCCCAGTTTATTGAAGGCGAATACAAAAAAGCGGGTTTAGAACCACTGCCGGGCAATGCAGATTTCCGTCAGAATTTTAAGATGACGCATACTACGCCGGTAAAAGTACAGGCTAATATTAACGGTGCCGATGTAGCTACAGATAAAGTTATTGCGATGAGCAATACCAGCATCAGCTGGGCTAACAACGCCGATGTACAGGTAATAAAAGTTGGTGCAGATCAAAACTTCCAAACCGAGTTTCGTAATATTAGAAAGGCTGGCAAGAATGCACTGGTTTTGGTTGATCCCAAATTTCAAGATTTCTTTGATCGCATCCGCGGAGCATTTGGAAAAGGGACTAACTCATTAAAACCAGCAACAAGCGGCCCGCAAATAGT